>Ga0180432_10002055_pt1 | contig 30757 bp, 26 predicted proteins | sample SS_ome_10_FD_132414 | JGI IMG/M metagenome (GOLD analysis project Ga0180432, IMG submission 132414) | Hypersaline lake sediment archaeal communities from the Salton Sea, California, USA - SS_1_MS_2 metaG | ecosystem: Environmental > Aquatic > Non-marine Saline and Alkaline > Hypersaline >...
GCCCGGGCGGCGAAGGAGGCCGGCACCTTTGCGAATTCGGGGGAGGGTGGCCTGCACGATGACTTCCGCCAATACGGGAGCAACATGATTGTCCAAATAGCGTCGGGAAGGTTCGGTGTGGATGTAGACTATCTGAACGCGGCCGGGGCGCTGGAGATCAAGATCGGGCAGGGGGCAAAGCCCGGCATAGGGGGACATCTGCCCGGAGAAAAGGTGGATGCGGCGATCTCGGCCACAAGGATGATTCCAAAGGGCACTGATGCGCTCTCACCGTCTCCGCACCACGACATTTACTCGATCGAGGATCTGCGCCAGCTCATCTATGCGTTGAAGGAAGCTACAAGGTACACGAAGCCGGTATCGGTGAAGATAGCGGCGGTGCACAACGTGGCCGCGATAGCCAGCGGCTGCGTTCGCGCGGGAGCTGATATTGTCGCGATCGACGGCTTCCGCGGCGGTACGGGTGCCGCCCCCACGATGATCAGAAACAACGTGGGCATCCCGATCGAATTCGCGCTCGCGGCGGTGGACTCCCGGCTTCGCGAGGAAGGCATACGCAACCAGGCGTCGATAGTGGCGGCCGGTGGAATCAGGTGCAGCGCCGACGTCGTCAAGGCGATTGCCCTGGGTGCGGACGCGGTCTACATAGGAACCGCTGCCCTGGTGGCAATGGGATGCCACCTCTGCCAGAAGTGCTACACGGGAAAGTGCAACTGGGGCATAGCCACCCAGGACCCTTACCTGACGAAACGCCTGAATCCCAAGGTGGCGACAAGGCGACTTGTGAACCTCCTCCGCGCCTGGTCTCTCGAGATCAAGGAAATGATGGGCGGCATGGGAATAAACGCCATCGAAAGCCTGCGCGGCAATCGGGAGCACCTGAGAGGGGTAGGCCTCACAGACCGCGAGTTACGCATATTGGACGTGAAAGCGGCCGGGGAGTAAGAAAAATGAAGCGTGTGGTCGCTCGCGAGGAGTTATGTATCGGTTGCAGATTGTGCGAGATACATTGCCTCGTCCAGCACTCTAAGTCCAAGAAGATCATAAAGGCATTCCGAGACGAGCGCGACAGCATCGTTCCCGGCGTCCATGTCGAGGAAAAGGGGTACGTGTCGTTCGCCCTTCAGTGCAGGCACTGCAACGACGCTCGCTGCATCGACGCATGCATGACGGGCGCGATGCGCCGTGATCCCGAAACGGGAGCGGTGCTGTGCGATGAAGACAAGTGTGTGGGCTGCTGGATGTGCATAATGGTCTGTCCGGTGGGAGCTATCCAAATGGGCGCGGACAAGCACGTGGCATCCAAGTGCGACCTGTGTATAGGAGCCGAGACCCCCGCCTGCGTGGCAAATTGCCCGAACGAAGCCATCGTTTGCGAGGAAACCGATGAATAGACGTCCCTACCTCTTGATCGGCAACTCGGCCGCCGGAATCGGTGCCATCGAAGGAATCCGGGAAAAGGATCCGGTCGGCGAGATCACGGTCGTCTGCAAAGAGCCCCATCACACCTATTCCAGACCTCTAATATCCTACCTGCTGGCGGGGAAGGTAGACGAATCGAGAATGCCCTACCGTCCGGTGGATTACTATGAGAAGAACCACGTAGAGGCCTTGCTGGGAGTGGAGGCTACCAGGGTCGACCTAGGAGCGCGTGCCGTTGATACTTCCGACGGGTGCTCTGTCCCTTTCGAGAAGCTGCTGATTGCGACGGGGGGCAGGCCCATCATTCCGCGGGACGTCGAAGGTGCTGAAGCCAAAGGGGTATTTACGTTCACGACGTGGGACGACGTGCGGCGGATACAGGAGTTCATGGAGGAGAACGACGTCACGGACGCGCTTGTAGTGGGTGGGGGGCTGATAGGACTGAAGTCCGTCGAAGCGCTGAGCGCTTTGAATGTGAGGGCGGTAGTCGTTGAGCTTGCCGATCGTCTAATGAGTGTGACGTTCGACCAGACGGCATCGAATCTGGCGCAGAGGGCATTGGAGAGGGCAGGAGTAGAGGTGCGATGTGGGACCACGGTTACTCGCATTGAGCGGGTGCACGGAAGGGTAGCCGGGGCGCTGCTTCGCGACGGTTCGAAGATCGAATGCCGAATGGTGATTCTCGCTATCGGGGTCACGCCCAACATCGATCTCGTGCAAGGCACCGAGATCGGGGCGGACCGCGGAATAGTGGTTGACGATTACATGCAGACCTCCGTCGACGGCGTCTATGCCGCGGGGGACGTGGCGCAGGCCGTGGACCTTCTCGGCGGCGAGAAGCGGCCCATCGCGATATTGCCCAACGCGTACCGGCAAGGACGTATTGCCGGTATTAACATGGCGGGCGGAAGACGAAGTTTTGAAGGCGGGCTGGCGATGAACGCCGTGGATATCTGTGGCCTCCCGACGATCTCGGTTGGCGTTACTGTGCCGAACGGGGAAGACTGCGAGGTGCTGAGCAATCTGGACGAGAAAGCGCCGGTCTACAGGAAGCTGGTTCTGAAAGGTGGCAGGATCATTGGGGCTATCTTCGTCGGGGAAATCGACAGGGCGGGAATAGTGACCGGTCTGATACGGGACAAGGTAGAGGTGACAGGCTTCAAGGATCTTCTGCTTACCGATGGGTTCGGGCTCATATCTTTGCCTGCTGACTACAGAAAACATGTGGTCTCGGGCGCGGGGATAGAGGTTTGAGAATCGACTCTGAGGGTGTTCACTACAGGGAATTGAATGACCGCGTCCACGCAGCGCTGAGGGGAGGCGCGCGCGAGATAATACTGGACAGTGTCAGGGGGCAGAGATACATCGGGGCAGGTTTGAACGGTCGCGCGCGGTTGGTAATTAACGGGGTCCCGGGGAACGATCTTGCCGCGTTCATGAACGGCGCGAATATCACCGTAAACGGGAATGCTCAGGACGGGGTGGGGAACACCATGAACGCCGGCACCGTCGTGATTCACGGAGATGCTGGAGACGTGCTTGGTTACTCAATGCGAGGGGGCACTATCTTCGTGCGGGGCAATGCGGGTTACAGGACGGGGATTCATATGAAGGAGTTTGAAAACTGTCGCCCTGTAGTTGTGGTCGGCGGAAAGACTATGGACTACCTAGGCGAGTACATGGCGGGCGGAATCTTGATGGTGCTTGGGCTCGGTTCGAAGGACTCGTCCCCGGTGACGAATTATGTCGGAACCGGCATGCACGGGGGGAGCATCTACGTGCGTGGCCGGGTGGAAAGTCACCAGTTGGGGCAAGAAGTGGGGGTCGAAAAGGTCGGCGACCCGACATGGCTCGAGATCCAGAGTATCCTGTCCGACTACTCTCGCGCCTTGGGTCTGGAGGGTTTGGAATTCCGCCGAGATGAGTTCATCAGGCTGATTCCAAAGACCACCCGCCCCTATGGGCAGCTATACGCTTACTGAGCCTTTATCTCCGGGCGTACGCGCGGAATATCTTTTGGGTATGCCGGTGGCGCGTTACCGCTCATCACCGGGGTCTTGCTTCCATTCGCTCGCCGTGCTATTTTCCGCTGTCGGCCGACCCGGCTTTCAAAACGGAAAAGGAGTTGAGCGCGGTGGAAATCCGTATTTGCGAGAGCAACGAAGACATGGCCCGTGACGCAGCCGAAAAAGCTGCGGAGCTGCTGAGGAGCGCTCTTGCCGCCAAAGAATCTGCGCGGTTCATAGCGGCCACTGGAGCGTCGCAGTTCACGTTCCTGGAACACCTCGCACGTGTGCGAGGCATCGACTGGGGCAGGGCGGTCATGTTCCACCTGGATGAGTATGTTGGCCTGTCAGCGAGCCATCCTGCAAGCTTTCGGAAGTACCTTGAAGAAAGGCTTATCGCGAAAGTGCATCCCGGACGTGCCCATCTGATTCGCGGCGACGCGCAAGATGCGCAGGGCGAGTGCCGGCGGATGGGCGCGTTGATATCCGAGGCGCCGGTTGACGTGGCGTTCGTGGGGATAGGCGAAAACGGCCATCTGGCATTCAACGATCCGCCTGCCGACTTCGAAACTGAGGACCCCTTCATCGTCGTGAACTTGGACGAGGCGTGCCGAAGCCAACAGGTGAGGGAAGGGTGGTTCAAGACCGTGGATGAGGTCCCTACCGAGGCAATCACGATGTCGATTCGCCAGATCATGAAATCGCAAAGCATAGTCTGCTCCGTCCCCGACAAGCGCAAAGCGAAGGCAGTCCGAGACTGCCTGTCCGAGGGTGCGGAAGTATCCCCCCGGTGCCCCGCATCAATACTCAAGGAACATGGGCGTGCATATGTTTTCATCGACCCGGAGGCCGCATCTCTTCTGGAGGAATGATGGCGCAGGGGTTTGTTGACCTCCAGGTGAATGGCTACAGCGGCGTGGATTTCTCCTGCCTGGACCTTACGCTCGAGGGTGTTGCCTCAGTTGGAGAGGCGCTGGTGAAGCGCGGAGTGGCGGGATACTGCCCGACGGTCGTCACCATGCCGATGGAAGTGTATGCGCGGAATCTCCCGATGCTCTCCGAGGCGGCGGCGTGCGACTCGGGAGCCGGCATCTTGGGCGTACACTTGGAGGGCCCATTCATTAATCCCGAAGACGGCCCGAGAGGTGCGCATGTCCGGGAGCACGTTATTCGTCCTTCCGTAGAAGTCTTTGAAAGGCTTCGCGAGCTGACGCAGGACCGAATAGCGATCATTACACTCGCGCCTGAAATTGACGGCGCTATGGAGCTTATAGAACATGTCGTCCGTGATGCCGGCACCGTTGTGTCTCTGGGTCATCATGCCGCCGACAGGGACACCATTCGCCGTGCCTGCGATGCCGGGGCCAAGGCGTGCACGCACGTGGGGAACGGGTTGGGAGACGTGATTCACAGGCATAAGAATCCCCTGTGGCCGATGCTGGCCGAAGATCGGCTGAGCTGCATGTTCATAAGTGATGGCCACCACGTGCCGCTGGATATGTTGCGCGTCTGTTTGCGAGCGAAGGGGGCCGAGCGATTCATAGTCGCAAGCGATGTAGTGCACCTCGCGGGCATGTCGCCAGGCGAGTATCGATTTCACGGACTGCCCGTCGTCGTCGAGAAGGACGGAAGACTCCACCGGAGGGGGATGTATCAGTTGGCGGGCTCAACGGCCGACATGATGAAGTGCATGAACGTACTTGCGTCGCTGGGGGAGTTGGACGAATCGGAACTCTGGAGGATAGGCTGCGAGAATCCGCTGGCGCTGATCGGGATGGAGCTTCGGGATAGCCGTCCGAAACATCCCACCGCGGTCCTTTACCAGGGGGGGAGGTTTTCCGTGCGGCTTCCGGGGGAGGGTTGCCTGGAGCAAGCACCCTAACTGAAGAGAATTGCCCGGGGCAGACGTTCGCTCCTGCCGCTTCAGGATGGGCTTACCTTCCGCTTTCCTCTCGAATTCCTCTTGCATAAGTCAAATCTCGGGTTATCCATGCAATTAGGGGCGATGACGTCTTGACGGGGAGGTCCGCAGCCGATACTATTGCTAATAGGAACCACTAGCGGTTAGGGGGCCAAGTTGCCCGGCGGAAAGACTCTTAGGATGACCAAGCAACGCCGGACTATCCTTGATGAACTGAGAAAGCTCACGACGCATCCCTCTGCTGATGAGCTGCACCGAAAGGTCCGACGGCGTCTGCCGGGGATCAGTCTCGGAACAGTTTACCGCAACCTCGAGGTCCTTTCCGGGCAGGGGGAAGTGGAGAAGATCGAGTTGGCGGGGGCGCAGAGGCGCTATGACGCCCGAACAGCTCCCCACTACCACCTGCGCTGCGTGGCGTGCGGTGCGGTAGAGGATGCTCCGTTAGAACCGATTAAGTCGCTCGATGACAGGCTGCGAGGCCGTACCGACTATGAAGTGCTTGGTCACAGGGTGGAGTTTATAGGCTTGTGCCCGCGGTGCAGGACCCGAAGAAGAACGAGGTCTTTGGGACGGGGAGATACTCGTCCCTGAAAGAAGGTTGTGCAGGGTGAACTGTTTGTATTGAGTCGCGTGTCTAACCTAGCTAGGAACGTTTGCATGGAGGGTGAGATGAAGAAGTTGAAGGGGTCGCAGACCGAGAAGAACCTGTTGACGGCCTTTGCCGGGGAGTCACAGGCAAGGAATCGCTACACTTATTTCGCCAGTGAGGCGAGAAAGAGCTGTCTCATTCAGATATCCGACATCTTCGAGGAGACGGCTAACCAAGAGAGAGAACACGCAAAGCGGCTGTTCAAATTCCTCGAGGGAGGCGATGTCGAGATCACAGCGGCATATCCCTCAGGCGTGATCGGCTCTGTCGCTGAGAACCTGAAGGCGGCTGCTGCGGGCGAGCACTACGAGTGGACGGAGATGTATCCCGGTTTCGCCAAAGTTGCGCGCGGAGAAGGGTTCGAGGAGGTGGCGGCGGCATTCGATGCGATCGCGGTGGCGGAGAAGCAACACGAGAAGCGATACCTTGGGCTTCTTGCGAACGTCGACGCCGGGACGGTCTTCAAGAAAGGCAGGACAGTCGTATGGCGCTGTCGGAATTGTGGCTATCTTCACGAGGGGCAGGCGGCGCCCGACACGTGCCCGGCTTGCCTTCACGCGCGGGGGTATTTCGAACTTTTGGCGGAGAACTGGTAGCACGTACGGGAAATTTTGTTGAAAGGGGGAAATGAGCCGGAATCCCTTGACCAGTACGTTTGTCCTACTAACGGTAACCGAGAAGAGGAGTGAAGAAGATGACCAAGCGGCTTGAGATCTACAAGTGCGAGGTGTGCGGGAACATAGTTGAAATGATGCATACAGGCGCGGGGGAACTCGTGTGCTGCGATCAGCCGATGAAGCTGATGAGCGAGAACACGGTTGATGCGGCTAAGGAGAAACACGTTCCGGTTGTTGAGAAGTCCGACGAAGGGATCAAGGTGAAGGTGGGCAGCGTCCCGCACCCAATGGAAGAGAAACACTACATAGAGTGGGTGGAAGTGATCGACGGAGAGAAGGCGTACAGGGAATTCCTGAAGCCGGGGCAGGCTCCTGAAGCGACCTTCTGCCTTGAGGCGGGCAACCTCACCGCTCGGGAATACTGCAACTTGCACGGGCTCTGGAGGGGAAAGAAATGATAGGAAAGAAAATGCTGGAGGAAATGAACGAGCAGGTTAAGTACGAGCTGTACTCCGCCTATCTGTACCTTTCGATGTCGGCTTACTTCCACTCGAAAGGGCTCGACGGGATGGCGCAATGGATGCGCGTACAGGCGCAGGAGGAGCTGACACACGCGGCGAAATTCTTTGACCACATCAACAGCCGCGGCGGCAGCGTGGTCTTGAGGGCAATAGATCAGCCCGAGACGAAGTGGGATTCGCCTCTGGCGGCTTTCCGCCACGCCTACGAGCATGAACAGTTCGTAACGTCGAGGATCAACCAACTCGTAGGGATAGCTGAGGAGGAGTCCGACCGCGCCGCAGGGGTCATGCTTCAGTGGTTCGTCACGGAGCAGGTCGAGGAGGAGGAGAACGCGTCCAAGGTAGTACGAGCCCTGGAGTTGGTAGGCGACTCGGGCAACGGCTTGCTCATGTTAGACCGGGAGCTTGGGGCGCGTTCCTTCGTCATGCCGACGCCGGCGGACACACAGGAAGCGTAGCAGCGGCGGCAACCGTGAAGTCGAGTGGAAAGGGCTGCGCAACTTGACAATTGGTTTGGGGAGCCGTCATGCTGCGTTCGACTGAGTCAGCGGCAAGAACGCTGCGAGACATCCTCACACTGTCCATTTGTCTTGACGGTGCAGGTTGGAGGATAGTCATGAAAGACGTTTTGAAAGCCGTGAAAGTCACAGAAGACATCTATTGGGTAGGGGCGATAGACTGGGCGGTGCGGGACTTCCACGGGTACTTCACCGGGCGAGGCTCGACCTACAACGCGTATCTCGTCGTGGGTGAGGACCCGATCCTGATCGATACGGTTAAGGCACCGTTCAAGGACGAAATGCTGGCTCGTGTCGGTTCGGTTCTTGACCCCTCGCAGATAAGATACATCGTCTCGAATCATGCCGAGGCGGACCATTCGGGCTGCCTCCCTCAGGTCATCGAGACGGTTAAGCCGGATAAGGTGTTCGCCTCGGAGATGGGTGTGAAGGCTCTGGCGGATCATTATCACATGGATCGGGACATCGTTCCTGTGAAGGACGGAGAGAACGTTTCGCTGGGGAACGTGCCTTTTACCTTCATAGAGACGCGCATGCTGCACTGGCCTGACAGCATGTTCAGCTACAGACCTGACGTGGGGGTTCTTTTCTCGCAAGACGCTTTCGGCATGCACCTGGCGTCGAGCGAGAGGTTCGCCGACGAGATCGATCCCTCGGTAATCGAGTACGAAGCGGCCACCTATTATGCCAACATACTTCTGCCGTTCTCTTCGTTCGTCTCCCGGCTGATTGACAAAGTGCGGAGCCTCGGCCTCAAGTTCAAGATGATCCTGCCGGACCACGGCCCGATGTGGCGCAAAGACCCAGGCTGGATAGTAAGACGCTACGCAGAGTGGGCATCGCAGAAGCGTGGGAACAAGGCAATCGTCATGTTCGACACCATGTGGCAGAGCACCGCGAAAATGGCGAAGGCGATTGGTGAGGGGCTAACTTCGGGCGGGGCTCATGTCAAACTGATGCCGCTAAGGGAATGCCACCGGAGCGAAGTAGCCACCGAGATACTAGATGCCGGCGCGTTGCTGATTGGATCACCAACGCTTAACAACGGGCTGTTTCCGACCCTGGCTGACGCGCTGACTTATGTGAAAGGGCTCAAGCCGAAGGGCCTAATCGGCTCTGTGTTCTCATCGTACGGGTGGAGCGGCGAGGCCGCGGCCCTGCTTGAGAAGGCCATGGCCGATATGAAGGTGGAAATGGTGGGGGAGACAATCAAGGTGAAGTACGTGCCTGACGACGCCGCTCTCGCACAATGCTACTCGCAGGGGAAGCTTGTCGCGGAGGAGCTGGGAAAGAGAGCCGCGCCGTGAGTGCTAAGATTGACCCCCAAGCGCTTTTCTCGTTCAGCTACGGCCTCTATGTCGTCACCTCGTGCTGCGGCGAAAAACTGAATGGGCAGATCTCCAATACGGTGTTCCAGGTTTGCGACGATCCCCCTTACGTGGCAACCTGCGTCAGCAGGAATGCGTTGACTCACGAGTGCATATTGAAGAGCGGCGCGTTTGCCGTTAGCGTCTTGCAGGAGTCAACTCCCTTGAAGTTCATTGGTCTGTTTGGGTTCAGGTCTGGCAGAGATGTTGACAAACTCTCACAGGTCGAATTCGAGCCCGGGGTCACCGGTTGCCCGGTAGTGCTCGAAAATGCCGTAGCAGTGATTGAGGCAAAGGTCACTGACAGGGTTGATTTGGACAGCCATAGCATATTCGTTGCCAAAGTGGTGCGGTCCGAGCAATTGAAGGACGGGAAGCCACTGACGTACGCGTACTACCGCGAGAATTTGCGGGGTAAGACGCCCAAGAACGCACCCACTCATTTTGCCGATAAGACGCGGGAGAGTTCGTCGAAGGCCGACGAGGTCCCAGAAAGGGGAGGGAAGACATTGCAGAAATACGTCTGTGACGTGTGCGAATGGGTCTACGATCCCGAGATCGGAGACCCTGACGCGGGTGTCGAACCGGGCACAGCATTCGAGGACATCCCGGATGATTGGGTATGCCCCGTCTGCGGAGTGGGGAAGGATAAATTCAGCCTGGTGGATTAGTCGTGTGGGGAAGTGCAGGGCATGTGAGGCTCCGGATGGTGTCCTGGGTCAACGCATGGTTGTGGGGCGGCAGAAGTGTTGAGATGACGGGCGAAGACGGGGGCGAGAGATTTTTCTAAAAATCGGGCAAGGGGGCTTGATCTTGGGCTCTATTCTGGTATAGTAGTACCAGAATGGAGGATTGAGGGCCAGAACAATGGCAAACCTGCTCAAGATTTCCGAGGCGGCTTCCTTGGCCCTGCACAGCTTGGTGCTAATGGGTTCGGACCCGCTCGAGCCGCTTACGACGAACCGGATCGCTTCGCTCTTGGGAGTCTCGGAAGCCCATCTTTCGAAGGTCCTTCAGAGGTTGGCAAGGGAAGGGTTCGTGAAATCGATGCGAGGCCCCAAGGGGGGATTCGTGCTAGCCAAGCCCGGGACCAGCATAACCTTGCTGGAAGTCTACGAGTCGATAGAAGGGCCGGTGTCGTGGAACGACTGCCTTCTGGATGCTCCGATCTGCGGTGGCAAGTGCATCTTCGGCGGGCTGCTCGCAGAAGTTAATCGCCGTGTCAAGACATACTTGGCGGAGACCACGTTGGATCAGCTATCTGATGTGAAAGGGTGTCTATATGCCGGTGCCACGAAAGATAGTCAAGATTGACGAGGAGAAGTGCAACGGGTGCGGTCAATGCGTACCCGCATGCGCTGAGGGAGCCATACAGGTTATTGACGGGAAGGCTAGGTTGATCAGCGACATTTATTGTGATGGCCTGGGTGCCTGTTTGGGCGAATGCCCTCAGGGTGCGATCAGCATCGAAGAGCGCGAGGCGCCGGAGTTCGACGAAGAAGCTGCAAGAGCCCACGTGAAAAGGCAACAAAGAACCTCTGATGCCGTTGGATGTCCCGCCGCAGGATGCCCGGGTGCGGCAAGTCAGAAGATTCAGAGGCCCGCATCGGAAGCCTCCTATGGTGAGGGGGCGGGAGGATTTGCCCCTTCTTCCCGGCTGGGAAACTGGCCGGTACAACTCAGCCTCGTTCCAGTTAAGGCGCCGTACTTCGAGGGAGCCGAGCTTGTGATATCAGCGGACTGCGTGCCTTTTGCCCACGCCGACTTCCACCGGAAGTTCTTGGGGGAAAAGGTGCTCATAATCGGCTGCCCTAAACTGGATGACGCAGGCGAGTATCGCCGGAAACTTGCGGAAATCCTGCGGCGGAACGACATCAAGTCCGTCCAAGTCGTGCACATGGAGGTGCCTTGCTGTTTCGGGCTGCGCCACTTGGTGAATCTGGCGCTGGCCGACTCAGGAAAGGACATCCCGGTCAAACCCATAGAGATCGGCATCCGCGGCAATGTGAAGGACGAGGACGCCGTCCGCGCCCTGCCGTGACAGATGGGAGCTGTGGCGATGCGGTGCCCAGGACAAGACGTACGCTACTGGAAGCCGGACGATGTGTTTGAAGTCCCTTGTCCGGCGTGCGGGGCATCCGTAGAGTTCTTCAAGGACGACGCGTGGCGCAAGTGTTTCAAGTGCGGGCGCAGGTTCCGAAACCCCCGTCTCGACCTCGGCTGCGCAGAGTGGTGTCCCTACGCCGAGCAATGTCTTGGCCATCGTCCTGGCGCTGATTCGGCCCGCGGTGGTCCTTAACAGAGATATGGAGGTGGAGGAGTGTTTTGCTATCAATGTGAGCAGACGGCGAAAGGAACGGGCTGCACGGTGCATGGGGTGTGCGGAAAGGACCCCCGCGCCGCCGCATTACAGGACCTCTTGGTGCACGCGACCAAGGGGCTTTCCATGTATGCACATAGGGCCAGAAAGCTGGGCGTAAAGGATAGGGAGATAGAGGTCTTTTGCGTCGAAGCCTTGTTCTCTACAGTGACTAACGTGAATTTCGACCCCGAGCGCCTGCAAGGGCTGATACTGCGAGCTGCGAAACTTCGCGATAAAGCCAAGAGGCTCTACGAGGAAGCGTGCGAGAAGGCAGTTTGCCAGCGGGAAACACTCGGAGGCCCCGCGGCTTGGCAGCCGGAGGCCGATCTTGACGGGCTGGTCAAGCAGGGAGAGAGAGTCTCCATCGAAAGGAGAAAAGCAGAGCTAGGCGAGGACATCGCGGGCCTCCAGGAATTAGTACTCTACGGTCTGAAAGGTGCAGCCGCATACGCCGATCACGCGCAAATACTGGGCGTGGAAGACGACGAGGTCTACGGGGCGTTCCACGAGATGCTCGATTTTCTGACCAAGGATAACCATTCAGCGGACGAGTTGCTGGCAAAAAGCCTGGGGGTGGGTGAACTGAACCTGAAGGCTATGGGGCTTCTGGATGCAGCCAACACGGGCGCATACGGTAATCCGGTGCCCACTCCTGTTCGAATTACTCCCCTAAAGGGCAAGGCTATCGTCGTCTCGGGTCACGATTTGAAAGACCTGGAAGAGTTGCTGAAACAGGCTGAGGGCAAGGGCATAAACGTATATACGCACGGGGAGATGCTTCCTGCCCACGGGTACCCGGGGCTGAAGAACTACAAGCACCTCGTGGGGAACTACGGTGGGGCTTGGCAGGATCAGGCGAAAGAGTTCGGGGAACTCCCGGGCGCGATACTGATGACCACGAATTGTCTTCAAAGGCCGAGAGACAGCTACAAAGCTCGGCTCTTTACCTCCGGTCTGGTTGCTTGGCCTGGAATAACTCACATAAGCGACCGCAACTTCGAGCCCGTCATCCGGGCTGCTCTGGCTGCCGAGGGTTTCAAAGAAGATGGTCCGGAAAAGACTATCATGTGCGGCTTCGGGCACGATGCGGTCATGGGCGTCGCCGACAAGGTTGTGGAGGCGGTGAAGAGCGGGGCGATCAAGCATTTCTTCTTGATAGGCGGCTGCGACGGCGCCAAGCCGGGGCGCAATTACTACACTGAGTTCGCCCAGGCCGTCCCCAAGGACAGCGTCATTCTGACATTGGCCTGCGGCAAGTACCGGTTCAACAAACTGGAGTTCGGCGAGATTGGCGGCATCCCGCGCCTTCTCGACATCGGTCAGTGTAACGATGCCTACTCGGCAGTGCAGATCGCGCTGGCATTGGCCGAGGCGTTCGACACGGACGTAAACAGCCTGCCGTTGTCGCTGATTCTGTCGTGGTACGAGCAAAAGGCCGTCGCCATACTGCTCACGCTTCTGCACCTGGGCATCAAGGACATCAGGCTCGGCCCATCGCTGCCTGCTTTCGTGACGCCGCCGGTGCTCAACGTTCTCGCGGAGAAATTCGACATAAAGCCGATCTCTACGGTCGAGCAAGACCTTAAGGCGGCTTTGAGTGGGTAGCGCCGTTGCGTCGCCCGCCGAAAAAGAGCTTCAGAAAAGTATGCGCGGGCGTTTTGCCGGACATTGCGCTTGCAATGGGGGAGCGCGATGGTATTTCTGTAATTGGGGGGAGACGCTCAGGCAGTTGCAGGTCCGCTTTCCCTCTTGGGGGATGAGAGAAGACGAATCTCAACTGGCTTGGTTGAAACAGGGGGCTGACGTGGAGCAGGAATCCATGAACAGTTTCGAGAGGCGAATTGCGACGTTAGCCGGCGAAGGACTGCGCAGCCGAGAATTGAGAGTAATGCAAGTCAATATCGGCCTGAAGTGCAACCAGCAATGCGCGCACTGTCACCTTAGCGCGTCGCCCTACCGAACGGAGACCATGCAGTGGTCCGTGATGGAGCTGGTTCTCCGCGCAGCGAACGAGGCGGGAGCCGAGCTTGTTGATATCACGGGGGGATCTCCCGAACTGAATCCGCATTTCCGAAGGTTCGTAGAGGCGCTCCGCGCGCACGGACATAAAGTGAAGGTGAGGACAAACCTCACCGTGCTCTTAGAGCCCGGGATGGAGGACATCCCCCAGTTCTATCGGGACAACCAGGTGCATCTCGTCGCTTCCCTGCCATGCTACACGGAGGAGAACGTGAGGGTTCAGCGCGGGGGAGGCGTTTATTCCAAGAGCGTCGAAGTGCTCAAGCGCTTGAATGCGCTCGGTTATGGCTCCGATGCCGACAAGGAGCTCGATCTTGTGTACAATCCCACAGGTCCTTTCCTTCCATCTGATCAAGCGTCGCTGGAGGCGGACTACAAGCGCGAGTTGGACCAGAAGTTCGACATCTCTTTCAGTCACCTCATCACGATAACCAATATGCCCATAGGACGGTTCCTGGCGTATCTCAAAAAAAAAAGGCGCGAGGGGAAGTACATGGAGCTTCTTGAGGAGTCTTTCAATCGCGATACCATCGAGGGTCTCATGTGCCGTTACCAGATAAGCGTCGGGTGGGATGGGACGATTTACGATTGTGACTTCAACTTGGCGCTTGGCTTTTCGGTGAATCACGGAGCGCCTACACACATCCGGGATTTCGACGCGGGCGCTCTGGCGGAGCGACGGATCGTCACCGGAGACCATTGCTTTGGTTGCACGGCGGGAAGGGGATCGTCATGCAGCGGGGCGTTGGCGTGAAGGCTTGCCGAGGGAGTGTAGTTGGGTTCCTGCCGCGCTGTTTCCCGTGTCGCGTTCTTCCATGTTGTTGGCGCAGGGGGACCGCGCGAAGGGCCCACGAATGTGGAAGGGAGTTGTGAGATGAGGGCCGGGGGAAGGAACTTACGCCGCGTTCTACTATTGCTTTGCATCACTGCAACCGGCGGCTACTGCTGGCCCGAAGAGGACCCACCCGACAAAGCTGCCGGTACGGCAGGGCAGGAAGGCTTTTCCTACGCCGACTACGCGGCGGTACTGAAGGCTTACGTCAACGTCGAGGGTCTGGTTGACTACAAGTCGCTAAAAGCTGACCGGATGCGCTTGGACAGATTTAACGCGTCGTCGGCGAAGCATCCGCGCGCAGCGTACGAGGAGTGGACCGAGAACGAGAAAATCGCCTTTTGGATCAACGCTTATAATTCGCTCACTCTCCAGGCGATCATCGATCACTACCCGATCGAAGCGTCGTTCATCGGTTCTTTTCGCTTCCCAGACGACAGCATACGCCAGATTCCCGGCGTGTGGGACAAGCTGGAGTTCAAGGCAATGGGCAGGCCCATGACACTGGATGAGATCGAGCACGAAACGCTTCGGGTGGACTTCAACGAGCCGCGCATCCATCTGGCGCTGGTTTGTGCCTCCATGAGTTGCGCGGTGTTGCGAACCGAACCTTACACCGGCGAGCGCTTGAGCGCCCAGCTTGACGAGCAAACGCGGCGATTTCTTCAGAGGCCGAAGAACTTTCGCATCGACCGCGACAATAACCGTGTCCATCTCTCGAGCCTTTTCAAGTGGTATGGGAAGGACTTCGTCAAAACGTATGGGACGGATACGGGCTATGAGGGACACGACAGAATCGAACGGGCGGTACTCAACTTCAGCAGCAACTATCTGGGTGACAGCGATCGGAGTTATCTGCGCGACCGGAGATATGGCATCAAATATCTAGACTACGATTGGTCGCTGAATGAGCAAAGGGAGCGCAGATGACGTCGGGAAGCGAAGACCTGCAGGTTGCCGAGGGGTCTCCCAAAAGGGCCAATCGCTGGGTGCGGCCGGCTGAGTTCATCGTGATTGTCGCAGCCGTCATCGTTTTCTTTCGCGTGTCAGGGCTGACCGACAAGCTGGGGAAGGTTGAAGAGCTTCGCGAGTGGCTGAAGGGCAAGGGTGCGTGGGGTCCGGTTATCTTCATGTTGCTCTACATAGCAGGTGTGGTGGCTGCTTTTCCGGGTGGTGTTCTCACCATAGCCGCTGGGGCCCTATTCGGTTCCCTTGTCGGAGTGATCCTGGTGAGTGTCGCTTCCACTGCCGGAGTGAGTCTGGCCTTTTTGATAGCCCGCTACTTCCTTCGAGACACTGCAGCACGCTGGCTTTCGAGAAAAGAGAAGTTCAGGAAGCTGGATAGGCTTACGGAAGAGCACGGTGCGGTGATCGTGGCCATAACGCGCCTGATCCCTGTGTTCCCTTTCAACCTCCAGAACTACGGGTATGGCCTCACACGGGTGCGCTTCCCGACGTATGTCTTCTGGTCGTGGCTTTGCATGTTGCCCGGCACGATTGTGTACGTGGTGGGAACTGACGCGTTCGTCAAGGCGATTTCCGGGGGACAGGTCCCCTGGCTTCTCATAATTCTCTTGGCTGTTGTCGTCGCGATACTGACACTGCTCATCAGGCATGCTCGGCGGACTCTGAGATCCAAGGAGGAGACAACTCGCGCGGGGAATGGCGTAGCAGAGGGGGGAACTGGAGATGGATGAGAAGGTGGGCGTGCTGCCTGCAGACGAGCATAATAACAGCTTGGTGAGAAATGTTCATCCCGGCGATTGGAAGAACCCACAACCTGCGCCCGTATACAACCTCGTGGTGATAGGTGCCGGCACCGCCGGACTGGTCACTGCTGCGGGAGCGGCTGGACTTGGCGCGAAGGTGGCGCTTGTCGAAAAGCATCTGCTGGGCGGAGATTGCCTGAACGTGGGCTGCGTCCCGTCCAAATGTCTGATCCGCTCATCCCGCGTTCTCGCCGATGTGCGGAATGCGAAGGACTTCGGCGTGAAGGTTCCTGAGGGAACGGAAGTGGACTTTCCGGCTGTGATGGAACGGATGAGGCGGCTCAGAGCTCGCATCAGCTACCACGATGCAATCAAGAAATTTGCCGCTGTGGGCGTTGACGTTTTCCTTGGGGAGGGGAAGTTTTCTGCCCCTGAAGCGATTGAGGTGGACGGAAAGACGTTGCGATTCAAAAAAGCGGTGATCGCGACGGGAGCACGGGCTGTCAGACCCGCTATTGAGGGCCTGGAAGAGGCAGGATTCTTGACGAACGAGACGGTTTTCTCTCTGACTGAACGTCCTGGGCGGCTGGCGGTCTTTGGGGCAGGGCCCCTCGGATGCGAAATGGCCCAGGCTTTCCGGAGGCTTGGGTCGCAGGTGACGATCGTCGAAATGGGGCCTCAACTGCTTTCGAGGGAAGACCCGGACGCCGCGAGCATTGTCGCGAATGCGTTCAGCAGGGACGGGATCGACCTCAAGCTCAACTCCAAAGTCACGAGGGTCGAGGGATCGGACGGCGGCAAAGTGATCTGTCTTGTGACTGGCGGGAAGGAAGGCAAAGTGGCGGTTGACGAAATTCTTGTCGGCGCAGGACGTGCGCCGAATGTCGAAGGGCTCAACCTGGAAGCAGTCGGGGTTGAATGTGATGGTCACAAGGGCGTGATCGTGGACGACCATCTGCGCACAACTAATCCCCGGATTTACGCGGCGGGTGACGTGTGCCTAGGATTCAAGTTCACCCACACCGCCGACGCCACCGCACGTATGGTGATTCAGAATGCGCTCTTCAAGGGGCGGAAGAAGCTCAGCACGCTGACTATACCTTGGTGTACCTACACAGACCCTGAGATTGCGCATGTGGGCATGTACGAAAAGGATGCCCAGGGGAGAGGCATAGAGGTTCGGACTTTCGTCAGACGTTTTGCAGACGTAGATAGAGCGATTGCTGATGGTGAGGAAGATGGTTTGGTGAAAGTCCACGTGCAGGAAGGAACTGACCGTATACTTGGCGGGACGATAGTTGCGCGTCACGCGGGCGAGATGATAAGCGAGTTGACACTCGCCATCGTCGCCGGGGTGGGACTCAAGTCTCTTTCAAACGTTATACATCCTTACCCGACCCAGGCTGAAGCGATCCGGCAGGTTGCGGACGACTACAACCGCGAGCGTCTTACCCCCCGTATTAAGAGACTGTTCAACTGGTGGCTTGCCCGCCAGCGGGGTTAGGAGAGCGGAGAAGTAGCCCCTAGGGCAACAACGGGGAATCCATCCGGACTGTGAAAGGGGGTGGTTGCAGTTAGCTATATTCTTGCCGGCTCTCGCCTTGCGACGAGGTGGGCAAGAGCAGTCCTTGCTTAGTCTGATTCTCGCAGGGGAGGAGGTTAAGCCCTTGCCGGCATTCGTCCCATGAGTTTGGTGACCGATTAGTTGGGAGGCATGAAGATGAGTCACTTGAGACGACACTGGTTGGCTTTGATGCTGGGCGTGGCAACCATGGCGGCGTTTGGACTCACTGCCGGAGTTGTCGCCGGGGAAGAGCCCGGCAGCAGTGTGAAGGAAGCGGAAGGCAGCGCAGCGAAGGAGCAGGAGGGAAGCGGATCGAAGGAAGTCGAAGGCAGCGCATCAAAGATGAAGGAGCTCTTGAAGCATACCTATGCCGAGGTGAACACGGAAGCTCTGGAGATTCTCGTGAGGTTGAAGGTGCCCATGCTCATCTTTGATGCTCGAACAGGCAAATACGATGACGGCAGGCGCATTCCCGGCGCGAGACAACTTTCACCGGAAGCTACCGACAGGCAGGTCGCGGGCGTTGTTGAGTCCACGGAGTCGCTTATCGTCGTATATTGCATCAACGTCGAGTGCCCCCTAAGCAGGATGCTTTACCTGCGGCTCAAGAAATTCGGCTACAAGAATGTCATCGAGTATCCATACGGCATCGAAGGCTGGGTGAAGGCGGGGAATAAGTACGAAATGGCTGAAGGGTCTGAGGTCGAGGAGGAAGGGTCCGGTCCCAAGGGAAAGGGCTCCGCGGAGAAGTAGCCACGCCGTCCCCGGAAATGAGTGCCCGGGACAGACGCGAGGAAGGCGTCGATGCTTGAAAGCCCTGCTCTGGCGTCCGAGGAAGTGAAGGGCTGGGATCGGGTGAAGATGTCGACCCTGTGCATCGGCGGCGGCGCTCTGATCTCCCTTCATGTTCTGCTTCTCCGGCTGTCGGCAGGCTTCCAATACGGGAGCCCGATGACAGACAGGCCCATCGTAGCTCTCGTGGCGGTGCAGGTCGCAGCCGGGCTTCTTTACCTCGTGCTGGTTAAGACGCTCTTGGGTGCTTGGTCCAGCAAGGGCATGGTGGCTTGGATCGTAGGCGTGGGAGCTACCCTTCGGATTGTCATGCTGCCTTCCACACCGATGCTGGAGGACGATTTCTATCGGTACCTCTGGGACGGGGCTGTTGTGGCCGGCGGGTTCAATCCCTACGCGTTCTCCCCGGATGAGGTGAGAGGAGTCGCAGAGCCCGGGACCCCAGTGCCTGACAGATTGAAGGGGCTTGCATCGCAGTCCGGCACAGTTGTTGAGCGTGTCAACCATCCACACCTCCGCACGGTCTATCCCCCTCTTGCCCAAGCGGGCTTTGCGTTGGCGCAATGGCTGAAGCCCTGGAGCCTTGTATCCTGGCGACTTGTCCTGCTGGGCTTTGACGTGGTGAATCTCGTGCTCGTGCTTTCTATCCTCCGTTTCCTTAAGCTGCCTGCCTCACTGATCGCGGTCTACTGGTGGAACCCCCTGCTTGTGAAGGAGACTTTCAACTCGGGCCACATGGACATCATGGTTCTGCCTTACGTTTTGGCAGGGTTGTTTATGGCAATGCGGAACCGGATCGCGTGGGCTGGGGGATTTCTGGGACTGGCCGTCGGGGTGAAAATATGGCCGGCGGTGCTGCTTCCGGTAATCTTGCGCGGTGGGGTGCGTGACCCTCGGAAACTCGTCCTTGCCCTTGTGCTGTTCTTCTTGCTGCTGGCTTTGATGGTTGCTCCCATCTGGCCGCACGGCTTCGGGTCGAAAAGCGGGTTCGCGGCGTACGGCCAACAGTGGGAGATGAACGATTCTCTGTTCATGCTATTGTTGTGGCCTTCCGAATTTCTGCTGAAGCTGGCCGGGAGGTCACCTGCCGACGGCCAATTGTTGGCACGCCTTTTGGTCGTCGGTGTGCTGCTGGCTGTGATCGCGATTGCATCCCGCAAGAGCGCTATGACGCCGCTGGAGCTATCCAGGAAGTGCCTTTTCGTTGTGGCGGCGTTGTTCCTCCTGAGTCCCACTCAGTTCCCGTGGTACTACCTTTGGATGCTGCCGTTGCTCGTCTTCCGACCGATGGTCTCGCTGCTGCTCTTGACGGCCCTCCTCCCACTCTATAACCTTCGATTTCTGTTCAGTACGCGAGGTCTCGTCGACATCTTCGACTACGGCATAGTGTGGCTCGAGTTCGTACCGGTGTACGCGCTACTGGCGTGGGAATTGTGGAAGGGAAAGCGTGATGTTACGGCGGGAGGTTTGACTTGAGGGACGGGACAAGCATCGCTGTCGTCATTCCGGCGCTCGACGAGCAGGAGGCAATCGGCAAGGTAGTATCGGCGATCCCCGATTGGATCGATGACATTGTGGTCGTCGACAACGGCTCCTCTGACGGCACGGCGGAGGTCGCTGCCGCCGAGGGTGCGAGGGTCATCAGAGAACCTCGTCGCGGGTACGGCTCAGCATGCCTGGCCGGGATCGCGGCACTCAACGATCCCGACGTTGTCGTGTTCATGGACGGGGACTTGAGTGATTACCCTGAGGAAGTGGGAGAGCTCGTCGCGCCGATTCTGTCAGGCGAGGCGGACATGGTAGTCGGGTCCCGGGTTTTGGGCCGGCGTGAGCCGGGGGCTTTGACGTTTCAGGCCAGGTTCGGGAATTTGCTCGCGTGCATTCTGCTGCGCTTGCTGTGGAAAGTCCGCTACACTGACCTCGGCCCTTTTCGGGCAATATCCCGTGATGCACTCACTCTCCTCGAAATGAAGGACCCCGACTTCGGGTGGACTGTGGAGATGCAGGCCAAAGCCGCTCGGCAGGGGCTTCGCACGAGAGAGGTGCCCGTGAGTTACAGAAAGCGAACCGGAAAGTCGAAGATATCCGGCACGCTTAAGGGATCAACGGCTGCGGGCGCGAAAATACTCTTCACCATTCTCACCCTGGCGCTCGGGCAAGGAAAGTCTCAGATGGTGCAAGGGCGGCTCTTGGAGAATCTAATCATCTTCACGCGGTATCCCGAAGCCAGCAAGACAAAGACGAGGCTCGTGCCTGCTCTTGGCGCGGAAGGGGCCGCCGCCCTTCAGCGCAGGATGACCGAGCGTCTCGTCATGGAAGCCAGAGAATTCGCGCGCAATAAGTCCATCGGGGTGGAAGTGTGGTTCGAAGGTGGTGGCGAATCGCTCATGCGCAGATGGCTCGGCGGCGGCCTTCGCTATATTCCCCAGAGAGGAGGGGACCTGGGAGACCGCATGGGGCTTGCTCTGACGCGGTCGTTTCGCGCGGGAGCGAGAAGAGCGGTCATCGTCGGCACGGATTGCCCTGGAGTGACTGCCGGCCTGATGCGGAGCGCGTTCGAAGCTTTGAGGGACAGGGACGTGGTCTTGGGGCCGGCTGCCGACGGCGGGTACTACCTGGTTGGAGTGCGTGGCTCTGCTGTATCTCGTGCAGTTCCCGCCATTTTCGAGAACGTTCCCTGGGGGGCTTGCACTGTTCTTGATCGAACCTTGAATATCGCAGAGGATGCGGGGCTGAGCTCGGAGCTACTGGAAACCCTTGACGACGTCGATAGACCCGAAGACCTTTCCGTGTGGCAGTCAGTGCTGGAATCCCATTCGGCGGCTACGCGTCCGGAGCGCGTCTCCGTAATAATTCCGGCGCTCGATGAGGCGGCGAATGTCGCGGCATCTCTGGACTCAGCAATGAGAGGAGACAATGTCGAGGTCATTGTGGTTTGCGGAGATGCAAAGGACGACACGTCGGACATTGCTCGCTCGTGGGAGGCGAAGGTGGTCAGTTCGAGCCCCGGGCGTGGGAGGCAAATGAATGCCGGCGCTTCGCGCGCTGCAGGAGAGATACTTCTGTTCCTCCACGCGGATACGGTCTTGCCCGAAGGATTCGATGATCACATCAGAAGGGTATTGAGGAAACGGGGCGTCTCTGGGGGCGCATTCTCGCTCCGGCTTGACGGGCCTGCCCTCGGCCTGCGGCTTACCGAACGGCTGGCTACGTTGCGCTCTCGGCTCTTCCAGATGCCTTATGGCGATCAGGCGATCTTTGTCAAGACCGAGATTTTTCGACGCGTGGGCGGATTTCCGGAAATTCCCATCATGGAAGACATCGAACTCGTTCGCCGTCTGCGGAGGTTGGGGAGGATCGTAATCTCCGGCATCCCTGTCGTGACATCCGCGCGCAGGTGGTTCAGGCTGGGGACCTACAGGGCGACTATCATTAACCACATTGCCATAATTGCGCACTGCATCGGCGTGCCCGTGGCGAGAATCGCCCGGTGGTACTACAGCGTGGGCTGACGATTTGAGCGCACCGTAGAGACTCCGAGCCGCCACCAGAGACGTTTCGATGCCGTCGTGGAAACTTGTGTCCGATTCCAGTATACTGGCTGACTCCCAGCCGCTTGGTTTCTAGATCGGAATTGACTGCCTCTTGCGAGCGGCGGCGCTTTGTTTCCGGCGGGCTTCCCGTCGGCTGAACATCTGGAGGGAACTATGTCTGAAAGGGCTTACAATGCTCCGTACGCTGGGGAACATCTGAATCGCGTCGCGTTTCCCCTCGGGGGGATCGGGGCAGGAATGATCTGCCTGGAGGGGACGGGAGCCCTGTCACACGTCTCGGTGAGGAACCATCCCGACATTTTCAACGAGCCCTGCGCGTTCGCCGCGATTTGTGTCAAGGGAGAGGAGAAGGTTGCGCGGGTGCTCGAGGGACCTGTGCCCAAGTGGAAGGCCTTCGGCACAGGAGGAGCCGGGAACGGAGGCAAGGGAAGGACAATCGGTCTCCCCAGATTCAGAAAGGCCTCCTTTACTTGCCGTTTCCCTTTTGGGAGCATCATGCTCTCCGATCCCAAGGTGCCGTTCGAGGTCGAGATTACCGGTTGGAGCCCGTTCATCCCCGGTGACGCGGATGCGTGCAGCCTGCCTGTGGCCGGCATCGAATATTGCTTTACAAACCCGACATCCTCAGATGTTGAAGCGGTGTTCTCCTTCAACACGGTAAATTTTATGGCTGTCCGCGACGGAAATGACCGCGTGCTGCAAGGCGAAAACGGATTTGTGCTGTGGCAGCCGGGGTCGGAGGGTAGCCCTCACCACCAGGGGGCCTTCTGCGCCTGCGTTGATGACGACTCGGCGATCGTGGATCATGCCTGGTTCCGCGGCGCGCCGTTTGACGCGCTCGTTAACGCCTGGAGGATTATCAGCGCCGGTGAAGTATGTTCGAACCCTCCGCTGGACGGGCCGAGCCCCGGCGCGTCCGTCTATGTCCCATTCACGCTGAAGGCGGGCGGGGAAAAGATCATCAGGCTGATGCTGTCGTGGCACGTGCCGGCCAGCGATATTTGCGTGCCGAAGCCCCAGCCGCAGGAGGAGCCCTGCGCATGTGCTGGTTGTGGCGGGACGGAAGGCAGCTCGGTTCCCCCGGAAACGTACGTTCCCTGGTATGCCGCCGAATTCGAGGACGTGCGCGAGGTCGCTTCGTACTGGCGCGAGAACTACGATGTGCTTCGCGAAAAGAGTGCGTTGTTCAGGGATTGCTTCTACGACACCACGCTTCCTGGTGAAGTGGTGGAAGCGGTTGCGGCGAATCTGACGATACTCAAGTCCCCGACTGTCATGCGGCAGACGGACGGGCGCTTCTGGGGTTGGGAAGGCTCCAGCGATGCCCGAGGTTGCTGCCCCGGTTCCTGTACGCATGTGTGGAATTATGCGCAAGCGCTCCCGCACTTGCTGCCTGATCTCGAAAGAAGTCTGCGACGGACGGAGTTCAACGAATGCCAGGATGCCGACGGTCATCAGACGTTTCGCGCGCCTCTCCCTATTCGGCGTGCGACGCGGCGGTTTCACGCCGCGGCCGACGGGCAGCTTGGCGGGATCATGAAAGTGTATCGCGATTGGCGCATTTCGGGGGATACCGGCTGGCTCAAGGCATTGTGGCCGAAAGTGAAAGAGAGCCTGGACTACTGCATCGCTGCTTGGGACATACACCAAAAAGGGATCGTCGAAGCCCCTCATCATAACACGTACGATATAGAATTCTGGGGGCCCAATGGCATGTGCACCAGCTTCTATCTGGGTGCGCTGTGTGCGGCGGTTGAGATGGGACGGGAACTGGGGGAAGAAGTGAGCGACTACGAGGAATTGCTGGCGAAGGGCACGAAACATCTGGAGACCGAGCTTTTCAACGGCGAGTACTTCTTCCAGAAAGTAAAGTGGGAAGGCCTCAAATCGGAGTTCGAAGGGCTGTCTACGCGCGTCCATTCACCCGAGGCGGAGGAGAACCTTGAGCGCGAAGGCCCCAAGTATCAGTACGGAAACGGCTGCCTTTCGGACGGAGTTCTGGGATTCTGGATGGCAAGGGTATGCGGGCTGGACGAGATCGTGAGCCGCGAAAAGGTCGTGGGCACGCTCAAAGCGATTCACAAGTACAATCTCAAGCGCGACCTTTCCGAGCACGCGAACCCGGCTCGCCCGACATATGCGCTCGGAGACGAGGGCGGGCTCTTGCTTTGCACCTGGCCCAAAGGGGGCATTCCCTCATTCCCCTTCTACTTCGCCTACGAAGTGTGGACGGGAATCGAATACCAGGCCGCGTCGCACATGATGATGGAGGGAATGGTCGAAGAGGGGTTGGAGATCGTAAGGCTCTGCCGCGACCGGTACGACGGCGTGGTCCGGAATCCCTTCAATGAGTACGAATGCGGACACTGGTACGCGCGCGCGATGTCGAGTTATGCGCTTATCCAGGGGCTCACGGGGGTTCGCTACGACGCCGTTGACAAGGCGCTTTACATTGACTCCGGGATCGGTGACAGCTTCCGCTGTTTCCTTTCCACAGCGACGGGGTTCGGCACCGTGGGGCTTAAGCAGGGCAAGCCATTCGTCGAGATAAAGATGGGCCGCCTTGACGTGGAGCACGTCTTTGTGTCGGGAAAGGAAATGAGACTGTGACTATGTCTTTCATGTTTCGACCGACCGGAAGCGGCTGGGGGAGTGTCATGAACAAGAGACGTTATCTTCGATTTGGTTCCCTCCTCTTACTGGGGTCGTTTGTGGTTCTCTCGGTACAAGCCACGTTGGCGGATGTCCGGCCTCACGCGCTGTTCTCCGACGGGATGGTGCTGCAGCGAGGAATGGAGATTCCCGTCTGGGGAACGGCTGACGAGGGCGAGCAGGTTGAGGTGGCCTTCTGTGGGCAGACGGTCACGACCGCGGCCAGAGACGGCGCGTGGACGGTGAGGCTGGCTCCTCTTGACGCAGGAGGGCCTTATACCATGACGATATCGGGAGCCAATTCCGTCGAAATCCGGGACGTGCTTGTTGGCGAAGTGTGGGTCTGCGGCGGCCAGTCGAACATGGTCCAGCCCGTCAGGAACAGCGTAAACGGGGAACAGGAGGTCAAGAACTCGGCGAAACCGATGATCCGACTGCTCAAAGTCGCGAGCGTGACAGCAGAGGAGCGGATGACCGACATCGACGCATCTTGGTACCAATGCGGGCCAGACACGGTGGGGGCTTTCTCGGCGGTTGGTTACTTCTTTGGCCGGGAAATCCAAGCGGAACTCGGCACGCCTGTGGGGCTTATACAGTCTTGCGTTGGCGGGACACCGGCGGAAGCGTGGATGAGCAAAGAGACGCTCGAGGCCATTCCTGAGGGCACGGAATACATCGAGTCTTACGATAACGCGCTGGAAGCCTACGGGGCCGCGAGAGCGAAGCTGGAAGCGGAGTCGAACGACCCCGTACAACCGGCCACGGGTCGGGAGAGCCAGCCGGGAAGGTCGAGCGGCCGGAAGGCCCCAAGCCTGCCAAGGGTTCCTGCAACTCCCAGCGGGCTGTACAACGGCATGATTGCACCCCTGCAGCCTTATGCTATACGGGGAGCCATCTGGTACCAGGGTGAGGCCAACGCAGGCTCACCTGCACGGGCGCGAGCTTATCGGGTCATCCTGCCGGCACTGATCAACTGCTGGCGCAGCGATTGGGGACAGGGGGATTTTCCCTTCCTTTTCGTACAGTTGGCGGCCTATCGGGCTCAGAAGGGATCAGACTGGCCGCTGCTGCGAGAATCCCAGGCGATTACCCTGTCCGTGAGAAACACAGGAATGGCCGTGGCTATAGACGCAGGCGAAGAGACAAACATCCATCCCAAGTACAAGCAGATCGTCGGCCACCGTCTCGCACTGGCGGCGAGGGCCGTCGCCTATGGCGAAGATGTTCCTTTCCTCGGCCCAACCTACCAGGGGATGGAGACCCGGGGGGACAGCATAGTTGTGAGCTTCGCGCACGCCGATGGGGGGCTCGTGGCGAAGGGGGAAGAACTGAAAGGGTTCTCAATTGCGGCTTCGAACCGGGAGTTCGTCGAGGCGAGCGCGCGCATCGACGGTAACAAGGTGGTAGTCTCAAGCCTGGACGTGCTTCAGCCCGTGGCGGTGCGTTACGGCTGGGCTGACTACCCTGACTGTAATCTCTACAACGGCTCGGACTTGCCGGCGGTTTCCTTTCGTACCGACGAGTTCTAGGAGCGCGACTGTTTCTTCGAGAGGAATTCGAGATAGCCGTCCAAGTCCGAACTAAGCTGTGCGAACCTGTCGGCCAGCAGCTTCAGATACTCTACACCCTTGTCGCGACTTGCGTCCTTGCGCGGCGCTACGTGCTGCTCAAGGGTACCGCAGTCGTGTCCTATGACTCCATATCGCGCGACGCGACCAAATGACGGTGTTGGCTGCTTCGCCACGTCTTCTTGCACACCGCTTAGGTCCAAGAGTCCGTCCTTGCCCAGGATATGCAGCGCTCCAAGGAGCAGGCTTGCCTCGCGGTAGGAGCCGTCCTTCCCTTCGAAGACGCGGCTCAGTTGCGGCCCGTCGCGGAACATGCCGACGTCCATGAATATCACCGGCACGGCGGTGCGCTCGAAGAACTCCCGCGCGAAGCCGGGGCCCAGCCACCTATATCCGCCGTGGCCTGACACGAGAAGTATCTTCTTGAATCCCTGCTCGACTAGTGACCGAACTATCGCCTCGATGTATCGAGTCGTCTCCTCTTGGCTGATACGGATCGTGCCCGCGAAATTCCTCGTTGCGCCGGGCCACGAGTAGTGGACGGGCGGGAGTACGAGCCCCCCGGCACGCCGCGCCATCAGCAGGCAGAGCGCTTCCGCAATGTACGTGTCGCAGCCGGTGAGCATGTGCGGCCCATGCATCTCCACAGACCCGAGAGGCAGAAATATAACGTCGTGGCCTTCTCTCACGGCGTCTTCGATCTCGGGTGCGGTCATTTCATGCCAGCGGAGTTTCTGCATTGCTTCTCCTATGAATTGGTGTGGGCTCAGTTATTGCTGGATGTGGATACAGACTTTCAAGTCCGCCAATCTTGTTGCCGCGGCTCGATCTACCAGCCAGTCGGCGTCCCGAACAAGCCTAGCCGGGGTCTCCTTGATGCTGCCTTCCTTCGCGAAAACGCGTTGGAGAGCCTCTGCTTTGCTATGCCCGGAGACCATCACTACGACCATCTTTGCTGCAGCGATCACGGGCGGAGTAATCGTGATCCGGCACGGCGGCTCTGCGGGCACTTGTGCTACGGCAACGCGTGAGTGCGATTCGTGCAGCAGCGGCGAGCCGGGGAAAAGCGATGCCGTGTGCCCATCTTCCCCCATCCCAAGAAGTAAGAGGTCGGGACTCTCAGCCAGGATAGATTGATACCTCCGCGCTGCTTCCTGCCGGTTCAAGTTTTCTCCCTCTATGCGGTGAACGTGTGCAGCCGGCACGTGAACGCGATCGAGAAGTGTGAGTCTTGCGAGGCGGTAATTGCTGCGGTCGTCGTCCTCGGGTACACATCGCTCGTCTGCCCAGAACACGTGGGTGTGCTCCCAGAGCACGCGATCTCCGCGGGTCATTTGAGCAAGCTCCCGATATGCATCGACAGGGGTGCTGCCTCCCGACAGGACCACATGGAATTCCCCCGTTTCCTTGACGGCCTTTCTCCCCACGTGTGCAACCGTCTTTGCGGCGGCGAGGCTGAGACAGTGGTGGTTGGGATATACGCGTACCATGCTTTTGTCTCAGTAGGGCGACAGCCAGGACCTCCCATCGCGCCGGAGGAGGTCGTCCGCAGCCTCAGGGCCCCAGCTTCCCGGTTCGTAGTTGGGGAATCCCCCCGAGATGCGCTCAGAACTGGTATCGAGCAGAGGAGTCACTGTCCGCCATGCGGCCTCGATGCCGTCGGACCGCCAGAATAGAGAAGGAGTGCCGGTAATGCCATCGAGCAGAACCTGTTCGTAGGCCTCCGTCGGCTTCCAGCCGGATTCGGAGTAGCGGAAGTCCAGGTTCGCCTGCGACACCCGTTCCTCGCGTCCGGGCAACCTCGCAGAAAAGCAAAGGCGTATCCCCTCATCGGGCTGGATTCTGATAATGAGAGCATTCGACGTGACGTGCTCGCACGCTTCGTCGCTCGCAAGGATGCAAAGAGGTGCGCTACTGAATTGAACCGCGACCTCCGTGACCTTCCTTGCCAGGTATTTGCCTGCGCGTATGTAGAAAGGCACCCCTTGCCACCGCCAGTTGAGAATATGCAGCCTGAGAGCAACGAAGGTTGGAGTGCTCGACCGAGCGTCCACGTTCCTTTCATCCCGGTAGCCATTGTATTGTCCGAAGACCACATCCTCGGAGGCGGGAGGACGAATCGACTTGAAGACCTCCACCTTCTTGTCCCGGACGGACTCGGCATCTCGTGCCAGAGGTGGCTCCATCGCGACGAGTGCCAGCACCTGCATTACATGATTCTGGACTACGTCACGGACTACGCCCGCCTGGTCGTAGTATCCGCCGCGTTCCTCAATGCCTATCTCTTCTGCAGCTGTGATCTGGACATTGTCTATGTGCTCACGGCTCCAAAGGGGCTCGAATATCGCGTTGGCAAAGCGGAAGACGAGGAGATTGCGTACGGTATCCTTCGCGATGTAATGGTCGAGCCTGTATATCAGCGACTCGTCGAATAGCTCTCCAAGAAGCTCGTTCATCCGTTCCGCGCTTTCCAGGTCGTGCCCGAAGGGTTTTTCGATCATAACTCTTGACTGCTCGCCAAGGGGGCGTGACGAAATGAATCCGGAGCTTCCCATGCATCGGATCACAGCCTCGGCGGCGGCCGGTGGGATCGCCAGGTAGTAAAGTTGATGCTTCGCCCCGCATTCTGTCCCAATCTGTTCCGTTAGACGGCGCAAATTCGCGTACGATTGTGGCTGATCGTATTGACCGGTGAGGTAATGGAGACGAGAAGCGAAGCGCTGCCACACCTCCTCCGCAGTGCCCCTGGGGTAGAATCTCTCCACGGCTTCGCGCATTTCTTTGCGGAATTGCCCGGTGTCTTTCTCCGTCCGTGCGAAACCTACGATCCTGAAGCCGTCCGGCAGACGGCGTTGACGCTCAAGGCTGTAAAGCGCCGGTATGAGCTTTCTGCTGGTGAGGTCGCCCGACGCGCCGAATATGACCATGATGCAAGGAGAAGAAGTGTCCGTGCTGACACCATCTCCCGCGGCGCGAACCGGGCGCGCGAGAGAGGATCGGGAATCCTCGTCAGCCGTTTGAGCGCCTTGCGTCATCTGCGATTCCTCTCGAGACTGCTGTGCGTATGAGCGCGGCAGGTTCCATCCCCCATTCTATGAGCGTGGGGCGGGCCAGTCAACGCGACTGGCCCAGGCACAGAGCAGCAACTGTTGCTCTGCCGTCACGACTTTTGCGTGACTTCCCGCAATCGACTGTTGCTTTTGTCCGGTGCTTCATTATCCTGGATGTATATTGACGTCCTGCGGGCCTCTCGGGCCACAAAGACCCTTTGTCATCGGGGAGGAATTGCAGAAGGAGTGGTACAGTGACGGCTCAGAAAGCACTTGATGACCTCTGCGTGAACACGATTCGTTTCCTGGCAGCCGATGCTGTTCAGAAGGCGAAATCCGGCCATCCGGGCGCGCCGATGGGAACCGCCGCAATGGCATATGTGCTGTGGGATCGGTTCCTGAAGCACAATCCGCCGAATCCTGCTTGGCCGGACCGCGACCGATTTGTGCTCTCAGCCGGACACGCGTCCATGCTGCTCTATTCTCTGCTTCACCTGACAGGCTATGACATGCCTTTGGAAGAACTGAAGAACTTCCGGCAGTGGGGCAGCAAGACGCCGGGACACCCCGAACACGATGCGGCATCTGGAGTGGAGGTCACCAGCGGGCCGTTGGGGCAGGGCTTCGCAAACGGCGTGGGGATGGCGGTCGCCGAAAGCTGGCTCGCATCCAACTTCAACAGACCCGGACACAAGATCATCGATCACTACATTTACGCGTTGTGTTCGGATGGGGACCTTCAAGAAGGGGTGAGCAGCGAGGCCGCCAGCCTGGCTGGAACGCTTCGGCTCGGAAAGCTCATATACCTCTACGATAAGAACGGCATTCAAATCGAAGGGAGCACCGACGTATCGTTCCGCGAGAGCGTCGCCACAAGGTTCGAGGCCTACGGATGGCAGGTGATCGGCCCGATCGACGGCTTCAACATGATCGCGATCGATGCTTCCATTCGCAGGGCGCAAAGCGAGACCGAAAGGCCGTCTCTGATAATCTGCAATACGGTAATCGGCTACGGCAGCCCGGCGCAAGGGACGGCGAAGGTGCACGGGGAGCCGCTGGGGGAGGAGGGGGTCAAGGCGGCCAAGGAGACACTGGGTTGGCCGCAGGAACCCGCGTTCCACGTTCCGGAGGAAGTATTGACCCACATGCGGCAGGCAGTAGCGCGAGGCGAAGCGGCTGAGAAGGAGTGGCGGGAGAGATTGGACTGTTATTCGAGCGAGAACCCCGAGCTTGCGGCTCGGTTGAAGACGCAATTGGGTGGGAAGCTGCCGGGAGGCTGGGATAAGGGCCTGGCAGAGCTGTTTCCCGCGGGAAGCAAGCCTATTGCGACGCGCAGCGCCTCGGGGAAGGTGCTGAACGCCCTTGCCAAGCGCGTGACGTGGCTTGTCGGCGGTTCGGCCGACCTTGCCGGCAGCACAAAGACCATCATTGAGGATGGCGGGGATTTCTGCGCAGAGGACCACGCCGGCAACAACATGCACTTCGGCGTGCGCGAACACGCGATGGGCGCAATCGCCAACGGCATGGCTCTGCATCGGGGAGTGATACCCTATGTCGCGACATTCCTGATATTTTCCGATTATATGCGCCCCACTATCCGTCTGGCGGCCATGATGGAGCAGCGAGTGGTATAC
>Ga0180432_10002056_pt1 | contig 30751 bp, 19 predicted proteins | sample SS_ome_10_FD_132414 | JGI IMG/M metagenome (GOLD analysis project Ga0180432, IMG submission 132414) | Hypersaline lake sediment archaeal communities from the Salton Sea, California, USA - SS_1_MS_2 metaG | ecosystem: Environmental > Aquatic > Non-marine Saline and Alkaline > Hypersaline >...
CAGGGCAAGTTCGCCATGTGCATGACCGGCAGCTACGCCGTGAACAACCTGGATCGCGACTTCCCTGAGTTTCAGGAGTACCGTGTCATGCCGCTACCGGTACCTGACGAGGGGCAGACGGGGGACATGATGCTCACTCCCGGCCAAGGCCACTTCTTCATTTCATCTCAGACCAAGCATGCCGACGAGGCATGGCTGTGGATCGAGTGGCTTGCCTCCCGCGAATACCATGAGCGGATGGTTCGGGAAGGGATAGGCTTCTCGATATTCGAAGAACTCAACGTTCCCGAGAACATCCCGAACAGACGGCAGGCGAAGATCTACGCGGCCAACAGTGCCTACGGGGTGTACAGTCCTTTTCCGCCGGCCCGCAATCCTGAGACCGCCTTGGTCAAGCCGGAGCCGGTCGTGCCTGACGTGGGAGATCTGCTGGTGGGCATCTACACCGGTCAGATAGAGGACTGGAAGCAGGCACTGATCGACCTGGACGCTCGGAAACAGGCCGCACTGGAGGCAGCTATCCAGGAGGCCAGGGACGACGGGGCCAACGTCAGTCTGGAGGACTTCATCTTCCGTGACTGGGATCCCATGAAGGACTACGTGACCAGCCCCCGGGAGTAGCGCGAGCGACAGCCGGGATCGGAGCTTCGGAGCTAAGGGGCGATTCGCGTAAGCGAGCGCCCTGCAGCTCTGATCCTACGATGCAGGCAAGGAAGAGGCGATGGGCGATCTCCGGCCCAACATCAGGAAGCACGTGTGGTCATACGTCTTCGTGGCGCCGATGTTCGTGTTGTTCCTGGTCTTCACTCTCTACCCACTGTTGGCCTCTGTGCGCTACACGTTCTACAATTGGGCCGGGATTGGATCTCCTAAGTCGTTCGTTGGACTCAAGCACTACATCGACATAGCCGGCGACCGGTTCTTCTGGAACGCCTTCAGGAACACGGCTTTCTACACGGCGGTTCTGGTGCCAACCCAATTGCTGCTCGCCCTGGCCTTGGCGGTGATACTGAATGCCCGTTGGCTCAGAGCCAGGTACTTCTTCAGGTCGGTCTTCTTCTCCCCCGTGGTCACCTCATCGGCCATCGTTGGGATCGTGATTTCGCTCTTGACCACCAGCACGGGTGATGACGTCAACAGGATGCTGATCAGAGCAGGCATCTTGGCCAGACCCATTGATTGGCTGGGGGACCCTCGCACAGCTGTGTGGATGATCGTTGCCGTGGGGGTCTGGATCGGCCTGGGCTATCCCACGATCTACTTCCTGGCGGCGCTGCAATCCATAGGGCCGGATCTATACGATGCTGCCAAGGTCGATGGGGCCGATTCACTCGCGCTGTTCCGCCACATCACGATACCGCTCATTCGTCCCGTGGGCATCGTCGTCCTGCTCATCACGACACTGCACAGCCTGCGAGTCTTCGACACCGTGCAGGTCATGACCGGAGGTGGGCCCTTCTTTGCCACCGACGTCGTCCGGACCTACATCTATCGGCAGTCCTTCTACATCACTGAGACGGGAGACGCGGAGGCCAGACTGGGCTATGCCTCGGCCGCTGCGTTCTTCATGGGCGTGCTGGTGGTGAGCCTCAGTGTCCTTCAACTGGCGGCCGTCCGATACGCTGCTCGGAACCGCAAGCAGAACCGGATCAGGGAGTCGTGATGTTTGCCCACAAGCGCCCCGCCCTCGCACGAATCGCACTGCACGTCGCGCTGGCCGTCTCCGGCTTCTTCTACATGTATCCTTTCTTATGGATGCTGTCCGGATCGTTGAAGAGCCGCGGGGAGTTCCTCGGCAAGGGTATGAGCTTGCTGCCGAGGCAGTTGGTGTGGGAGAACTACATCGAGGCATGGCAGACGGCCAGGTTCGGGATCTACTTCAAGAACACGGTCTTCGTGACGCTGGCGACCACCGGGATCGTGGTCGTGTTGACCTCGATGGCGGGCTATGCGCTGGCCAGAAGCAGCTTTCCGGGGAAGAGAGTCATCGTCGGCGCGATTCTGGTTACTATGTTCCTGCCCAAGGGCTACACCATCGTTCCCATATTCGAGCTGGTCAGGGGACTCGGACTGTTGAATACGCTTTGGGCCGTGGTGCTGGTCAATGCTGCAACCGGCATGGTGTTCAATAGCTTCCTCTTCCTTGGCTACTTCGTGACACTGCCGAAGGAATTGGAGGAGGCCGCGATTATTGACGGTGCCGGCTTTCCCACCATCTATCGGCGAGTGGCCTTGCCGCTGGCCAAGCCGATGGTAGCCACGGTGGCTCTCTTCGAGTTCATCGACAACTGGAACAGCTTCTTCATTCCTCTGGTCTTCACGCTGGGGCGGCCGGAGTTGCGCACGGTCACGGTGGGCATGTACGCCTTCGTGGGGCAGCACACCACGGACTGGACTCTGATGTGCGCAGCGGCGACGATGTCTCTGCTGCCTACCATGGTGGTGTTCTTCTTTCTGCAGCGACTTCTGGTCCAGGGAGTGGCAGGCGCGCTTCGGGGCTGAGGGCGTTCAGAAACTGAGGTGTCACGTCAGGGCGCAAAGGACGCAAGAAGAAGGCCAATCATTGCGTCGCCGGTGCAGAGGTGGGCGAATGCGCGAGGTGGGTCTGCCGGGATCCCTCGCCGATCAGCCGATGCCCACGTCGCCGAAGTGGACTTCGATGGGTATTGGGCCTTCTACCACTACCTCCACCTGGTCGGGGGTGGTGGATGTGTAGCCCCGGGGGTTGACCTCCACTACGGTGTAGGTGCCGGCAATGAGGTCGCGGAAATGATAGCGTCCGAACTGGTCGCTCACCTGGACGACCGGCGCCAAGCCATTCTCACCGGTCAGGCTGATCAAGACATCGGGCAGCGGGGGCTCGCCCTCGTCGGATTCACCGTTGGCGTTGAGATCCTCGAAGACCTGTCCCGCTACACTCCGAAAGCACCCTGGAATAAGCAGCATGTCCCCGAAGTCGATGAGGGCCTCCTCCCCGTAGCCCAGCTCAACGAGACGGTTGTTGGGGGTAGTGGAACAATAGCCCAGGGTATCTTCTTCCGTGATGAGATACGAACCGGCCGCAAGTCCTGAAAAAGCAAACCTACCATCCTCATCTGTCGCGGCCGATACAACCGTACCGGAGCGTTGATGCTCCAACAGGATGCGAACGCCTGCTATCGGTGGCTCCTGGGGGTCTCTGACGCCGTTGGCGCTCAAGTCATCGTATACCAAGCCACGGATGCTGCCGAGGTTGAACAGGCTGGTGAAGCCCACGCTCTTCTTCTGAGGGCCGGCACTAACCGTGGGCGCCAGTGTGAGGCAGACTAGCAGAACAAGAGCCAATCCGAGGGGCAGCAGACGTGCCTTGCCGAGCATGGTTCACTCCTCGCCTTTGCTGAGTCGACGTTCACTGAGAGAAGTGTACCACGCGTAGGTTGCAGTCAGGTTTCCATCAGGTTAACAGTGGGTTAATTTCGAGAGGACGCGCCGGGAGCCCCACCGTTCCACAAGTGATGGCTGGCTCAGCCGCACGTTCGGTCGGTCAAACTCCGCAGGAGATCAGTAGGCGTGCTTGTCGCCGAAGCCCTTGACGAGGGTCATCAGCATGATCTTGATGTCGAAGAGCAGTGACCAGTTCTCGATGTAGTAGAGGTCGTACTTGGTCCGTTCGATGATGGATGTGTCTCCTCGGAGGCCATTGACCTGGGCCCAACCGGTCAACCCGGCCTTCTCCATGTGTCGATCCATGTATCGGGGCACTACCTGCTTGAACTGCTCTACGAAGATGGGCCGTTCAGGCCGGGGACCGACCAGGCTCATCTGGCCGACGAGCACGTTGATGAGCTGCGGCAACTCGTCGAACGACAGCTTGCGGAGGATGGCTCCCATGCGGGTTCGTCGAGGGTCGTTCTCCGTCGCCCAGATCGGCCCTGTCTCGGCCTCGGCGTCTGCCCGCATGGATCGGAACTTGAGCATCGGGAAGGGTTTTCCGTCCAGGCCGACTCGGATCTGGGAGTAGAACACCGGGCCATGTGAGTCCAGCTTGATCAACAAGGCGGTCAGGAGCAGGAATGGCGACATGAGGATCAGGAAGGCGGAACTAACGACGACGTCCATGGTTCGCTTCAGTGTGAGTCGCCAGCCCCGAAGAGCTACGTTGCGGACGGTCAGGAGGGGAAGTCCATCCAGGTCCGAGACGGCGACCCCCGATGCCATGATCTGGAACAGATCGGGGAACAGGCGTATGGCGACCCTTTCCCGCTCGCACTGGGAGATGATGTCCAGCGATTGCTCGTGGGAAGCGTTGGGGAGGGTGATGATCACCTCTTCCACGTTGTGCTCCCGGATGATCGAGCCGATGTCGCTGAGGCTGCCCAGCACGGGAAGTCCGGCGAACTCATGCAGTTCGGGGGAGGCGTCGGCGAAACCCACGGCCTTGTAGCCCAGGCGTGGGGATTGGATCAGCTTCTGCAGCACCATGCGGCCCACGTCACCCGTGCCCACCAGCAGAACGTGCGTAGGATGGCGCATCTGGTGCGATGAGCGGAGCGTCTGCGTCATGAGCCTGCCGATTGCCACCAAGATGGTGGTCACTATCCAATCGTAGACCACCATGCCGCGAGTGTAGTCGAATTCGTCCCTGTGGATGAGCGTGGTGATGGCCGTAGAGACGATGACCCCGACCGATACGCCCACGAATATGGAGTAGAGGCGATCGAAAGTGGGAAGACCTCTCTTCTGGTGATAGAGCTGGGCGAGCAGGAAGATCAGGAGCATGGTCACGATCTGGATTACCAGCATGCTCAGGTAGTAGGTGAAGGGCGGAAGCGTGATGGCAGTGGGATACTTGATGCGCAGGCGGAGCTGGTAGGCGATGAAGAAGCCTACGTAGATCATCGCCGCATCCACGAGAGCGGTCACGAACGTGAAGAGCAGACTGGCCTTTCGCGTCATCTGTGAGATCCGTAGAAGAACTATGCTGATGCCACCCTCTTCCGGCCCGTTGGCCGGAGAGCGTTGCGAAGCAGTGCCCAAGCCCCCAGAACCACGATGCCCAGAGTAATGATCCAATTCAGGAGAAACATGGTGCTACGCCAGTAGTGCTTTCGGTGGAAGAGGTGCATCGATCGGTAGAAGTGATAGATGCTCCAGTAGCTTCGCTGCTTGCTCGATTCCCCCTTGTAGTGCAGCACGGTCACGGCAGGATGATAGTATACCTTCCAGCCTCTCTGCTTGGCTCTGTAGCACAGGTCCAGGTCCTCGCCATACATGAAGAAGCGTTCGTCCAGCAAGCCGGTCTCGCGCAGCGTGTCTCCTCTGATGAGCATGAACGCTCCCACGACCGCGTCTATCTCTGATGTCTCGTCGACGTCCAGGTAGCTCAGATTGTAACGCGCGATGCGCGGGTTGTTAGGGAACAGCTTGCTCAGACCGGTGAGTCGGTAGAAGGACACGGCCGGAGATGGAAAGCTGCGACGACAGGCCTTGTCGAGAGTCCCGTCCTTGCGAACCAGCTTCGGTCCGGCGATCCCGGCCTCCGGATGGGTATCCATGAAGTCGACCATCTGCTGCAGAGCATCGGAGGGCAGAACGGTATCCGGGTTGAGCAGAAGGGCGTATCGAGCTGACGCTTCACCTTCGGCCTCCCCGAAGCCAGCCGCCTGAAGGCCGATGTTGTTGGCCGCGGGGTACCCGCAGTTGGCCTGACACTCCTTCACAGCATCTACCTGGAGGAACTCCTCTCGGACCATCCCCGCGCTTCCGTCGGATGAGCAGTTGTCCACCACGTAGACTGCATAGCTTAGGTCTCCCCGGCTCTGGTACACTGAAGCCAGGCAGCCCCGCAGGAGCTCTCGAGTGTTGTAGTTGACCAATACGATGGCGAGGTCCTGCATAGGCACCCTTTGATCGGCATGTGCTGATTTACGGGCTTCATTGTAGCACAAAGGGGGGGGAGGGTCAACGAGCGGGAACGGGCGGGCAGGATAACAGGGATTCCCCTGGATTCGCGCGGTGGTGGAGATGTGACCGGTGTGGCCGTTCGGACGCATGGCTTGATCGATGATTTGGGTCTTCCCTGCCACGAAGACGCAACGGCATCACGAACGGAAGGGGAACACTCCTCTGAGCCGGGCGTTCGGTCCCAGATACGCCTTGATGCGATCCCGGTTTCTGAGCCCTTGACGGAGCCCGAGGGGATATCCGGCCATCTTGGCCACGTCGCCGACCACGCGGATGATGGGAACCAGCAAGAGAGCGTAGAGCTTCTGATGCCAGTTGCGATCTGCGAGGTACGGGAGAAGTCGGCGATAGGCTGAGCGCATGTAGAGGACGGCTCCCAGGACGAGGGCTACCCACCATAGGGGGTGGTGTAGTAGCGCCAGGGCAGCGAGGGCCGGAGTGATCACGAGATAGGTGGCGTACCGGATGACGTGGCGCTCGGTCCACAGCAGCGCCGCTCCGTCTCCGCTGGCGTAGTTGCGGTACTGGGCGTAGAATGCGCGCAGGCTCGAGCGAGGCCGGAAGTGCGCCCGGGCCGCCGGGGCGAAAACGAAGCGGTATCCTCTGAAGCGGAGGGCGAGATCGAACAAGACGTCCTCCGAGTACGCCAACCACTCAGGATAGCCTCCCACCGCAGCCCAGGCTTCCCTGGTGTAGGCTACCGACCGACTGGAGGGCAGGAACGTCGCCGGGTCCACGTCGGACAGGGCGGGCAGTACAGTGGCGCCCATCACGACCTCGAAGAGCGACCGAGGGTCAGGGAGGAAGAAGCCCGCGACAACGCCGACGTCGGCTTGTTCGTCGAAGGGACGGGTCAGTTCCTCCAGCCAGGTAGACTCGAGGCGCACGCCGGCGTCGGTCGTGGCGATCAGATCACCGCTGGCCTCTACCACTGCGGCGTTGCGTCCCTCGGCTATGTTGCTGCCCTCGCGAACGAGGATCCGGATTGGCAGACGCCCAGATTGGGCATGTTGCTCCAGGATGTCACGAGTGTCGTCGGTGGAGCCCCCGTCTACGATGACCACCTCGTCGGGCAGACGAGACTGGGCAGCGAGTGAATCCAACAGGCGATCAACGGACCGGCCCTCGTTCTTCACAGTCGCGATCACTGACACGGTGTGCGTCAAGTGCCCTCCTCGGCAGCATGTGGATGTGCTGGGGACATTATAGCAAAAACAAGGCGGCTGCTGCAACCAGAGGGCGGCGCCGTATCTCTGCCTGCCTGCGGACGTCATAGAAGTAGCGCCACGGGCGCTCGGTACCGAGGTGCACCACGGCCGAAGCTTCGAAGGCCACTGCAGCTCTCGACGATCTTCCGGCGTGGGTGAGTCTTCGCTTCTGGTGGCCTGCTGGTAGATACAGGCGAGCACAGAGCAAGCCAGGTGAGCGGGACGAGCCGGCGTGGGTAGCTGAAGAGGTGCGGGGAAGAGCGGGTCTGGGGACTCTCGGCCTCGGTCTCGTGGAGCAGACCTGCAGGACGACGCGAGTCGGGTGTCAGCTTCGCTCGGATCCTGGGATACGTGCGCCGCCGGATGCTTGCACGTTTGGATTTCGGGTGTTATAATAAAATCCGATCTGATTTTGGGCGCTCCTTGCGAGATGGCCGGCCTCGGAACGCTTCGCTGTGCAAGCCGTGGAAGACCGTCTGGATCGGGGGGCAATCACCTGATGTGCGAGTGTGGTTCGCAAGAACAGGGGCGCTGAGGTGAAGGAGAGAGCCATGCGTATCCTGATCGTGGACGATGATCCCCCTACCGTGAAGTGGACCAGCTTTCTACTCCGGGATGAGGGCTACGACGTCATTACTGCCGACAATGGACGAGCAGCGCTGGAATTGGTGGAGCGCGAATCGCCCGATTTGGTCATCTTGGACGTGATGATGCCTCAGATCGATGGTCTGGAGGCGTGCCGTCGTATCAGACAGACCATGGACGTGCCCATCATCATGCTTTCGGCCAAGGGCGAGACGGCGGACAAGGTGACCGGCCTCGGCATGGGGGCGGATGACTACCTGGCTAAGCCCTTCGAGCCGGCGGAGTTGCTGGCGAGGGTCAAGGCGGTGCTGCGTCGTACCGAGGCGTTTTCGGCGTTCGACGATTCGCAGTCTCGTGTCGCGGTGGGCGAGATCAGGCTGGATCCGGTCGGCAACAAGGTCTTTCTGCCTGGGGGCCGAACCGTGGAGCTGACTCCGATCGAGTTCAGACTTTTGCACGTACTGATGCGCAATGCCGGTAGGGTACTCAGCCACGACTATCTTCTCAGTAGTGCGTGGGGCTACGAGTATGAGGGCTATAGCAATCAGATTGCCGTCTACATCCGGCGGCTGCGCACCAAGTTGGAGGCTGATCCCTCCAACCCGAAGTACCTCGTCACCGTGCGAGGCATGGGCTATCGGTTCGAGCGCTCCAAGTAGTCGCCGGATGGGTTCCTTCCGGAGATGCGATTGCGTCAGAGGGCAGTTGCCCGGCCGCCGCATTGATGATCTGGATGCTCGAAGCAGGGGCGCCTGCGGCCGGTGCTCACGAGGCACCTGACCGAGACCACTGCCAAGAGGTGTAGGGAGAATGAAGATCGTAGGACTTGGAAGTTCGTCGCCTGCTACGAGGGGTAGGGCGCTCTTCTCATCGGCGTTGCTACTGTTGGCGTCGCTGTTGCTGGCTGTGCTGGTCTTGTTGGCACCTGGAGATATCCTCGTGTCTAGAGCGTCCTACGGGGTCGCGCTGTCGGCATCGGGCCAGACGGACGGGGGCGCGACTGCTGCGGATGCCACGCTTCTCTCGCCGGACAACGACCTGTGGTACGATTTCCTGCCGGGCCTTCAGTGGGCCGGCGCTCCGGCTACCTGTACGGTCACGGTCACTGATCCTGACGGACTAAAGCCCAACACGACGCGATATCGAACGTCTACGGACGGGGGAGGCACGTGGACCGAATGGTCTAGCACCAACATCACCGCCAGCCTGGCAATGGTGAGCTCCACGGTCTTCATCACCGTTACCGATCTGGCCTTCCCCGATTCCGATTCGCTGAATCGGATCCGGTTCCGGATCGAGGACCGCGATGACCCCAACAACCTCGAGGAGAGTGATGCGTATACCGTCCTGGTCGATGGGATGGCGCCCGATTCATCGGTGGCGACGACGGGCTACTTCAACCTGTCCACTCCCTGGCCGGGTCAGATACACGGGGCGGCCAGCGACGCGGCGTCCGGCGTGCAGTACGTTGACATCACCATCCTGAGAGAGAGCCCTGCCGAGTACTGGGACGGTTTCATCTGGCAAGGTAGCCCCGTGTGGCTACGAGCCTCCGGCGAGTGGAGCTACGTCTTCAGCCCTGAGGAAGGGAAGACGCACACCATCGAATCGCTCGCGACGGACAATGCCGGCAACGTGCAGGCGATCTCTGCTACGGGCGTCTTCACTTATGATGTCACCGCTCCCGCAGCCCCGACCATCACTCTGATCACTCCTGAGGCCACGTACACGGGTGACAACTGTTTCACCGTCACCTGGGAGAGTCCTCTGGACTACTCCGGCATCGCGGGGGCTTACTACAAGTTCAACGCGGCGCCGGTATCCAATGCTGACTACGACGACTTCGACCCAACCGGTGACATCACCACTCTGCCTTGTGTCGCAGTTCCGGCAGAAGGGAAGAACGACATCTATGTTTGGCTGGTCGATGGAGCCGGAAACGCCGACTACAGGAACCACGATGAAGCGTTGCAGATGCTGTGGTACGATGCCGGCGAGCCCGAATCCTCAATCGCGACCGGCGGGTACTATGGTGGCCCCACTGTGTGGCCGGGTCAGATCGAGGGCACGGCCAGCGACGCCGGCTCGGACGTGCAGTACGTGGATATCACCATACAGAAGAACTCCACCGGCGGCTACTGGGACGGTTCCACCTGGCGGAGCCCTCCCATCTGGCTGCGAGCCACCGGTGGGTCCGGAGGCTGGAGCTACGCGTTTGGCCCGGAGACGGACGAGTCCTACAGTGTACAGTCCATCGCCACCGACAACGCCTCCAACGTGCAATCTATCGCTGCCACCAGCGTGTTCACGTACGATGTCGTTGCTCCATTGGCGCCCGTCATCACGCTCGTGGCGCCGGAAGCGGTCTTCACCAGCACCAACTGCTTCACGGTGACCTGGGATAGCCCCACCGACTACAGTGGCATTGCCGGGGCGTACTACAAGTTCAACTCGCCTCCGGTCTCCAATGACGATGGCGTATTCGTTGCCGAGGAGGGCATCTCCGGTCTCTCCTGCCTTTCTGTGCCGGAGGAGGGAAAGAACGACATCTACATCTGGTTGGCGGATGGTGTCGGCAACGCTGACTATCACAATCGAGCCGAGCGGCTGGAGGTCTTCTGGTACGATGCAACAGCGCCTCTGGCCACCGTCGCGGGATACGATCGCCAGCCAGACTACGGGACCTGGTTCACCGATACGGTGACACTCATGCTGGAGTGCAGCGATCCCGGGGACGGCCCCGGATGTGCATACATTGAGTGGCGGCAACAGGGCGAGCTCGACTGGATCGCGGGTGACGAGATCGTCGTTAGCGACGACAGCCGAAGGAGCTACGAGTATCGGGCGGTGGACTCTGCAGAGAATACGCAGGATCCTCCCGGGGTGACTACGGTGCCCATCGATACGCATCCCCCCGCAACGAGCCACCAACTGAGCCAGTTGCCTGGTCCCAGCGGATGGGTGAACGTGCCTGTGATGGTGACGCTCTCCGTGTCCGACGTCGTTTCAGGTGAAGCGGTCACGCACTATCGCGTGGATGATGGACCCGTGCAGACCGGGAAGTCGTTCGAGATCCACGGCGAGGGTTCGCACAAAGCTGAGTATCACTCGCGGGACAATGCAGGTAACACCGAAGACTGGAATCGGTACTCAGGGCTGGTGAACATCGACTCCGTGTCTCCAACCACGGTGGCTGATACCACCAGCGTGAACGGTTGCGAAGGATGGCTCACCGATGAGTCGGTCACGGTGCACCTGGCAGCGAACGATCCGACCCCTGGCTCCGGCCTGGATTACACCGAGTACCTGGCGCCCGGCGGGAGTTGGCAGCAAGGGGATAGCTTCGCCGAGACGCGGGAGGGGACGTGGGCGTACCAATATCGCTCGGTGGACATCGCCGAGAACGTGGAGCAGGCCAGGATCGTGACCCTGGGAATCGATCGATCGGCTCCCGGTGTGCCCCGGAATCTGCAAGCGTCGCCTGCCACGTGGACCAACGTGCCGACGTTCACGCTGACCTGGGATGATCCCCTGGTTCCGGAAGATGTCTCGCCGATTGACATGGCCTACTACAAGCTGGACGTGGCCCCCGGGGGTGACTACGATGGGGTCTCGGTCCCTCCGGACGGAAACAGCATCCTGGTCACAGTTCAGGGAGAGGGCGTGCACGGCGTGTCTCTGTGGCTGAGGGACTGTGCCGGCAACATCGACTATCATAACAACCGGCAGGAGTTGCAGGCCTTCAAGTACGATGCCAGCCCTCCGGAAACCGGCTGCGTTGTTTCGGGCACCCAGAACGACGGCGAATGGTATGTATCACCTGTAGAGGTTACGCTCCTTCCCGAAGACACATACTCCGGCGTGGCGAGCACCCACTATCGTGTTGGTGACGGTGCCTGGGAGGAGGGCACCAGCTTCGAGCTGGATACTCAGGGTTTTCGCCAGAAGGTCGAGTACTATTCGATAGACCTGGCTGGCAACGAAGAGGCGGTTAGCAGGGAGTGGATCAGCATCGACACGGTTGCGCCCCGGTCGCCTACCGGCCTGATAGTACAGCCCTCGGCGTGCAGTCAGGAGAATGACTTCTCGGCGCAGTGGGACAACCCGACCGATGACCTGTCGGGCATTGGAGGCGTGTTCTACAAGGTGGGCGGTGTTCCGTTAGGCCCGCTAGACTACACCGGCTTCGTTGATCACGCGGTGGAGAGTATCCCGAGTTTCGAGCTACCGGGACAGGCAGAGTACGGTTTCTATGTCTGGCTCGGCGATGGGGCCGGCAACGCGGACTATCTCAGCTACGCAATGGCGACCGCGTGCTATGACAGCACACCCCCGACTACGGATGCCGCAGTCACTGCTGGGACCCTCGGTCTGGGCGGATGGTACATGACCCCGGTCACGGTGAGGCTCACCTCCAGTGATGCGGTTGCCGGGCTTCAGCGCATCGACTATCGCGTTGATGGGGGCTCGTGGCGTCCAAACGTCGTCAGCGGAAAGGTCGGGTTCGTTGCGGTTGAGGAGTACGCTGAGGGCGTGCACGCGGTGGAGTATCGTGCCTTGGATCAGGCCGGAAACCAGGAGGCGATCGGACAGTTCACGGTGAAGATCGACTCGACGGCGCCAGTAGCAAGCGTCTTCGCCCCAAGCTACATGGACAGCACTTCGTTCGACGTGGCTTGGGAGGGGCAGGATCCTACGCCCGGTGGGAGCGTGGCATTCTACGATGTGCAGTACAGGCGGGACTTGAGCGGAGGGTGGACCAATTGGAAGATCGGAACGACCAGCACTTCGGCCACCTTCACCAATGCGGATCGTGGCCACGTGTACTACTTCAGCGTGAGTGCCACTGATGCCGCCGGGAGACGGGGGCTGTGGTCGGCCAGCGATGCTGCATACACCTGGGTCGATCCAATTCAGAATGGTGGCTTTGGAGGAGAGCTGAACAGCTGGACGGTGCAGGGCGCTCTGCCGGTGAAGCACCTGAGTTCATCTCTGGCATGCGGTACCGGCCCCGAGATCGTTCTGGGAGATCCCGACCTGGGGCCCGCAGAGTATGGGGTCGTCCCCATCGGGAGGGCGGCTGTGAGTCAGAGGATTCGAGTTCCTTGGGCCGGTGAGGCCCCTGCTCCCAGCCTTTCACTCAAGTATCGCATGTGGACCTACGACTATATGAACTGGCCGAACAATCCTCAGGACTCCTTCGACGTGGTGGTGAGAGTTGACGGTGGGGGGGAAGACCTGGTGCTTCGGGATGGCGTTCTGCGTGCAGAGGGTTCTGCTGAACTGGGGGACCAGGGCTGCAAGGAATTCACGCTGGATCTGAGCGACTACGCGGGCAAGTGGATCAGGATCGAGTTGGCCAACTGGAACCGCAACGACAATCTGTACAACACGTGGACCTACGTGGATGACGTGCGTGTGTTCCTTCCTTCGACGGTCTACCTGCCGGTGGTGTTCAATGGCCATCCGCATAGTGGTGGCGCGGATGTGCAGATGGAGGGTCGGAACGAACCTGCTGCGGGATCTGCCCCCACAATGCTGGAGTGGGGACATCCGCGGGAGGATCCGGCGATCGGGCGCCCGCCTCGCTGACGGGAGCTAATGCCGGTGCTGGGGGCACCTGAGGCGGGCCGCTGGGCCATCGCCGCCTCAGGATCAACTTTGCTGGAATGAGTCACTGTGTAGGTGGAGAATAGGTGCGAGTGAGTAGCCAGCGGTCTGGAACCATGTGCTGGCTATTCGTGCTTTGGCTGGCAGGAGAGGACGTCGGGGTGTGCCTGATCGGGTCGGTGCTCGAGTTGGCTGGCCGACAGGGGCTTCCGTCGCTGGACCCCGACTTCGCGGTAGCTTGTCTTGCCAAGAAGGCTGGATTAGGTTACAATCCAGTGAAGTGTTAAGGACCGCCCTGCTCTCCAGGGAGAGTCAGGTGCGGGGTGTTGGCGATAGGGCATCCTGGCATTCGAAGCTTGAGGGGTACTCATGGTGGGGGACGAGGGGGGCGAGAGCGCTCGGGCGAATGATCTGCTCAGTCCGGAGGAGCAGAGCGCAAGAGAGGCCGATGTTCTGTACAGTCGAGGCATGGCCTACTACCGGCGTCGTCAGTGGAGAGAGGCGCGCAAGTGTTTCATGCGCCTCAAAGTCATCCAGAGCGAACGGCGCGGAATCGATGCCCTGCTGGACGAGCTGAATATCTTCATCCAGTTAGAGGAGATACAGCCCGATCGCAGGCCCGAGCTCAAGGATCGATCAGGGGGCGCTACGAGCGCGATCGAGCCTGAAGGGACATATGGTGCGCCTCCTCGCAGGAGGAGGCGAGCGTGGCCGATGATACTGGCCGCTCTGTTCGTGATCGCTGTCGTTGGGTTCGCCGCCATGTATGCTGAGGGGCGCTTGCCCTTCGTTCGAGATGCCCGACGCGAGGGGCGGCTGCGAAACCTGGGGCAGGCCTATCTCGTCGCAGGCAACTACAGTGGGGCGATAAACGTCTTCGAGGAGCTGCTCGGGATCGTGCCGGGCGACCGTGAGGCCGAGGTCGGTCTGGCGAAGGCCTACTACGAAGAAGCCGTCAAGCTTGTCAGTAGCCTGGACTGGCAGCTCGCCCTGGAATACTTCAGGGCGGTACAGCAGGTGGACCCGGACTACAGAGACGTGGAGAGCCAGATCGCACAGGTGTCTCTTCAGATACGACTCGAGGAGCTCTTCGGCCAGGCCCTGTCGGCCTACCAGGCAGAGAGTTGGGTGTCTGCCATCGAGCTCTTCATGCAGGTTCGTGTACTGGACGAGACCTATCGAACCCAAGAGGTGGGCCGCTATCTCTTCGATAGCCACTTCCAGTATGGCCTGGATCTCGTAGCCAACTCCGGTGCAGATCTGGACAAGGTGAGGCAGGCCATGACTCACTTCGACGACGCTTCCAACCTGAATCCCGTCGATGGGAGGCCTGCAGCGGAGAGGGAGTTGGCCGAAACGTACCTGGAAGGGTGCGATCTCTTCGATCAGGGATACTGGGAACGAGCCGTGGCAGCCTTGAGCGTTGTCTGTGTGTCTCGTCCGGACTATGCAGGCGGTCGCGCTGCCCAGTTGCTGTGCCAGGCGCGCTTGAACACAGCAGAAGCGTACGAGCAGGCCGGTGATCTGGACTCCGCGCTTGGTGAGTACGAGCTGATCATGTCGATGGGCATCTGTGAAGGGAGTGAGGTGGCTGCGAGAGCTACCAGGGTCGCACAGGCCCTGACACCGACCGCCACACCAACCAGCACCCCCACGCTCACGCCAACCCACACGCTGACGCCGATCGCTTCTCCCACGCCGAGCATCACCCCTACGTCGCCCTACACGGCGACACCTTTGCCGACGATTACGCCGGTTGCGACTGAGAAGTCCAAGCCCACGTCCACGAAGAAGCCTGCGCCAACCAAAAAACCCACGGGGAGGCCGGAATAGAGGCCACCGGCGCGACACCGGGCTTGGGAGGTCGTGCGGTTATGAAGCTGCATAGTGCCGTCAAACAAGCGATAGCTTCTCGTAAAGGCAGAGAAGTCCTCTTCGCGTTGGTTTGCTTCCTGTCGCCCATGTTGCTCGCCCCCGCCATGGCGAACGTGGGCAATACTCTCGTCTGGACACAAGATCCGACCTTCGAGGGTTGGGGCGCCGTGACGCGGCTCTGTGCCGTGGCGGCTCAGAAGGGCACGATATCGTACGCCGTGCTCAGTGCCCACGGGATCTACCGGAACAGCGGGATCGGCAATCCCTGGGTCCCGGTAATCGACGGCTTGCCGGAAGGCGGATTGGGACAGGTGCGAGTCCGAGCTTTCTCGGTGGCACCGGATGAGCCTCTGACCGTGTACGTTGGCCTGATCAGCGTGAACCCTGGTCGCCCCAGCCTATACCGAAGCCGTGACGGAGGCACGTCGTGGACGGTTCTGGCGGGATTGACCGATCGCCGGGTCCACGCGCTGGGCGTTCCGGTAGGCCAGCCTTCGTGGGTCTACGCTGCCACGGAGGGCCAGCTCTACCGCAGTGTTGACCGAGGAATGACGTGGGAAGCCCGTGGAGGTTGGTCCGGGGCAGCAGAAGTGCTTTGCATGGCGATTAGCCCTCAAGATCCCGACAATGTGTACCTTGGCACGTCAGGACAGGGTCTTCTCACCACAATCGACGGTGGGCGTTCCTGGGGCCGAGGGCTGCCGGGAACTCGGGTGTTTGCCCTTGCCCTGGGCCAGCGCGAAGGCGTTCTGTACGCAGGTACTGACAGCGGGCTCTACGGCACGGAGGATGGGGGCGGAACCTGGCAGGTGCGCGGTGACGAGTGGACCGGCCAACGTGTTTATGCTGTGGCTGTAAGCCCCACCGACGATGGTACGCTGTACCTCGGCATTGAGGATGAGGGTGTCTACCGCAGTTTCGATGGGGGGCAGGAGTGGATCGCTCTGAAGCGGGGTATGGGCAATGCGACGGTGCGGGCCCTGGCCGTGGATCCCGGCGACCCGTGGCTCATCCGTGCCGGCAGCGGCAACGGACTGTGGCGGTGTGCACTCTACTTACCTGAGGGGCATCCTTTGGCTGCGCCCTGATGGGCATCGCCAAGGCACCCGGGGAGCAAGAATCGCCCGGGTCAGAGTGCCCCGATCTGCCTGAGGCGACGGCTGTTTCGGTGGCAGGAACCGGTTCTGAGGGCCCGATAGTCGCCAGGGATCCGGCGAGCCCGGAGGGCTGGCTATCCTGGCAAGAGGACTAGTGCGAAACGGGTTGGCTTGTGTTTGGGGTGGGCTCTTTGCGCCCCAGGAGAAGAGATGGTCTGGCGATGGCTGGAGCAAGGGACGCGGTGCAGGTGAGCGAGGAGCGCCGTCTCGCTCAGGTGGCTCGCAATGAGCATCGACTGGGTAATCCGCTGAAGTGGGGGCTGTGGCTGCTTGGATTGCTGGTCATCTGGGTGGCCAATGACCGCCATTTCCCCAGCGGTGTGGTTCTCGGATCGCTGCTGTACGCTCTCACGAACATGTTCTTCACCTCGGTGTTCTGGGTTGGCCGCGAGACAGCACCCGGTGCTCTGCCGGCCAAGAGGACCACTGAGGATCAGCAAGGCGCAGGCGAGCGTGGGGCTGTGGATGCCCCCGGCAGATCCGAGACTTCGGATCTCTGGGGGGTCATCAGGCAAGCTTCGGTCATTCTCTCGTACGGTGCCGACTACGCGTACGTCAGCTACATCATTCTTCACACCGGTGGGTTGGCCAGCGAAGGCTATCTGCTATACTGCGTCCTGGCCTTCAAGGCAGCGTTCTACTACCGCCATTACCCGGCCATCGCGTTCGTGCCCTTCCTGTCCGGCCTTCTGTACGTGGGAGTCCTGTACATTGGACTCAATAGCCTCTTCTTCCTCTCCGATCGAGTGTTCTTGATGCGCTATCTGTTCCTGTTCTGCATCATGTTTGGTACGATGGGGATAGGCTGGCTGATGGAGCACCGCCGGTCGTGGTCGTCGGAGCATCAGGGGCAGAGGGAAGATCCTGAGCGCCAGGCACAGGAGCTGGAGCGTACGGCTCGCGCAATGGGCCAGCGAGTGCTGGAGTTGCGCTCACTTCAGGAAGGGGTCAAGGTCATCAACTCGGCCTTGGATCTGGGTGATGTGCTACGCCTCATTGTGGCCAACGCGTCAGGTGTGTTGCGGGGCGCTAGATGCTCGATCGGCCTGCTGGAGGCGAGAAGCGGAGAGATCGTGACCAGGGCTGCTTCAGGGATCCTGGATGCTGATCTGTGGGGTACCCGATTCAAGCGGAATGAGGGTGTCGCCGGATGGGTGGTGAAGAATGGTCAGGAGGCCCTGATCCCCGATGTGAGCCTGGACAAGCGCTTCGTCACAGTGGGCGACTGGCCGATTGCCTCGATGATAAGTGTTCCGCTGGTCTCCGACGGGATATCGATCGGCGCTCTCAGTGCGACCAGCCCACAGGTGGGTGCGTTCACACGGGAAGACGTCAGCATGTTGGGTGCCTTTGGCGATCAGGCTGCCATTGCCGTCACCAACTCTCGGCTGTACGAGAGACTGGGCCGCGAGAAGCGTGAGACCGCTCGCCTGTACCAGAGCGTGCGCGAGAAGAGCAGCGAGCTGGAGGCCATTCTCTGGGGCATTGGGGATGGCGTGATAGTCACCGATCCTCACCTGCGACTGACGATGCTGAATCCGGTTGCAGCTCGCATGTTTGCCATCACGGGCCGTGTGGCCTATGGAACGCCTGTGACAGAAATCGTGCCGAGCGAGACTCTCCTGAACTTGTTAGAGGAGACTTTGAACGAGACGGCGAGCGAAGAGGAGACGATCTCGATACAGGAGATATCACTGGATGGTGACCGCGAAGGGGAAGAGAGGATCTATCAGGCTCTCGCCACAGTCATAGCTGGGGATGATGATGCGATCCAAGGAGTGGTGGCGGTGCTTCGCGATATCACCGGACAGAAAGAACTGGAACGCATGAAGTCGAATTTCCTGTCCACGGTGTCGCATGAACTGAAGACACCACTTCATTCGATCAAGGGCTTCGTGGACATCATCCTGATGGGCCGGACCGGCGAGATCACAGAGAGGCAGCGGGATTTCCTCAATACCGTTCGCTCGCAGACTGACCATCTTCAGACTCTGATCCAGGATTTGCTGGAGTTCTCGCGCCTGGAGTCGGGGCAGGTCAAGCTGCGTCTGGGAGAGGTGGCCATCGGAGAAGTCGCGGGCGAAGTGGTGGACAATCTCACCCCCATGGCCGGCGATAAGGGAGTGAAGCTCTCGATCAGCCTGCCCGGCGTCTTTCCGTCCATAGAAGCCGACAAGATGCGGATCACCCAGGTACTCACCAACCTGGCCCACAATGCCATCAAGTTCACGCCCACGGGAGGATCGGTCACTGTGGGTGCTACGGATCTGGGGGAGCAGGTGAGGGTGTTCGTGTCTGATACCGGGATCGGGATCCCTGCGCACGAAAGGGAGAAGATCTTCGATCGGTTCTATCAGGTGGATGGCACCCCTACCCGTCAGTATCGCGGCACAGGGTTGGGTCTCACGATCTGCAAGCACATCGTGGAGTACCACCAGGGGCAGATTTGGGTGGAGGGTAACGAAGAGAACGGGAGCACCTTCGTCTTCACACTGCCGAAGGAGCTGGAGGCAGCCGAGACGTTGGCGATTGACTTCACCACGCTGCCCCCGCGACGTGAGTAGGGGGAGCCTCGGCCGGCAAGTAGTCTTCGCCGCGGAGTTCGCTCACCTACCGGGAGAAGTGGCCGGAATTGTACGCGCCAGACCCCAGGGCTGTCTGCCCGGGGTCTGAGTGCGTATGCGGGGCGAGATAGCGGCCGTATGCGGCCGATGTCTCGATGTGGGGTCTGCCGCGCGGTCCCCGAGGGTCTTGTCTCCTGTGGCGGCAGCGCGTCGAGTAGGCCCTCTGAAGAGCCGAATTCCGTCTTGCCGGAAGCACCTCTGTGGCCCGGCACCATAGCGGAGACTGTGACGCAAGATTGGCGATGGAGTTCGCTTGTGGCGATACCACACAGGGGGTTTTCCCGGAGAGCAAGAATAGTGTATACTTGTCAGTTGAATCCCTGGCCGCTGGAGGGAGAGCATTGTCGTGTGCCAAGTTGAAGGAATCCGGATGCAATCTCCTTGAAGAGGAGCGTATATGAATAATTTGTAACCCCTGACGTACCCTCTTTTCATAGTCTGTTAATGTTGGGCCGGTATAATGGGGCCAAGCGAGGCTGCCGGTGCGCCATGCCGATGTCTCGGTGGGACGGCCGAGAGGGGGGCTTGGCGTGTAGACCTGTCCCCGCTTTGCGTCGTGTGAGAGTCCTGTTAGATCGGAGGGGTTACAATGGTTCTGTACGTCCGCGGGCTGAGCGAGCACGAGAAGGCGCAGCTGAGGACATGGCTGGAGGGTGACGACCCCGATCTGAGTCACCGAGCCAAGGTTGTCTTTCTCTCTAGCGAGGGTTACCGCGTGCCTGAGATAGGAGAGATAACGCGCGCGCACCCGGCCAATCTGCGCAAGTGGATTCACCGCTTCAACGAGAGAGGCTGCAGCGGACTGATCAGCAATCGATCTGGAGGGGCCAAGCCGCGGTTCTCGGAGTACCAGAAGCTCGAGATCGTGCGGCTGGCCGAGACGCGGCCTCGAGATCTGGGGCTCAACTTCAGCAATTGGACGCTGCACCGATTGGCGGAGCAGGCCCAGAAGCGTCGCATCGTGGATCGCATCAGTCACGAGTACATACGGCAAATCCTGATATCCGCGCGGTGTTCTTACCGGCACGCGAGGAGTGCTTAGCAGTACCGCTCTCGAGAGAGCGTATCCTCGCATGTGATCCTCACCCTGTTACTCCCGTGGAAAAGCTGTGCAAGCGGCCAGGGTGGGTGCATGCCAAGAGCAGAAATAGCAATAGCATTTACTTGAAGGGCATCCTAACTCAGGGCCTGGATGAGTTGGGAGCCAGAGAGACAACGGGCGAGCAAGGCATGAGAGTGTCACTGGTTTCTCCCAAGTGGAATAGGATGGTGAACAGCTACCCTCCTCTTGGTTTGGCATACCTGGCGGCTGTGCTTGAGCGCGCCGGGCACGAGGTGCGGGTACATGATTTCGGCCTGCACCCCGATGTCTCCCTTTCGGAACACACCGCCGAGGTGGCGGGTTTCGATCCGGCACTGGTGGGCATCACGGCCATGACCAACACGTACCACTCAGCGGCCGAGGCTGCGAGGCTGCTCAAGGAAGAAGTTGGCTGTCCCATCGTTCTGGGGGGGCCACACCCCACTGTCTTCCCTGAGAGGGTCGCGGCGGAGCCCTTCGTGGACTATGTGGTGTACGGCGAAGGAGAGGAGACTCTCGCGGAGCTGGTGCGGGCGATCGATGCGGAAGGCTCGTACCCTCGCACAGGGACTCTGGCTGCCATTGACGGGCTCTGCTACACAGATGATGACGGTGTGCGTCGCAATCCGGAGCGCGCTTTGATTCGCGATCTGGATGCCCTGCCATACCCTGCCCGGCACCTGTTTGACGTGCTGGCATACCCTCTGTACGCACCGAACGGTGATCGAATGATCACCGTTCTATCCAGTCGGGGATGCCCGTACAATTGCAGCTACTGCTTCAAGGGCATCGTCGGGCGCACCTATCGCCAGCGCAGCCCAGATAGTCTGATGACCGAGCTGCACCAGGTGGTCAGTCAGTATGGGATCACGAACATCTACTTCATCGATGATCTGTTCACAATGGACCTACCTAGGCTGAAGGCCGTCACTCAGCGCATCATCGAGGAGGATCTGGACATCCGATGGCAGTGTCTGGCCAGAGTGGACCGAGTGAATCCGGAAGTGCTCGGCCTGATGCATCGATCTGGATGTCGAGGGATACACTACGGGATAGAGTCGGGGAACGACGAGATTCTCGAGGCCATCGGCAAGCACATCACCAAGGAGCAGGTGCGGAAGGCCGTGGAGTGGACGGCCCAAGCAGGCATCAGGTCGAAGGGCTACTTCATGCTCGGTCTGCCCGGGGACACCGAGGAGACGATGCGGCAGACGATCGAGTTCGCCGCCGAGCTGGACCTGGACGATGCAATGTTCAGCCTCACGACGCCCTTTCCGGGAACACGTCTGTGGGCCGAGCTGGTTGCCAAGCGTCCGGAGGTCGAGTTCAACCAGGATTTCAGTAGAGCGTTCTACTACAACAACTACTCGGAGGAGATAGAGCCCTTCTTGAATGTTTCTGAAGTATCTGACCAAGTGCTCAGTCGCATGGCCGCGAAGGCGAAGCGCTCCTTCGCCGAGGGAAAACGCAAGCGCAAGTACACCAGAGCTTTCGGGCAACGCTTGGGCTCGGCCTTGTGGGGCGTGTCGCGACTACCCCTCGTCAGGGATGCCGGCCGGGCTCTTCTGAACTGCGGTGTTCTTGGGGACCTCGGGAACTTCCGAGAGGAAAGGACCAGGGAGTGGACATAAGAGCCAAGATGAGGAATCGAGCACGTCGCTATGGGCGTCGCGCTTCCATGGCGGCAAGATGGTTCAACTACGCGGCGGGGAGTACCCGTCCCTGGACCTATCCGGACAGGATGTATCTCGAATCCACCAATTGCTGTAACTTGCGTTGCATCATGTGCCCAACCGGCCTTGGAACGGCCAAGCGGACCAAGGGGTACCTGGATTACGATCTTTTCAGGCAGATAGTGGACGAGATGGCGCCCCACATCAGCGCGACTACTCTGCACATCTGGGGGGAGTCGCTGCTCCATCCGCGCATCACGGACATGATGGCCTACTGTCATCAGAAAGGTCTGCACGCCGAGGTGTCCACCAATGCCGTGCTCCTTACGCCCGACGTCAGCAAGGAGATCCTGAAGGCGGGCCTGGGCTCGATCTACCTCTGCCTGGACGGCACCACCGCGGAGACCTACGAGAAGATCCGGCGGAGCGCGGATTTCGAGCAGACCAGGGCCAACATCCGCAAGTTCATCGAACTGAAGCGAGATGGTGGCTACCAACGCCCAGAGGTTAAGCTTCAGATCATCGAGATTGAGCCGACGGTGGGCGAGATCGAGGAGTTCAAGCGCGAGTGGAGCATACCGGGGGTGGATCGCATCAATGTTAAGGCCTTCGACTCCTGGGGCGACCAGGTAGAGGGTATCAGCGAGTTGCGCTCGGGGAATGAGCCCGATCTGCCTCCCAGGTTCCATTGCCCCAATCTGTGGTACCACGTGCACATCTACTGGGACGGAACCCTGGTGTCATGCGACCGGGATTTCGATGCCCTGAACCCGCTGGGGAACGTTGGAGATGGCGTGATGAAGGCGTGGCGCGGCCCGAGGATGGTTGATCTGCGCCGCAAGCACCTGCGCAATGATCTTGAGGATGTGCCTTCGTGCGGCAAGTGCGTGGAGTGGGCTTGGTGGAAGCCGACGCTCTTCACTGCGCAGGGCAACATCCCGGTGAAGCAATCGTAGGTTGACGTGGGGAAAGCTCTCTCGAAGGGCCGATGTATGCCAGGGCGGCTGTGTCATGCCGCCCGCGCTGATGCATGTGAGTGGTGATGGGGCAAGGGACTGCGCATTCGCGAGTGACAAGCCGGCCACGGGAAGTCCGTTGGACCGTGGCTCTAGTCCTGATCGCCGGAGTTGCGGCCACGGTGCGCTTCTACCGTCTCGGTGCGGAGAGCCTTTGGCTCGACGAGGCTACCAGCCTCTTTCTGGCCAAGATGGATCTGCGCGAGATGATCGGATGGACGGCCGCCGATGTCCACCCGCCGCTCTACTACACCTTGCTGCACGTCTGGTTGCGTTTTGGGACCAGCGAGGCCGCGTTGAGGTCGCTTTCCGCCATGTCGGGATTGCTCACCGTGGCCGTAGTCTACGGCATCGGTCGGCTGCTGTTCGATCGAGCGACTGGCTCGCTGGCCGCGCTGCTGCTTGCGCTTTCCCCCTTTCATCTGTGGTACTCGCAAGAGGCACGGATGTATGCGCTGGTCACGCTGTTGGCGACCTGCTCGGTCTACTGTCTGTTGGAGGTTCTACGCTCAGGCCGCCGCTTTGCCTGGATCGGCTACGTGCTCTGCACCTCCCTGAGCCTGTACACGCACTACTATGCGATCTTCGTGCTTCTCTTTCAGGATTGCTTTGTGGCCTATCTGTGCTTGACCGACCCTGAGCGGAGAGGTATGCTGAGAGGGTGGATCGTGGCGCAGGCGGTAGTCTTGATGTGCTTCTCGCCCTGGTTGCCGACCTTCGTAGGGCAGGCGCAGGGGGGCGGTGGCGGTTGGGTGGAACGATCCGTAGGCAGCCCGTCGGTCGATGCGCTGCTTCACACAGCGATGGCCTACACGACCGGGATGGTTCGGAGCTGGTATCCTGCCCTGGTGCGTCGCGGTGCGTATCTGCTGTTCTGGGCCTGCGCGGCGGTGGGGCTGTTGACAGCCAGAGACCGCAAGCCAAGGCTCTCGTCCCTGACGGGCTCGGAGGCACTCGGTTTCGCTGCTGCCTATCTGATGCTGCCTCTTGCCATGGCCTGGGTGGTGTCTCAATGGAAGCCGATGTACGCTCTTCGGTATCTGCTTCCGTTTCTGCCACCGTATCTGCTGCTGGTGGCGCGAGGTGCGATTTCCATTCGGGGCGGCTGGGTTCGTGGGGGAGTGATCGCTCTATTGGTGTTGACCCAGGTAGTGGGAGTGTGCATCAACGCGTCGGAGGAGCAGAATCCCGACTGGCGCGGTGTTGCCGAGTACGTTGTGACACGGGCGCGTCCCGGAGATGTGGTCATGTTCAGCCCGGGGTGGAACGTCAAGCCCTTTGACTACTATGCGCAGGGCGCGGTGGACGTCTATGGGGACACGCCCGTGCCGGTGCCCGAGGAAGAGATAGACGAAGTGTTGGAAGAGCCGCTACGGGATCACGGACGGCTCTGGCTGATTCATGAGCCAGGGCACTACACTGATCCTGAGGGGCAGCTCGAAGAGGCTCTCGACGCTCGTTTCGCGCGCCTGGACTCCGGGGAGTTCAGGGGTGTCGGAAGCATTGTGCTCTACGAGATAGGCGAGTGAGCATCGCTGAAGCGTCGACTGGGCCAGACAGAGGGGAATCGATGGGAGTGGAATCATCCGCGCAGGCTGTGGTCGTCATCCCGACTTACAACGAGCGGGAGAACATCGAGAGTATCGTGGATGCGGTGATGAGCCTGCCGGTGAACGCCTACGTGACGATCGTGGATGACAACTCGCCCGATGGCACCGGCGAGATCGCTGATGCCATCTCTGCTCGAGAGGCGCGCGTGAGCGTTCTCCACCGACAGTGCAAGATGGGATTGGGCAGTGCCTATATCGCCGGCTTCAAGCATGCCCTGGAACAGGGGGCACAGTTCGTGCTCGAGATGGATGCCGATTTCTCCCACAATCCCGCCGACATCCCTCGTCTGCTCCGGGCAGCGCATGAACACGATGTGGTCGTGGGATCACGCTACGTACAGGGTGGAGGTACGGACAATTGGGGTCTGGTCCGACAGTTGATCAGTCGGGGGGGCAGCCTGTACGCGAGAATCATCCTGGGGATGCCGATCTGGGACCTGACCGGTGGGTTCAACTGCTGGTGCCGCCGGGTGTTGGAGGCGGTCGACCTCGACGCGGTAACCTCCAACGGGTACGCCTTTCAGATTGAGATGAAGTATCGAGCTTTCCGCCGTGGTTTCAGCTTGGCGGAGGAGCCCATACTGTTCGTGGATCGACGTGTGGGACAATCCAAGATGTCCGGGAACATCGTGCGCGAGGCGTTCTGGAAGGTCTGGAAGTTCCGCCTGGACAGGCGCATAGGCAGGTGAGCACGCGGCTTGATTCGAGCCTCCCGATCAATCCTGTGCGGGCGGCTCGGTCGATGTATCCGAGACGGACACGATGAAGAGCTGCAAGGGAGTACCTGGAATGGCGAGTGGCGAAAAGAAGGCGACTTCCGCCGGAGTCTTTCCTCTGGGACTCGCCCTCACGATGGCGGGCGCGACGCTGCTGCGTTTGTACCGTCTGACGGCGGAGAGCCTCTGGTTCGATGAGGCCTACGCCGTGGCCTTTGCGGCGAGGCCGCTGAGGGATTTCTCGCCCTTTCGCCTCGAGGGTCCTCCGTACACGGATCGCAACCTGTATCATCTGTTATTGCATTTCTGGTTGGGCCTGGGGCGGGAGGACTTCACCATTCGTCTTCTCTCTGTGATCATTGGCGTTCTGAGCGTTCTGGGGATCTATCTCCTGGCGCGGGAGCTGTTCGACCGGAAGGTTGCCTTGTGGAGTGGGGTGCTGCTGGCCGTCTCGCCGCTGCACGTTTGGTATTCGCAGGAAGCACGCATGTACGTGCTCGTGACCATGTTCTCGCTCTTCTCGTGCTACTTCCTCTTGCGGGGGTTTCGCACCGGCAGGAAGCGAGACTGGGGCGCTCTCCTATTCTGCACCGTGGCGGGGCTATATACCCACACGTTTTCTGTATTCGTCGTTCTGTTTCAGGGGGTCTACGTCCTCTATCTCCTGGGAACGGCGAAGATCAGCAAGAAGCAGTTGTGGACGTGGCTGGGTACGGAAGTCATGGTCGGCGTACTGGCCTTGCCTCTACTCCGAGGGCTGTTGAGCCAGCAGTCGCAGGGATGGTGGGCCTGGATCGATGTTCGATACGGCAGCACCGGACTGGGCGACCTGGTCGATACTCTTCTCGCGTTCAGCTACGGCACCACGTTTGGAGGCGGCCGAGCCTGGCTGTGGGGAGGCGCTCTGGTGGCTGCTCTGGCGGTGCTGATGGGCATAGGTTCTCTGAGAATCGACAAGGCGGGGATCGTCGTGCGCATCCCCTTCGAAGGCTCGGTGGTCTTCTGCCTACTCTATCTGCTGCTTCCGCTGGGCACGGTTTTCGTCATCTCACAGGTACGCAACATGTACGTGCTGCGGTATCTGCTTCCGTTCTTGCCTCCGCTGGTGATCCTGATGGCGCGCGGGGTTGCGCGAGCCAAGCTCGTACCGTGGAGGATCATTCTGGCCGGTGCTCTGCTACTGGTCACGGCTCGTTCGTTGCAGGTGGCGTATCGTGAGCAGCAGAAAGAGGATTGGCGGGGATTGGCGCAAGCGCTGGAGAGTTCGGTGGGGAGCGATGACCTCATCTTCGTCGTGGATGCAGATTGCGTGATTCCGCTGCGTCACTACTACCATCGAGAGACTGATCTGCGATTGGTGTGGCGGGGTCTCGTCGACGAAGCCGAGTTGGCTGCCCTCGCCGAGGAAGCAGCCTCTGGATACGAGGGCGTGTGGGTGGTCTTCAGTCACACGGTCAACAAGAAACTGGCAGAAGCACTGGATGCTCGCGAGGATCTGGTGCGCATGGGAGAGGAGCACTTCGCCGGGGGGGTCGATCTAGTGTCGTATCGTGTGGCGAAGGCGGGGGGATGAGAGACCGTCGGGTGGAGAGTCGGATGCTGACCAAAACAACGGTCCGTCTTCGCGAGATCGGTTTGGCGGTTTTGACCCATCCGCTGTTTGTCTTTACAATCCTGAGTCTGATCATGACGTACCCCCTGGTGCTTCGGATGGGGACGGCGATACCGGGCCCACCGGGGGATAACTACGAGTACCTTTACAAGATACATTGGTTCGAACGGGCGCTGTTGCACGAGGGGAGATCGCCGTTCTTCATCCCCCAGGTCTTTCACCCTTTCGGATACCGGGTGGCGCTGTCCGAGACGACGCTGTCGAACGTGCTTCCTGTACTTCCCGTGGCGGCTCTGTTTGGAGAGGTGGTGGGTTACAACGTCGCCATGCTCCTCTCGTTCGTGCTTTCGGGATACGGCATGTACCTGCTGGTACGCGATCTGACCGGCAGCAGGGGAGCCGGGGTGCTCAGCGGTTGTGTCTACAGTTTCTGTCCCTATCGGATGGCACACCTGGGGGCCGGGCACCTGCCGCTCATGGGCACTCAGTGGCTGCCTCTGATGCTGTGGTCAATCGAGCGCTGGCTGCGTCAGTGCCGCCATAGAGAGGCGGGAATCGCGGGGCTGTTCTATGCTCTGGGAGCGCTGTCGTCTTGGTACTACGCGTACGTCTACGGCTTGGTGGCTGTGGTCTACGTGCTGGTACGGACGAGGCCGTGGAAGCGAGAGTGGCTCAGCCGGGACAGACTGGGTGGGGCGGCCGTCTTCGTTCTGGTCGCCGGGCTCCTGGTGTTGCCGGCGGCCTGGCCTCTGCTGCGGCTTTCCGCTGAGGGCGAGACGGCTCACGCATCACCGTCGCTGGCCTACGTAGACCAGTGGTCGGCCAGTCTGGTGGACTTCGTGCTACCCAATGCCATGCACCCGATCTGGGGGAGGGCAATCGCGGCACGTTGGCCCCAGAATGTGCACGAGGACTTGCTCTACCTCGGAGTGGTGCCCCTGGCGCTGGCGGTGGCGAGCTGGCGGTTGCTGGATCGCGCTGCCGTGAAGCGAGCGTATCTGTGGCTGGGTGCTCTGTCGCTGATTCTGGCACTTGGGACGACGTTGCATCTGGGTGCTGACCGGGTCTATCTGTCGGTGCCTGATGGGGTAGCGGATCTGTTCAACCGGGCGATGTACGTATTGACGGGTAGGCTGGCGCTCAACAAGGCGTCGTACTACGCACTGGTGCGCCCGGGGGCGATTCCGGTGCCGCTGCCCGGATTACTGGTGTATCTGTTCCTACCTTTCGCCAGCGGTATGCGTGTGTGGGCCAGGTTCGGCTTGGTGACCATCACGGCGGTGGCGGTCATGGCGGGGATTGGCGCCGACAAGTGCGTGGCTCTGATGGCAGCACGCGAAGGAGGCGCACCGGGGTCGAGACGTGGACGTCTGTACCTGTTGTTGGCGCTGGTGGTCCTGGTGGATTTCGCCGTCTTGCCCTACGCGTTTGGATACTCGACCGTCAAGCCGCAGCCGGTCGACGTGTGGCTTGCGGAGCAGGGGGGGAGCGGGGCCGTGATCCAGTATCCTCTGGATCGTAGCTGGTTCGGCGAACAGCTCTATCGCAGTACCACGCACGGCAAGCCGATAGCCTATGGCTACGGGACCTTTCTCCCGAAGGCTTTTCGTGAGGCCGACGGTGTTCTGAGAGGCTTTCCCAGTGTCGAGAGTCTGGCGCTCTTGAGGAGCTGGGAAGTCCGCTACGCTCTGGTGGGCAGCGAATGGTATGGAGACGAGTGGCCGGAGATGAAGAGGCGACTGGAGGGATGCGAGGGACTGCATCACCTCGTCACGGTCGCGGATGAGCCCGTCTATTTCGGGGATCGGCTGCTGATGGATGTGCCCCCGTCGTCCCTGGTACCGGCTACCGAATTGATTGCCGGCAGGACGCAGAAGGCGTACTTGGTGGATCGAATACACGTCTACGAGATTGTGGACTGATCGCGAGTTTCGCTGGGCCAACGGGGGGCGGTTGGCACCCAAGGCAGTGCAGCGTGGCCAATCGCCGGTGGAAGCTGTGACTATCGGCGCATTGGTGATGTCGACGGAAGTGTTGCCGGTCACTGGTTGGATCCGCGTCGTTCAGGCTCAAGAGAGGCGTCGACGAACTCGGGATGCCGGAGCCAGTTGCGGATGCTGTTCGTTCTGGCGTGACGGAGAACATGTGACTAGTGGATTGGATTGGATGCTGATGCGCGAAGATGGTCTGGGTCTCGGCATTCCGTTCCTAGCATTGTGAAAGAGGAGGGTTCTGCATCGTGAAAGCAGTCCTGGCAGCCATATGGGAAGGCTGGAAGAAGTTCGCTAAGGCGTGGGGTAAGGTGGTCAACACCATACTGCTGAGCGTAGTCTACTTCACGCTGTTTGGGCTCATGGGCATCATCGCAACGGTCGCGGGTCAGGATCTGTTGGACATCCGCCCGCATCCTGAGCAAGAGTCGGCCTGGCGTGACTGGGAGAGACACGAGCTGACCCTGGAGGACAGCTTGCGCCAATCGTGACATTGGCTGCCGGGTTGGTGACCGCTACGGGGACCTGGCAGGCAGGACACACGACATTCATACCTAGCTTCGACGGAGGTCAACACTCTATGTACATACTTGGCATTTCATGCTTCTATCACGATGCGGCGGCCTGCTTGATGAAGGACGGCGAGATCATCGCTGCTGCTGAAGAGGAGCGCTTCACGAGGAGCAAGCACGACTTCGACTTCCCGATCAATGCCATCCACTACTGTCTGGAGGAGGGTGGGATAGGTATCGATCAGGTGGAGTACGTCGGCTTCTACGAGAAGCCCCTGATCAAGTTCGAGCGCATCCTCTACTCCTACATGTCAACTTTCCCACGCTCTCTGAAGGCCTACCTGAGGGCGCTCCCGCTCTGGCTGGGACAGAAGCTGTGGATCCCGTCCTTGGTAAGACGCGAGCTCGACTATGAGGGGGATGTACTCTTCACCGATCACCACATGTCGCACGCGGCCAGCGCCTTTCTCTTCTCGCCCTTTGACGAGGCCGCCATCATGACGACCGATGGCGTGGGAGAGTGGTCGACGACCACCTACGGCGTCGGGCGAGGCAACAAGATCGAGGTTCTGAAGGAGATCCGCTATCCCCATTCCCTGGGTCTGCTGTACTCCGCCCTCACCGCGCATCTGGGCTTCAAGGTGAACAACGACGAGTACAAGGTCATGGGGTTGGCATCATACGGGGAGCCCAGCTACTACGATGGGCTGAAGAAGGTGATCAGCGTTCGCCCCGATGGTAGCTATCAGCTCGATATGAGCTACTTCGCCTATCACTACGGGCTGACGATGCTCAGCGACAAGTTCAGGCAAGAGTTCGGTGAGCCGAGGAAGCGCGAGTCTGAGATAACCCAGCAGCACATGGATCTGGCTGCCAGCGTTCAGCTTGTGTTGGAGGAAGCTCTGCTCAACACCGCCAATCACCTCTACGAGCTGACACACCTGGATGCTCTGTGTATGGCCGGAGGCGTGGCGCTGAACTGTGTCGCCAACGCGAGGTTGCTGAACGAGACCCCCTTCAAGGACGTCTGGGTTCAGCCGGCCGCGGGGGACGATGGCGGATCCATTGGGGTGGCGGCGTACATCTGGAATATCCTGCTGGACAAGCCTCGAACGTACGTCATGAATGACGCGTACCTGGGACCTTCCTTCTCGACAGAGGAAGTCCGGGCATTCCTTGACCAGGAGAGGATCCCCTACGAGGAGTACGATCGAGCCGAGCTGCTGGCGCTCACCGCTCGGTTGATCGCGGACGACAAGATCATCGGGTGGTTCCAGGGACGGATGGAGTTCGGACCTCGTGCGCTCGGCAGCCGGAGCATCCTAGCCAATCCCTGCAACCCGGACATGAAGGACATCCTGAACGCCCGGGTGAAGCATCGTGAGGCTTTCCGGCCGTTTGCCCCGGTGTTGCTGCGGGAGAAGTCCGGTGAGTATCTCAAGCCGGACTACCCCATGCCCTTCATGGTGCTGCTTTCCGAGGTGCGGGAGGACAAGCACGATGTCATCCCTGCCGTTACTCACGTGGACGGCACTGCC
>Ga0180432_10002057_pt1 | contig 30742 bp, 34 predicted proteins | sample SS_ome_10_FD_132414 | JGI IMG/M metagenome (GOLD analysis project Ga0180432, IMG submission 132414) | Hypersaline lake sediment archaeal communities from the Salton Sea, California, USA - SS_1_MS_2 metaG | ecosystem: Environmental > Aquatic > Non-marine Saline and Alkaline > Hypersaline >...
ACCGTGTCACGCACGAGGACGATGGAGATCGCTCCGCCGTCGCCGTCATGCTCGCGTTGGTAGGCTAACGCATCCACCAGCTTATCGAAGTGATTGTGATCCTGAATGTCGCCGTGCTCGTCGACTAGTTCGCAGTCCCACTCGTATGTTGTTTTGACGGTCATCGTGGCAACTCCTGTGAACGTTCCCAATCGATAGGTTTGATACCCTGCATGTACTCCCAGTTGCGTGGGTATCCCATCGCCAAGACTTCCTCATAAGTCGGTGCAGGCTCGGGCGGAGGACCGAAGAGTTGTGCGGGGGTGACAACGCTGATCCCGCGTGCGTTCGTGTCGATGTGCTGTGCCATTGTTAGCTCCCGTGTGGTGAAGGTGGTGATAGTTGGTTTCCTAGTCAATCGACCAGCAATGATCGAAATAGTCTGTCATCGGGTCGCTGCGGTCATCGTGGCAAGGGAATGCGAATTCCAACACATCCTTCATCCGACAACGTGCTTCCCAATTCGCCTTGCGTCGTGCTTCCCGTTCCACGTCATCGCCGAGTTGCGGGAGTCTCACGTCAACCACTCGGGCCATTGAGTAGTTCGGCGTGCGAACGCTGACGCCTCTGATTCCGAGGATCTTGAAAAGTTTGCGTGCGAGTTTGGCCTGTTCCTTGCGGGGGATGTGTCGATCCGTGCAAATGACCGGCACTGTTTTGGCGAGTTCGCCGCTGACGATTTCGGCGAGTTTCGCGTGCAGTTCAGTCGCTTTTTCGTGTTCGCTTTTCATCGGTTCAATCCCGTGTGGTGGTGCGTGTTGTTTCCTAGATCACGCCGCAAGAGAGAACGAAGTCGACCGCGTCTTCTACGGTATCGAATGCCAGACGGGGCAAGCCTCGCCGTCCCCGGTATTGGTTGCTGTGGCCGAGCACGTAGCCGAACGAGTCGTCATCCCACAGCACGCTCAGAGCGACTTCGCAATCGTGGGTGAGGTTAGCGTCGTCATCGAAGTATCGCTCCAGAAAGAGCACGCCATCTTCGACCGATTTCGCTTCGATTGGCAGATCGAAGGATTCGCGTAGTTTGTCGGCCAGCTGATCGAAATTTTGATTTTCGTGGTTCATCGTTCGGCTCCGGTATGGTGGTGATTCGTTTCGCGTTCGGTTTAACGTCGGAGAATGTGAGCATCCGTTACACGGTCCCGAGGAATAGCGTAAGCAAAGGGATCAGACGACCACTTCACCAATTCGTTGAGAATGCGTTTGGTGGATCGGATGCTCAACCGTTCCAGATCGGTCAGACCGTTCCACGCGTTGAGAGCGGCTGTCGCCATTTCACGCTTTTGGGCGTCGTCGTCAAACCCGTTGTAGTTGTTCAGATCGATCCAACGGTTGATAGTCCGCACGGCTTTATTCACGGGATCGGTTGCACGATCAATCATGCGGTTGATTTTCGCCATCTCCTTGCGGATTGCAGCAATTTCATTCGCGATTTCGGCTTCGTTGAATTCGGCGATTTTTTGTTGACGTGCGAGGGCTTGCGATTTAAGCGACATGGTTTTGGTCCCGTTTGCGGTGGTGGTGAATGTGTTTCGCATGTTTGAAATATAGCCGGTATCGGCGATGATTGCAAGGGGAATTCCTGAAAAATCCAAAAGTTTTTCAGCGGGCTGGCCGGATTTCATCTATCCGGACTACGATGCATGGCTCTGAAGTGCGTATTTTACGGGCTTTCACTTCTACCACTTGAGCATCGTCGGCAAGGCAAAATTTTTGCAAAGAATCCAAAAGTCATTTCTTTTCGGACTTGGCGAACTCCCAATTTGGAATGAGTTCACCGTAGATTTTCGACATTCGCCTATAAACTTTTCGTTCCAAAAGTAAAAGCGTGATGTGCGGGTAGTATCGCCGCATTCGCTTGAGCTTTGTTTTTGAAACAGGGTCCATGTAACCCTTAACTTCGACGAGATAGAAAATCCCCTCTGCGTTGGGAATCGGCCAAACTTTGAAATCGGGAAGATAGGATCGCGTTCCCCGCTTGATCTTATGGAACCAGTACGTTTCCGGTTCGTATTCCCACTTCCAAATAAGTCCTTCCTCGACCATGAGGTTAAGGTATCGAGCGTAGTTTGCCTCCCAGGCACTACGGAAAAACGCATCGCCAAGATCGGATCGCCGCCCTTTTTTGGTCTGTGAAAATGGGGACGATCCACAGCGTTCGTGATTGGCTTCGGTGACTTTCCGATGATGCTCATCGCTCATTGGTCGATTCTGTTGAGTCAACCCGAGTCGCGAAGCCATGAGAGCTACGCCCGAATACGGACGCTGCAAACGTTTCGCTATCGTTTTGATGCTGAATCGTTTCGAATCCGTATTTGTGTAGTAGTCGCGAAGTCGCTGAATTTCCGCAGCAGTCCAATTGGTGTTCCGTTGCTCATCCTGCGGAATCAATCGCTTCACCCGTTCGTGGAATGATTGCGGACATAATCCTACGAGTTGAGCACCAACACGCAAAGTCGGTGCCAGTCTGTAAGCCTTGCGAATGTCATCATCCGAGACACGTTTGTTATGTACTGTAGTATTCATAACCTGAGAATACTACAGGACTTCAATCAAGTCAACCCGACCGCTCCACTTCGACAAGTCAAGCAGCTTGCGACCAGATTCGTCAGCACGAATTTTTCCTTCCTCAACGTACGTTCGAAAGTCGCTCGGTTCCGCCAGCCAACACGGGTGGTGGAACAGGCAGTTCTTCGCACGCTTGTCTGTAGGTGTATGACACTTCATTCCGTTTTCCGGAAGCGTCTCATCACGAATTGCTTCCCAAACGATTTGTGCTTTTCGTTTCGCATCACGCCACCACCCAGGCTCATAGTTGTAGAGCATCGTTTTGCTGGCGACCGTGTCTCGGTTGATGAAGAGGAACACCATCCGTTTTTCGCCCTTGAGTTTCTGGTAGATGCACGATTGCATTTTGTAATAGCCCGCGATATCCTTCGGGCCTTCCAAGAGAGTGTAGCCGTAATTGCTCACGGTCTTCAGTTCGAACGGGACGAGTGTCCCCGCCGACATCGACCACATTCGCCTCATGCATTCCTCTGGATCGCGTTTGTGCAGATCGCCCATTTCGTAGAGGTACGCTATCCGCTCCACGCTGACCATTCCGTCCAAGTGCCCTTCAATTCGAAGGTGTTCGTCGCGAACCGTTTCCTCTTGAAATTCCCAGGTGATTTCCGTCGTATCCCAATCGACTTCGGGCTCAGGGTGAAATCCGCCAACCCTCACCCCAGTCTTTTTGTTCCACCATGTCCCGTAGAGAACGCCCATCGGCCCTAGCACTTGATTCTGCATGAAATAATGCAGATACGATCCGATGTTCATCCGTAGGATGCTCGCCCAATCAAACTGCACGTGTGGGCGAGGATGCCAATAATTCAACACGAACTGCCGAGGACACAGCGAATGAAGACCGGACGCCCTAAGCCAGTCCGTTCCCGGCTCACGTGGGGGACGTGAGTTCAGCCAAACCTTGATTGCTTTTTCAAGGTGACAATACTTCGCGGGTGAGTCGATTTCGACATCACGTTTCCGCTCGGCGTCAAGTTCCCTCATCCCATCCAGAATCGACATCGGATAAGCCCTCGCCTTGTCCACGTTCCAGCATGTAAGCAATGACCGTAATCGGCAGCATGACCCAGGTCTTCGGGACAGTAGTTGCTACCCCGTTCATTTTGACAACGATTCCCGGGTGCTTGCCGATCTCAAACGCTTCCCGACAGATTTTCACGAGATCCCGTTTGGTTACGTTGATGACTTGCCCTTCGGTTTCCTTCGAATCCAAAAGAATATCATCCAAGCGAATATCGCCCTTGTGGGCTTCCATAGCACCGCTCGCCGGTTGAGCGACACCACCAAGCGTGTCCGCAGCGTCACGCTCCGTCTGCAGCGTCCGAGCTTTCACAGACTTGTGTTTTTGCGAGCCAAGTGGTGTTTGGGTTCCCGGCTTTTTGGGTTCCCGATCAGCGAATCGAAATTCTTTCGTCATCTTCGTTTGGCTGCAGCAGCTTCGCAGATCGCCAACCACAAGAGTCGATACAGTTCGGCATCCTTGGCGACTTGTTCCATCAGTGCTTTTTGAGTGGGAAATTTCAGATCGCCAAACAGGGTCTTGCCCTTTTCAGTGACGATCAGCCCGTAACGTTTTCCAGCTTTCAGCATCCGCGAAAGATTGTCGACTTGGCACGCTGGCCATCCGTCCGTTTCCTTCAACGCCATACGATAGGCGAAGTTCAATCGGGGGATGTAAGTCTTATTCTTATGCACCACCCCGCCGTATTCGCCGATGGCTGTTTCTTTGTCCGTATCGTCGCTGATTTTCGCCGATTTCGTGTAGACGATAATCGACGCCGCGAATCGCTGTGCACGTCCGCCCGGGAGTGTGCGAGGATCGCCAAACATCTGCCCGATATTGATACGGAATTGATTCAGACAAATAATCGCTGGACCGCCCGTGGAAGATTCCTGGCTCATACGGTTGAGGCTCGCCGTCCACGTACGCATCGCCCGATTGAGCAACCTCGCGGCTGCACCAACTAGCGTATCTTCAGAGGACTGTTCGATCTCTTTCGCGGGGGTCATTTGGGCAATGGAATCAATTGCGATCAGATCGAAGACGTTCTCGCGAATAGCCGCAGTGACGATATCGACCGCTTGCTCCGCATATTCGGGACGGGCGACTATGTGGCTATCCGGATTGAATCCGTTTCGGATCGCCCAATCAATATCGAACGCACCCTCCAAGTCGATGAAGAGACCCTTCCCAGGTTCGAACTTTTCCGGATCGACCAGCGACCTGTGGAGCCGCGTCTTGTGATCGTAGTTTTCGATTTGTTCGAACGCCTTCAGAACCTTCAGCGTTTTCCCCGTCGACTCGTCGCCCGCGATGACCATCGTCCGTCCAAACGGCCAACCTCCACCAAGAGCACAATCCAAGTCGATAACCCCGCTGGAAAATCGGTGCAAACTCAACGCACCGAAATTCCCGCCGACTTCAACGACTTCACCCTTGTACGTTTTGTTGATCGCATCCATCCACGACTTCACGCGATCCAATGTCGTTTCGTCAGAATCGCTCACGATGCGTCCCGTTCCTTTCGGTAGTCCCGCAGTGCCTTCACTTCCTTGTTCAAACGCACGTCCACGAAATTCTTCGCCGTCGTTAGTGCGTCATCCATTTCTTCCACGTAGCACGGCAGTTGGGCATTGACTCCAACCTGAACCGTCTCGTAGTTTCCCATGTTCACCGTCATCCGCACGCCGAACCCTACCGACGCGAGAGGAACATCCGCAGCGGGGACTTCAACCTCAAGAGGTTCGTCGTCGCTTTCCTCGCGGTCGAGCACGCCGCTACGGTGGTACATTTTCGTGACCGTCAACATTCGACGCTCAGACTTCGCAGAAGTCAAAGCATCCGTTGAGATTTTCGAACCGACATCACTGCTCTCACTCATTTCCGTCGCTCCTTAATTTGAGGTACAAAATCAAGTTTTTGATAGGTCTTTTCCCGTTTCGTCGCAAGGTTCTGATTATACGGAGTCGAGAAGACGGGATCGACGATCAGCAATCGCTTCTTGTCAACCGGACGTTGAATCCGACCAACCACTTGCTGAACGTCCGCCCGGGGTGTTCCGAAGATCAGCGTATCGAGTTCCGGAATGTCTGTTCCCTCCGCCATCATTCCATACGTCGCCAAGATCAGATCGCACGACGCCGCTTCCTTGAGTTCAGTTTCCGTTGGTCGCCGTCCCTTTTTACCGTTCGGAATTTTACCCGTGTATCGTCCAATCGTCAGCGACTCGCCATCCTTCAGAATTCGTGCACGAATCCACTCCAATTGGTCGAGCCGATCAGATACCAAGAGCACGCGACGACCAGCCTTCACGCCCGCGACCGCTTGCTCCGCGAGCCACGCGTTAAATTTCGCGTTCTTTGAAATCGAATTGATATATCTCGCCGTGTTGATCTTCCGCCCGAAACGAAACATCGAATCACGAACGTTGGTCTTCCACAACACTTGAACGTATTCACCTGAGAGCGTTTCCGCATTCGCTCGGTGTTGAATGTCGCCAACGTGCCAGTGCCAGATGCACTCGCACCCGTCCTTACGTCTCCACGTCGCCGACACCGCCAACCGATAGCGTGCCTCGGGAATTCGCATCACGCGTTCAAACGTTTTTGCTGGATATCGATGACCCTCATCGTAGATGACCAAACCGAAGTGTCGAGCGAAATCCAACGGTAGCTCCAGCCTTCGCGAATACAACGTTTGTGCCATCGCTGTAACGAAATGACAATCCTGATATCGCCATTTATTTGCTTGGACGTGTCCGCCCCGTGCACCCGGGATCAGATCCTCGGCAGTCTTGTGCCATTGTCCCGCCAAGTCTTCCTTGTGAACGAGGATCAAAGTCGGAGTGTGCAGCAACGATGCTACTGCCAAACCAACCAACGTTTTGCCGAATCCGCACGCCGCTTCAAGTCGAGCACCATAAACGTTGTCTATTGGATTGAACGACGCTACGAGTTCAGTCACCGCAGGGAGTTGACCCTTACGCCAATCGCACTTCGGTTCCGGCCACTCGATGTGTGGATACGAAGTATTATCCACCACGTGAACAGTCGGATCATTCTTGAACTGATCCAAACCCCACATGCGAGGAACGCCAATGACTTCACCGGGATGCTCATAGAGTTCCAGTGTCGCCGACGCCCCTCGGTAGGTTTCGGTATGAATCGTCAGTTCCGACTTCAGCTTTTCTACATCCGCCGCAGCTTCCGGAATCCACAATAGTCGGTCTAGTTTTAGTTCGTGCGTCATGTTACAAAAGGCACTGGCCCCCTTCACGGGGATGGATGCCAAAAGCCGCTCCAGGGACCAGTGCTGGGCATCGATTCATCCTTTGATTCCCCAGTTGTCTGCAATGTCGAAATCCATTCGCAGAGGTACTCGCAATTGAACGACGTGCTCCGTCACCGCTTGCACGTCGTCAATCACATCCGCGATTACCGAATCCTTATCCGGCACTTCCAAAATGATCTCGTCGTGAACGAAGTTCGTCAGCCAAACCCGACGCTCCCACCATCCTTTATCGATGAACAACTCACGCAGTTTCACGATTGCCAGCATGATGAGATTGCACGCACTCGCCTGGATCGGAAAATTGACGAATTGATTCAACGCGTGCTTCGGTGACTTGCGTAATTCGTTCGCCGTGATCCGTCGCCGTCGTCCGAAAATGTCAGTGCAAACTCCGGTATCGTAGAGTTGACGCTGCATCTGCATGTGCCAACGTTGGACTCCGCGATAGTGTTCGAAGAATTGCGTGATGACATCCTGCCACTCATCGACCGACAAGTCCGGATATTCGTCATGCATCTTCCTCGCGGTGGCATTGTAGATCAGTGCGAAGTTCGCACGCTTACCGTTCTGCCGGTCACCGTGCAACGCCGCGATGCTTTCAGTTGTTTCGGTGTGAATGTCGAGACCATGCCAGAACGCTCGGATCTTCGCAAGATCGTACGAAGAATCCCCACGACAAACTGCACACGTTCCAGCCTTCTTATCTACATGAACGTGCTTCGCCCCACACTTCGGACAAGTATTCAGAATTTTCTCGTTTTCGTCCGCACCACATTCGGGGCACGTGTGCAGAATCACCGTTGAATCCCCCGCCGCTCCGCACGCCGTGCACTGCCATCCGCGATAGGCACGCATAAACGCCGCGTCTTGGGTGAAGTGTGCACACAACCGGAGTTCGATCTGCGACAAGTCCGCGACAATGAAACGTCGACCGTCTGCCGGTATCACGTTCCGCCGAATATTCAGATGCTTGAATTCCTTCGCCAGATACGCTGGAATGTTTTGGAAGTTCGGATTCGTGCAGCGGGTTCGCCCTGTCGAAGAGACCACCCAGAACGTTGGATGCACTCGCCGCTTCGGGTCTTCAAGACACATCCGCGTGAGAGGTTCAATGTAAGTGCTTATCATTTTCGACGCTGTGCGAAACGTCTTGATTTTGTGACAAACCGGATAGCGTTTCGCCAACGTATCCATCGCCTTCGCGTCGACCGACAACCGCTTGCCGCTGTCCGTCATCGGAATACCCCGTGTCGAATATCCCAACTCGTCAAACAGTCGCTTCGCCAGTTGATCCCCCGAGCCGAGATTCAAGTCGCCGATCTCCGACAACACTGCATCTTCCATATCATCGCGAAGTTTCTGGAACCCCGTCAGCAATCCGCGAGCACCCGAGAGATCCCAACCGACACCCACTATCTCCATATCCGAGAACGCGTTCAATGCGGGCATCACAATCTTAGAGAACAAGTTCCAAAGATTTTGCTTTTCAAGTTCCGGATGATACTTATGCCACAGCTTCAACGTCCAACGAACGTCATCCAACCCATACTCGTAAAATTCCTTCGACCGAGGACCGTGTTCGATAGCTTCCTTGTAAGTCATCATCCGATGACCAAACGTGTCGTAGACTAGCGGCTTCAAACCTAGTTGATTCGGATGCTTATTGTCATCCAACAGGTTCGCCGCGACCATTGTGCACCGCAAGCTGACTGGATATCGCGTGATAAGTTTCGCCGCACGTAGGCACTTGATATCATACTTCGCGTTGTGTGCAACCGCGTGAATGTTGTGATTGTAGAAAAGAGCTTTGCAGATACGCTCGATATCCGCGTCCGTATCCGCAAAGAATTCCGCCCCTTCAGTCGCGAATCCGCAGCCTATGAGTTTGAAACCATCCGCATTGAATTGGATAGTATCAAGGTGCTCCACGTCAAACGCAAACGCACCGTGTTCTTCGGCCATTTCGATGAATGTATCGACGCCCATCGTCTTCATTCCACCATCCGATAAAAATCGGGATAGCACTTGGGGGAAACAGGCTCACCACAAACCGAACCCAAGTGCTATCCCTGGCTACAGCCGATCAAAAATCGACGGAGGCATCCGTTCCCTCCGCCGTCGTCGCCCCTTCACCCGACTCCCAAGGAAATTTGCCGCCGCTCTCACGTGCAAGCCTTTGCACAGCAGCAGCAACCTTGTCGGGATCAGGCTTCAGCATCGTGCTGAAATCGTGAGGTTCGGTATCCACCGGAAGGTCACTCAAGTCCACCATTTTGATGAACTCGTAGTCGTCTCCGACGCTCGGCGATTGTTCGTCGTTCGTTCGATAAACGTTGAACATCGCCCCCTTCAACCCCTGCCCTTCCTCCACCCGGGCGAGACGTTTCCGTTTGAGAATTTCGGTCGTCTTTTTCTTCGCACACAGAATCCGTTTTTCGTTCTTCCGAACCTTACCGGATTTGTCTTTGAATTCGGTGCAGTCGATGACCGTGAAGAACGCACCCTTGTAACGCCGGAACTTGCTTGTCGCATCCGCCCACCGACAGAGTTGGCAAGGCATTCCGAAGGGCTCAACGCACGTCACCCAGTTCTGCCACGAACCGCCAACGTTGAATTGATGTTCCCAAAGAATTGGGGCTTCACCGCCCCCAGTGACGAAGATGATTTTCTTGGATTCGCCGCGAGGAATCCAGAGACGTTGGAAGGCTCCACCCCCGGGAATTGGATCGCCTGACATGTCCGCGTCATCGATCCCAGTTCCGATCAGCCAATCGGGTCGCTCGTCGCTCATTACAATTCTCCATAAAGAGAGTCAACTAGGTGCTTGAAATGCCGTTCGCTTAATGCACCCACATCTTTGTCTTCCGGAAGTCGTGCTCGTTTCAGACCGATCAAATATTTTCCAATTGTTTTCTCAGCCTTATCCCAACCACGATTTCCAGCAACGTCATTATCATACCAAACCGAGACTGTTTTGTCGAGACCCAAGATCAGTTCCGCTTGCTCCGGAGAGATCTCCGCTTTGAACGTGCACGCCACATCCGCGTCACGTTCAGCCGCCCACTCCCAACAACGCAACAAGTCAAAATATCCCTCAACGATGAACAGTCTGGGACGATCAGTAAATTTGTCGGCTCCGCCCAAACACTTGCCCGTTTCGACACCGAAGTAGTTGTAATATTTTCGCGGGTCACTGGCCAACGTTCGACCGACCGCCCCGAGCAGTTGATGTGCTTGGTTGAAGATCGGAAACACAACCCTATCTTTGTGCAGATCATACTTCAGTTGGAACTCGTCAATCCGTGACTCAGGCACTCGGTCGACAACGTACCGATGTGGGTCCGATCCTGGCCGAATAAACCGAAAGTTATCGAGCACCGTTGGCTGCAAAACACGCACTTGAGTTTTGACCGTTGGAAGACTCCACGAATCGATTCCAGACATCGCCGACGCGAGCCGAGTTCCCAACGATGGCTCATCGCTAACCGTCAGATTATCGGCTAACGCGTTAAGGTCCGAACGTTCGCCGAGAGTAGCAACAGAATCGACCAGCGACCACAGCTTGCCGCCCTCGCCGCACGAGAAACATTTCCAGAGCGTTGGAGGCTCGCCGAACTTGATCGACAGCGACGGGTGGTGATCCGTTCGCTTTTTGTGGAACCACGGGGCAAGTGGGCAAGGGATCTGAACGTGGTCACCGTTCGGATACAGATGCTCCGTGTTCACCCCGATCTGGTTCAGAATCAGCTTGAGTTCGGTCCACTCCATCGTAGATCTCGCGAAGGTAGTCGTATAGGTATTTTGCGTAAGCTGCAGAGTACCACGTAGAACCCATCAGAAAGCCCTTTCCCGGGCCTGCCTCGTACAGTGCATAGAATGCCGAACGCACCCGAGGATCGCTGAAACGGACGCAGGAGACACGTTTCGTACTATTTTCGGCCAATGTGACGACCGACTCGCCCGAATCCGTCTCGCGGAGCATCGCCAGGATCGTATCAGAGGGCTTTTTCCCCTCCGTTGGGGGTGTGTCAGACATCAGAAATCCACCTTGTGAGCCGCACCCTCGTCAGTGTCCCCGGGAGCACCGTCGTCCTCGGTGACGACGATCTCCGAGAAGTCCATTTTCTTCATATTCCAATTGATTCGAAATTCCGATCCAAACGTTTCGCCCGCACCATCCCGAATCTTCAGAAACGAGATCTCAAGTTGCTGCATCAGCCGCATGTCCTCGTTGGCAAACAGCCCTATCACATTGTCGGGGTTGATCGTCCATTCCTTACCGTAGCGAACATTCCACGCCCGCATTTTCGGTCCACGCTTCGGGTCTTTCCCTGTCGTTTGTGCGTCCCCGTGTTGAGTCGACACCACCCAAGGAATTTCAGTCACTTCCGCAGCTAGTTGCAGATCCGTGACAATGTCGACCGTGTTTTCCCATTTGCCCGAACTCCCCGCCTGATTCCCTTCGAATCGATACCCGCCATCGATATAGACGATATCGGGCTTGTGTTCGTTGACTAACGCCGTGACATCCGACACACGCCGCACAAGTTTTTTATCGGCGATGAGAATGTCTCCGCTGAAGTCCATTTTCGATGCTTCACGTTCCCAACGTTCGACCGTTCCGACATCGAGTTCCCAATCACGCAGATCCTTCCAAGGCATCCTGTAGTGGATCGCATCCAAGCGTCGATGAATCCGAGCCGCTGCCATTTCCATCGTCACTAAGAGCACGCGTTGATTCTGCTCAAGTGAGTTATCCGCACAGACACAGATCGCCCAAGTTTTTCCAGTGTTCTGCATCGCTGTGAAGACGTTCAGCGTTCCGTCAATCCAGCCCTGAATAACGTGATCCAGCGACTTCCAAGGTGTAGGCATTCCACGAACGCCGAGTTTCTTTTCCTCAAGATAATCGCCGACACGTTTCGAAGCGTCTTCAACGAATTTCGTCACCTTCGACCGAACACTCAACGGACGCAACGCCGACGCAGTTTCGTTCAGCAACCGGAGGGCTTCATCAGGATCTCGGCCTTCCAGTTCCGCAATCGCATCCTTCATCCGAGTTTCGATTGCTTTGCCGAGTGTTCGCTTACGAACAAGATCCGCGAGATAAGACAGCGGCTCAGGAGAATCGGGCAGTTCGATTCCTGTATTCTCGTGAAGCATTTCGGCAGTCGGCCAAAATCCTTCTGCGTCGTGAAATGAAATCGCCCAATTGTAAGCAGTCTTCGCGTCATCAAAAAGATTGTGCTCGCCCACACCCGCACGGGTGAGTTCCGCAGAATCTTTCTCATGCAGCAACGCCGCAATCAATCGTTTTCCTAGAGCTCCCACGTAGCCTTCCGTTCCTCCCGAAAGTCATGTCCACCACATTTCAGCGGAAACATACATTCCTTCATCGCTGCTGCCAATCCAGGCATCCGTTTTGTAAACGTTGTCTTGATCTCGTTAGTCGTGACAATCGTCGCCCGCCGATCCTCCAACCGAGAGCGAACAACGTTTTCAATTTCAGCCTCAACTTGTGTCGCCGTCGATGCAACCGTCACTTCATCGACGACCAGAACCGGAACAACCAGCACACGCTCATACAGTGTGAATTCTTCATCGAATGGAGTCTTTTGTATTTTGTGTGATAGAATCTCGCGGGCATTGATCCACAACCCAAGGTGACCAGCAACCGCCGCAGCCTTCAAACAGATTGCTGCACATGCGGACTTGCCCGTAGAATACTTGCCAAGCAGTAGCAACCCCCGACCGTCCCGCACGTGCTCAGAAATGTCTTCAACGTAACGTTGAAATTTTTCCTTGTGTTCGCACGCATCCGGAATCTCGGCAAGTCTCGACCCCCAATGATTTCGCGGGAGTCGCATACGTTCTAAAATCTTCTCGTCCATTACCACTCAGACGTTTCCGCGTCCATCGCCTCTTCATCGCACCGCGTCAGCATCCGTTCATCTTCACGTTTCTTCGGAAACCCATTCAGCATCCGAGTTCGTACCACCTGAAGAAACCCCACGGTGCCTACTAGATTGAACGTTGGCACGTCGCGATCCGTCGTGCTGAATTTATCCCAATTATCGAAAACGAAAGCTACCATACGCTTGGCCAGACCTTCGTCAGCGTTGCAGAATTTCAAGATCGCATTCACTCGCCGATATTCCGCCGCGTACGTTCGTTGATTGCCCGCGTCCTCACCCCCAGGCATTGACCGCTCCGTTGACGCGAACGACATCGGCCATCTATCGCGAAACTCACTGATGAAGTAATCCCAAACCCGCTGCTTCGGCGTTTTCGGTTTCCACCGTCGCTTTGGTTTCGCATCCTGAAGAACGTCATCCGCAACGCGTTTTTTACGTGCTTCCGCACGTGCCAACATTTCCTTAACCGTTGCTGACGGATTAGACATCGTTCGCTCCAGTGTCCCCGGGGACATTAAGCAGTGATGTGTTTGACAAGTCGTGGCTTTTTGAATTCCCACTGCCCCGAAGTAACGTCGAGTTTGAATTGAGCGGGCGACGACGCTGGCGTGATTCCCGTGATGCTCGTCGTGGAGTTGCTGAGACAGTTCGTTGACGAACCACCGAAGGACAACGTAGCCACACCACCGCCGCCTCCAGGCTTGAACCCAAAAACCTCAACGTCGTAAGTAGCATTGACATCCACGTTAATCCACTGATAGACAATCCCCGCTCCCTCGACAACCATGTACCCGTCAGCCGCCCAGATCCGCTCATCGTCATCGCAAACCCAAACCGTCCCTTGTCCAATTTCGTTGACGCCCTCAAACTCGCCACACAAGAGAAGATTGTCCGACGTGTATTCGGTCGCTCCAATGTCTTCAAAGGATTCGACGAGCAAAGTCATTTGTGCAGTGGGTTCAGGATTATAACCACCTGCGATCTGAGACAACAGACCCGTCACCAAAGTATTTTGCTTAGGCGTCCGGAACTGCACGACTTGGTTGAGTCGAAGCGTATCGATGTGCGTACATTTCACCGTCCACACTTTCCGCTGACGTTTGAATTCTTGGAACCGATGAACCGCCACGTCGAAAAGAGTTTCTTTGTCGGAGATGTAGAGGTTATCAATCGACTCCACTACCGTTCCGAATTCATTCTGCAAGTCCGGATCAGTGACGATCATTTCGATGCGATTCGGATCTTTCTCATCATTCGCTTTGTCCGCCGACGTTCCAGCGTTCGCACCACCGCCGCTCGTGCCACTACCACCACCGCCCGCACCGCCACCTGCACCACCGACCGCAGCCTTTTTGCCTTTGGTCAATTTTTTGACCATCGCCTTGAGTTGTTTTTCGACCGCCTTCGCTTTTTCCGCCCCGAGTTTTTTCTTCGCCCCAGGACCGTCGATTGACTCCGGAGGTTTCGCCCGCCCGCGTGCCCCGAGTGTCACCGAATGATCCCCTGCAGCGAGAAAACCTTGAGTAGTCGGAACCATTTCGATTTCACCGTCCGAGCCTTGTCGCACCGTGATCGTAGCTTCATCACCCGACTCATAATCACCGTCGCCGTCAGTGATTTCGAAGTTTGCTCCATCGACGTTTCCAGATTGAGCACCAACCTTGATCCCCTGCAGTCTCGCCCGAGCATCGGGTTCAGCAATCCCAACCTTCGCACAAATTTTCTGCTCGCCACGCGTCGGGCGACGTGCGGGAAGACCACTGCCCGATCCCCCAGGCTTGCCACCACCCCCGCCCCCGCAGATCATTTGCTGATCGCCACATTCGTATTCGGAGAAAAACCGCCCGCTGACTTTCAAGATCGAAGGACCGAAGTCCTGTTCGTGAGAAATGTTCGCTTCGATAACAGCCTCGGCAGGAATCACGAAGTCGACCGAATCACTCGCGTCCTTCCACAACCCCGCCGTGAGAATACCATCCGCTTGCACGAACAGATCAGACTCGCCCGCTTCCGCGACGGCTTGCATTTCCGCCAGCAAATTGTTACCCGTCACGACTCCCCGAATCAGATGATCGTCCGAAGCGAGTTCGCTGAAATCGTAGAGCCAGGGTGGAGTTGTCCCGTAACGGCTGGCTAACTCCGCCAATATGTCGCCGACGTTCAACGTGCCTTCAACCGTCAGCGAACCAGTTGCACCCCCGCCCGCTGCCGTATACGTTCCTGTGACCGAGCCGACACGCGTCCATTTCTTACCGTCCGTGTCCTCAATCGTCCACGTCCCCGCAAGTTCCGTGAGCGTTGATCCCGCCCTCGCGTATCCACCCCCGTCTTGAAGATAATACCCGCCTTCCGCATAGCTACTGTTCGAATTCCCTGAAGCGAAGTAATCACCCCGAGACAACGCGTTGAAGAATTCGGTATTGACTGGCTTACGCCCCAACCGCGTGAAGTAAGAAACGATTGACAGCGAAACTTGTCCCGCCGACAATCCTTCACCCTCGCGGACTGACGAAATCAATCCGTTGATCCAGTGCGTTGTTCCCCACAACCCACTCACATCCACGCCACCCGAACCGACCGCCGTCGCTGCAAGGTAGATCCTCAACGGCGTCCAGTGGAGCGACTCGTCATATTGCCCGCTCGCGTTCATCAGTTGAACGCTTCCAGAATATTGCCCGCCCATCGCACTAGTCATCGACCAGTTGACTAGGTCATTCATCAGAGTTTCATCAGCAATACAACTCATGGCTATGCCTTCGCAAACGCGTGTGGAATTTTCGACGTGTCCTGGCCACGCTGCCAGATTTCGTGATCGAACTCATCGTCGATTTTCTCGCGAGCCATTTTCTCCAAGTCGTGTCGCCGAGTCATCCCTTGCGTCCTGAAATATTTCATCAGGCTATCAACGTCCAACTCATCGCGATCCCACAAAAAGATCCGCCGATTTCGCAACACCACCCACTCGTATTCAGATAGCTTGTCGAGAAGTGCTTCCGCGTCGTTCGTCCGATATAATTCGTCCGTCACCACCGCAACTTCTGCATCCGGCCAAGGATCGGCATCAGTAATCACCTTAATCGAATCGCGAATTATCGCCGCTGCAGTTTTGACGACTTCTGCATCGTATTCGATTCCAAAGACATCACAACCCGCATCTAGGCAGAACTCCAACATTCTACCATCAAATGCCCCGACGACCAACGTTTTCGGGAGTCGCCCGAGTCGGCTGACAACCTTCGCCGTAGCCTTCAACTTATCCATATTGAAATGCTTCGCCCCATAGCCCCAACGGTGGAAACGCCAACATTGTTCCGGAGGATTGCTACGCCGTCCCTTTTTCAGCAGTTCTTCCCAAGCGTCGACCACCTTTTCCGAGTCGAACTTTTGCACCCGCCGTCGATGTTTGGTGCGTTCCGCTTTGACCACTTTCGGGTCTTCAATCAAATACCGAGCACGATCCACCATCGCCATCACATCAGGCACTTGCCAAAGGTGACCAGATTGCTCCTGCGTGAATGCGGGCTCGACCATATATGGACAGTCTTCACCAAGGATATCCGGCATCGTTGTTTGCTTGTTGACGATTTGAGGGAGACCGATCCCCATCGCTTCAATTGTGGGAACGCCGAACCCTTCACCCATCGATGTGGAGATCCGCAAATCAGCTACACGATACAACTTCGCCAACGTTTGACGGTCTAACCCCGTCGCCCACTCAAAATGAGTGTAGCAGACCTTGCCCGTCAGTCCGTAGAGTGCTTCCAGTTTCGGGAGATTGTAGCCCTTGGGATGACCGTGCTCACCCTTTTCGTGAATCCGCGTGTGTGCGATCAGTTGAACCGTGCGACTCTCAGTTTCCTGCAGTCGCCGAATAAAATCAAACGTCGCATCCCAACGCTTATGCCACACGTTTCTATCGACGTTCAACACGATCAGCGAATCCTCAAACAGAGGGAACCGCAGTTTCTCCGCCCACTCCCGCCGAAGTGCCGACTGCGAAACGTTTCGAGGTTTGAAGATCGACAAGTCGACTCCGTGCGGAATGATGTTTTTCGATTGAAAGACACCCTCCCACAATTGCTGACCATATTTCGTCAGATGCACGATGTGATCTTCCGGAATTGTCTTCAGTAGCAGATCCAAATCGTGTTCCGGCGAACTCGCTTCCCAAGGCATCCAGAAATACATAGGACAGTTTGGCGGGGCTGATGATAGCTTCGACCAGTGTGCGCACATGCCCATGTAGTAAAAACAAATCACCGCGTCTGGTTTAATCCTATGCAGGATGCGATCCACCGCCTCCAAATCATTGATCTGTTCGCAACGGATCTCCGTAAGATTGTCGACCGGATCTTTCAACGGAACCGAAGGAGTTCCGATGACCACAACCTCGTGCTTGCGTTTTGCCAATCCTTCAGCAATCATCCGAGATTGAACGCCAAAACCAGACGGCACTCCCAACGACTCACCAATCATCGCAATTTTCATTTCATACTCCGGTTCTCAGCATCCGTTCGCTTTCCACTGACTACCGTTCGGATGTTTGCATCCATAGGAGTCAGTTTCGACAAACTTCGCGAGGTTCAAAATTCCACGATCTCCTGAGATTTTGCATCCGCAGATCCCGCATCGCATTTCGCCGTTCGCTTCACGCACGTACTCACATTGAGCACAAACCTCAACGCGTTTTCGCATCTGCATTTCACCAACGGTTTCACCCGAAACCAAGGCACTAATCGCAGACAACGCTTTCTGAAAAATATTTTTCGGAACGCGAATGTCGTCAATCATTTGAACTCCAAACCCCCCTTGATTGCCGAGTCGAGACGTTCGAAGGATTGCCCTTCCTTCAGCGGAACGAATTGCTTAGGCGTCCCAAGTTCATCCAGGCGGATGTTCCCAAAACCTTCCCGCGTGAACCATTTCGGATTCATGTGAATCCCTTGCTGCCCAATGTACTCCCCGTGATTGACTAGCGTGCACAGTCGCACGTACCCCGCCAGATCCATCGCATACGAAGTCGCTGCGTCCTGACCAGTGGGAGGACCGTTCAAATATGCCTCGCGACGGGTGTAGAATTCGCTGTCGACCGGATAGTGATCCGAGACACCAATCGGATCTCGTTCAGAGCTATACTTCAGCTGGAACCACTTTTTGACCGACCGATGCGGGCGACGAGCATAGACACCACCGAGAAACAGCCGCTCAAACTTGTAGAGGAACGCCCGAATCCGTCTCCAAGTCTCGTGCCCCATCAGATAACCCCACCAATTCGTCCAAGTGGCTTTCACGAGGCTGTGTGCTTCTCGTTTAGCGTCGAGGGGAAGCGTACAGAAGTTCCACGCTTGAACCGCTCCAACGTCGCTGTAGGTCTCTGTCGCCCATCTATACAATTGGAGGCACGTCGAAAGGTAGGTTTCCGACAACACCAAATCATCTTCACAGATGAACGCTTGACGATACCCGAGCAAATCGAACACTTGTCGACGTGCGTCAATCAGGTTTCGCCCGCAGCCGAAATTGACTGGCCGCTTTACCACGAGCACAACCGGCAGGATCGCCTTCGCCAAGTTTTCCTGCTCACGCATCACATCAGGATCGCACGCGTCGAGGAACACGTAAACCGGGATGCCTTCAATCACTCCCTTATTCGCCGCGAGCGATTTGACCACACGCTCAAAATACGTGGGTCTATCGTGTCCGACCAGAGCAATCGCCGTGTCCGATTTCGGAAACTCTCGGATGTGATTCCAATACGGAGGTTTCCGAAGATTCAACCCGACTTCAGACCAGTCAAGCTGCGGTGGAAGATGATCCTCGTATCGAAACGTTGGCTCATCCGGATCGACTTCAATCGTCGCGTAGAATTTGACCGGACTCCCGAGAATTTTCCAGTGCTCGCCCCTGACCGTTGAAGTCAGAACCAGCGTCCCGTTCGACACCCGCGAACGTCCTCGCCAGATCCCCTTCGAATCCATCGTCAGCAACGCCGCGACTTTGCCGTCCCGTTGGAGTTGCAAGGTGAATACTTGCTTTTCAGAATCGTAGGAAACATTCCACCAGTCAAACTCACCGCGAATGTCATCTACGGAATTGTGCTTGAGGAAATTGATGAACCGAACACCGCGTTCGGGAGTCACCGCTTGAAAGATTCGACTCCTTACGAATTCCTCATGTATAGCCGACAGTAACACATTGTGCATTCTAACCCTCTTGCACTAGAATAGTTCCGGTATGTACTCCGAATCCGGTATACGCTCCGCCACCACTCGGGCAATTCGCATCGCCACCGCCCGCGTAATAGTCGAAATCATCACCCTTGTTTTGACTCACTCGCCATTCGCCCGCAGTTGAATCCCACCAAATCCAATATTGGTACGGAGGCGAAGAACTGTTGACCCAAGCGGGCTCGCCGTTGTAAGTGCCCGATTTAGTGTAGTTATCATTGATCCCTTCATCGTCACCGCCCGACACTACCATCGTATCCGAACATCCGGCAGGATCAGGCAATTCTTCGCCTGGATACCAACCATAGCAATAGTTGCAAATGTCGAAGACCAGACCGCCGCTGATTGCCCAATCCTTAATGTCCACGTATTGACGAATCGACCAAGACAAATCCTTTTCGCAATCATCACGAACAACAAGCCCGTGCTCAGTCACACCAAAATCATAACTATCCCCAACTAGATCCACAACAAGGTGACCCCCCGGTTTCAACACCATGCTGAGACCAGTCACCGAATTGATTCCAAACGTGCACTCGGCTTCGTTGTCGACCATCAAACCCGAGGGGGTCTCATCGTCGCATTTCAAACCGGAATCGGCTTTGCCTTCCTTCTTAATGTGATCGCAAACCCAAGGGACTGGAATGTTGACAACCGACTCCATTCCCACCATCTGAGAATCGCCAGTCGGAATTTTACAACGTGCTTTTTGTTCGGGTGCAACGTCCTGACTGACGAGCATCACCGGACCCTTCGCAACCACATTCGAACCGCGACCAAGCACTGATTTATTTGCGTCCGAAGGATACATGTACGTGCCTGACCCTAACGATGTGTAGTCAGGGTGCATGTATATCTTCAACTTCGTCGGATCGTTCAGTTGAAATTGCGGTTTGTTTTGCGGAATGTCCCGCTCGTGCACACGAAACTTTTTGCGTTCGCAACACACGAATTGCTGAGACGTTGGAATGTGCGTGAACGTCGCACAGAAGACAACCGCGAATAGACCGGAAAACTCACAGTCTATATTGACGATCACTTCCATCCCGTTCGTCGGGCCTTGCGTCGTTATTTGTCCAGGGTGAGCAGGATCATTTTCAACGGACCACTGAACGCTATCCAAACGGAGAATCTCATTACCGTCACCGTCTTCACAAGTCCACACAACGTTTGCATTGAAATTCTCCTGAGAGCACGCCATTATCACATCGGGACCGGCGACTTCCATCTTCACTTCGTAGAGTTCACACAGCGACGGGCGTCGACCGGCAGGACTCGGGGGCGAACCACCTTTCTTCCCGGGCGAACCACAATCGTAAGTGAATTGCCACGCGTCCGACTTCGGGGAAACACCGCCCGAATTGCTATACGCCATCGCCCGCCAATAGACGCTTTCACCGTGTCGGATTTCCGAAATCAGTGAAAGCTGATACGATTCTTCCCCGGCGAGCACTTTGACCGAGCGAAGCGTAGGACCGTTGAAACTGGAATTATCACAGACTTGAATGATGATCCAATCCGCGTCGACCGGATCTTCCCACTCCAGCGTGATCCCAGAAGGATTGTCGTATCCGCCCGTGTTGCTCGGGCAAACCGTCGACTCGTTTTCCGGTGCTAGAAGAACCGGAGGTTCCAAAACTACATCGCTACGCCAAACAACTGCAGGCTGTTCGACATACGTGTAGATCGATTGCCGGATTTCGGGACAACTCATGGACTACAGACTGCGGCCATCGGGGTTGTTACACACATCACTTGGAACATTCCCGAGACGCTGAAGAGTCGTCCGCGAACCCCGGGTTGATCCAACCGAGCAAAGTAGACTTCCAACACTTCACCCCAGTATCCCTCAAACGTGTAGAGAGTCAAGGTGCTTGTGTCGTAGAGATCGTAGAGTGTTTGAAACTCGGAAGGATAACAGGCTTCAATCGTGAACGCCAAAGTCCCGTCGCCGTGAACGATTTGAGGATTACTCGCTTGCACGACTACCGCGTTTGCCGTTGGCGTCGTCGAGTTCCGTTTACGAGGAACATACGGCTTATACGAAAACTGCGGGGGCAGATCAGTTCCGTCGAGCGTTGCTAGAGTTGGGTACGGCATTAGATCCCCTCCGCGTTCATTCCGGCAGTATTCAGAGCGTTGCCAATGTTCCTCCGTACATCATCCAAGTCCACTTGGCTATGGATTTCCATTTGAACTTGCCGATTATCGTTGATTTCGTTCGCAGAAACCCCGGGGACAAATCCACCCGCACTCACGCCGCGAATACGTGGAGTCATGTGCGACAACGCCGCTTCACGCAACCGTGGCTGTGCGTTTTGCATCGCCGATCCGATTCCAGCAACACCTTCCGAAACCGCACGCACGTTTTGTTTCCAGACTTGCACTAGCGAAGGGGAATGCTGCGTCGTTGGGTCCATTTCTAACTTCAGATTCGCCATCGTCGCCGACACCGCATCGATCATAGCCGGGGCTTGCTCGTGCCACGCCGTGAGAAAGGATGAAATCCAGTTGACGGGTGCTTGTCCGAACATCACGTTGACTTCGTCGAACAGCATCTTGAAATTCCCGCGTGCGAGCGTGATGCTCTGAACGGTTTGATCGAGAACGTTTTTCAGTTGGGCTTGTTCTTGTGACATCCCCGCATGAGCCATGCCTTCCAAACCAGCCTCGCCCGCACGTTTGCCCGCAATCGACCGAGCGAATAGTGCTTGCTGTTCCCGCTGTTGGATGAGGTTGTTCAACCGCGTTGCTTCCGCGTCGTTTCCAAGTGCTTCGGCTTTCGTGCGACGTTCCTTCATCGTCACGATTTGTTGCTCCATTTTCAGAGCAGCATCCGCCGCACGCCACGCCCGCATTTCCTGGGCCTGTCGAATATTCGCCAACGCTTGATAGAGAATGTAGAGATCCTGAACCGTTTGCACCCGCTTGACCAGTTGCGACGTGACATCCGTTTCCAATTTCTTTTCGCGAGCAGCAACCGTCAGTTTCTTTTCCTTCTTGTCCGCTTGATCCTCTTCCGCTTTTTCGATAATTTTCGCAGCCTTATTCCGAGCCAGTGCAATCGCTTCCGCCCGTTGATTTTCAACGCGTGCAATTTCCTCGGGACTCATTTTCGCATGAGTCGCGAACAGCTTATCAATCCGTTTTTGTTCTTCTTCCAACAACGCGTCAGATTCCAATCGAGCCGCAGCAACCGTTTCCTCACGGGCCTTCAAATCATCGATCTGCATTTGACGCAAGTGTTTTCGTCGAGCGTCCGATTGTTTTTGCAACGACTTTGCAATGTTTTCCGCCGCACGTTTCTCAATCAATCCGAGAGCAGTTGCAGCTTGCCGAATGTCCCCATCGATCTTATCAATTTCCGCCGCAGACTCTTCGCTCGCCGCCTTACGAGCAGCCGACAATTTCTTAATGTTAGCGTCGATTTCCGCCGTAGTTTTACCGCTTGCCGACACCGCAGCACGTTCCGCTTCAAGTTCGGCGATGTGTGTAGCGATATCTTCATCAGCCGCTTTACGTTGCACCACCATCCGCGTGCGGATTGCCTGAAGATCCGCAATGCGTGCTTTTGTAAGTTCAATCTGTGCAACCCGGGTTTCCTCAATTTTTTGAATCTCACCCGCAAATCCCTCAAGACTTTGTTGCGTTAATTCCTTATAGAGTTCGTTGAATTTTTCGGTCCCAGTTTTGAGACGACCTTGTGCTTGCTCCGCAGCCTCCATCATTTCCGTGTGTGCTTGCATTTCAGCCTTCGCCGCACGCACAGCATCGACCGACAGGTATTGCTCACGAACAAGATCCTTCGTGTCCTCATTGAAACGCTTTTGAGCCGACGACGCATCAGACAACAACGACTTTGCAGCTTTCAATTGTTTTTCTTCCGCTGCCGCCGAGATCCCAAGAGTTTTCTTCGCGTCGATCAGTTGTTTCAATGCGTCGACATCTTTTTGCCGTTCCTTAACTTGATCGTCAATCGCCGTTTTCAGATCGCCATGCTTCGCAAGTTCTTCCTCCAATTGATTCAGTTCGTTGACCGTCCAACGGGACTGCGTTTGTAGCAGACCAATGATCTTTTGTTGCGATGCGACTTTATTCTTGTTGGCGTGAATATTTTTCTCAACTTGTGCAGCGAGATCGCCAAACTGACTCGTAGTTTCCGCCGCCTGTTTCTTCTGTTCGGCGAGTAGTTCAGTTGACGTTTTAACCTTATCAGTCCACCACCCAAATCGTCTCCCCATTCGAATTAAGTCATCGTTCCACGCCGTGAACGACTGCACGGCACTTTTAACAACCACCACGAGAACTTCAATGATGTGCACTAGTGCCGCAACCGCAATCACAACCATTGATGTGATTACGCTGGCAATTTTCTTGAAGATCCCATCGCCTTGCCCCATCGTTTGAAAGAGTATCGAGATCTCAGCGAACAGCGACTTAAACGCTTCGCCGAGTCGTGCAATTGCGGGCTTGAGGAATTTGTTCCAGGCTTCAACAAATCCTTCCTTCATTCCGACAATGATCGGCTTAATGAATCCGTTCCAGACCGCAACAAAAATTTCTTTGAGTTTTTGCCACGCTTTACCCAACGCAACGAAGACCGGAATCAGCACACCGCTGACTGCACCGACCGCAAGACCGATCAGAATTGCTTTGAACGAAACGACCGCAGCAACAACCGACGCTATCACACCAATCGCTTTTCCAAGTAACGCGATAAACCCGCCGAATGGAATCAGGGCTACCCCAACCGCGAGCATAAACGCCCCGATTTTCGAAACAACACCGATGACTGATTTGACGATTGCTTCGTTCGCCATCACCCAGTCTTGGGCCTTGCCAACCAGTTCCGTCACCTTGTGAATGAACGCTCCCAAATCCGCCCGAATCATGTCGAACAGTGCATTCAGAAATCCTTCGACCGCCGACTTGAGAAGTGTGAAAGCTCCAGCAACGTTGTCGATCATAGTCGTAGCCATTTCCATAGCTGCGAGTTTTGACCCGTTGATAGCCCGCTCCAACAACTCCATTTGTTCCATCTGCCCCAAGACAGCCTGGACGCCCTTGAAAGCTCGTTTCCCGAACATGTCGAAGACATCAGCCGCACTAACGCCCGCCTTGTCGAGCGTTCGCATAATGTCAGTGATTGAGTGCAGCAACGGATCGATATCTTCAAACGTCAACCCGTACTTCCGCATAATGCGATCAGCACGATCCGCGTTTTTCGTGAGCATCTGCAGCATATTCGCAAACGTGGTCCCTGCGATGCTCGCTTTAAGACCAGCGTTTCCAAGCAACCCGAGAATTACTGCAGTGTCTTCAAGAGATTGACCGTACGCAGCCGAAACCGTGGCTGCATATTTCATCGACTCGCCGAGCATTTCGACCGTCGTGTTCGCACTAGTTTGCGTGATCGCTAGAACATCCGCGACACGATTTAGGTCCGCTGCATTCATCCGGAACGCAGTCAGAGTATCCGACGCAATATCAGACGCTCGGGCAAGATCTAGTGCCCCCGCAGAGGCAAGATTCAACGTTGCCTCCACGCCGTTGAGAATGTCAATCGTCCGAAAACCCGCCAACCCGAGAAACTTCATCGCTTCCGCGACTTGCGATGCGGACCATGCAGTCGTTTTGCCGAGCTCTTGAGCCTTCGCACGTAGTTTGTCGAAGTTTTTGCCCGCGTTCTCGGCAGCGGGAGCGAGATCGCCCACAACCGCTTTCACGGCTGACATGGTTTTCTCAAACTTCGCCCCAACGACGACAATCGGCGATAGAGCACCAAGAAGGATCGCACCCGTCGCTGCAGCAGACGCACCGAGAGCGGTCAGCGAAGCACCGACTTTGGAAACCGATGCACTAAACGCTTTGAGTTTCGCAGTCCCCGCAGCTAATCCCGCTTGCAGACCGCGAACGTTTGCCCAGATTCGTAGAACTGCTTCGCCGAGTGCCATCGATTACCCTTTGGAATACAACAAACCGTCAGGCAAGTTTTCACTAACAGGTTCGTCCGATTTGACATCACCCACTTGGTCAAAACGTCCAACGTACGTATCGAATTCTCTCCGGTCTGCGTGTTGTGCAGTGCGGAAGTCGTTCGACATTTCCTTCCGGTTTTGTGCACGCCGAACCAAACCCGCCCAACTCAATCGATTCAGCTGAAAAATTGTGTGCGACAGGATTTGTTGCAGCGTCCAACCATACTCCGATGCAAAGGAATCGATCAGCTTTGCGAGGGCTCGCTTGTCGCCGCCGCGAATCCCTCCCGCAGAGCCGTAAAGGTCTTCGGTGGAATCAGCTGCGTAAAAAGGCCCCGCAGTTCCTCCCAATCCATGACTTCCTTCAGTGCGACCGAGATCTTCAACCAGTCGCCGATTCCCATCTCTTTGAAGGAATCCATAGGCTCGCTAGTCGCTGCAGACGCGATTCGTCGCAACCCTTCCTGAGTGTTCGGGTTCGTCGCGAGAATTGCTAGGAATCCCAACCCGTCAGCGTCGTCCGACGTTTTGCGTTCGTCCTGCATGGCTTGCAGAAGAACCGCAATGTCGGTTGACAATCCTAGCAGCGACTCAAGAGTCAATTCGCGTACGCGAATCGTACCGAGTTTCTTCGTTTCGACCGGAACGCCAACGTTCGCCATTCGCTCCGATTCGGTCAGTTCAACAGTATCAGCGTCAGACATCACTTCGACTTTCGGTGATGCTGGAGACCGCCGTGTAGAGCATCGCGAAGTTTCCGCAAACTTTCGCAGAATGCTAGGGGTTCAACCAGCGTTTTTCCATTTGCGTAGTCTATCAGTATCTTCGTCAATTCCTCTTCCGACATTTCCACATCGAAGTGGAAATAGATCGTTGTGCCACGACCCTGTTTTCCCTGAACGTTCTTCAGATCCACGCCGTCTTGTGACCAGATGAATGCCGCTTCGTTCAGGTTCTTAGTTCGGAAAGAAGTTTTCGGTTTGTCCGTCGTACTCATAATCTTTACCTCCGTCAGCACGTGCGGGAATTACCCCGCAGTGCTTAGGCTACGTCCGCGTACGGAATCGAGACGGTGATATCGCCGCTCGTGCTGATGTTCGTCAGAGCAGTCAGCGTCACTTCCGCGTACTTGCCGCTGAAGTTCCACGTGAAGGCACTGAAGCCATCGCCCGGCAGAGGATACTCGTCCGAACCCTTGACGCTCGCGTCACCGTTCGCATCGAGATCGCTGCGTTCGTCAGCAATCCACTGGTCGATAGCATCGGCCAGGACCGCACGAATCATCTTGGAAGTGGTGAGACGGGAGCAACCGTCGCTGACCGTGAAACGAACGACCGTCGTCCCCGGGTTCGACTTGGTGACCGTGAAGTCGCCCATGTTGTTGCTCGCACCACTGGTAGCATAATCGTGTCCCATTTTGGACTCCCTTGCTACGTGTCGCAATTTTAGTAAAGCTCCCGAGTGTCCCCGGGTGCACAGAACTAGAGTTGACCTTCGTGCAACAACCGCAAAGCGTCATGTCGCATCCGCTTTCGCGAAATCCAATACTGCCCGCGAGCAGCTTGGATGTTCGTGATTACGGTGTGCATGTCGCCCGCCGTTGGAGTCTTTTGTTCATTCCGGCGTTCACCGGGAACACGAAAGTCTTGAACTTCAGGCTGCGTGTTGATTCCGAGTGCTTGCAACTCAGATTGAACCGCATTGCCAAATTCAGATGACGCCATGACTCCCTCCTTTTTAGGAGTCCACGATTGTCCCGAAGGCTCCATTGGAGTCCTTCAGAATTTCGAACTCAACCTCGAAAGCAGTTTCCTCTTCACGCTGCATTGTGTATTCGCGAGTTCCGAACGTCACGCACTTGCTGAAGGTGAAGGTACGCGTCCCGCAAGACGGACCTACGCCAACCAACACGATTGCAACTTCGTCCACCCAACACGAATCATCGTAGCCAAGCGTGAGAGTTTGCCCTGAGAGGTTTGCCTGGGGCTGCATGAAAGCGAGTCGAATCTGATTCAACGTCACTTCCAGCAAGGTGGTCATCACGTACATACGTTCCAGAGAGCGACCCTTGCGAACCACGCCAACGGCCTGATCCGCAATGACATCGACAAACTCAGGTTCGTACCGAACAGTGACACCGCCCTTGGTGTAGCCCACATCGCTACCACCGATGGAGACTTGAGCCGCCCCGATGATAATGTTGTCGGCATTCGGCATGAAAAACCCTCCAACTAGGGTACTGGACAAGGCTGACCATACCAGATCAGATCCAAATCCACTTGGACAGTCCACACATCCGTATCTTCGTCGTGCATCGATTTTCCGCGATTCGCGAACCGTGTTGAACGGTTGCTAATGTCGCCGTTGGAAAAATTCCAATAGCTCGCGGGGGTGGTGTTGTGCACCAATTCCTCAAGTCTATCGGCAATCCGCATTGCCGTCAATTCCTGTGTACTGCAGCAACAGAATTCAACACGTGATTCCTGCAGAAACGTGGTCTCGTTGTTCAGTGGAACCGAGGGACCAATCCGGAACCCCAGAAACGGCTTCATGCCCTTCACGGGTGGGGTATCACGAGCTATCCGGATGTTCGTCGGAGTGTGCCCTGTCAGTTCAACCAGTGACCCCGCCCCGGTATCCGCTCGTAGAACGTCCGCAATCGCTTTGTTGAGCTTTTCCTGATGTTCCATTAGACAGACGCCAGTCCTAAAAAGAGTGTCCGCAAACGCCGCACAGTGTCTCTGTAGTACAGATCCTTCAGAGCCACCCACGCAGGGATAATGAACGGGTGCGGTTTGGTCCCTTCCTCTTCGATTGTCGCATGAATCGCTGCCGCCAATGATATCGCACGATCCCCCGTCGCCCCCATCTTTTTCTGGGCGTATTGTACCAATTTCGACATGTCGGCAGAATGCGGCTTCGTGCCCTTTTCCACAGCTTCCCCGTATGGAACCCCCAAAGACCCAACCTCCACGCCCGGGTTCCCGCCGACGACGATAGCACGCACGTCGACTTTTTGTGAGAGTTGCCCCCGAAAGATCGACCGATTCTTCCGGATTTCCGCTCGGATACCTGGAACGAGGATCATTTCCGCCGACGTGTGCATAGCTTGAGCCGTGACCATCGGAGCGAACTTCGCCCACTTCGCGAGCGTTCGGGCTGCACGGTCTATCCCGATTTCAGTAATGAAGAACCCAGTCGCCATCAGACACCCGTATCTTGGTCTTCCAACTCCATCACGAAAGACGTGTGGTGCAATCCACCACGGTCGTCTTGTTGCGGTCTCACCCAACAAACTCGATAGTCGGTTTGTCCTGTCAAGTCGTACGGATACGCACCCGCAGCGATGCGAATGAAATCAGACTTTTGAATATCCGGAGAATAGGGACACAAGCACTTCCAACGGTAGCGAGATGCGTTGCCGAAAAGTTGCTGTTGATCCTCGTCGCTCATCAACGCGATCCGACAGTCGCGATCCTCATAGATCACTGTTTCCGATCCGCTTGGAGTCAACCCACCCGCTCCGTCATCCGCGTTGGCGATGCGAACCACGGTCATCTTGTTGACCATTCCGTAGAGAGGATAAACGCTATACAGCATCGGACTCACCTTCGGGTGGTTTTTCCACGTCAAGACTCACTGGAAATGGGGGATCAGGTTTGTCCGTCCGTTTGTGAAATTTCTGCCATTCGATCAGCCTCGGAATACTCGCGTCGACCAGTTGCCGACGATTGAACCGCAGCTTCGACATTTTGCGAACAGGAAACTCGACGAGCATCCGAAGGAATGCCGCCCCATGCGTGTTCTTTTGTGTTTCAATCCACTGCATCGGGTACAGATAGAAATGCTTCTCAATCGACACATGATAGAAAAACGAATCAATCGGGCACTTCCATTGCTGATGACTCAACGAAGACAGGTAGATCCGTTTCAAATGCTGCGAGCACAACCCGAGCATCGCACTGAATGACGATGTGCTACCGATACAAAGATTTTGTGCACGAAGGATCAGAGCCGCGTCCTCTTCGATTGTGCCACCCGTCCGGATCTCCCAGTCGCGTTCCTGAAAATAAGTCAGCAACGGGTGCTGATCCGATTGAGAGAGAACAATCACATGGTCGAATTGTTTCGCTGCATCGTCAAAGAATGTGATCGGATTGCACATGTAAGTCTTGTTGACTTTTGACGATTGACGATACCTCACAATGTCCGTCGACCGCACGTGCACAACCAACGTGTTCTCAGGCAACGGATCTTGATTCTTCAGCGGGAATTCCAACGCCTGATAAAGCGTCGACCGTGCAGCGTCACGAACGAACTCAAAGAATTTTGGAGTTCGCCCACTGAGCGGGGGACCGTGAAACGTTTGTGCCGCCGTCGCTTCCGAAACCACTTCGGGATTGATCTGCCCAGGCATACAAAAACGTTCCGAGATTTGAGCGATATTATCATGCTCAGGCATCTCAAACGCCCCGTGTGTCGTGTACGCAGACCAGAGGCAATTGCTGATCTGAATCAGATTATTGCCGAGTCGTCCGAACCACTTCGGAATTCTATAAATCACGGTCATGTTCTCCACGTTTGTCGGATACCACTTGGAATAGATCCACCCAGTTGACGTAGTTGTAGAGTAACCGATCAACTTGAGGAAAACCAGTCTCCATTCCAATGCTTTCCGCCGTACCTTTGAACGTGACAGTGAAGTCAGGCCAAATGATTTGCTGTGCGTCGACCGGAACTTGCTTCGTCGATCCCGGTTGCAACGATTCCAACGTCAGTAGCATGACTGCCCGCTTGATTTCCGGAGGGGTTTCTTCACGTCCCCAACGTCCTTCAACCACAATATTTTTCTGGCCTTTTGGCCAAACGCCGCCGCGAAAAACACCACGTCTCGGGCGATCTTCGGGGAATGCGAGAGCAGTCTGAATGTAATGATCGTATCGAACAAAGTCATCCCCCTCCACATACTCTTCCAGTTCCGCCCCATCGATATCAATATCCTTGCAGCTGACAATCGAAATCAATGGGTAGACAACCAACGGTTGAAAATGTAGCTGCGTCAAACCGTTGCCATCGAAACGATTCGTCTCATCTTTCGCGTAGAAGATATCATTGCAGATCGCCTCGACGAACGATTCCGAAAGACCGATGTGTTCCTCCACTTCGTCATCCGTGTAGGCAGACAAATCGATCACTTCGCCCGCGATTTTGAATGCTCGGACTTCAGCGACAGTGACGTAGTTTCCCATGTCAGTCCTCGGGGTACTCCGGAGGTATCGGAATGAGATCCGACACGTCCTTATGATTGAATGCTACCGTGATCGCAGCATCGATGTTTTGCCAGAGCGGAACGCCCTCAACCTCACGTGAGAAATTCTCACGGTAGGAAGCAATCGCCCACTTCCCGTCCGTCAAAATAAACGGATCTCCCCACTTCTCCGTGTGTTGTGCGTCCGGACGATCCTCACCCGTCGAAGCACGCTTCCCGACTAGGTGACCATCCTCGTCAATCGTGAATCCCACACTCGCCAAGATACCACGCATCGCCGCCTCAATTTGAGGGACTGCAGTATTCGCATCGGCTTCAGTCGCAAAGACGTAGGCAAGCATCAGATACCCCACTTCGTTAAGAGATAATTCTCAAACAGTTGGCGATCCGCGTCCGCCAATTCAACACTACAGATTATAGCCTCTCCGATCCATCCATTCAAATAGTGTCTCGAT
>Ga0180432_10002058_pt1 | contig 30740 bp, 22 predicted proteins | sample SS_ome_10_FD_132414 | JGI IMG/M metagenome (GOLD analysis project Ga0180432, IMG submission 132414) | Hypersaline lake sediment archaeal communities from the Salton Sea, California, USA - SS_1_MS_2 metaG | ecosystem: Environmental > Aquatic > Non-marine Saline and Alkaline > Hypersaline >...
AAGAAGATAACGGCGCCGCAGGCCGGGAGTAGACTGTGATCCGTAAGAATATGACTGTACCGCAGGCTGGGGGCAAACCGTGATCCGTAAGAAGATGACCGTACCGTGTATCCGAAAGATGAAGTCACGCAACGAGAAGATCGCCGTACTCACCGCGTATGACTTTCCCACGGCGAAGTTGCTCGACAAGGCCGGAGTCGAGATTCTCCTGGTCGGCGACAGCCTCGGCATGGTGGTTCTCGGGTATGAGAACACCCTTCCGGTGACTCTGGAAGAGATGATCCACCACACGTCCGCCGTTGCCCGAGCCAAGCCCAGCGCGCTCGTGGTCGCGGATATGCCCTTTATGTCCTTCCAGGTGGACCCGACGGAGACGGTCCGCAACGCGGGTCGGCTGGTGAAAGAAGGCGGGGCGGAGGCGGTGAAGATCGAGGGCGGAACGAGGGCGGTTCCGATGGTCGAGGCCATCGTGCGGGCGGGAATCCCCGTGATGGGCCACGTGGGTCTCACGCCGCAATCCGTGCATCAAATGGGCGGCTATCGAGTCCAGGGGCGAGGCCCCGACGCGGGCGCGAAAGTGGTTGAGGGCGCGCGGGCCCTGGAGACGGCCGGGTGTTTCTCCGTCGTTCTCGAGGGCATCCCGTCCGGGCTGGCTCGAAAGGTCACGAAAGCGGTCGGCATTCCAACCATCGGAATCGGGGCGGGAGGGGCGTGCGACGGGCAAGTTCTCGTGATTCACGATCTGCTGGGTCTTGTCGAAGAGTTTCAACCCAAGTTCGTGAAGCGATATGACGACACCGGGGTCCGGATTCGAAACGCCGTGGAGCGCTACGTGGCGGAAGTCAAGGCCGGAGAATTCCCCGGGCCCGAACACGGCTATGAGGACGGAAAACGGACCGGCAAAGAGGGTGGGTCATGAAGGTCGTTCGCGACGCCGCCGCCATGAGGGCGCTCTCCGAGGAGCGGCGCCTGCGGGGGGACCGCATTGGGTTCGTCCCTACGATGGGCGCGCTTCACGAGGGACACTTGAGTTTGGTACGCCTGGCGAGGTCCGGGGCGACATGCGTCGTGGTCAGCATCTTCGTGAATCCCACGCAGTTCGGTCCGGGGGAAGACTTCGAGCTGTACCCCAGAGATGTGGAGCGGGATTGCGATCTGCTGGACGAGGTGGGGTGCGATCTCGTCTTTGCACCGACCGTAGAGGGGATGTATCCGGAGGGGCATCGAACGGAGGTCTCGGTCACGGGCCTGTCGGACCGGCTCTGCGGCCGGTTCCGGCCCGGCCACTTCAACGGGGTGGCGACCGTTGTCCTCAAGCTGTTCAACGTCGTGCGGCCCGACTTCGCCGTCTTCGGCCAGAAGGACGTGCAGCAGCTGATCGTCATTCGCCGCATGGTCGAGGACCTGGATCTGGGCGTCGAGATCGTCGCCGGGCCGACGATTCGGGAGACCGATGGACTGGCCGCGAGCTCCCGCAACCTTTATCTCTCCGGCACGGAGAGGAGGCAGGCGACATGCCTCCATCGGGCGCTCCGACAAGCGGAGACGCTGTTCCGGTCCGGCGAGAGGAGAGCCGGCGTCCTGGTCGATGAAATGCGGCGAATCATCGAGGCCGAGCCGTCGGCGAAACCCGAGTACGTTTCGATCGTCGATCCCTCAAGCCTGGAGGACCTGGATATGATCTCGCGGGACGCCCTGGCGGTGCTGGCCGTCCGGGTCGGACGGACGAGGCTGATCGATAACGTTCGGCTGATGGTGGAGGGCTAGGGTGCGGAACCGGATTGCCGTGATCCTCGCGGCGGGAGAGGGGAAGCGAATGAGGTCACCTCTTCCCAAGGTACTCCACGAGGTCAACGGAGTCCCTCTCCTGGCTCACGTGTTGAGCCTGGTTCGTGACGCGGGATTGGGACGGCCGGTGGTCGTCGTGGGCCACGGCCGAAAGCAGGTCCTGTCGGTCATCGGTCCGATCTGGGATTGTGAATTCGTGGTGCAGCCCGAGCAGCGTGGCACGGCCGATGCCGTGAGCCGGGCTCTGGACGTGCTGCAGGATTTCCACGGTACCGTCGTCGTTCTCTCGGGCGACGTGCCGCTTCTGCGGCGGGAGACTCTGGATCTCCTCCTTCGGGAACATGAAGAGGAGCGCCGGGGAATGACGCTGCTCACGGCGGAGCTCGAGGATCCGACCGGGTACGGGCGGATTGTGCGCGACGGGACGGGTAACGTTCGGGCCATTGTCGAGGAGAGAGACGCTTCGAACGAGATTCGGTCCATTCGGGAATTCAACTCCGGTACGTACTGCTTCGACGCCGATGCTCTGCGTTCCGTCCTGCGATCGATTGGCACAGACAACGAGCAGCGGGAGCTGTACCTGACGGACGCCGTGTCGCTGCTGAAGAGTGAGGGCGTGTCCGTGGGGGCCGTGGTGGCGGCGGACGCGAACGAGGTCCTTGGCATCAACACGGCGGAGGACCTGGAGAATACGCACCGTCTGATTCGCGAGCGAGAGAAGCGGGGGAATGGAGAGAAGGAATAATCATGGAGCGGCTCTGGGCGATCTGGCGGATGGCGTACATCGAGACACCCGAGGTGGAGGGCTGTCTCTTCTGCCGGGTGGGACGCGCCGAGGACGATGAGGCAAACTACGTTCTCTGGCGCGGGAAGCGCAGCTTCATCATGCTGAATGCCTTTCCCTACAACGCGGGCCATCTCATGGTGAGCCCCTACCGCCACGTGGGCGGGCTTGCGGATCTCGACCGAGAAGAGACGGTGGAATGGATCGCGGCCACGGGAGGTGCCAAGCGCATCCTCCGCCGCGTGTTTCGCGCCGAAGGATTCAACGTGGGCCTCAATATCGGCCGCTGCGCGGGCGCGGGAGTGGAGGGGCACGTTCATCTTCACGTGGTTCCGAGGTGGAACGGAGATACGAACTTCATGCCGGTGCTGGCGGATCATAAGGTCCTACCGGAGGGTCTGAAGGCGACCTATGAGAAGTTGATCGGCGAGTTCCGGGTTTTTTCTGTCCAGGGCGCGTGAGGTGGTTTTATGACGCGCAAGAAAACCGCCCCCAGGAGGGAATGGCGGCGCGGGTTGGGAGCGGCCGGGCTGTTCATCGCGATCGTGGTCGCCGTCCTGCTGCTGACCGTCCGGAGAGAGGGGCAGGTCTACCACACGGAGCCGCCCGCGGAGGTCGAAGCCGGTGATCGTGTTCTGGTGGAAGTGCTGAACGGATGCGGAGCCCGAGGGGTTGCCAGGGTCGTGGCGGAAGATCTTCGCGCCGAGGGGTTCGATGTCGTGAGCATCGGGAACGCGATGGACTTCCGTTACCCGGTCACGGTTGTCATCGATCGGTCCGGGTCCGAGGATAAGGCGCGTCGCGTGGCCTATTCCCTGGGATGCTCGCGTGTGATCCGGCAGGTGGCGTCGGACGCTTTCCTGGACGTCACGGTGATCCTGGGGGACGACGACGTCTGGCGGAATTGTCGGCTCGATCCGCACGGGTCGCGTTGGTGACCCGCGTTCGGACGAAGGCCGGTTGTTGCGCCGGAGCGGCAAAACAACGACACGTACGTGTGGCGCCGGAGCCCCTGTCGGGCGGGCATCGCGATCCGGAAGCCAGAATCGGGGATGGCCATGGCAAAAGGTCGGGGGATCGGGTTTCTTCTCACCATCATCGTCGTCGGGGTCTTGATCGGGGGCGTGATCGGCGAGATCATAGGTCTTCTTCTGCCCGAGGGTGTGATTAAGGAGTTCTTCATTCGCTCGGTTCGGTCGTCGGTTGGACCGGTAACGCTTGATCTTCACGCGTTTTCCATTACACTGGGATTCGGACTGAAGCTCAACATCATCAGCGTTCTCGGCGTCTGTCTGGTCGCATATCTATTTCGCTGGTATCGTTGACGAAACGGCGCACGTTCGGCTTCATGCCATGGAGGGGCATATGTTCGGTGGTGGGATTGGCGCTCAAGAACTGCTCCTGATCTTCTTGATCGTGTTGCTTCTGTTTGGCGCACGGCGGTTGCCCGAGGTCGGAAAGAGCCTCGGGCAGGGAATCCGGCAATTTCGCAGTGCAACCAAGGGGATTCGAGACGAGATCGAAAGTTCGGGGGAAACCCCGACCGAGAACAAGGTCAAGAAGGAAGAGGACGAGAGCAAGAAGGCGTAGTCCGATTTTCGGGGACCCGGTTGCGCCGGGAGTTCGCGTCACGCATGTCTTGCCTTTTGGATGCGGGCTTTCGGGGTGCCGAGCATGACCGGAGATCTCGGATACGCCCGAATGCAAGAGGACGGGGTGCCGCATTGCGGCACCCCGTTTCTTTCGAAGCCAGTGGACCGATGGTTCGATGTGCTTCCTTGCGCCGCCCGGTCTTGCTCACGAGGGAGGTCTGTGAATCATTCGGGCCGGGATCTAGGATGAAACCGGACCGCGGTCGCGATAGTCCTCGATCTTGGCGGTTTCGTAGATCTGATTGAACCACAGGCTAAACGCGGTTTGCTGCTTGCGCAGCAACAGCTGTGTCTTGATCGAATCCTTCTCGTTCGCGTACGCCTCCTCATCGAGCGGTGTTCTCTCGTCCACCCGAGCGATGGCAAAGCCGTAGCGCGTCTCCAGAACCGCGGACATCTCGTCCTCGGGAAGAGCAAACACGGTTCCGATGAACGCGGGATCGGCCGTCACGCTTCCCGTCGCCGAGGTCTCGCTGAAGGGCCCCGAGTGTCGAATGGACTCCGAGGGGGCGGCCTGTTCGAGTGTCTTGCCGCCGGCAATCTGGGTGGCGACCTCCTCGGCCTTCTCCCTGGCCATCTCCCGACGTTGATCGGTTTCGAAGCCGCGCGTGACGACGTCGCGGACGTCATCGAACGGCGGGATTCGCGAGTCGGTTCGGGAGGCGACCTGGGCCACAATGAAAGCGTCGCTCAGCTCAAACGGCCCGATCACGGTATCGACCGCTTCCTTGAAAGCCTGCCGGGTTGCGCGCAGGGAACGACCGACCCCGGGAATGTAGCCGCCCTCGGCGAAGGGGTCCGTCGTGACGATCTCGAGCCCGGCGGCCTCGGCGGCCTCAACGAAGCTCCGCTTCGTCGCCGCGGAATCGAAGGCGGCCGCCAATGTCCAGATGTCCTCGATCGTTCGCCGACTCGGTTTGAGCTCAAGAAGGATGTGTCGAGCCCGGACCTTGTCGCCGTCCTTGTCCTCCACTTTGATCACGTGATACCCGAATCGGGTCTTGACCGGTTCGCCGACTTGCCCGACGCCCAGAGAGAAGGCCGCATCGGAAAACTCCTTGACCATTTCGCCGCGGCCGAAGAATCCCAGGTCCCCGCCTTTCTCCGCGGAACCGGAATCGTCGGAGTAAATCTCGGCCAGCTCGCCGAAGTCTTCCCCCTTGTCCAGGTCGGCGTAGATCTCGTCGAGTTGTTCCAGAACGACCTGCTCGTCTTCGGGGCTGGGTTCCTTGGGCCACCGGACGATCCGCAGACTCACCTGATCGGGTTGCCGGTAGTCCTCCTCATGACTCCGGTAGTAGATGAGGAGTTCTTCGTCCGTCCAGGCGACCTCCCGATCCGAGAAATCGGACGGTCCGAAGAACGCATAGGATACCTTCACCTGCACGTTCTGTTTGATAAAGGCATCCCGGACTTCGTCCTCCGTGACGCGCACCGAGGAGATGATCTCCTGTTCGAGTTTCATGCGCGGGATCTGAGACCGGACGTGGTATTCGAGGGAGCGCCAATCGTAGCGCGGATCCTGGAGAGCCTGGAGGTACTTCGCATGGTCGAACTGCCCGTCGGTCTGAAAAGCCTCCATGCGGCGCACCTCGGCGGGCGGATTTCCTTTGACCTGCATCAGGATCTCCTCATCCAATACCCGAATATCGCGCTTGCGAATCTGCTGGGCGATCAATACATCGGCCACGAGGCCCTCCCAGGCCTCCTCGCGAAGCTGCAGCGCATCATCCTCGGTGGACGGGCGACGGCCGTTCTCGGCTTCGTAGGCGGCGAACGCCTGTTCGACCGCCCGGCTGTACATGGCTGCGGAGATCTTGTCTCCGTTGATGTTTCCGATGATACCCATATCCTGGGAACGGTTTCCACCTGCCCCCGTATCCAGCACGTCGGCACCCCAGATCAGGCCGATGGACCCGACGAAGGCCACCACCACAATCCAGAGGATCCACTTGGTTCCCGACCGCAATTCCTTCAGCATCTCGTCGTTCCTTCCTGATTACTTTGTCGCCCGAAGGCTCGAAGGCCCGCGACGGCGGGCCCACAGGGATACGCCAATAAGAATACCAATCGCCATGCGGGCTGACAAGTAAATTCTGGCTGTCGCCGGCTTGACAATTCCCGCGCCGACCTCTAGCCTGAATCCCTCTCGCATCGCGAGACCGGTTCTTGACCCCCGACGGCCGAGAGAGGGAAATCCGGACATGTGGATACGAGGTATGCGGACCACCTGGCGGACGCGGCGCGTCCATCGGGAGCGGTGTTGGAGCCCCCTTTCTGCGGGCGGGTACGGCGGTCGGGCGGGTTCGTGGCGGGCGGGGTTGATCCTGGCGGTCGGGATGAGCGCATCGGTTTCGGCACGGGCGGGAGAACCGTACGTCTGGCCGCTGGGAGACTTCGACTGCATCACGTCGTCCTTCTGCGACTACCGCCCGGGGCATTTCCATGCGGGCATCGACCTGTCCACCGGGGGGACGGAGGGCCTGGCGGTATTCGCCGCGGATTCGGGGTGGGTGTCCCGGGCTCGCGCGTCCTGCGGGGGGTATGGGAAGGCTGTGTACGTCGGCCTCGAGGATGGCCGGACCGCGGTCTACGCGCATTTGTCCCGCTTCTCGCCCGCCGTCGCCCGGGTGATCCGGCAGGAACAGCGACGGCGTGGATCCTACGAAGTGGATCTGTCACTGGACCCCGGCGTCATTCGGGTGGCCCGCGGAGAAATCATCGGCTACACGGGCCAGACGGGAGCGGGACCTCCGCACCTCCATTTCGAGCTTCGCGACCCGAACCAACATCCCGTCAACCCGCTTGCGAGCGGCGTTCTCGTGGAGGACGGCATTGCCCCCGTCCTGACCCGGTTGATCTTCCGCCCTCTGGATCACGCGTCGTTTGTGAATGGAGGGCGGTCGGAGCTCGAGGTCGATCTGCGGTGGAGCCCGGCCGAAGGGTGCTACGTGCCGTCCGAGAAGGTGATCTGCTCCGGGCGCGTCGGCCTGCTGCTCGAGGGCTATGATCGTGTGAATGCCTGTGCAAGGAATCTGTCTCTCAACGTTATCACGCTCGGTCTGGACGGGGAGACCGCTTTCGAAATCCATCTTCACGAGTTCGGCTACGATGAGACCGGCCGCATCGATACCTACTATGACCGCGGCCGCCGTCGCTCCCGAAAGGAGGAGTTCCACCGGCTGTTTCGGGCCAAGGGAAACCGGTTTTCCTTCTGCGATCCCTGGCGGGAGGGAGACGGCGTGATTCGCTACGGACGCGACGAGGGGGCGGGCCTGAAACCGGGCGTGCACGCTGTCGCGGTACGGGCCCGGGACGCCGCCGGAAACGCCTCGGAGGCGCGCGTGGATCTGGTTCTCAACGAAGCCCCGATGATTCGGGAGATCGACGTTCGGCCGACCGAGGGGGGGGTGGAGGTTACGACCACGGTCCAAGATCCCGAGGGCGACGACGTCTCGGTTCGCGTTCGGGCCGTTCGTGATCGCGGGAAGACATGGGTTGAGAGGCGGGCGGAGCGTCTGGAAAGCGGCCGGTTCAGGGCGTTTCTTCCCGGGATCGAGCCCGACGGGGCCGGCGTCGCGGTGGACGCCGCGGATCGGTGGGGCAGTCCTTCGAACCCGCAGTACCGGGACCTCGGTCCATGCACCCGACCGTCGAAGGGGACCTCGCTCGATGTCCGAGCGGATCTGGGTCCGACCCTGGACTACCTGGACATCGAGATCGAGAGTTCGGTGTCTCTGACCCACCCCCCCACGGTCTGGTTTCCCGGTCTTGACACCCAAGCTTCGCAGGGCCCCATTGCACAGGTCGGCCCCTCTCTCTATCGGGCGGTCGTTCCCCTCACGAGGGAATTCAACGGTCGGGTCCCCGTTCGGGCGGCCGGTCGCGCGTTGGATGGAGGCGTTCTGGAGGGCGGTTGCGAGATTTGCATCTGGAGCGTCTCGCCGGAAGCGGGGGGGCGGTTGGTGTACCCGGCGGACAGCGGTCGGGAGGGTTTTTCCGCGCGGATCCCTCCGGGGAAAGCCTACCGGGATCTCTGGTTGATCGCCCGCCCCGGCGAGCCGTGGTCGGGATTCGGGGACGTCCGGCCGGCCGGAAGCACCCTAGAGATTCACCCGCCGGACGCCGTGTTCGCCGGCCCCGTATCGATCGCTCTGTCTTGGGAAGGACCGGGACCGCCCGCGGAGCGAATGGGAATCTGCTCGGTCTGTGAGGGTTCCGGTTGGGAATGGGTGGGGGGGCGGCCGGATTCGGCCGGCGGGAGGTTCCGGTCTTCGGTTCGCTATCTCAGCGGGTTCTGCCTCGGCGTGGATTCGGTCTCTCCCCGAGTCCGAATCGTCAAACCCGCGGAGGGAACTCACCGGGCGACCGTCGAAAGAATATTCCGGGCCACGGCCTCGGACGGAGGTTCGGGTCTGGGGTGCGAGTCCGTCGGGATGGAACTGGACGGGGACCGGCTCATTACGGAGTTTGATCCCGAGCTCGACTTGATGGTGGCCGAGGTGGACACCCCCCTGTCCCCCGGCAGGCACGTACTCAGGGTCTGGGCGGAGGACCGCGCCGGGAACCGTTCCGAATCCAGATCCGCGTTTTGGGTTGACGAGCCGAGTTCAGGCCCGTAAGCTCTCATGCGCGACGTGCATGGACCCTTCCGGATTCGTGCATGATTCAGGCGGCCGGGGACATCGGATCGCGTGCCCTCTATCTTCCTTCCGGAATCGACAACCGATGCGTCACGCGGCATTCGTTCACCTGCATAACCACTCCCACTACAGCCTTCTGGACGGCGCGATGAAGGTCGAGAACATGATCGCCGCGGCTCAGAAGGCCCGCATGCCCGCGCTGGCCCTTACCGACCACGGCAATCTCTTCGGCGCCGTCGAGTTCTACATGAAAGCCACGGCCAAGGGGATCAAGCCCATCGTGGGGTGCGAGGTCTACGTCGCCCGGGAGTCGCGGCACAGACGCAGGGAAGAGGGGCTCCATTCGGAGAGATCCCATCACCTGATCCTGCTGGCCCGAGATCGTCGCGGCTACCAGAATCTGTTGAAGCTGTGTTCGCTGGGATACCTTGAGGGTTTCTACTACCGCCCCCGAATCGACAAGGAGATCCTTGCGGAGTACGGCGAAGGGTTGCTCGGGCTCAGTGCCTGCCTTCGGGGCGAAATCGCCTCCTCGGTTCTTTCCGGGCGAATGGACGACGCGTGCCGTACGGCGGAGTGGTTCCGGGACCTGTTCGGCCCGGACGGGTTCTACCTGGAGATCCAGGACCACGGAATGGAGGAGGACCGGGACGCCGTTCGAGGCATCCTGGAGGTCAGCCGAAAAACCGGGATCCCCGTCGTGGCGACCAACGACTGTCACTACCTGGACCGGGAACACGCCCGCGCCCAGGATATCCTGGTCTGTATCCAGACCGGGAAAGACCTCAGCGATCCGGGCCGTCTGCGTCTGGCGACCGAGGAATTCTACTTCAAGACGCCCGAGGAGATGGCGGTTCTGTTCGCCGAAGTCCCCGAGGCCATCCGCAATACCATCGAGGTGGCCGAGAAGTGCAACCTCGAGATCGAGCTGGGGAAGATTCTCCTGCCCGATTTCCCACTCCCCGAGGAATATACGAGCGCCGACGAGTATATGGAGATTCTGGCGCGCAAGGGCCTCGAAGAACGCTATGAGCGGCTGACTCCCGAAATCGAAGAGCGCTTTCGGGCGGAGGTCGCCATGATCGGTCAGATGGGTTTTGCCAGCTACTTCCTGATCATCCGGGACCTGATCGAAGCCGCCCGCGAGAAAGGGATCCCCGTGGGACCCGGCCGCGGATCGGCCGCCGGCTGCCTCATCGCGTATTCTCTGGGGATCACGGAACTGGACCCGCTCGAACACGATCTTCTCTTCGAGAGATTCCTCAATCCCGAGCGGATCGGGATGCCGGACATCGATATCGATTTCTGTTTCGAACGGCGCGGCGAGGTACTGGAGTACGCCGTGCAGCGGTACGGCCAGGACAACGTTTGTCAGATCATCACCTTCGGAACCATGGCCGCCCGGGCCGCCATTCGCGACGTGGGTCGTGTGCTGGGACTTGCCTATGCCGAAGTCGATCGGATCGCGAAGCTCGTGCCCACGGATCTGGGTATCACCCTTCAAGCCGCCCTGGACAAGAACCCCGAGTTGGCCGACCTTGCGGAATCGGACCCGCGCGTGAAGGAACTCATCGGCCATGCGAAAACCCTGGAGGGGCTCGCGAGGCACGCCTCGACCCACGCGGCCGGAGTTCTCATCACGCCGGGCCGGCTGGTCGACTACGTTCCCCTGTACAAGTCGAGCAAGGGCGAAATCACAACCCAGTATGACATGAAATCGGTGGAGAAAATCGGTCTTCTCAAGATGGATATCCTGGGTCTTCGAACGCTCACCGTCATCGAAAACACACTGCGGCTGGTCGAGCAGCACACGGGTCGCGCGCTTTCCTCCTCAGAGATTCCCCTGGACGACCCCCACGCATACGAGATGCTTTCCGAGGGGTCCACCGTGGCGATCTTCCAGCTGGAGTCCGGGGGCATGCGGGACCTCCTGCGCCGGCTGAAGCCGACGGCCTTCGACGATATCGTGGCGGTCAACGCCCTTCACCGGCCGGGCCCGCTCAGCAGCGGCATGGTGGATGATTTCATTTCCCGGAAGCATGGGCTGAAGACGATCGAATATCTCCACTCGATCCTGGAACCCATCCTGAAGGAAACGTACGGTGTCATCCTGTATCAGGAGCAGGTGATGCGGATCGCCGCGGAGATGGGAGGATTCTCCCTCCAGGCGGACATTCTGCGGAGGGCAATGGGGAAGAAGGAGCCCGAGGCCATGGCTCGGCAGCGGGAGCTGTTCCTCGACGGCGCATCGAAGAGGAAGATTTCCAAGAGCGTTGCGGAGCGGATATTCGACCTCATGGCCCATTTTGCCGGATACGGGTTCAACAAGTCCCACTCCGCCGCCTACGCCCTGCTCTCTCTCAGGACCGCCTATCTGAAGGCGCACTATCCGAAAGAGTTCATGGCCGCCACCCTTTCGTCGGAGATGGGGAACAGCGACCGCGTTCTGGTGTTGATTGATGAGTGCAGACGCATGGGGATTCCGGTTCTTCCCCCCGACGTTAATGAGTCGGAGGAGAACTTCACCGTCGTGAGCGAGGGCATCCGCTTTGGACTGAGCGCCGTGAAGAACATCGGCGTTTCAGCGGCCAAAGCCATTGTGGATGCCCGCAAGAAAGAGGGACGCTTTCGCTCGCTACGGCACCTCTCCACGGTGACGGATCTTCGAAGCATCAACCGTCGAGTCCTCGAATCGCTGGCGATGGCGGGAGGGATGGACAGCCTGGGAGGGCACCGGGCGCAGCTGATGGCGGAGGTGTCCAGGGCCCTGGAGGGAGGGCTTCGAATCCAGCGCGACCGCGAGCGCGGGCAGGCGTCTCTCTTTGGAGAGGGAGACGTCGAGATCGCGGTCGAGAACCTCCCGGATGTGGAACCCTGGAGCGAAGAGGAGATCATGCGACAGGAGCGGGACGCGCTGGGATTCTATCTCTCGAGCCACCCGCTCGATCGCTACCGGGCGGAAATTGAGACCTGTTCTACGGTCGCCGTGTCAGCGCTTCGGGAGCTGGGGGATTCGGTGTCGGTCCGTCTGGGCGGAATCCTGACGGGGGTCAAGACCACCGTAGACCGCAAAGGAAACAGCATGGCCTTCGCCACCCTCGAAGACTTCACGGGAACCGTCGAACTCCTGGTGTTCTCGGATCCGTACGGGAAGTTCCAGACGCTCATCCAGCCCGAATCGCCCGTCCTGGTTACGGGCCGGACAACCTGCCGCGAGAACGAGGAACCGAAGATCATCGTGGGCAAGGTGGTTTCCCTCTCGGGCACGCTGGATGACATTCCCGCCGCCGTCCATCTTCGAATCCGGGCGGATCGACTCGATGAGGTTCTCGTGCGAGACCTGGAAAATCTGCTGGAGCGGTATCCCGGGAACAGCCGGATTCTCTTTCATCTGGTGGCGGAAGACCGGGGGGAAATCGAAATGAACGTCCGGGAGAAGCGGATCGCCCCGAAAAGGGAAGTGGTGGACGAGCTCCGTCGGCTCGTGGGCGAGCAGGATGTCTGGGTGGCAACATGCCCGGTGGACGATTGGGCCTAGGGACCTGTTCCGAGAGGATGCGCACGGGCCTTGTGCCTGGGCGGAGATTCCGCGGCCGCCCGGGCTACGGCGGCAGGGGGGCGATTTCCGATCGAGGTAGCCGCTCGCGGCGTTGACATACGTGCCGCCCGGTCTTCTGCTCCGGCCGACTTTCCCCCCGGCCGGCCCCGTGTGATGGCGACCCGTGCTTTTGGAGCGAGCGCCGGAGTCCTGTCGCGCTCGCGAGTCTGTGCCCCCGAGTTCCCCCGGAGCGTATGCGATCTGTAACCGCCGGTTTTCCGTCTTTCGAGTCCCGGCTTGCGGCTCTCGATTCTCCCCGCGGAATGGGGTTGACAGCCCTCGTAGGAGGTTGCTACTTTTGGAGATTGGTGGATGGTCGATGGACAATCTCGACGACAATGGAGGATGGGGGAGATGAGGCGAGCACTTGGATGCGCGGTTCTGATCATGTCCGTGGCTTCGGCCGGTACAGTGAGCGCCCAGGATCCGGGTCTCCGTCGGCTGGTGGATTGCCCGACGGCGGAGGTCCTCGAGCGGGGAAGCTACGCCTTCAACACACTGGTCTACCCCGAGGGGGGCGCCCTGGTGGGCGTGGGCATCGGGCTTCTTCATAATCTCTCCGTCGGGTTCACCTACGGCGGTCTCGAGGTGATCGGTTCAGGAGAACCGGACTGGAATCCACGGGTCGAGTTTCAGGCGCGGCTCAAGCTGATCCAGGAATCCTTTGCGCTGCCCGCGATTGCCCTGGGTTTTGACTCGCAGGGCTTTGGGCGCTATTTTGAAGACTTTCCGGACGAAGCCGTCGAGCCGGATCCCGAGCGGCGCCTTCGGGTGGAGCGGTACCAGGTCAAATCCAAGGGTTTCTACGCGGTGGGGTCCAAGCACTACGTGTTCCTGGGGACTCTGGGGCTGCACGGCGGCGTCAACTACTCGCTGGAGAACGAAGACGACGACGAAGCCCTCAACTTCTTCTTCGGTGTGGAGAAGAGCCTGTCCCCGGAGCTGTCGCTGCTGGCGGAGTACGACATGGCCGTCAACGACAATCAGGACAACGAGGCTTTCGGCGACGGTGTGGGGTATCTCAACATCGGGCTCTCATGGATTTTCGCCGAGAGGCTTCGGATCGAGGTAGATCTCCGCAACTTGTTCGAGAACTCCGAGGGAGAGTTCAAGGAAGTGGGACAGTGGAGTCGGGGGATCCAGATCGAATACCTCGAGTACTTCTAGGAGCGAGCCGTGGCAAAGGACGCCGGCGGGCCGGGGGGATGGCTGGATTTTGAAAAGCCTCTGATCGAGCTGGAGAGGCGAATCAGCGACCTCCAGGCTCTCTCGGAATCGGAGGGATATGAGATTCGGGAGGACCTGGCGGACCTGGAGAAGCGCGCCGCCAAGATGCGCCGGGAGATCTACAGCAAGCTGACCCCCTGGCAGCGCGTTCAGTTGGCCCGTCATCCCAAACGTCCCTGCGCCTTGAACTACATCGAGGAGATGGCGGACGGTTTCATCGAGCTCCACGGGGATCGCCTGTTTCGAGACGATCCGGCCATTGTGTCGGGTCTGATGACCATGGGCGGGCGGCAAATGTCCCTGGTTGCGCAGCAGAAGGGGCGGGACACCAAAGAGAGCATTCGGCGCAATTTCGGAATGGCGCACCCGGAAGGGTACCGGAAGGCGCTTCGAATCATGCAGCTGGGCGCGAAGTTCGGCAGACCCCTGGTCACTCTCATTGACACGATGGGGGCTTTCCCGGGGCTGGGAGCAGAGGAGAGGGGGCAGGCGGGAGCCATCGCCAAGAACCTTTTTGAAATGGCGCATCTGCCCTGTCCCATCGTTTCGGTGGTGTTGGGGGAAGGGGGGAGCGGGGGCGCCCTGGGAATCGGGGTGTCGGACGTCATCCTGATGCTCGAGAACGCCGTCTATTCCGTGATTACCCCGGAGGGCTGCGCGGCCATTCTCTGGGCGGATCAATCCAAGGCCGAGCGGGCCGCCGAAGCCATGCGTATCACGGCCCAGGATCTTCTTGATTTAGGAGTGATCGACGGCATCATTCCCGAACCTCTCGGGGGCGCCCACCGGGCACCCCGGGATGCGGCGCATCGAGTTCGGGATGCCGTTCTCTCCAATCTCGCACGGCTCGACCGGATTCCGGTCAACGAACTCCTTGGACGGCGGGTGGAGAAATACTGGGCGATGGGGATCTACGATGAGGCCGGAACCGGTGGCGAGACGATGCGCGAATCCCTGGATGGGGAAGAGGCGTCCAGCGACGTGGAAATCTGCTGAGGCCGTCGAGACCGGACAAGTTGACAGAAGGCTCCAGGGTCGCTAGCTTGTCCAGGGAGCCGTCGGCCTTCGCTCGTCGGCACGCGAGTGCCGATCCTCAGGAAGCGTGGAAGAGCTCGAGGCGCAGCGGACATCGGAACACGTCCCGCGCGTTACGCGAACGGGCGCGGGGCCAGGAGCGAATCAGCGCCGGCGAGGTCGGGTTGCCGAGCGGGCATGGACGCGTGGCGGTACCCGGTCTTTTTTTATGGGTCGATGGGCCGGCCCGACCCTTATGTGGGCGCCGCCGGGCGCCGCGCGGGGCGGGGTCTTGGAAGGAGGCGTGAAGTGATCGATCAACACCTGCTCGACATTCTCGCCTGCCCGGGGTGCAAGGGAGCCGTTCGCTACGAGGAAGATCGGAACGCCCTCGTGTGCGACCGGTGCCGACTCCGGTTCAGAATCGAAGATGACATTCCGGTCATGCTGTTGGATGAAGCGGAAAATCTGGATGCCTCTTCCGGCTCGGGTTCCGGATGAGGCGGAACCGACCGATGGGCAATGGGGCCGATCGCCGCGTGACACGCGGCCGTCGGGACAGGACGCCATGTGCACGGTAACACATCTCGTCGTGGGTGGGGCCGTGGGCGCGTGGACGGGCCACGGGGCGCTCGCCTTCGCCCTGGGGGTCGTGTCCCACGCGGTTCTGGATGCCGTCCCTCACTACGAGCTCGACGATTTCCGCCTGGATCTGGGGATAACGTTGGTCGCCGTCGGCGGACTCGTGGGATGGGGCTACTGGTTGACTCCGGTGTTCTGGGGTGCCCTGGGAGGCGTCCTCCCCGACGTGGAGATTTTGCTCTGGAAGCTGGGTTTGCTCAGAGACACGCAGATGGTGTTCCCCTCTCATTCCGGACTCATCCGCCACGGCCGGCGGCTCTCTTTCCGAGGGGCGCTCCCCCAGGTTCTGTTGATCATGGGAGCCCTGGGGTGTCTGGTTGTGCTTAGAGGGTGATCCGAGTTCTGGGGTGTCCGGTTGGTTTTCGGGAGATCGTCGCGGTCTAACGTTGAGGGGTTCTGAGGAGTTGGGGGGTGCGCATGCGATGCATCCGAGCCGTCGTTGAGAGAAGGGGAGTCGTCCTGCTGCTGATGGTGCTGGCGACCTGGGCTGCGGCGATTGCCTTTGCCGAAGCGGAATCGAATCCCCTCGATGTGACGCTCCGCAGCTCCACGGAACAGCGGATTCTGTTCGAGTATCATCCCGGCGACCCGTTCCTGGCTCCCTGGTCCTCCGGCGAAGCCTACGAGATGCTGCAGCTGCCCGGCGCGGCCGTCTCGGGGAGCGAAGGGGCGCCCGGTCTTCCGGCCAGACGCGTGGCCTTCGGGGTTCCGCACGGAGCTCGCGTGGACCTTCGTGTGGTCGCGACGGGAAGTCAGTCTCTCGGCACGCACCGTCTCGCGCCCGTCGCGCGCTGGGAGCCGCCGGCCCATGGGTGGGGACTGGGGAGCGAGATCTACGAAGCGAGTGCTTCGTACTATGCGTCGGACGCGCCCTACCCCGACGACCCGGCCCGGATCGTTCTGGACTCCGTTTTCCGGGGCCAGCGGATCATCGTCGTGGAGCTGGTTCCGTTCCGGTACCGGGCGAAGTCGGGTGCCCTTGAGTTCCTGGGCCCGATGACGGTGGCCCTCGACCTTTCGGGCGGGGAGCCGGAGGGAAGTCCGCCGGGCGTCGATCTCCACGAGGACTGGTTCCGGCGGCGGCTCGGCAACTACGAGTCCGCACGGAACTGGCGTGCGCAGCCGGTCCGGCGGGACGCGCGCAAGGCGCCGGTGGGCTTCGAGCAGGGAAATGACTGGGTGAAACTGGGTATAACTCGAAAGGGCATGTATCGCGTGAGCGGCTCTATGCTGGCCGACGCGGGACTCAGCCTCTCGTCCATCGATCCGAACGCCGTTCGCCTGTTCTCGGGCGGCGGCCGGCCGCTGCCCGAAGATCTGGACCCGGTTCGCGTGAACGGGGACTGGATGGAGGAATGCAGCATCTGGGTGCGGGACGGAGGAACCGCCGGCGTGCTGGACCCGGACGACGAGGTGATTTTCTACGGGTTGGGCGCGCAAGGGTGGGCCGACGACTTCGACGCGAGGCTGGATGAAGGAATTTGGTGGAGAAACGTCTACACCGACACCAGTGTCTACTGGTTGACGACGGGGGGAACGTTCGCCGAACCTCCGCGCCGAATGGACACTCGGCGGCAGGGGTGGGACGCGGCGGATGTGTGTATCCGGACGAGCACGCCCCAGTGGATTCGGGATGAGGAGAACCGCATCGAGAATTTCGAGATCTCCTACGAGGATGGGTGGATGTACACCAACTTCGATAACGCCACCCATGAGCAGCTCATTCCCGTTACCCTCGAGGGCGTCGATACGACTCAGGTGTCCAGGCTGGTCGTTCGTCTGTGCGGCCAGAGAGCTACGGGCGCTCGCCACGAGGCGACCGTCTCGCTCAACGGGGTCCCTCTGGTGACGGCGTCGTGGGTCTCGAGCGGGTTTGCGGATCTGGACGCGCCGGCCCAGTTTGTGGAGGGGGAGAACCTGGTCGGCGTGAAAGTCGCCACATCGGATACGTCCGACGTGGCCGAGATCACTCTCGCATGGATCGACATCCGGTATGGGCGGAGTCTGACGCTGGGCGGGCAGGTTCCCGCGCGATCGCCCGATTCAACGTGCGTGGTTGAATACCAAGCCGAAGGCGCTAACCCCGGCGGGGTGTTCGTCTTTGACGTCACCGAGCATTTTTCTCCGGTTCGTTTGGATTCCGTCCAGATCGAGGGAACGGCCATCGCTTTCCGCGACAGCGCGCGGGCCGACTCCTCGATGCAGTACAGGGTCGTCGCCGATTGGGAATCCTGTGCCTACATTCGAACGGACGATGGGGCCGGCCTGCGGACCGACACGTCTCCGGCCGATGTCGTGATCATCTATCATCCCCTGTTCCGTGACGCGGCCCTGAGCCTGGCCGCGCACCGTTCCGCCGACTGGCGGGTGCGGGCGGTCAGCATTGACGATGTCTACGACGAGTTTTCCTGGGGATTGTTCGACCCCGTCGCCATTCGGGATTTCCTAGCGTTCGCTTCCGGCAATTACACCGACGCCGGAGAAAGGGTGCTGGGATACGCTCTTCTTTTCGGGGACGCGAGCTTCAACTATCGGGCGGAGGGTTCCATCACGATTCCCAATTACGTCCCGTCCTGGCACGGGCGGTATCGCCGGGGACCCGATGATGTCTACTCCACGGATGATTGGTACGCATACCTGGATCCATCGGACGAGCTGATGGACGTGGCCGTCGGGCGGCTTCCCGTGCAGACGCAGGACCAGGCCGAGGCGCTGGTGGAGAAAATCATCGCATACGGTTCGACTTCGGAGTTCGGCCCCTGGCGTACGAGAGCCGTCATCGCCGGCGACGACCTCGGTAAGAAGTGCGTGTTCTCTCCCTGCGAGCCTGTGCACACGATGGATGCGGACGCGCTTGCCATGCAGTACCTCCCCGACGTCCTTGCCCTGGAGAAGATCTATCTGCCCGACTACGCCTACAGCAGCGCGTGCTTCAAGCCCGGTGCCACGGAAGCCTTCCGAGGGGCGCTGGACGAGGGTGCCTTGATCACGCTGTTCATCGGCCATGGAGACCGGTCGAAGCTGGCGGACGAGGAGCTCTACGTGTGGAACTCATCCCAGCCGCCGACCAACGCCGGCCGGCCGACGTTCTTCCTTGCCGGTTCCTGCGACGTCGGGGACTTCGCGCAACCCAGCGGGTCCTCTCTGGGCGAGAATCTTTTGCGCCAGCCGGAATCGGGGGCGGTGGCCGTCTTTTCGTCGACGTACCTCGCCTATAGTCTGTTCAATTACCGGGTGATCCGGGGCCTGTTCTCGAACCTGTTTCCGGACCGCCGGATCTCGGACCGGCCCGTCGGCGATGCACTGATGCTGGGGAAGAACGACGTTCGCTTCAACGGTCTGGAGGCCGGCAAGCTCTACCACAATGAGAGGCTGGAGCTGCTGGGAGACCCGTCGATGCGGCTCGCGACGCCGAGACTTACGGTGGAAGTGACGTCGTCGGATTCGGACCCGATTCGCTTCGTCCGGCGGGACAGCGTCTCGATCCACGGGCAGATCATGCAGGAAGGATCGGAGGCCGTGTGGTTCAACGGCGATGCCTGGATCGAGGCGGGAGGGACGGCGGACACGAGCGGCCATTGGTGTGTGAACCATTTGGGGCAGCCGCTGACGGGCTGTTCGCCCTCGCATATCGACTACAACGTCCCCGGAGCCGCCCTCTTTCGCGGGAGGGCGGCGGTGGTGGGGGGAGTGTTCGACGCGACGTTCGTCGTGCCGTGGGACGCGAAGGAGGGTGATCTGGCGGATGTTCGTGTGTACGTGAGCGACGATCAGATCGACGGCGCCGGAATCGCGGACTCCATTTCCGTCGCGGGGATCGCCGATACGGATGACCTGGAGGGTCCCCGCTTCGCGATGTCAGCCGGCGGTGACGTCGTCGGCAACGGGTCGCGCCTCAGTCCGCAGGGTACGCTGCGGATCTGCTTCGAGGACGACAGCGGCATCAACATCCAGGGCCTGAGCGATACGTCTGCGGTGTTGCTGGTGGTCGACGGCAGTACTTTCGTCGACCTTACGGACGTATGCGAATACGAGACGGGGAGTCACACGCGGGCCTGCGCGGAGCATTCCTATTCGTTCGACACCGGAAGTCATTCGCTCGAGCTTCGTGCCATAGACAACATGGGGAACCGGAACTCGCAGACCTGGAACGTGACGGTGTCTGCGGAGAGGGAACTCCGCTTAAGTCAGGTGTATCCGTACCCGAACCCTTTCATGGAGGGCACGTACCTGTGTTACAGGCTTAGCCGGGATGCCGAGGTCACGGTTCGAATCTTCACCGTGTCGGGTCATCTCATTCGGAAGATCGAGGCGGGTCCCCAGTCCGGAGGACCGCAGCACGTGTTTTGGGACGGGCGTGACGAAGAGATGGACGAGGTTGCCAATGGGGCGTACCTCTTCAAGATCGATGCACGAACGGAAGTGGGCACGGTGAACGCCCTTGGAAAAGCGTTGAGACTCAAGTAAGGCAATCCGGGGAGGATCGGTTTCATGACAAAGATGGTCTGCTTGATCGGCGTTCTTGCACTGGGGATTTTGACTGCGGCGGAAGCCGGCGCGGTGTCGGAAGCGGCGGCGCCCAGCCTGATCATTCCACCGGGCGCGCGCGCCTGCGGATTGGGGCAGAGTTTCATCGGAATTGCCGATGATGCCACGGCCATGTACTGGAATCCTGCGGGCATCGGATTCATGAAGGGCCGCAACGTGGCGCTCATGCACTCTCAGCTCATTCCGGAGCTGGCCGACGACGTCTACTACGAGTACTTCGGGTACACGCAGGAGGTGTCGGGGTTGGGGATGGTGGGCCTGAGTTTCACCTTCCTGACGTACGGCAAGTGGCAGGCGATGGGGGAGAGCGGGGAGCCCGGGGACTTCTTCTCGAGCTACGAATTCGCCATCGGCGCCACCTATAGCTCGCTTCTGAGTGAGAACCTCTCGGCCGGAGTGTCGTTGAAGTTGGTGCACGTGAGTCTGGCGCCGGCGACGGCGACGATCGAGGGAGAGGAGGGCGTCGGCACGAGCTTTGCCGCCGACCTGGGATTCCTCTGGAAGCTGTTCTCGGGGCGGGTGAACCTGGGCGCGAACCTGCAGAACATCGGGCCCGACATCTCTTTCATCGACGTGGAGCAGTCGGCGCCGCTTCCCCGAAATCTGAAGGCGGGTGTGGGGGTGGCCCTGCTGCAGACGGAACTCAATCGCCTGCTGGGGTCTTTCGAGGTAAACGTCCCCCTGACCGGTCTGGAGAGAAAGTTCGATGACTTCTCCGCCTGGTCGGATGACGTCACGTTCAACGGCGGAGTGGAATGGGCCTTCTCCACGTTCCTCGCCCTCAGAGCCGGGTACATCTATGATCCGGACGGCGACATCGAAGGGATGTCCTACGGAGGCGGCCTTCACATTGCCAGCGTCGGGCTCACGGTCGACTACGCCACGGTGCCGAAAGCGCAGGACATCGGCCGAGAGGACAAGTTCTCGATTTCCGTAGGGTTCTAGGATTCTGACGGGAGTCGCCGGCCCGTTTTCACGGAAGGAATTCTTTGCGTATGCGATGCTCGATGTACACGGACGGCCCGCGAATTCTGGGGGGGATTCTCGCCTTGAGCCTCCTGGGCGGGGCGTTGTGGGGGGGAGCGCCGCGAGCGGAAGACCGCCACCGCCCGATTCGAGTGATTTCCCCCTGGCAGGGAGAACGGCCCCCGGTCTCCTCGGTCGTGACGGAAGGGATTCTTGCCGACCGGATTTCCCCCAAGCCTCGAGCCGACGCCCTGCGCGGATTGGCGGCCCAATCCGGCAAGGGGTGGTCCGCGGCGGATCCGGAAACCCTCAGGGTGATCGCCATTCGGGTCGAGTTCGAGCAGTCCGAGGGCATGACTCAGGGACGCTTCCGGATCGAGCCCTACGGGGATCCGGACCTTCCCGAAGCCATCATCGATCCGCCGCCCCACGGTCGCAGCTACTTCATGAAGCACCTGGAGGCGTTGGACTACTTTTACCGAGCGCAATCCTACGGCCGGCTGGCGTTGGACTACGACGTCTTTCCGCAGGCGGAAGACAGCGCCTTCGTCCTGCCGGACATCAGCGTGTACAACCCGGAGGCGAGCCAGTGGAGCTGGACCGTGGAGGGACTCACGCAGCTCTACCGTGACGCGATTGTGCACGCCGACAGCAGCGATCCGGCCGTGTTCAGGGACGCCGACAGTCTGAGCGTGTACGTCGTTTTCCACGCGGGGCCCGATCTCCAGACGGACGTGGCCTACGACTCGCCGAACGACATTCCCTCCTTCACCATTGCGCTGGGTGACAGCGATCGCTTCTACATCCGCCGGCCCGACTCGCTGATGGTCTTCGACGGAATGATGATTCCGGAAACGGTCTCCCAGGATGGACTCATCGGCGCCATCAACGGCGTCCTGGCCCACGAGTTCGGACACATCCTGGGGGCGCTGGATCTCTACAACACGTGCAACTGGCTGACGGGTGTCGGATTCTGGGGGCTCATGGGATCGGGCAATCAGGTCGCCTTCGACCTGGGCCTGGGGGTCGCCGTCGAGGGGATTTTGCCTCCGAGCCTGTGCGCCTGGACCAAGTGGTGGCTGGGATTCCTGGACCCGGAGACCATTTCGGTTTCGGGGACGTATTCTCTCAGGGCCACGGGGCTGCAGGACGGAACGGCCAACGCCTATAGGATTCCCATCAACGGGGATGAGTATTTCCTTCTGGAGAATCGCCAGCGCGACCTGGAGCCCGACCGCATGGAGGGGATTTTCCAGGACCGGGACACGGGCGTGATCATGGGGACGGTGGATACCCTGCGCCTCTACGAGTGCCGCCAGGCGGACCCGGACAGCAGCTGTTTTGCGGACGCGTGGAACTACCACTACGATTTCGGACTCCCGGGCTCCGGCCTGCTCGTGTGGCACATCGACGACGAGCTCATCTGGGAGACGCTTCAGGCGGCGGGCAATGCGATCAATTGCGACTACTGGCGGCGGGGCGTCGATCTGGAAGAGGCCGACGGGATGGAAGATATCGGGAACCCGTACTCGTGGTACGGGCAGGGGAGTGAGTTCGACCCCTTCTTCCGCGGGAACAACGACACCTTCAATGAGACCAGCATTCCCAATTCCAACTCCAATTTCGGAGCGGTGAGCCACGTCGCCGTCACGGACGTCGACACCCTGTCCAACGAGATGAGGTTCACCGTGCGTCTGGGTGCGGGCGTTACCGGCTGGCCGGTGGCCTTTTCGGACACGGTGCGAACGGAGGCCGGTGCCCCGGCCACCGTGGATCTCGACGGTGACGGAACCAAGGAGATCGTGGTCGCGAGGGGAAGCACCGTCTACGCGTTCCACCTGGACGGTGCGGGATTGGTGGAGGGTTGGCCGATCGACACGCGGGATTCCCTGCTGACGCCGGTTGCGGCTCAGGGAGCCGACGGCCGGTTCGGCGCAGTGGTCGTGGGGTCGGCGAGCGGACGGATCTATGCGTGGGTGGACGACGGAACGCCCCTCTTTGCCGGCTCGGATACGCTGGGAGGGATTCGGATTTCTGCCGAAGGGTCGCCCGTGAACCACGTGGCTCTCGGGAGCTTCTGCTCGTGGGGCGGGCAATTCGACGTGGTGGCGGCCGTGGGTGAATCCCTCATGGTATGGGGAGAGCCCTGTGATTGGGGGTGGGAGGCTGGCGGTGAGAAGGCCGATTGCAAGTGGATCGTGGGCTGGGGCGACACGGTTCGCGCCGTGGCGGTCCGCGGATTCGACGAGACGACTTCCGGTCCGGCTCTCCTGGCCGCCCTCGTGGAACCGGATCTCGTTTCCGTCGTCGACGGTGGGGGCGCCGAGCTTCCCGGCTGGCCCGTCTCGCTGCCGGTGGAGAGCGCCGCCGGATATCTGGCGCTGGCGGATTTCGATCGCGCGCCCGACGGCGGGGAGGAAGTCCTCGTGGCCACCCGAGAGGGTCTGGTCACGATGCTGTCCATGGGAGGAGAGACTCTTCCCGGCTGGCCCGTTTCCCTGAGCGGAGGCGTCGTTTCGGCGCCTGCGGTCGGCGATCTCGACGGCGACGGATACCTGGATCTGGCCCTTGGCACGGCGGACGGGCAGATCGAGGTCCTCAATTACACGGGAGCGCCCCTCATCGGCTGGAGGGTCGATAGGATGGAGATGCCAGCGGCCGTATTTGCTGATGTTACAGGCGATTCGGTTGTTGAGCTTATAAGTTCATTTAGGGCTCGCCAGCTGGCCGCGTGGGACGCAGGAGCCGACGCCGTTTCCGGGTGGCCGCTTTCTGCCGGGGCCGACGCCTCGCTGACCCCACTGGTGGCCGATCTTCGAGACGACGGCACTCCCGAAATCGTGATCCCCGGCGGCGACGGGTGGCTGTACGCATACGAGGTGAGCTGGATCCCGGACTGCGGCCCGATCCCCTGGGGCGCGTTCCTGGGCAACAGTGCGAGGACGGCCTGTTTCCCGTCCGCTCTCATGCCTGCGGCGCCCGAGGCTCGGAGCCTCGCCCTGGCGGACGGAGATCTCATTGTCTATCCCAACCCGTGCCGCGGCGGTACGGCGCACATTCAGTATCGCCTGGGATTCGGCACCTCGGTGAAGGTGACCATCCTGGATCTCACGGGCCAGGAAGTGTGGGACTACGAGGAGTTCTCTCCCGAGGGCCCCAACGAGATCGAGTGGCGGACGGACTCGATCGCGAGCGGGCTGTATCTCTGCAGAGTGGAGGCGGAGGAGAGGTCGGGTACGACCGTCGTGTTTCGCAAAGTGGCCGTATTGAACTAGAACCGGACGGCCGCATGCAGGTGCGGCCGAACACCGCGGAGGGTTCTCGAAATGAGAAGGACGCTGGCGCTAATGATCTTGACGGCCGGGATGCTTGTCGTCGCTCCCGTGGCGGGCGGAGCCGATCCCGTGCGGATCCTTGACGGGGAAAAGCTCATCCCGGAGTTTCTCTGGTCCGGCGACGCGGTCGAGCGCATGCTGGATGATCTGGCCGTTTCGACCTCGACGGAGACGCCGCCGCTGGAAGCCGGGGGCGTCGAGTATCTCCAGCCGGGGGAGTCGGGGTACAAGTCTCCCGGGCGGGCGTTCTTTCTCTCCCTCTTGGTTCCGGGGACGGGGGAGCTGTATTCGGGATCGAAGCGCGGGCTTGCCTTCCTGGGACTGGAAATCATCTCGTGGGCCGGGTATCTCCACTACGACAGCAAGGGGGAGGACGAGAGGGCCAACTACCAGGCCTTCGCCGATCTCCATTACGACCGGGACCACTACAAGGACGTGGTCAACGAAATCTGCGGGAAATACACGGACGACGATCCGAGCTGGCCGTGTTCGGAGTGCGAGTACGAGCACTGCCGGGAGGATCTGGGATCGTACGAAGGTTACTCCGAGAGCCAGTGCGAGATGGTTCGGGGCCATTTCATTCTCCCCGAGGAGAACGGCCAGCACTATTACGAAGACCTGGGGAAGTACGACAAGTACATCTTCGGCTGGGACGATTGGTACGAAGCCTACGCCCCCAGTCGTGACGCGATCTACTGGACCACCTGGAAGCCGGGCGAACCCTGGCCGACCACGGTTGAACCCTGGAACGAGACCATCGGCATGCGCTCGAACTACCGGGAGGACTACCGGGAGATGCGGAGGAAGAGCAACGACCATCTGGACCGGGCCACCTACTTCACGTGGTTGGTGCTGGTCAATCACGTCGCCAGTGCGCTGGACGCCGCGTTCACGGCGCGCACGCACAACCGGCGGCTGGCGGGAGAGTCGTCTGCGATCGATGTGGCTCTGGATGCGCGACCCCTCGAGAACGACATGGAGACTCGTATCTTCCTGAGAAAGCGGTTCTGAGTCAATCCATCGCCCCGGATCCATCCATGGCCAGGACCCGGTGGAGCGGGGCGCGGTGAAACGGAGGCGGGCAGTTGGCGGTACGGGTGATGATGGCGATTCTGTTGTGGGCCTCGGGTTGCGCCGTCGGTTCGGGCTCGGCCGATGCGCAGGACCTGGACCGATCTGCCTGTACGGTCCTGACGGCAGGAAACGGCTTGGACCGAGCTGCCTGTACGGTCCTGACGGCAGGGAACGGCTTGGACCGAGCTGCCTGTACGATCCTGACGGCAGGGAACGGCTTGGACCGAGCTGCCTGTACGGTCCGGACGGCAGGGAACGGCTTGGACCGAGCTGCCTGTACGATCCGGACGGCAGGGAACAGCTTGGACCGAGCTGCCTGTACGGTCCTGACGGCAGCGAACGAGGCCCGACTGGACGCCCTCGCCTCGAGTCTGGCTCAAGGAACGCGCGCGCAAGCGGTCCCTTCCGTGTCGCGCAAGTCCGCTCGAAAAGCCTTCTTCCTGTCTCTCCTCCTTCCCGGGTTGGGGCAGCGATATCTGGGCCAGCATCGACGCGCGTGGATCTACCTCGGCGCGGAGGCCGGCGTGTGGGCCGCGGTGACCACATTCTATGTCCAGGGCTCAATGCGGGAGGACCGCTACAGGGAGTACGCGGAGATCGTAGGTGGGGCGGATCCCGGAGTGGACGACGACGAGTACTACAAGAACCTGGCGCTCTATGAATCCAGTGACGTGTTTGCCACGGTGGTCCGCTGGGACGGTCGGGCGCTCCATCCCGATGACCCGGAGGCTCAGCGCCTGTACTATTCGGAGAATGTCTATCCTGCAGACATGGCGTGGTCCTGGCCGACCGAGGCGACCTTCGACGAGTACAAGCGCCTCAGGCGGCGAAGCAAGCGGGCGTACCGTACGGCCGTGAACGTGATCGGTCTCTCGGTGCTCAACCGCCTGGTGAGTGCCATCGACACCGTGATGGGTCGGGAGAAGAGGCAATACGCGGGCGGGCTGCAGCCGGTGTTCTCGATGAAAACGTTGCCGGGGAGCGACTCCCCCATGCCCTTCTTATTCTTCGCCCGAGCCTTCTAGCCCGGGTTATTCACGAATCTCCGGCTTTCGCCTCTCGGCTCTCTGCGGTGAGAGGGAGTACGTCCACGATGAGACGCTTTCTGTTCTGGCTGCTGCCGGCGTTTGTCGGTGCCTGCGGAAGTGGCGGGAGCGGTGCGCCGAGTGATCTTTCGAGTTTCTCACCGATCCTTCGATTCGAACGGCACAAGACGTTGGGGTCCTCGGGGACGGCGGGGGGGCAGTTCGATCGGCCCACCGGGCTGACGCTGGACTACAGGGGCAATCTGTACGTCGTTGACGCCGGAAACAACAGGATCCAACAATTCGGCGGCGGACGGTTCGTCCTGGAATTCGGCATCTTCGGTTCGGAGGGGGGGCGCTTCATCGAGCCGGTGAAGGCCTCGGCGGCCCACGGATTCACGGTGACGGTGACCGACTCGCGAAACGAGCGCTGGCAGTCCTTCGATCTCAACGGCAACTTCCTCGCCGGGAGTGTGGAATCGGCCGACGAGCGCCTGGGCATTCCGTGGGGAATCGCCCGGGGCCAGGACGGCCGCCTGTTTCTGACGAACGTTCAGGATCACACCATCGTCGTCGTCGGTCTCGACGGAGAGGTGGAATTCGACTTCGGCGGTTTCGGCGCGGGCCGCGGCCAGCTCAACCGGCCGATGGGAATCGCCCTCTCTCGTGCCCAGACGCTCTACGTCGCCGACACGGGAAACCATCGCATTCAGATCTTCGATGTTCACGGAGGCTCGCTGGGCGCCTGGGGGCGGCGCGGCAGCGGCCGCGGGATGTTCGAGGGACCTCAGGGGGTCGCCGTGGATTCGCGCGGGCGCGTGTACGTGGCCGATACGGGTAACCACCGCGTCCAGGTGTTCGACGCCTCGGGAGCCTGGCTGTCGACGCTTCCAGAGACGGATTCTCACGGGGAATTCCTGCACCCCGGCGACGTGGCCGCCGACGGAGATCGCCTCTGGGTCGCCGACACGGGCCACAATCGGGTTCTGGAATTCCGGGTCATCGATGATACGGTCCCGCACTGATCCTCGGGTCCTCGGGATTCTGGGGATCTTGACGATCTCGCTCTTCCTGACGCCGGGCGGCCTGCGGGCGGCCACGGCGCCGTCCGACACGGTATCCCTCTTTCGCGGCGAGGCTCTGGTTCGCGGGGACGGCACGCCGGGTCCGTTTCCACTCCCCGATCGCCTGATCATTCCCGGATCCGAAAGCGTCGAGCTGGAGGGAAGACGGCTTCGCGCCGGACCCGATTATCAGCTGGACGCGATCCGGGGTCTTCTGACCCTGACCCGCTCCCTCGAGACCGGACAGATCCTCTACGTCCGCTACGAGAGATTCCCCTACGATCTGGAACCCGTTTCCTTCCACCGGCGGATGGAAATTGCGCCCGAACGGTCGGGTGTGATCGAACCGCATTCCGCTCCCGCGTGGGAGAAACCGGGCGGCGGGACGGGGCAGGATCTTGCCCGGCTGACCGTGGCGGGGAACAAGACCTTCTCGGTCGAGTTGGGGTCGAATCAAGACATGACGCTCAAGCAGGCCCTGAACCTTCAGATCGGCGGCTCGGTGGCCCGGGACGTGGAAGTGCGGGCCATTCTCTCGGACACGGATATTCCGCTTCAGCCCGAAGGAACCACCCAGGAGCTGGAGCAGCTGGACAACGTCCTCGTGGAAGTCAAGAGCACCCACCTCTCGGCCACCCTTGGAGACTACGCCGTATCCATCACCGACAGCCGGTTCGCGTCTCTGGAGCGCCAGCTGGAGGGGGTGTTGGGTCGAGCCGACTACGATCGCGTGCGGGTCGCGGCGGCAGGGGCGGTGTCCAAGGGGAAGTTCGCGTCCATGGAGTTTCGAGGTGAAGAGGGGAAGCAGGGTCCTTACCAGCTCCTCTCCTTGGACGGCGGTACGTACATCGTGGTGGTGGCCGGGAGCGAGCGCGTCACCGTCTTCGGCGAGCGCATGGTGCGCGGCGAGAACAACGACTACACGATCGACTACGCGGATGGAACCATCCAGTTCACCACGAAGCGCCTCATCACCGAGGACGCGGAGATCGCCGTCGACTACGAGTACATGACGGAAGAGTACAAGCGGGGCCTGTACTTCGGGCAGACCGAGGCGCTGGATCTCTGGGGCGAGCGGGTGGATATCGGGATGTCGGTCTTCAGCGAGCAGGACCAGAAGTCCCAGCCGCTGGCGGAGGACTTGACGGCGAAGGATCGAGAGATTCTTGCGGCCGCGGGCGACGAAGAGGCGTGGGTGACCGGAGCGACGGAGGTGGGTGCGGGGGAAGGGCTCTACAATTGGATCGAAACGGCCCCCGGTGAAGGGTACTTCATCTGGGTCGGTTCGGATTCCGGTTCGTACGAAGTTCGCTTCACGGAGTTGGCAGATTCTTCGGGGCAGTACGTCCGCCGGTTCGACGACCGTGCCGGCCGGTTCATCTACGAGTATACGGGACGTGGATCGTACACGCCGCGCGTTCGCCTGCCCAGCCCGCAGTCCCACACGCTGGCGGATCTCCGCTGGAACGTTCGGGGAACCCGCCGGTTGACGCTCTCCGGGGAAGCCGCCCTCAGCAGCCTCGATCTCAATACCTTCTCGGATCTGGACGACGGTGACAACGTGGGCGGAGTCTACGAGGTGCGGATGGCCCTGGACAAGAAGCCCATGGGCCTGGGCGGCCGCTCCCTGGGGGCGGTTTCGGTTCGGGGATTGTCTCGCTCCCGCGAGGAGCGGTTTCAATCCCTGGGACGCACCGAGGCGGCGTACTACGGGAAGCGCTGGAACCTCTACACGACCGCTCCCGAGCGGGAGGAACAGGTTCGGGAGGCGGAAGTGGTCTACGAGCCGTGGAACGGGAACCGGATGGCGCTCAACTACGGGCGCCTGGACCAGGGGGATCAGTTCACCTCCATCCGCAAGGAAGCCGTCGCTTCTCAGGACTGGGGACGCGGCACGGCCGTGTCCGGCGTGGTCGAGAAGGTGGATTCCTGGGACAAGCGTCCGGCCGGCGACCATCGCCGCAAGACCCGCAGGTTCCGATCGGATGCCTCGGCCCGGTTGGGCGGAATCCTCTCCCAGTTTTCCTTTGAACACGATTCCCGGGACCGGGGCAACCCGGACAGCCTGCTCTGGGGGCTGCGGTTTGAGGAAGCCCGCGTCTCGGCGTCTCTGGCGGACGCGGGGGCTTGGGGGGCGTCGGTGACGGTCGGAAGGAGGGAGAACGACGTGCCGCTCGGCGGGCGGTGGGTGCCCAAGTCGACCTCCAACACGACGGAGATGCTTCTCAAGTACCAGGGGGCGGGAACCCTGTCGGGAGGGGCGACCGTGTCGCACCGGCGAGTGGAATACGACCGCCGCTTTCAGGACGCCGACGTCACAACGGATCTGGCGGACCTCGATCTGAAGCACTCGATGTTCGCCGGTCGTCTGAGAAACACTTTCAACTACCGGATTTCCAACGCCACGAGGACGATGAGAGAACGCCACTACGTGTACGTCGGTGAGGGCGCGGACTACGATAGTCTGGGCAATTTCGTCGACGGAGAGGGGTTCTACGAGTCCGTGACCGTTCCGGGGAATCCTCGGCCCGTGACGGAAGTCGTGGCGAGCGCCCGTTTCAAATGGCAGCCGGGTCCGGCCGGGAGCCCGAGTGGGGACGGCTGGCCCGGACATTTTGCCGCCGAGACCTTCCTGAAGGTCGATGAGAGGACAACCTCGACGGACCGTCGGCGGGTCTACCTTCTCGATCCCGGGGTTCTTCAGGACGACCGGACGACCCTGGAGGGGCGATTCACGCTGCGCCAGGATGTGTTCCTGTTGCCCGACCAGCCGACCTTCTCAATTCGCCTCCGGTACGAATATAACGATTTAACCGACAACAGGTTCGAAGGATTGCTTCGTGATGTGGTTGAGGGCCGGAGGAGCGTTCTGATCCGAAGTTCTCCACGGGAGGGTCTCGGTTTCGACGTCGAATACCTGAACCGCTGGCGGGGGGAAGACCTGGAGGAGGGTGGAGCGGTTCAAAGCGAGGAGCGACGCTCTCACGGGTTGAAGGTCCTGCTGACGGCGTGGCTGGGAGCCCGCGCCAGGCTGGCGCTGCGAAGCCAGTGGGAGGACTCGATCGATCGGGTCTCCGATCGAAAGGTCCGGGCGGTTGAGATGGAGCCCAAGCTCACGTACAGTTTCCTCGGCAAGGGGCGCGCGGAATCCGCGGTTACATGGCGGGGGGCCTCGGGAGACGAGCAGACGGGATCTTTCTCGAGAATCGCGTACACCGGGCGTCCGGGCTGGGAATGGCGGTTGAGCGCCGACTACCGCGTGGGGAAGTACGTCACCGCCTCGCTCACCTACTCGGGGAGCAGTTTCGAAGGTCGGGATACGATGCACAGTGGAAAGTCGGAAGTCCGCGCGTACTTCTAGTGTCGTGACCCGGAAGTAG
>Ga0180432_10002059_pt1 | contig 30731 bp, 18 predicted proteins | sample SS_ome_10_FD_132414 | JGI IMG/M metagenome (GOLD analysis project Ga0180432, IMG submission 132414) | Hypersaline lake sediment archaeal communities from the Salton Sea, California, USA - SS_1_MS_2 metaG | ecosystem: Environmental > Aquatic > Non-marine Saline and Alkaline > Hypersaline >...
CTCGCCGAATCGTCGCGACATCCATGTCTCGCTCCTGTCAAGAAACCCAATCCATCCCCCTGACAGGAGTTATCGAACTTGACCGCCCAATTTCTTGAGCCTACTTTGCGCTGTAGTGCTAACATCCCACCTCATTATACGCGTTCGGATGATGGGTTGCACCAGATCGGTTGGGCCCCGGCCCAGTCGTCGCTTGGCAGCGGGTGGGTGGCCCAAGCGCACAGAGGGGCATCCGAGGAACGTCAGGGATGGACTCGGCGCACCAGGTTGTCGATAATGCGTCCTGGGTTACGTTTCGGCTTGCCAGCGCATGTACAAGGATCTGGAGCAATGTCTGACGGTGTAGAGAAGGTAACCATCATCGGTTCGGGACCAGCGGGGTGGACGGCGGCGATCTATGCCGCGCGGGCCAACCTCGATCCGGTCGTCTACGAAGGTCAGCCCAAGCGCGTCGGGGCAGTGAACGAGATCCCGGGCGGACAGTTGATGTTCACCACCGAGGTCGAAAACTACCCGGGGTTCGCCAAGGGCATCGATGGGCCGGAGATGATGATGCAGTTCCGGGCCCAGGCGCAGCGGTTTGATGTCCGCATCGTCACCCGGGACATCGCTCGCGTCGACTTCTCGAGCCGGCCGCTCCAGTTGTGGGACAGCGCCGACACACCGATCCAGTCGCACGCGGCGATCGTTGCCACCGGGGCGCGGGCGAACTGGCTGGGCTTGGAGAACGAGCAACGGCTGGCCCAGTCCGGAGGCGGGGTGAGCGCGTGTGCGATCTGCGACGGCGCCCTGCCGATCTTCCGCGAGAAGGAAGTAGCGGTCGTCGGTGGTGGGGACGCGGCCATCGAAGAGGCCACTTACCTGGCCAAGTTCGCATCGAAGGTCTATCTCATCCATCGTCGCGACGAGCTGCGGGCGAGCAAGGCGATGCAGCAGCGGGCGTTCGACAACGAGAAGATCGAGATCCTGTGGGACACGATCGTCGTGGACGTGCTCGGCCAGGAGCGTCTGGAAGCCTTGCGACTCAAGGACGTCAGGACCGGCGCGGAGCGCGACATGCCGGTCAGCGGGCTGTTCATGGCCATCGGCCACACGCCGACGACCGACTTCGTGAAGGGCCAGCTTGATCTGGACGAAAAGGGCTACATCAAGCTGAGCGATCCGGCGCGGACGACGACGAACGTGGCAGGCGTGTTCGCCGCTGGGGACGTGGCGGACGCGACCTACCGCCAAGCTGTCACCGCTGCCGGCATGGGCTGCAAGGCCGCCATCGACGCCGAACGATGGCTCGCCGCCCAGGGCATCGAGTAGCCGATCCGGCGTGTTGTCCATCCAGCGTTTGACGACGAGGCAACGTCTGTGGAGATCCTGGACGCGGCCGAATCCCGTCTTGCCGTTGCCCTGCTCCTCAATGGGTCCGTCCTGTGGACCTGTCATCGGTTCCTGCGATGGCTGTCGCCCGTCGGCGATCGACTCGACCACGCGATCGATCTGATCCTCTGGCACGCGGCCGTCGTGACCGCCGTCGTGGGCGGGCTCGGATGCATCGGCGCACTTAGCCTGACGGCAGTGACCACGGTCGTTCTTGTGCTCGCGATTACGACGAGCGTTGCGTCGGCACGGTCCAGAAGGTCGGGAAACCGGGATACACCACCAGACCTGGCCGCGTCGTCGAGCAGGTCATCGACCACAGCTCATCCCTGGGACCACACTGCCTCGGTGGTCGTCGCGGTCTTCACTGTCGGCTTCGTGATCGCGATCGTGGTCGCCTGGCGGACCACGCCAGCGCTGGCCACCGACGCGTTGATCTATCACCTGGGCGTGCCGGCTCAGTGGCTGCAGGACCAGCGCCTATCCCTCGTCCCGCTCTGGTTTCACAATCCAGCCAATACCTACTCGCCCCTGCACGCATCCTGCGTGTTTGCGTGGTGGATGCTGCCGATGGGCAACGACGTCTTGGCACGGTTCGGCCAACTGCCAATGCTGCTGCTCTGCTGGCTGTGCATCTTTCGGATGCTGCGTCGCGCGGGGGTCGCCAGCGCGGTAGCGGCCGCGACGGCGGGCGCGTGCTGTCTGTCGCGGCCGTTCTTGGCCGAGGCGGTCCAGGCCAAGGACGACGTGATCCTGACCGGCTATGTACTCGCAGCGATCGCCGCGTTGAACCGCGAAGATGTATCGAGCATCCGCGGCACGCTGCGTGTGGGGCTCGCGGTCGGCCTGCTGCTGGCAACGAAGTACACGGCTTTCCTTGCGCTTCCGGCGATTGCGCTGAGTGCGGCACCCGTCTTGGGCCAACGCGCGATCCGACGACGGCTGGTCTGGACGCTGGTGCCGATCGCGATTCTGGCAGGGCCGTGGTACCTGCGCAACCTCATCCTGACGCATAACCCAGTCTTCCCGGTCGAAGTCCGCCTTGGGTCCTGGACACTTCTGGCCGGGGCCTTCGCAACCACAGTCACGTCCGAGCAGCGAACGCTCGGCAGCCTGATGGACGTGCTCGTCGGCACCGGGCGTTTCAGCATTCGATGGTGGCTTCTGGCAGCGGCGACGGTGGCGTGGGCGACATGTTGGCCGATCTGTCGAGGTCGGTGGCGGGAATCGACCGTGCTGACGGCCCTGCTCGGCCCCCCTCTGCTCCTCGTTGTCTTCTACTTCGTCTCCCCGTTCCGGGAGGTGCGATTTCTGTTCCCAGCCATCGCGTTGCTGTTCGTGGCGGCCGGGCTGGCGATTGGACGTCTTCCCGGATCGATCTGGATCAGTCGCGTGCTGGCGGGGGCACTCCTAACGGGGTCGGTGGCCACGGCTGTGCCCGCAAAGCTGCTGCCACCGGTTCTCTTCGTCGCTGCGATCCTGTCGACGGGGGCGCTGATCGCCCGATTCGTCTGGCTGCGATGGATCGCCGCCTGGCGAGACATGCGACTCGTGTCGCTCGCGGCCCTGGGCCTCTTCGCAGCCGGCCTGGTCTACGTCTACTGGGCCGTCTACGTGGATCGCTGCCGCACGGACTACCGCGTGATGTGGACGATGGCCTACGAACAGTATGGCCTCGGGCCCGCGTGGGAGTGGCTGGACAAAAACGCCGCCCCGGGCGACGTCATCGCTTGCACCGGGACACCGATGACCTACCCGCTGATGGGATTCGATCTTGACCGCCGCGTCGTCTACGTCCCGGTCCGCCCGGACATCCAGGACTTCGCCGACCTGCCGAGGATCGCCGAGCCGTTGGCGGGCGGTAAGATCATCGCGCGGACCATGCAGGCCTACCGGAGCAATCCAGACAAGACACACTGGTTGAGCGGATTGGCCCGGCGCCGGGTGCGGTTCGTCCTGACCACCCCGACGGGCGCTCGTCAGCCGATCGAACAGGCTTGGGCCGATGCGGATCGGGGATTCCGGCTTGTGTTCCGGTCGGACGCGACGCGCATCTACGCCGTTCCCGCGACCGGCTCCAACCGTCCATCGTCACCGCCGACAACGTCCCCCCTGTAGGCCCACCCGGGGCCGTGTATACTACGACCCCAGCAGCTTCCATCAGCGATCAAGGAGCGTGTCCGTGCGGTCTATCCGGATCACGGTCATTCTGACTGCCGCGACCACTGGGTGCGGCCAGCCCGTCAAGCTGACGCCGAGCGAACGCGTCGAGACGCTCTACCGCGCCGACCCTGTTACGAGCTGGGCCAGTCACCGCAGCGATGAGCGTCTCGAACGGGAGTTCGCCTCCTACAAACTCGAGCGCCGGCCCGGACCGGGCGGCGCGCTAGCCCTCCGGTGGCGGTTCGAGCCGGAGCGTGTTGGATACAGCGATGCGTTCCTGCACAGGTCGATCTTGGGCGGGTTCCGCGCGATTCGCTTGCGCGTCAACAGTACGGGGGCAGATCTGAAGCTGGCCGTCAAGCTGGGCGACGCCAATGGGTCGGAATGGACGGCCGACCCGGTGGCGCTCTCGGGACCTGGATGGCAGGAGGTGGAATGGCATCGGCCTCAGTTCTACGTGGCCGGGTGGAGCAGGGATCCTGACGGCCGGCTGGACCTGCCGACCCAGTATCTGGCCGTGATCGCCTTCGACTTACAGACGGGCCGGCAATACGAATTGTGGATCGAACGCGTGGACGTCGTCCGTGACGTCGTCGTTGTGCCGGGCCTTCGCATCGAAGCGCCCGGCACGGTTCGCGCGGACCAGCCGCTGCCCATCACCGTGCGCTTCCCGGGGCCGCCACAGGCGGCGCCCTGGTGGGTGGATCTGACGTTCGACGACGGGCAGGTCCTGCGGCGGAAACTCGGCGAGCTCCGGAGCGGCCAGTGCATGGCGATCTCCCTGCCGAGGTTCCTGTCGGGAGGACGATGCCACATTCGCCCGCGCTTAGGAGACATGCCCGTCGTCGGCGAGCGGACCGGAGAGCCGATCATGGTCCCGATCACCATCCAGCCGCGTCGGGGCAATCCGGACGACGCCACCGCCGAGGTCCGCGCGTCGGACGGCGTGCCGACGCTGTTCATCAATAGACTGCCCGATTCCTGCATGGTCTACATGACCTACCACCCGAACCCGCGGTACTTCGTGCAGTTCGGTCGGGCCGGCGTGCGGTTGTTCACGTTCAGCTCGACGCCGACCGCGGCCGAGTACGGTCTGTCCCCACCGACATGGGTCGGCCCGGACAAGTTCGACTACAGCAATCTCGACGAACGGGCCCGCAAGGTGCTCGACGTCGTGCCCGATGCGTATGTCTTCCCTCGGATCTATCTGTTCAGTCCGGAATGGTGGGACCACCAGCATCCCGATGACTTGGTGACGTACGACCCCGGCGACGGTCGGCCACGACCGTTCGCGCGGGACGGTCGTAAGCGCGCCCCGTCGTGGGCGTCGCACGCCTGGCGGGAAGATACCGCCGCCGCGATCCGCCGGTACATCGAGTACGTCGAGGCATCCCCCTACGCTGACCGCGTCATCGGATACCACTTGGCCTCGGGGACGACCGAGGAATGGATGATGTGGGGGGCGAACGAGAACCAATGGGTGGACTACTCCCCCGTCAACGTCGCGGCGTTTCGAGCGTGGCTAACCGAACGGTACGGGAACGACGAGGCGTTGCGACAGGCATGGCATGACCAGAGCGTCTCCCTGCAAACGGCTGCCATCCCGCTCAAGGCCGATCGCGTCCGCACGCGATTCGGGATCCTCCGTGATCCGTCCACCGAGCAAGACGTCATCGACTTCACGCTGTACAACGCCGATCTGGTCGCTGAGACCATCGCGTACTTCGCGCGGGTCGTGAAGCAGGCAACGCGACGTAAGAAGCTGGTCGGCGTGTTCTACGGGTATCTCCTGCAACTCACGGGCCAGCGGCAGCAGAACGCCGGGCACCTGGCGCTCGAAAAGGTGCTCAACAACCCGGACATCGACTTCATCACCTCGCCGACGTCGTACGCCTTCCGAACGCCCGGCAGCGGCTACAGCCACTTCATGTCCCTGACCGACAGCGTCAAGCTGCACGGCAAGCTGTGGATCGACGAGAACGACATCCGCACCTGGCTGGTTTCGGTCAAGGCGGGTCAGTGGGGTAAGACGGACACCTACGCCGAAACGCTGAAGCAGGAACGACGGGAGCTCACCAGCGTGCTCGGGCAGGGCTGTGGCCAATGGTGGTTCGACATGGGCGGCGGGTGGTACGACGATTCGCGGATGATGGGTCAGATTGCCCGGATGAAGATCATCGCCGACAAGACGATCGGCCGGCCGCGAAGATCGGTCGCCGAGATCGCCGTCGTCGTCGACGACAAGAGCCTAGCCTACCTGCGTCCGGGCAATCGTCTCAGTCGTGCGCTGATGTTGGACGTCCTGCCGCATCTGGCTCGGACTGGAGCGCCACTGTCGTACTACCTGATGAGCGACCTGCCGAAGGCGCCCAAACACAAGATGTACGTGTTCCTCAACGCGATCGCGCCCGATGAAGCCGACCGCCAGGCCATCGAGGCGCTCAAATGCGATGGGCGCGTGTTGGTCTTCTTCTGGGCGGCGGGGCTCTATCGTGACGGGCGAATCGACCCGGCCGGCGTTAGTGATCTGGTAGGAATGCAGATCGCGATGTCCAAGAAGCGCCAGCCGATGCTGGGTCGTTTCGTCGGAGACGCTCGGCTGGTCGAGAAGCTTGCCCGGCGGTCCCTTGGCGTGGACGTGTCGGCGGAACCGTCCTTCTCGGTTGACGATGCCAAGGCAACGATCCTGGGACGTGGAACGCGGGGGCAAGCCGTCCTGGCCATCCGAGAATACAGGGACTGGACCAGCGTCTACGCGGCCGTCCCGGTCCATTCGCGGGAGCTGTTCCGCCGCCTGGCGGCCAGGGCAGGCGTGCACCGCTACATCGACACGCCGGACGTCGTCTACGCGACGCAGAGCCTCCTCGGAATTGCGTGCAACGAGGCCGGCAAGCGAAGGGTTCGACTCCGCAGACCGGCGCAGGTCTGGGACCTGTTCGAGAATCGAATCGTGTGCAATGGGGTGACCGAGTTCTCGATTGACATCGAGAAACATGGCACGGCGCTGCTGAGGATCGACGAACCATGACCCGGATGCTGAGCCTGCTGACGCTGGTCGTATCTCCAGTCGCTGCCTCCGCGGGGACATTGCGGACGCAGGTATCTCTCAACGGGGAGTGGCAGACAGCCGAAGCGACCCGTATCGACGCGCTGCCGGGCCAGGTTCGTTGGTCTGCAACGCAAGTTCCGGGCGTTCATCGCAGCTTCACCGGCAAGAAGCGTTGGTTCCGACGAAAGATCGACGTGCCCGCCGATTGGCAGGGGCGACGCGTGAGGCTGCGGTATGACGGCGTTCGATGGAACAGCCACCATTTCGTCAACGGTCAGCCCGTGGGTCAGTACTTCGAGGGATTCAGCCCGTTCGAGCTCGACGTGACCAAGGTGATCCGATTCGGACAGTCAAACGAGCTGCTGGTCGGCGCCTGCGACTGGCAGGGCGTGTTCGCCAAGCCGATGGCGATCGATACGAAGCTCGGATGGCACCGGATCCGTCACGCACCGAAGGACCTGGTCCTATCCCCGATCGGCGGTCGCTACGGCGAATACGGGATCTGGGCAGATGTCGCCATGTTGGTGAGAGACCCGGTCCACGTCCGCGACGCGACGATTCGCACGTCCGTCCGCCGACAGGAACTAACCGTGATCATTGAGCTGGCCAACGACGGCTCGAACGACGCGGCCGTGACCCTCGCTGGTCGCGTGGTCGAGACCGGTGGCGTGAGGCTCCCCGACAAGTCGGTCACCATCAAGCCCGGCAAGCGTACGACGGTAACGTCGACGATCCCGTGGCCATCACCGAAGTTGTGGACCTACGAGACGCCTCACCTATACCACCTGCAATTGGAGCTGACCAGCAAAGGTCGGGTCGTGGATCGATTGACGCAGCGGTTCGGGTTTCGCGAGTTCTGGTGCGACGGGCCGTGGTTCTACCTGAACGGGGTCCGCCTGATCTGCCGGGCCAGCTCGATGTGGCCGCTCGGCGCGAACACGGTGGCCGAGGCGGCGGATCGGCTCCGCCGCCTCAAGGCCGTCAACGTGATGTGTTTCCGCACGCACACACAACCGTGGCGGCAGTTGTGGTACGAGGCGGCGGACGAGGTCGGCATCTTGATGATCCCCGAGGGCCCGGTCTGGAACGACGATGGCGTCTACCGCGTCAACGACGACCGCTTCTGGGACCACTACGCCGCCGAACTGACGGGGATGGTCCGGCGGATGAAGAACAACCCGTCGGTGGTCGCGTGGAGCCTGGAGAACGAGATGTACGGCTCGCGGATGCGCGACGAGACCCCGCGCGCCAAGGCGAGACTTGTCGAGCTCGGGCGAAGGATGCGGCAGTGGGACCCGACGCGGCCATGCACGTACGAATCGGACGGCGACCCGGGCGGGGTGGCGGACATCATCGGCATCCACTACCCGCACGAGATGCCGCGCGCCTACCTGTACCCCAACACGTGCTACTGGATGGACCGACCGATCAAGCCCACCCACTGGTTCACCGAAGGCCAACCAACCTGGCAGTGGGATCGGACCAAGCCGTTGTACCTGGGCGAGTACCTCTGGTGTCCCTCGCCCACGCCGGCGGCCTACTCGGTGATGTACGGCGATCGGGCCTACGACGACTACGCCTACTACAAGCCGAGGGCGATTGGCCGGGCGTGGCAGATGCAGACGCGGGCCTATCGTGTCTATCGCGTGTCGGGCCTGTGCCCCTGGACGTGTGCGGGCGGCAGCTTGGATGTCGGCAAGGACCCGATGGCGGCGGCGCAGGCCGAGTCGATGCGGCCGTTGGCCGCCTTTGTCAAGGAGTACAACACGCGCTTCTACGGCGATCAGACGATCCGCCGGACGCTGCAGATCATGAACGACACGCTGCACAGCGGCAGCGTGAAGGTGACGTGGCAGTTCGCGGTCGGCGGCAAGACGTGCGGTCGCGGGCAACTTGCCCTCGAAATGAAGCCGGCCGATCTGGCGGTGCGGACGATTGAACTCAAGACGCCGAAGGTAAGCGCGCGCTCCGATGCCCGGCTGACGGTTCGAGCTCGGATGGCCCGCGCTCCCGACTTCCAGGAGAGCATCGCGTGCAGCGTGTTCCCTCCGATCTCCCTGAACACGATGAAGACACAGAAGGTGGGGCTGCTGGCGGCGGGACGGAAGCTGCGGGAGCGGCTTGTGCAGTCAGGCCTGGAAGTCCAACGTGTCGCCACTGCGGGGGAGATACCGGACGAAGTGGGCATCCTCATCGCCGCACCCAATACGCTGGCCGAGGCGGACTGCAGCGCTGCTGAGCCTGTCCTCCGGATCGGCGAGCCTCCGGCGGCTGAACGAGGGATCCACGGGTTCCTGGCCCGGGGCGGGCGGATCCTGATGCTGGCCCAGCGATCGCCGCACGTCCGTGTAGGGTCGATCCAGTTTGCGCCGCGCCAGTCGACGATGACGTTCCCGCTGTCGCCCTCGCACGCGCTGCTGCGCGACGTCCGGCCCGACGATCTGCAGTTCTGGGGACCGGACCATGTCGTCGCGGACGCCCATGTCGACCGAACCGCTTGCGGCGGACAGCCAATCGTTGTCTCGGGCAGCAGCAAAGGGATCGGGCTCGTGGCGCTCGCCGAGTGCCAGGTCGATCGCGGGCTCGTGATCGCGTCAGGCCTTCGGTTGCTCGACGCCATGGACGCCGAGCCCGCCGCATCGTTGATCCTGCGCAACGCCCTGCAATACATGGATTGCTGGCAGCCGGCGCCGGAGCCAGTCTTGATATGCGGCCCGGACGGCGACGATGCATTGCCGTCGTTGGTCGACCGACTGGGATTTCGGATCGCACGAGCGCATGGCCCACGTCCGGATCTGCCTACGGACGCCAGAGCGTTTCTGCTCGCCCCCAACTGCTCTGCGGAAACCGTGATGGATCTCGTCGCTCGCCTCAACAAGACCGATGGCTTGACGTGGTGGCATCGGCCCCGACCCGAGACATTCGCAGCGGTGATGGAGCGCCTGAATCTTCCTTATCGGCTGTCGCCTGCGACGGGGCCGATACGCCTCCGCCGGGACAGCCCCTTCGTGGGCGGCCTGGCACAAGCCGACCTGTACTGGCTCACCGAGCACCCCAAGACCAGCGTCGGTTGGGCCATGACGCCCATGGACGCGTCGATCATCGATCATGAGGTGGTCGTCGCCGGACGGCTGCAGCTGGACCGCGCCCGGACGCTCCGCGCCGACGCGTTCAAGGCGATCGGCTCCCGACACAATCAACCGAGGGACCGCGGCATCTTGCTGTGTACGCACGGGAGCATGGTCGGTGACGTGGATTTTGGCGCCGGCGGCTCGACGATCGTCGGCATCCAGGCGCGGGGCTGGCCGGCGGCCGGCGTCTGGCCCAGGCTGGACATTCGGGTGGCGGGGCGGTCCATCGGACAGGTCACCGTCAACAGCCGCGAGCCAATGACGTATTCGCGTGTCGGCACCATCCCAGCAGGGCAACATCGTCTGGCGATCACGTTCCTCAATGATATGCAAACACCCGAGGAGGATCGCAACGTCTGGATCGGCGCCGCTTACGTCCAGCCGGCCGCGCCCGATCCAAGAGGCTTCGGCGTCCACACGACGCCGGCCGCGTTGGTGTCTCTGCCGATCGGCGCGGGCCGGCTCGTGGTGGACACGATCCGATGGGACCAGGCCGACCCGCGGAACCGCGAGCGGGGCAAGCGATTCGCCCAGAGCATCCTGACCAAGCTCGGCGCCCAGGCAGGGGAGGCACCGATCGCGTCCGTCGAGGCGGAGAGGATCGCGTACCAGGAGACGGCCCACAATCGTCCGCAAGGCGAGGTGCTCGTGCTGGCGACGAACGGCTGGGCGCGCGTGCCCCTCGTCTGCGATCGGCCGGGGCGATACGTCTTACGGATTCACGCCTCGGGAACCAAGGCCCGCGATGAATGGCCATTGCTCGTTGTGCGACTCGGAACGGCCGAGGTGGCGCGCGTGCGAATCGGCTCTGCGGAGCGATCCGCCTACGACGTGCCGATGACGCTCGACGGCCAGCGAACCGTGCTCGAGCTGGCGTTCGTCAACGACGTGTGCAGACCGCCGGAAGACCGAAACGTCCACCTGGACCGCGTCGAGGTTTGGGCACACGCATCGCGCAAATGAAGGTAACCGAGGTGCGGTATGACTATCGGGTCTGTCTGGCCTCGTGGAGCCTTCGGACGATCGGCTTGGTACGGCGTATCGGCCTGGCGGGCACGGTTTGGATCAGCTCGTCCGTCTTGAGGACCTGGACGCCCTTGGCCTCCAATTGGCGGAGGACCAGATCGGCTGCCACCGGGTCCCAGTACCCACAAGCGTCTCCCACCACGGACACGGGCTTCTGCCGGACCATCAGGCCGAGGGCCAGCAGCCGGATCCAGGACTCCAAACCGACGCCGAAAATGATGAACCGCTCGTGAAGCTCGTTGAGCAGGCGATCGGCCTTGGGATTGGCCAGCAGGTCCTCCGTCCGCTTCCGCAGGATGACCTGACGGTTGCGATGCAGGAGATCCAGGGGCACGGCGTAGCTGTTGTCGGCCTCAATGACCGCCCGCTTCGGCAGCAGGGTGAAGGGCAGCTTCTGCTGACCGGGCGTTCCGTCGATGCAGTGACGCGGATGACCGTTCGAATCGTCGGCGGGCCGATAGGCCTCCATGCAGGAGATCACGGGCAACCGTTGCGCGCGGACCCAGCCCATCAGCGCACGGATCTTGGGGATGACTTCCGCACGGTTCATGACGGCCATCGGTCCGTTGGAGACCAGGAAATCGCGCTGCGTAGCCACATCGATGATGACGCGCTCAAACGTTGACTTGCGTCTGGGACGAAGCATCTTACAAAGCCCTTCCGGCTCGTCTCCCCAAGTCGCTGTCTAGAAATGCCTTACACAGCGATTCAGGGCCAGCCTGCTCCCTGTCCCCATCCCGAGGGGCACCCCGGCACGTGACCGCGACCCGCGGCACCAAGTCCCCTCACGTAGGCGCTAGTATCTTATGCCTCGTATCGGCAAAAGGCGAACCACTTGGCCTGTTTTTTTTAACTGATTGTTACCAAGAAGGTTAGCCAGCTTCTGCCTTGGTTGGGCGATGGCATGAGATCCCTGCCCGCGGCCCCCCTTCACAGCAGGAACTGACGGAGGTACTGGAGGGAAAATCGAAGCCCTGCGTGTCGGCGGTCGCCACCCCACGTCCCGGCGTGTGGCTCAATCATGATGTCGCCCAAATAGTTGTGGTGGTACAGCAGGGCGAAGAACGCCCCCCAGTTGAGCGTGTCGAACCCCGGGTTGGGGTCCTCCAGCCGCTCGCCCCCGATGCTGAGGCAGCCCTTGGCATGCGCATGGTAGAACCGGTGGCCCCAGTCGCGCATCTCGGCCAGCCAGTCGCGACCGTCGTAGTAGGCGTGTGAGGGATCGTACTTCAGTCCGAGATCGGGCAGTTCGGTCAGGATCTGGTTCCAGGAGGGCGGGGCGAAGGCGAAGCTGCCCCAGTGGCAGTTATATAAAGCGACCTTCAGGCCGCAGGCAGTGCCCACCTCGACGAAGCGGCCCAGGACCTCCACGGCGCGGTGGCAGTTCTCGGTATGCGCGCGCTGCTCGGCGTGGCCGCCGCCGGTCACGAAGACGGATGCGCCGAGTTCGGCGGCCGTGTGGATCAGTCGCTCCGTGTCGGCGATTTCCTTTCGGGCCAGGTCCGCGTCATCGCTGATGTAGTTCCGCCCGAACCGTCCGATCACGCCAAGGGCGACCCCATGCCGCTTGCAGCGGTCCTTCAGCTCGTCCTGTCGGGCGAGGAAAGGACCGATGTCGTCGGCGTTCTCGTTATGCTCGAGCACGGGCACGCCCATCTCGGCGGCGAACCGAAAGTCCTCCTCGCTCAGGTCGGTGATGAAGCCGATGCGCATCGCTCGATCCCCTTGAAACCGCCAGACCCATCTCGCCCGATCCGTGTCTAGGATTATATGGACTGGGGCGTTTGCGGCAACGTGTCCTGGGACACTCACTGCTGCGTCAGCCGCCGTGATGCCCGAGACGCCGCTTGAACTGGAGAGGGAGGGGCCATAGGATCGCATTCATGATTCGTCACACGATTGCATCGGCTCTGACAGGCGTAATGCTGATCGGGCCGTGCGCGCTCGCTGCGGTCGCCGAACGTACCAAGCCCGGATCTGCGCCGCGGGCCGAGCGGCGAACGCCGGTGGTCGTGGCCGTCGAGAAGACCCGCGACGCCGTGGTCAACATCTCGGCCACCTCGACCGTCGTTAGCCGGTCTCCCTTCGGGTTTGACAGTCTGTTCGATGACATCTTCCAGGTCCCTCGGAGAAGAACCAACGCCGGCAGCGGGTTTCTGATCCATCCGTCGGGCTACATTGTGACCAACGCCCACGTGGTGGCCCGGTCGACGGACAACCGAATCACGTTCGCGGATGAGTCGAAACGCAAGGCCCAACCCGCACGGGTGGTCACGATCGATCGGGAGCACGATCTGGCCGTGCTGAAGATCGACACCGACAAGCCTCTGCCGTACCTGCGCCTGGGTCGTAGCGACGACCTGATGATCGGCGAGACCGTCATCGCCATCGGCAACCCGCTGGGATACCACCACACGGTCACGACGGGCGTGGTGGGGGCGCTGAACCGAACGCTCGAGTTCCGTTCGGACGTCAAGTACGTGGGCTTGATTCAGACGGACGCGGCCATCAACCCAGGCAACAGCGGCGGGCCGTTGCTGAACATCAACGGCGAGCTGATCGGCATCAACACGGCCATCCGGGGCGACGCTCAGAACATCGGCTTCGCCATCCCCGTCGATCACCTCCGCCGACTCCTGCCGGAGATGATGACGGTCGAGATCGAGACGCATCGACGGATCCAACTGGGCATGCTTGTCAGCGACAAGGACGCGGTCCGGGTGACCTCGGTGACGCAGGACGGACCGGCGGATCGCGCGGGCCTGGAGGCGGGGGACATCCTCCGGCAGATCAACGGCGAGGCGGTATCGCTGGCCATGGACTTCTACGCGGTCATCCTGGGCAGGAAGGCCGGCGACGTGGTCCGGCTGGTGGTGGAACGGGACGGCAAGACACATCCGCTCCGCCTGCACCTGACGGCCGTGCCCAAGCCGGACGGGGCGAAATTGGCCTCGGCGTTGTTCGGGCTTCGGGTCGAGGAGTTGACGCAACAGCATGTCCGTCGGCTGGGACTACCGCGCCGGATCGGCCTGTTCATCGCGCAGGTGGAGCCGGGCAGCCCGGCCTCCCATCTGGGCATCCGACGCGGGGACGTGCTCTACCAGCTCGGGCGCTACTACGGGTTCACGGAGTTGGACTCCGTGGGGCAACTGCTCAAGGACGTTCGGCGCGGGGACGAGATCCACGTCGGGTGGCTGCGAGCGGGGCGGGAGTACGTTTACGGCTACACGGGCCGACTACGAGCCCGATGACGTCGGCTCTAACGGCGCCGAGCGGAGCGCTATCGTGCGGGTGGTTATCGCATCGGACAGCTTCAAGGAATCGCTGAGCGCTGAGGACGTCTGCCAAGCCATCGCGCGGGGTGTGCGCGACGCGGCGCCCGATGCCGATGTCGTGCTCTGCCCGATGGCAGACGGGGGTGAAGGCACCGTCGACGCCCTGGTCGCCGCGACGGGTGGAAAGGCGATCACCACCGAGGTTCGCGGCCCCTTGGGCGAACCGGTCCGGGCGACGTGGGGGATGCTCGGGACGCAGTCGGCGGACAAGGCGGCCGTGATCGAGATGGCCGCGGCCTCGGGCCTTCCGCTGGTCCCGCCGGATCGGCGAGATCCCACGTTGACCACGACGTACGGGACGGGGCAGCTGGTCGCGGCGGCGCTGGACCAGGGCGCACGGCGGATCATCCTGGGGATTGGCGGCAGTGCGACCAATGACGGTGGGGCCGGCTGCGCCCAGTCGGTCGGCGTCCGATTCGTCGATGCCGATGGCAAGGCGCTACCCCAGGGCCTGTCGGGTGGATCCCTGAAACGCGTCCATGCGATCGACATGTCCGGTCGCGACGACCGCATCACAGATTGCGAGATCCTGGTCGCCTGCGACGTGGACAACCCTCTGTGTGGGCCACGCGGGGCCGCAGCCGTGTATTCCCCACAGAAGGGCGCGTCGCCTGAAATGGTCGGGCAGCTCGACGACGCGCTGGCGCATCTGGCCGACGTGATCGAACGCGATCTTGGCCGCGACGTCCGCGGTCTGCCCGGGGCCGGTGCAGCGGGCGGTCTGGGCGGGGGGCTGGTGGCATTCCTGGATGCCACGCTCCGCCCCGGCATCGAGATCGTGACGGACGTGGTCGGGCTGGCGGATCGGCTGGCGGGGGCCGATCTGGCCATCACGGGCGAGGGCCGGCTCGACGCCCAGTCGATGATGGGCAAGGTCGTCTACGGCGTGGGCAAGGCTGCGGGGCGAGCGAACGTTCCGGTGGTGGCCATCTGCGGATCGATTGGGGACGGGGCGGACGATTCTCTGGCGCTGATCCGGGCCTACTTCTCGATCATCGATCGACCCATGGATCTGGCGGACGCCTTGGCCGACGCCGAGCGGCTGCTGAGGCAGACGGCTGCGAACGTCATGCGGGCCTTCAGATCAGTAGGCCCTCCTCCCACCCGAGCTTGACCAGTTCGATCTTGTTCAGGTCGCTCGTGCCGATCTTGTGCTGCTTGTCCGCCGCCTCGATGTGGCGCGTCGGGGGCCTGAAGGGCCGCTCCTCGCCGAAGAACTTCAGTCGCTGGGCCTTGATGATGGACCTGCCCACGGTGTCCACCGCCACCGGGTCCTTGCTGAACAGCATCCCGTTGTATCGCCACGTGTACTTGGCGTCGTAGTGGTGAGGCCCCACGCCGTGGAACAGGGGCGTCAACAGAACCAGGACGTTCAGACGGGTCTTGCCGGCGACCAGCTTCTCCTTCCAGATCTTGCCGAGGGGCGAGCAGAACTGGCCGTGATAGGCGAACGGCATTGGCACGAACATGATGTAGTTCTTGATGCACCCACCCAGACCGGACCAGTGGTGCGTCCGCATAGGACGGGCGTTGATCAGGGCCGTACTCGTCCTGAAGACCGAATTGCGGCGGACGCCGCGGTCGTCGATCGCGACGTTCTTGTCGTTGACGCCCACCTCGCGGACGCGTCGCAGCAAGGCCTGCTCGAGCGGGGCCGGCGTGGGCAGCGGTCGCCAGACGTTGCTCTTGATGCCCACGACGTCGTTCGGCTTGATGAGTTGCCGCCAGGCAACCCTGATGTCCTTCTCGCCCAGCAGCGCGGTCACCCCGTCGTCCGCCATCTGCTGGATGACCTTGGCCTTGGCCTGGCCGGACGTGTCGGTTGCGTCGCGATGCCGGACCAGCACGACACGCGTCTTACCGGCCGCCGGCTTCTTCTCGGCAGCCAGCGCGGTGGAGGCGGCCGTCACGCCGACGAGCGTGGCGGAGGCCGTCCCGCGCATGAAGTCACGACGGGTCAGGTCATCGACGGATGCCGTCATGGCCGATGCTCCTTGTTCTTGGTTCCAGGAGGTCGCGCTGCCCGGTATTGCTTGATAGCCAGGTCGGCCAGCTTGACGGCCGCTCCCCGCGTCGGGACGTCCAGCGCCGCCGCAAGGAGACGCCCATGCGTCTGGAGGCCGATCCACTGATCGTCACCGATCTTGGCCGCACCATCGCCGTCGGCGCGGCGAGCGAACCCCGCGACGAAACGCCGCCGGGCCTCGGCAACGAGGGCCTCGGTGGGGTACAACACACAGAGCACATGGCAACGAACCTTGCCGCACCGGTAGGTGGCCAGCGCCGCCTGCGTCTTGGCGTCGAGGCCTAGCAGATTGCCCGGGCCGAAATCGTAGTGGTAATTCAGCGCGTCGGGCAGATAGACGTACCGGACGCTGTGCGTAATCAAGCCATCGGCAGGCAGGTACGCCAAGACCTCTGGGAGTGCGCCGGTCTTGCCGATGGCAGCTGCGATGGCGCGGCCCAGCTTGGCAACGGCCTCGCGGATCGGCCGCCCCGCGCGCTCCGCGTCGACGCGGACCGCCACGAAATACCGATCCTTCCAGAACGTCAACAGCTCGTCTCGCAGCTCGGCGCCCTGGCCGATGCCGGCGTCGGGGAGATCCTCGTCGCGGCCGTTCGTGAACACACCGAACGCGTCAAACGAGCCGGTCATGTCGAACAATTCGACGATGATCGATGGCTCGGGCGATCGACCGTACTGCCGGACCACGAGGCCCGCGTAGGCATAGGTGAGATAGACCTCGGCCGCACCGTCCATGTAGTCGTAGATCGTACGGCGATCGCAGAGGCGATCGGGGGGACGTGCGGTCCAGGCGCCGACGCGGTCGGGCAACAGCTTGACCATGTCCGCAAACGTTGCAGGATTGCTGGTGGTCCTGGGGGGGTGAGGCCGCGATGTTGCCCGGACGGACATCAGAATAGCCCTCGTCGACGCCGGCTACTTCAAATTGCATCAGGCCGACCGCAGATCCGGTCAGCATGGCCCATAGTATCGCAGCCAAGGCGACACATTCAATACGCCCTGACCGATGGTTGACGCGGTCCGTCCGGCGGGTAGAGTGCGCTTATGCCCGGACTGAGCGGCCTGGAAAACACGTACGCCCGCGCCTTGTATCGCCCGATGGGCCTGTCCGACGACGATCTGGGCCGACCGTTGGTGGCCGTTGTCAGCTCTGCCAGCGAGTTGGCGGCCGGCCATGTCCACCTCCATGAGCTGACCGAACCGATCCGTGCAGGGATTGCCGACCATGGTTGTGTGCCGCTGGTCCTGAACACCGTGGCGGCGTGCGACGGCATCTGCCAGGGCGCGGGAATGCACTTCATCCTACCGTCGCGTGAGGCAATCGCCGCGTCGGTGGAGTTGATGTTGCGGGCGCATCAGTTCGCGGGCGCCGTCTTCGTGACCTCGTGCGACAAGATCACGCCCGGGATGCTGCTGGCCGCGGCTCGATGCGACCTGCCGAGCGTGTTCGTGACGGGCGGCTACATGCGTCGGACGGCGTTCGACGACAAGCCCCGCAGCGCATGCGACATCAAGGAGGCCATCGGAGCCTTCAAGGCAGGACGCATCAATCAGGAACAACTTGCCGACATCGAGCGGCGAACGTGTGGAGGCCCGGGCATCTGCAACATGATGGGGACGGCCAACACGATGGCGTGCCTGGTCGAAGCGATGGGCCTCGCCCTGCCGAACAACGCGACGACACCGGCGGACGGTCGCGGCCTGCCGACACTGGCCCGGCGGGCCGGACAGGCCGCTGCCGAGGCCACCCTTTCGGGCAGACGGTTCTCGCAGACGGTGACGGCCGCCGCGCTCCGCAACGCAATCCGCGTCGGGCTGGCCATCGGCGGCAGCACCAACATGGTTCTGCACATACTCGCCTTGGCAACCGAGCTCGGGGTGGACCTGGCGCTGGACAATTTCGAGCAACTCAGCCAACACACGCCGCTGCTGGCCCGGTTCAAGCCGGCGGCCGAGGTCTTCATGGAGGATTTCCAGCGGGCCGGCGGCGTGCCGGTGGTCATGAAGGAGCTGACCCATCGGATCGACACGCGCTGCCTGTGCAGCACCGGCGAGACGATCGGCGAACGCATCGCCTTCGCGACCAACGCAGACAGGTCGGTCATTGCGTCGATGGATGCCCCGCTTGCGCCGACGGGTGGGCTGGCAGTGTTGCGGGGTTCGCTCGCGCCACGGGGCGCCGTCGTCAAGCACAGTGCGGTCAGCGACAAGATGCTGGTCCACCGCGGACCGGCCGTCGTTTGTGAAAGCGAGGAGCAGGTTCGCGCGATCCTGATGACAGGCCGCGTCAAACCCGGCGACGTGCTGATCATTCGTTACGAGGGACCGCGCGGCGGGCCGGGCATGCGCGAACTGTCCATCCCCGCCGCCATGCTGGTTGGGATGGGGCTGGGCGACTCGGTGGCTATGGTCACCGACGGTCGATACAGCGGAGCCACCCGGGGTCCCTGCATCGGGCACGTTTGCCCCGAAGCCGCCGAGGGCGGCCCCATCGCGATGGTCCGCAACGGGGACGAGATCGAGATCGACATCCCTGCCCGAAGGCTGGACCTGCGGGTCGACCCGGCGGAGCTGGCCCGCCGTCGTGCCGAGTGGCGACCGGCGGGCCCGAAGGTGACGGGCGGCTTCATCGACGTCTACCGCCACTGCGTGAGCGGCGCCGATACCGGTGCGGTGATGCGCCCCAGCCGACCGGAGGACTTAGAACCGTGCTCGAGCTAGTCAAGTGGAGCAGCACCGAGGGAGCAGCATGAGCGAAACCAAGATAGCGTTCATGGCATCATTGGGTTATGGCCGGATGGAACCACAGGAGGTCGTCCAGTCACTGAAGTCGATCGGGTACGAAGGCGTGGAATGGACGCTCGCCCACTTCAACCCGCGAACCAAGTCGGCGGCCGAGCTGGAACGGCTCGTCGAGATCACGCACGAGGGCGGGCTGGAAATCAGTGAAGCAGTCGTTCAGCCCGACGTGGTCTGCCTGGACGACGCCGTTCGGGCCGACCGGGTCAAGATGGCCCTCGAGTGCATCGAGGCGGCGGGGCAAGTCGGCATCGCGACGCTCAACTTCTTCACCGGACCCGCACCGTGGGACCCGTCGGCCCCCGTCATCGGGCGCGACATCAGTATGGGCGCCGCCTGGCAACAGATGCTCGACGCCTACGATCAGTTCGCTCCCGCAGCAGCGCAGGCGAGCGTCAGCATCGCCGTCGAAGGCGTGTGGGGGCACCTCTGCCACGACTACTTCACGACCCGGGCGCTGATCGATCACTACCGCCAGGACTGCCTCGGGGTCAACTTCGACCCGTCTCACGACGTGCTGTACGGCAACACCGACACGGGCTGGCTCGTGCGACAATGGGGCCCGGCGATCAAGCACTGCCATCTGAAGGACGCCGTGGGCGTGCCCATCAACGGGCAGTTCCTGTTTCCCTTCCTCGGCGAGGGGAACGTCGATTGGACGGGTTTCTTCCGTGCGTTGGACGCGCTGGGATACGATGGCTTCTGCTCGGTGGAGTTCGAGTCGTTTGGCTACCTGGACAAGGTGATGCACGGCGATATCGAGGCGGCGGCACGGATGTCGTTCGAGCAGATTCAGGCGCTCCGTCCAGCCGACGGATGATCGACCCCGCGCGTCGTTTCGGAGTGGACGAATGGGAGATCTCAGCAGACGCGATATCCTGCGAAACGCGGGTCGGGTCGGCCTGGGCGGCTTGGTCGGCAGTACGTTGACGGGTGGCGCCAACGCAAGGGGGGCGACCTCATCGCGACCGGGCCCGAACATCATCCTTATCTTCATCGACGATCTAGGCTGGGCCGAGCTGGGCTGCTACGGCAACCGGTTCAACGAAACACCGAATATCGACCAGCTGGCGGCGGGGGGCACGCGCTTCACCGACGCCTACTCGGCCGCCCCGGTCTGCTCGCCGACCCGCGCGAGCCTGATGACGGGCCAGTATCCGCCTCGGGTCGGGATCACGGACTACCTTCGGGCGGACGACGAGAAGCACCTGTCACCCGAGCAGGAGACGTTCGTCAGCCCGATGAAGTCGCGGGGCTACAAGACCGGACTGATCGGCAAGTGGCATTTGATGGGCGACTACGGCAAGAAGCGGGGCGCCCCGTCGCGCCACGGGTTCGACGAGGTGATCTGCTCGGAGACCGGCTACATCGCCGGGGGCAAGTACTTCCACCCCTACTTCTTCATGAAGGGGGTGGAGGCCCGGGAGGAGGGGGAGTACCTGACCGACCGGCTGAGCGTCGAAGCCGTCGACTTCATATCGCGCCACAAGCGCGAGCCGTTTTTCCTGTTCCTTTCACACTACGCCGTTCACACGCGCCTGGCCGCCAAGCGAGACAAGATCAACAAGTACAAGGGCAAGCTTGGGGCAGGCAAGCGCAAGAACCACCCCGTGCTGGCCGCAATGATCGAGAGCATCGACGAAGGCGTCGGCCAGATCTTGGACAAGCTCGACCGACTGGGCATTGCAGACGACACGGTCGTGATCTTCACGTCCGACAACGGCGGTGAGCACCGCGTCACGTCCAACGCGCCGCTGCGGGGCGGAAAATCGCAGTTGTACGAAGGCGGCATCCGCGTGCCGCTGATCGTCCGCTGGCCGGGGAAGGCCGGGCGGGGCCGCGTCTGCAAGGTCCCGGTCAACACGGTCGACTTGTGCCCGACGTTTCTCGACCTGGCCGGCGCGACGCGAGAAGACCGCCACGCAATCGACGGCGAAAGCCTCGTACCGCTGCTGAAGGGGAGACAGGACCTGAAGCGCGACGCACTCTACTGGCACTACCCGCTGGCCAAGCCACACTTCCTGGGCGGTAGGTCTTCGGGGGCAATCCGCAAGGGCGACTACAAGCTCATCGCGTTCTACGAAACCGGCCAGACCGAGCTGTACAACCTCAAGGCGGATCCCGGCGAACGGCAAGACCTGACCCCCACCATGCCGGGCAGAGTGCTGGAGCTGCGCAAACTCCTGGAGAAGTGGCGCGACAAGGTGGGCGCCCGGTCGTCGCGCGGACCGGGGCTGTAGGCGCCTGCTACGATCGGAGGCGACTTGCCGGGAGGGTGTTGCGCTCCGGCTGCCCCTTTTTCGAGCGGCGGACTGGACGCGCGGTTTCCCAGGAAGTGTAATCTGAGGAGAGAAGCGGCCGGAGCTCGGCCTCGGCAGGTGTGTGTCGGGCCAGGCGAGACGTGTGTTGGGGATTGTCCAGATGACCATCCAGTTTGCCTGCCCTTCATGCGGGCAGCCCATCGAAATCGACGAGGAACACGGCGGCAATCAGGTCAGCTGCCCCTACTGTCGGAACGTCGTGACCGCTCCGAGCGAATCGACGCTGCATCTCGGCGCCGAGGCCGAAACCGGCGCGCCCGTGGAGGCCCGACCGTTGCCACCCAATCAGGCAAGTGCCTTGCCGAACGAGGCACCCCCGCAAGGCGCGACTGAGCCAACGCCCCAGGTCCCTGTGAGCACTGGGGAGCCGCCCTGGGCCGTTCCGCAAATGGCGTCGGCAGGCGTGGTCGTTCAGCCGTTGCGCAGAAACGTCGTCGGGATCGTCGGCATCATCGGCGGGGTATTGGCATTGGCGCTGTTCGTCGTCATGCAGGTCGTCGTGATGGCCCACTGGAAGGAGTTGGGCATCGACCCCGAGGGCCCCGTGGATCAGGCCGAGATCCAAAGACAACTGATGGACAAGATGCAGGCGCCCGAGCAGCACACGTGGGTCGTTACGATGATGGCCTGTTTCGCCGGTGCGGGGCTTTGCTGGGGGGTGGGTCTGATCTGCTCGGTGATTGGCATGTCGAGACGCTATCGAGGCCGGGGAGCCGCCATCGCCGGCCTCATCGTCGCGTTGATCCTCCCGCTGATGCTCTGCGCCGGACTGCTGGTCCAGCTCTAGACCTCGGCCCGAGCCTTGGACTGGCCGTGCACGCGGCGGTCCTCCTCTTCGGGACTGACCTCGGTCAGCGTCAGGAGCGCCAGCAGATAGGCGAGGGTGCTCTCCGCCCCGCAGTTCGTGTTCACACCGTTGGGCGTCAACGCATCGTAGCACCTGCCCGTTCCCAGATCCACAACGGGCACGCCCAGATCGTTGTCACCCAGGAACCAATCGAAGGCGCTACGCATCCACCGGAGGTACTCCTCGCGTCCGGTGGCCCGGTAGGCTACTTTGGCCAGCTCAACCAGCCCGCAGGCGTCGATGGGCTGCTGATCGAAGTGGGGCTTCGTCGGCGTGTCGGACGAGTGCCAACCATCATTGCCGACCAGACTGATGTGCCCGTGCCGAGTGGTGATGCCGAAGAGGAACTCGGTGGTTCTCTCGGCGGTCTTCGCCATCGCCTCGTCCTCCAGATGCTTGGCCGCCAGCCACATCGCCTGGGCGAGGACTCCATTGTCGTAGGTCAAGGTTGTCTCGTACCAATCCCAGTCGCCCGTGGCGTGCCGCTTGTGGGCGCGGACGAGCTGTCTGCCGAGCTTGGCGGCGAGCGTTCGCATCTGGACCGCGCCGGGATAGGCCGTCAGATAGTAGTGGACGCCGAGCAGCGTGTAGGCCGCCCCACGCAGACTCAGCGGCTCCAGGGACTCGAAACGCCGGTCGAGGGCCTCTCTGGCGATCGGCGCCATGGACCGGGGTCCGTAGGCCATGACGTACCCCAGCCCCCAGGCCGCCCGGCCCTGGCAATCGTCCGAACCGCCCTCGTCCAGGAAGTGGCGCTCGATGGACACGAAGTTCCTGAACCGGCCATCCGGCTGCTGGCAGTATAACGTGAAGGCCAGATTCCTCTGGAGCAGCCAGAGCGCCAGTTCATCTTGCGTCAGGCGGAGGCACTTGGTGGCCACGACCAGTCCGCGCGCGTTGTCGTCCGTGCAATAGCCGTGCGCGTAGTCCGCTACCGGCCCCCGGGCGTGCTGCAACAGGCCGAAATGGTCGGTCATCGCCCGCAGATGCTCGAAACGCGGGTCCGGCAACATCTTGGTGCTGATGATCGTCGAGATCGGGCCGGCGTGGCGGACAGGACGCTGCTGCCGGATGTGCCGAACGCGCTCGAAGAGCCGGACGTAGTTACGGCCCACCTCGGGCCAGACCATGGACCGCCCATACTCGTAGGCCCGCTTGCGCATGGCGTGCATGGTGACTTGGTCGTCCAGCAACCCGTTGATGGCGGCGCCCAGCGCTTCGCTGTCGCGGAAGGGGGTCAACGTGCCCCGCCCGTCGGTCAGCAGCTCCTGTGCGTGCCAGTACGGCGTCGAGACCACGGCCTTGCCTGCGCCGACGGCGTACGCCAAGGTCCCGCTGACGATCTGGGCCTCGTTGAGGTAGGGGGTCACGTAGATCTCGGCGGCGCACAAGAATTCGGCCAGCTCCTCGGCCGAGACGAATCGATTGTGGAAGATGACATGGTCGTCCAGGTTCAGTCGACGGACCTGCCGCTGCAGGCTGAGGCGGTACTCCTCCTTATACTGACGCCGCAGGTCCGGATGGGTGGCCCCGACGATCAGGTAGGCCACGTCCGGATGTCGCTTGGTCACGGCGGGCAGCGCGTCGATCATCACTTCGATGCCCTTGCCCGGCCCGATCAGCCCGAAGGTGAGGATGACCTTCCGGCCAGCCACCTTGAATTTGTCCTTGTAGTAGTTGGGGTCCACGAACGGGAGATCGGGCACACCGTGGGGGATGACGGTAATCTTGTCCTTGGAGACGCCCTGATCCAGGAGCATCTGGCGGCCTCGCTCCGTCATCACGACGAGCATGTCCGACCGCTTCTGCAAGTCTTCGAAAACGGGCAGCTGATCCGGGTCAGGATCCTCCAGAACGGTATGTAGCGTGGTGAGGATAGGAACGCGGATCCGCCGCAGCATCGTCAGCAGGTACCTGCCAGCCGGGCCGCCGTAGATGCCGTACTCATGCTGGACCAACAGAACCGTCGCCGGGCTGTTGTTCACGAAGTCAGCTGCCGCTCGGTAGTCACCGATTCTGTGCTGCCGGATCTCCAGTCGCACCTCCGGCGGGTAGGCGTAGCCCTCGGGCGTATTGGTCACGGCAATGACGTAGGGTTGGGCCGTCTGATGGGTCTGCTCGCGGATGGCCTGAGCCAGGTCGAACGTAAACGTCCCTATCCCGCACTGGCGGGGTGGATACGTGCTCAGGAAGACGAGCATCCTTTGGTCCTCCAGGTCCCTGGCCCCGAACCAGGTACCGAAGCCGCGCCCCCCCCCCGGCGGGTCCACGGCATAGCCGTATACTAACCGCAAAGCACGCCGTTTCCCATCCCCATCAAGCTGGCTGTTTGACTGCGCCATGGGTCAGTGCGTCGACGAGGTTGTGGGGGCATTCGCCGAACGGTATACTGCACCGTTCTGTAGCCAGAGCCGATATCCCAAGGAGAGTCTCGGCCGACCGGGGCCCTTGGGGAAAACCTTACGTAGAGGAGCTTGTTTGATGTCAAGAAGGATGGTGACCATCGACGGTAACACGGCCGTCGCACATGTCGCACATGCCACCAACGAGGTGATCGCAATCTATCCGATCACACCCTCATCGGGAATGGGCGAGATGGCCGACGCCAAATCGGCGGCCGGTCAGACGAACATCTGGGGCACGATTCCCTCGGTGACCGAGATGCAGTCGGAGGCGGGGGCTGCCGGTGCGCTGCACGGCGCTCTGCAGACCGGGGCCCTGTGCACGACTTTCACGGCCAGCCAGGGCCTGTTGCTGATGATCCCGAACATGTTCAAGATCGCCGGCGAGCTGACGCCGACGGTGATCCACGTGTCGGCCCGGGCGATCGCGGGCCACGCGCTGTCGATTTTCGGAGACCACACTGACGTGATGGCCGCCCGGGCGACCGGCTTCGCCTTGCTCTGCTCGGGCAGCGTCCAGGAGGTCATGGACAACTGTCTGATCGCCCAGGCTGCCACGTTGGAATCCCGCGTGCCCTTCATGCACTTCTTCGAGGGCTTCCGGACCAGCCACGAGATCGCCAAGGTCGAAGAGCTGACCACCGGCGACATGCGGGCCATGATCGACGACGAGTTGGTCCGCCAGCACCGGGCGCGAGCGCTGTCCCCCGAGCATCCGGTTATTCGTGGCACGGCTCAGAATCCGGACGTCTACTTCCAGGGCTGCGAGGCCTCGAACATTTACTACGATGGGTCCGCCGCCATCGTCCAGAAGGTGATGGACCGGTTCGGCGAGTTGACCGGGCGCCACTACCACCTGTTCGATTACTACGGCGACCCCGATGCCGAACGCGTCATCATGCTCATGGGTAGCGGGGCCGAGATCGCCCACGGCACGGTCGACTACCTCTGCCAGCAAGGGGAGAAGGTCGGGGTGATCAAGGTCAGGCTGTTCCGCCCGTTCGACATGCGGGCCTTCATCAGCGTTCTGCCAAAGAGCATGCGGGCGCTGGCCGTCCTCGACCGAACCAAAGAGCCGGGCGCTGCCGGCGAGCCGATGTACACCGACGTGCGAACCGCCGTCGGCGAGGGCATGCAGCTCAAGATCGCGCCGTTTGAGCGTTATCCGAAGATCGTCGGCGGGCGCTACGGGCTGGGTTCCGCGGAGTTCACCCCCGCCATGGTCAAGGGCGTCCTCGACGACCTGAGGAAGGACGAGCCGATGAACCACTTCGTCGTCGGCATCAACGACGACGTCACCGGGCGCAGCATCCCCTACGACCCCTCGTTCTCGATCGAGTCCGACGCCACTCGCCGATGCTTGTTCTTCGGTCTGGGCTCCGACGGTACGGTCGGCGCGACGAAGAACTCCGTCAAGATCATCGGCGAGGGCACCGACAACTACGCCCAGGGCTACTTCGTCTACGACTCGAGGAAGGCCGGCTCGATGACGGTCTCTCACCTCCGCTTCGGGCCCGAGCAGATCCGATCGAGCTATCTCATCCAACAGGCCGACTTCATCGCCTGCCACCAGTTCTTCCTTCTCGAGCGCTACGAGATGCTGCGGCACGTCAAACCAAAGGGCGTCTTCCTGCTGAACAGCCCGTACGGACCGGACGTCGTCTGGGAAAAGCTGCCCCAGAAGGTCCAGCAAGCCATCCTCGAGAAGAAACTGAAGTTGTGGGTCGTCGACGCTTACAAAGTGGCCCGCGTGACCGAGATGGGCGCGCACATCAACGTGATCATGCAGACGTGCTTCTTCGCCATCAGCGGCGTGTTGCCCAAGGACGAGGCCATTCAGCGGATCAAGGACGCCATCAAGAAGACGTTCAGCCGCAAGGGCGACGCGGTGGTCCAGAAGAACTACAACGCCGTCGACCAGACCCTCGCGAGTCTGCACGAGGTCGACGTGCCCGAGATGGTCACCAGCAAGGTCGGCGTCGGCGTGGCCATGCCCGACGACGCAGCCGACTTCGTCAAGAACTTCACCGCAGTCGTGATGGCCGGTCGCGGCGATGAGCTGCCCGTCTCGGCCATGCCCATCGACGGGACGTTCCCGGTCGGGACCACCAAGTACGAAAAACGCAACGTCGCCATCGAGGTCCCCGTGTGGGACCCGGATACGTGCATCCAGTGCGGCAAGTGCAGCCTGGTCTGCCCGCACGCGTCGATCCGGCTGAAGGTGTACGACCCGGAATGCCTGGAAGGCGCGCCGTCGACGTTCAAGTCGGCCGACGCCAAGGGCAAGGAATACAAGGGCATGAAAGCGACGGTGCAAAACGCCGTGGAAGACTGCACCGGCTGCGGCGCGTGCGTGAACATCTGCCCGGCCCACCAGAAGGACGCCGACGGCAACAAGCTCGAGACCAAGGCCATCAACATGAAGTCCCAGTTCCCCCTGCGCCAGGCCGAGTGCGAGAACTGGGAGTTCTTCCTGAAGATCCCCGAGCTCGACGAGTCGCGGATCAAGATCAACACGGTCAAGGGCAGTCAGCTGAAGCGCCCGCTGTTCGAGTTCTCTGGCGCGTGTGCGGGCTGCGGCGAGACGCCCTACGTCAAGCTGATGACCCAGTTGTTCGGCGACCGGATGATCATCGGCAACGCGACGGGGTGCAGCAGCATCTACGGCGGCAACCTGCCCACCACACCCTATTGCACGCGTGACGACGGTCGCGGGCCGGCGTGGTCGAACAGCCTCTTCGAGGACAACGCCGAATTCGGCATGGGGATGCGGCTGACGTGCGACCGGCTCGGGACCTACGCCACCGAGTTGTTGGACCGTTGCGAGTCGTTAAAGGGCCGTGCTGACCTTGTCGAGGCCATCAAGTCGGCAGACCAATCCGACTCCCCCGGGATCGACGCACAGCGGGCCCGGGTGGCAGAGCTCAAGAGCATCCTCGAGAAGGCGGACGACGCGGACAGCAAGAACCTGCTGGCCGTCGCGGACTACCTGGTCCGCCGCTCGATCTGGATCCTCGGCGGCGACGGCTGGGCCTACGATATCGGGTTCGGCGGCGTCGAGCACGTCCTGACGTGCGGCGCGGACGTCAATATCCTGGTGATGGACACGCAAGTGTACAGCAACACCGGCGGCCAGATGTCCAAAGCCACGCCGCGAGGAGCCCGCGTCCAATTCGCCGACGGCGGCAAGCAGCAGCGCAAGAAGGATATGGGCATGATGCTCATGACGTATGGCAACATCTACGTCGGAAGCGTCGCGATGGGCGCGAACGACGCCCATACGGTCAAGACGTTCTTGGAGGCCGAATCGTACCGCGGCCCGTCGATCATCCTCGCCTACAGTCACTGCATCGGTCAGGGCTTCAGCCTGAAGGTCGGTATGAACCACCAGAAGGACGCCGTCGCGTGCGGTGCGTGGACGCTGTTCCGTTACGACCCACGGCTGGCCGAGCACGGCAAGAACCCGCTCCAGCTGGACTCCAAGGCGCCCAGCATGCCGTTGCGGGACTACGCCCAGAAGGAGATCCGGTTCACCTCACTGCTCAAGGCCAAGCCCGAAGAGGCCGAGCGCCTGCTTGGGCTCTACCAGGAGGACGTCAACGACCGTTGGCAGCAGTACGAGCACCTGGCCGCCTGGGGCGGCGACGGCGACGGGAAGGAGTAGCCGACGTCCCGATTCCGCTCGATCGTTCCTCGCCCACGTCGTCTCGCCCGAGGCGACGTGGGCGTTCTATGTTGGCCGGCAGTGGCCAAAGACATCGGTCCGAAGTCCACAGATGGGGGCGCCCCTCGGCGCCCCACCGTCCGTTCCACGTCCCCAGCGTCCCGGGCCACCTAAAGCCAATCCGAGGCAGGACCGATAATCAGACAGGGCCCCACGCTCGTCTGCTGGGGGCCGCATCGCGACGCCTTGTCATAAGCAACTGCAACGGAAGGTCTTGCGGGTAAGTGCGGCTGCGGATCCCGGAGAGAACCCATCATGATGCGCGTCTTAGTCACTGGCGGGGCCGGCTACGTCGGCTCGGTCCTGATCCCTGAGCTGCTCAACCGAGGCCACTATGTCAGATGTGTCGATCGGCTGATGTACGGCGGGCGGGGGTTGCTGCCGTGCTTCATCTATCCGAACTTCGAGTTCGTTCGCGGCGACGTGCTCGATGCGCAACTGATGTCCGGTGCGCTGTCGGACATGGACGCGGTCATCCACCTGGCCGCCATCGTGGGGTTTCCCGCCTGCAACCGCGACCCGGACCTGGCCCGCAAGATCAACCTCGACGGCACGATCCTGGTCGACCAGACGCGTCGTCCCGATCAACCGTTGATTTACGCCAGCACCGGCAGCAACTACGGCGCCGTCGTCGGGCAGCTCTGCACCGAAGAAACGCCCCTCAGTCCGCTGACCGTCTATGGCGAGACCAAGACGCAGGCGGAGCGACACGTGATGACGTCGGGCAACGCGACGGCGTTCCGGTTCGCGACCGCCTTCGGCGTCAGCAACCGGATGCGGCTGGACCTGCTGATCAACGACTTCGTCCGCCAGGCCGTCAAGGACCAACACCTCATCGTTTACGAACGGACCTTCAAGCGGACGTTCATCCACGTCCGCGACATGGCCCGCGCGTTCATCTTCGCGCTGGAAAACTGGGACCGCGTTCGCGACGAGGTCTTCAACGTCGGCGACGAGAGGAACAACTACTCCAAGGCCGACGTCGCCGAGCTGCTGCACAGAAAGCTCGAGTTCTACCTGCACTACGCCGAGATCGGCACGGACCAGGACAAGCGCAACTACGAGGTCAGCTACGAGAAGCTCCGCCAGCTTGGGTTCGAATGTCAGATCACGGTCGAGGAGGGGGTTGACGAACTGATTCGTGCTTTCAACGTCCTGGACCCGACCAACAACGAGTTCACCAACGTCTAGCGGGCAGGCGATGTCCTTCTGGGCCGGCAAACACGTCACAGAGGATGGCACGGGCGTCTCGCCCGTGATTCTCCATGGGCAAGATGCCCATGCCACGGTTGGGTTCCCCACCTCTTCAGAGGCGGGGGACACAAACTCGAATGGGAATTGGCGTCCCCCACGGCTAAAGCCATGGGGCACCCATGCCAATACCCAGCGCCCAATCGCGCACGGTCATACGGCGGGCGAGTTATGTCCTTCTGGTCCGGCAAACGCATCACGGTGACGGGCGGCGCGGGATTCCTGGGCCGACACCTCGTACCCAGGCTGACCACGGCGGGGGCGGACGTCTTGGTCCCGCGGAGGCGCGACTACGACTTCACCACGCTGGCCGCCTGCCAGCGCTGCCTGGCCGATCATCCCTGCGACGTCATGATCCACGCGGCCGCCTACTACGGCGGGATCTGGATCAACCAGATGCACCCGGGGCGGATCTACTACGAGAACCTGGTGATGGGCGCGAACCTGATGGAGGCCGCGCGGCAGGGGGGCGTCGCCAAATTCGTCACCATCGGCACGGCCTGCAGCTATCCGGGCTATCTCGAGGGACGCCTCCGCGAGCAGGACCTGTGGAACGGCCCGCTGCACGAGTCGGTCGTCAACTACGGGCTCACCAAGAAGATGCTCGCCGTCCAGGGCATGGCGTACAAGAAGCAGTACGACTTCGACTCGATCCACCTGATCCTGACCAACCTGTACGGCCCGCACGACTGCTACCACCCGGACCGCTCACACGTGGTGGCCGCGCTGATCCGCAAGTGGGTCGAGGCCAAGCAGGCCGGCGCCGAACACGTCGAGGTCTGGGGCACGGGCGCCGCCGTCCGCGAGTTCCTCTACGTCGACGACGCCGCCGAGGCCATCCTGCTGGCCGCCGAGCGCTACGACGACGCCTCGCTGCCGCTCAACATCGGCACGGGCAAGGGAACGAGCATCAAGGAATTGGCCGAGACCATCCACGTCCTGACCGGCTTCGCCGGCCAACTCGTCTGGGACACGTCCAAACCCGACGGCGCCGCCGAGAAGGTCCTCGACGTCACCCGCGCCACCCAGATCCTCTCCTGGACCGCCCCCACCGATCTCCGCAACGGCCTAGCCGAGACCATCACCTGGTACGAAGCCAACAAGGCCGAAGCCGACGCGCGAGCGTGACCACGTACGGTGGGTCGGGAGGGGGAGGGGTCTGGCACGAATGGCATGAAGCTAAGCGCATACGTGTCCTCCTTGGCGATGATACCAGGATCGTGGTTTGACCAGGAACGTGTAGGGTTTCGGTCTGCGTTTGACGCGTCGCGGTTCCAGACGATCAG
>Ga0180432_10002061_pt1 | contig 30716 bp, 28 predicted proteins | sample SS_ome_10_FD_132414 | JGI IMG/M metagenome (GOLD analysis project Ga0180432, IMG submission 132414) | Hypersaline lake sediment archaeal communities from the Salton Sea, California, USA - SS_1_MS_2 metaG | ecosystem: Environmental > Aquatic > Non-marine Saline and Alkaline > Hypersaline >...
CAGGTCGTAGGTGAAGAGCGTTATCTCCGGATGATAGGGGAACCAGGGGTAATACAGACCCATCTCCGTCCATTCCCCGCTGATCGTATTGGCGAAATACGCCGGAAGCTCAGAAAGCTCTCCTCCGTACGAAAATTCCATTTCGATCGTCTTCGCGTTTATGAAGGCGTCTCCGTCCATTTTCAGTTTGACCGCCTCCGGAAGGAAGCGGTTGTTCGACGCAATGGTGTCTTGGATGAGATCCGGTGTCTTCTTTGAAGCGAAGGACCGGATGTCCAATCCCTTATCCAAATAGAAGAACATCTCTCCGGGAAGATCTTCCGGATCGGCGATGAAAAGCGTCCCTTCGACGTCGATAACGCGGCTTAACGGATCGATTTTCAGTTTGATGTCGTAGTGAGGGTATTCATGAACCCGTTTCGGGATCGGATCGGAGCGGCGGCATGAAGCCGTCAGGAAAAGAAACAAACTCAATAGGCAGATCGTTTTTTTCATGACAATGGTCTTTTTGAAGATTTCAGGTGATTTCATGTGTCGTTGCATGGTCTCTGTATCTCCCCGTCAAAGAACGGCACGCTGTATATATTATTTATTATGCGGTTTCGTTGAAAGGCCCGGATGAAAATATTTTCAAACGGACGCCTGATACCCCTAGGATTTTGAGGGGGAAACCCGCGCCGAAACACTCCCGCCGGGATCAACCGCGATCCACGCCCCGGTCCAGATCATGCCTCCGGCGTCTTCCCCTGTTACGGTCTCTGGATATTCTCCTCCGCTCTCGATCTCGGCCGTTTCTCCGTAAAACTTCGCCAGCCAGATCAGGGCGCCCCCGGAGCGGTTCGTCAGCACGGTTTCTCCCCGGCCGTTGTGCCGTATGTCGACGCGGTTCCCGCGTACGGGCAGGGATCGGAGTTCGGCCCATTCCGTTTCACCCGTTAGACGGGAGAGCGTTGCGATCCCGTCCTCTCTCTCCACCGGTTCCATGCCCATCATCCCCTGCACCAGGGCTCCGATAAGCGCGAAGCTCACCTCGGGATATTCCCGGCGTTTCATGGACGGATCGCTCAATTTCAGGATCATCCGATAGGCGTCTTCATGAGCTCCGTAGCGGCAATAGATCTCCGGGAGATGGGAGGCGATCTCGATATTCGGCATCGGCCCCTCGAGCAGGTACCGAAGCGTTTTCGCCATCTTTTCCCGCGAATGCAGCGCGTCGTTGTACAGGAGGTAGGCCTGCATCCAGCCGCCGTCCCCGTATGTGCCGTCGGTCAGCCTGAGGGAACGGAAGCGCCCCGCCGCTCCATCCTAGAAATGGGATGTGATGAACCGGATCACCTCTTTTTCTTTTTGCTGATAAACACGGGATTGCTCGTGATCCCCCCGCAGGGTAAGAATCCATGAATACGACCGGTAGGCCGCCGCCTGAAAAGCCAGCAGATCCACACCGATTTGGGTCTTTCCGGGCTCGCCCTCATGATAGCTGGGGATGCCGCGGCAGTATTGATAGGCGTCTTCGGGATCGTACCTTTCCCGGTTCATGAAGCGCTTCCGGGTCGGGATTTTCTCCAATGAAAGGTCCCACCGGTCGACATAATCTTTGACCGTCCGCGCATAGAAGTGGAGGAAGACCGGGTCTTTTAGGTAGGACGTATCTCTCGTCCAGAGCAGCATGCGCCGGCATGCGACCAGTACATCGAAATTGGCCGGAAGGTTGTACCAGAATTCCTTGTCGTTCCGTATTCAAAACCGCAAGTTCAACGTCTCCTTTCCGGAAATATAAGGAATTGCTTATATACTGCTTGAAATCCGTTCCGGATGTTTTTAAGATATTGGTATGATAGGTAGGGATTTTCTTGCGGTTTCACCTTATTCTTTTTACGTATAGGAAAGAGGCCGTATCTGGAGCGTCATGCCGTGTTTGAAAAGTCCTGTTTATTTCAGAGGCGCACTACCGGAACAAGGAGGATGATATGTCTCGATACATGATCGCTTATCTCGGCGGTGACAAGCCGACCAATCCGGAGGAGGGGATGCGGCACAAATCGCAATATCTCGCCTGGCTTTCCTCTCTGGGCGATGCGGCCGTCAGCCCCGCCAATCCGCTCGTGCATACGAAAACCGTGCATCCCGACGGCACCATTAACCCCGGAAGCATTACGTCCATGTCCGGTTTTACCATAATTGAAGCCGATTCCCTGGAGGCGGCCCTGTCGATGGCAAAGAACTGTCCTTTTCTTGAAATCGGCGGTTCACTCGAAGTGTCGGAATTGATAAAGATGCCGGATTGAAAATAGAAGTTTTGCGGCCAGTCTGACCTATCTCTCTTATAAATAGCAACTTATAAATATCTCTCTGGAGAAGAAATTCCTTAGAGCCAATTTTTAAGCCCATTTTTGAAGTTTAAGAAAATGGCCTCCCCATAAATCAGTCAGGGGTGTTCATGGATTGCATGACATGATTATTAATTTTCTACCTTGAATTCTTACAAATTCTCACTTTATTTGAAATGAGTATCTTTCAATGAGTTTAAGTCCGTATGAAAAGCGTCAATTGAATGTAATGACAAGAGCGAAGAATTCTCATTCATCAAGCTTTATTTGGCACTTAACCAATCGCTGCCATAACAGAGAATTCCTATTGAAGTTCAAAAGTGACCGGCGCAACTTTCTCCTATGGCTGTATAAAGCAAAACAAAAGTATGGCCTCATCATTTTAAATTACATGATAACCTCGAATCATATCCATCTGCTCGTATACGATGATGGGCGGCATGATGTCGTCTCCCGCTCCATTCTGCTTGCGGCCGGCCGAACCGCCTATGAATACAACCGGAGAAAAAACAGGTCGGGTGCTTTCTGGGGCGACAGTTATCATGCTACCGCAGTGGGATCCGGGAATCATTTTTTGGAATGCCTGCTTTACATCGACCTTAACATGGTCAGAGCCGGGGTGGTAAAGCATCCGCGGAATTGGCCGATGTGTGGATACAATGAAATAATGGGCGCAGCCAGAAAACGCTACAGATTGATAGATAAATCGATGTTGATGCAATTGCTGGCCATTCACGAGCCGTCTGAATTAAGAAAAAGATACGATACCTGGATTCAAGAAAGGCTAGCCGCCGGACAGCTGAAAAGGGAAAAGAAGTGGACGGAATCCGTTGCCGTAGGCAATAAGGATTTTGTCGAAATGTTCCAGAAAGAAAAGGGAAGAAAACTTCGACAAGAGATCCATGAGAATGATGACGGAAGCTTTTTATTAAAATAATCCCAATCACAATCAGCAGAAATCCTTAAAATGCATTTTTGGGCCTGAAAATCAACTTTAACGAAATATCTCCAGAGTAGTAAAATTGCAATCGATTGATATTAAATGAGATAGGTCAGACTGGCTCTGGCTGCGTTATCTGATCAGCATGCAATCCCCATAGCTGAAGAAGCGGTAGCGCTCCTGAACGGCTTCCTTATACGCTCGCAGGATGGAATCCTTTCCGGCCAGGGCGGAGACCAGCATGAGGAGCGTGGATTTGGGGAGGTGGAAATTGGTCAGCAGCCGATCGACCGTCTGGAACTTGAATCCCGGGTAGATGAAGAGATCCGTGGAGTTCGTTCCGGGGATCACTCGGCCGTCACGGGAGGCGCTTTCGAGGGTGCGCACGGTCGTGGTTCCTACGGCCATGACGGGGCGGGATGCGGTGCGGGCCCGGTTGATGCGCTCCGCCGCTTCCTCCGATATTGCGTAGGATTCGGTGAGCATCTTGTGTTCGATGACAAGATCCACCCGCACGGGCTGGAATGTCGCCAGCCCCACGTCGAGCGAGATCCGGACGATCTCGCAGCCTTTTCCTTCCAGTTCCGCCAGCGTATCCGGCGTGAAGTGGAGGCCGGCCGTGGGGGCGGCGATGGAGCCGGGTTTCTGAGCGTAAACGGTCTGGTAGCGTTCCAGGTCGGGGAGGCGGAGATCGATCTGCTCCTTCTTCCGCTTGATGTAGGGGGGGAGAGGGGCGAAGCCGATCTTCTGCAGTTCGCTCAGAACGCCGCCCGAAGAGAAGCGCAGGAAGCGGCGGCCTTCGGGCCCCGAGGCGTGCACCTCGGCATCGAGCGTTTTGCTGAAGACGATCCGCACACCGGGTTTGACCTTGCGCGCGGGGCGGCAGAGGACTTCCCATATCCCGGGCTCGGTCTCTTTGAGAAAGAGGAACTCGATGTCGCGGTCTCCGGCTTTTCCCCAGACGCGGGCCGGGATGACGCGGGAGTCGTTGAGCACGAGGCAGGTTTCAGGCTCGATGAATTCCGCCAGCCGGTCGAAGGAGGCGTGACGGATCCCGCCGGAATTCCGATCGAGGATCATCATCCGCGAGCGGTCGCGCTCCGGGTTCGGGTGCTGGGCGATGAGCTCCTCGGGGAGATCGTAATCGAAGTCGGACAGGCGCAGGGGGCTTTTTTCTTTCGGCATGTTCGCTCTTTGCTCTCTTCGGTTCGGGTTCGTCTATTGTAATGGGGAAGGCTTGAGAGGGCAAGGGGGGAAAGTCTCCCGGATCAGTCTTTTTTGAAGAGCTTACGCTGCGGCTCGTTCCGGAGGGGGGGCAGGCCCAGGTGTTCGTAGGCCCGGGGCGTGACCTTGCGGCCGCGGGTCGTGCGCTCCAGAAAACCGATCCGCATCAGGAAGGGCTCGTAGATGGATTCGATGGTGTCTTTATCTTCATCGACGGCGGCGGCGATGGTGCTGATACCTACCGGACCGCCCCCGAAATTTTCGATGATGGTCATCAGGATCTTGCGGTCCACGTCATCCAGGCCGAGGCCGTCCACCTCCATCATGTTCAGCGCCTTGTCGGCCTGCGCGGCCGTGATCCGGCCTTCTCCCAGAACCTCGGCGTAGTCTCGTACCCGGCGCAGCAGCCGGTTGGCGACGCGCGGGGTGCCGCGGGAGCGCTGGGCGATGTGCAGGGCGCCTTTTTCGTCGATCTTGACGTTGAGGATGGAGGCCGAGCGCATGATGATGGTTTTGAGATCTTCGGGATCGTAGTAGTCAAGGCGGTGCACGATGCCGAACCGTCCCCGCAGCGGCGCCGTCAGTTTTCCCGCGCGGGTGGTGGCCCCGATCAGGGTGAATTTCTTCAACCGGAGCTTGTGGCTGCGGGCGCTGGGTCCCTGGCCGATGAGGATGTCGAGCCGGAAGTCTTCCATGGCCGAGTAGAGGATCTCTTCGACCGAGGGATGCAGGCGGTGGATCTCGTCGATGAAGAGGTTTTCCTTGGCCTGCAGGTTGGTGAGGATGGCGGAGAGATCGCCGGTGCGCTCGATGACCGGACCGGAGGTGGGTTTGATCCCGACGCCCATCTCGCTGGCGATGAGAAAGGCCAGGCTGGTCTTGCCCAGGCCCGGCGGCCCGTAAAGCAGCACGTGATCCAGGGCCTCGCGCCGCTTCTTGGCGGCTTCGATGAAGATCTTGAGGTTGGATTTGACGAGATCCTGCCCGACGAATTCGTCGAAGCTCTGAGGCCTGAGGTTGTCTTCGAAAAGCAGATCCTCTTTGGTCCTTACCGGGCTGAGCACCGTATCCATATCGTTATCTTTCCTAGAGCTTGGCCAGCCGTTTCAACCCTTCCCTGAGGATCTGCTCGAAACCGGCTTCCCGGGTCTGAGCTTTGATCGTGTCGTCGATGATGGATTCAACTTCCTTCCGCTTGAAACCCATGTTCGTCAGAGCCGAGATCAGATCCTCGCGTTCCTGCATGCCTTCCGGTTTCAGCATGTCTTCCTTTCCCGTCAGCTTTTCCTGCAGTTCGAGCGCGATCCGCATGGCCGTCTTCTTCCCGATTCCGGGAATGAGAGACAGGCGGGCGATGTCGCTGCCGCGGATGGCGTCTTTCAGGTCCGAGGCTTCGATGCCCGAGAGGATGTTCAGGGCGATCTTGGGGCCGATGCCGGAGATGGAGATGAGCTTGAGGAATATGCTTTTCTCTTCTTCGGTGTGGAAGCCGTAGAGCAGGATGGCGCTGTCGGTGGAATGGGTGTGGATGAAAAGCTCCGCTTCGTCGTGCAGCTCTCCCAGCTTCAGGTAGGTGGAAAGCGGGATGGAAGCGGAGTAACCCACGCCTCCGATGTCGAGGATGATGTGGTCCGGAGCCTTGCGGATCAGGCGTCCCTTGAGGTATGCGATCACGATGTTTCCCTTCCCATGAGTTTCGCCTACAGAATAAACCAAGCGGCGGCAAATATCAAATTCCGGCCGCGGAGACAGCCTTCCATGTCGTATTTCCCGGACGGGATGCTCACGTATCGGAATCCTCGAGGTTTTCTTGGAACAGGCGCGAGTTCAGATGGCAGATTGCCGTGGCAAGGGCGTCGGAGGCGTCGAGCTCCAGGGGGATATCGGGGAGGTTGAGGAGGATCCGGATCATGGCCTGCACCTGGTTCTTGTCCGCCTGGCCGTACCCGGTGACGGCCTGTTTGATCTCAAGGGGGGAATATTCGTACAGCGTCAGTTTATGCGATGCGACGGCGACCAGGGCCGCGCCTCTGACCTGCCCGAGGGTGATGGCGGTTTTGACGTTGCGCGCGTAGAAGAGGTTCTCGATCGCCACTTCGCCGACTTCATGGGTTTGGATAAGGTTTTCGATGTTTTGGCGGATGAAGTTGAGCCGGTTGCAGAGGGCTTCTTTCTTGGGCGGCTTGATGGTTCCCTGGCACAGAACCGCGTATGATCCGCCGCCGCCGTCGATGACGCCGTATCCGGTGGAGGTGAGGCTGGGATCAAGACCGAGGACGCGCATCATCATTCTCCCGGATACGGACGGCGCCGGGTTAACTTGAGAATTTTGTGATCTCTTCCTCGTCGATATCGAAATTCGCCCAGACATTCTGCGCGTCGTCGTGTTCTTCCAGCACTTCCATCAGATTGAGGGTTTGCTGCGCCTGCTTGCCTTCCAGCTTGACATAATTCTGGGGGATGTAGGCCAGGTTGGAGGTGTCGATCTCGATGTCCTTGGCTTTCAGCGCTTCCACCACGTCTTCATAGGCGTCAGGCGTGGTGAAGATCTCATAGTTGCTGCCGTCCTCGCCCATGTCTTCCGCTCCGGCTTCGAGGATGATCTCGAGCAGCGTGTCTTCCTCCGCCTGGCTTTTTTCGACGACGATATAGCCTTTGCGCTGGAACATCCAGGAAACACAGCCCGATTCGCCCATGTTCCCGCCGTGTTTGGTGAAGAGATGCCGGATCTCGGAAACGGTCCGGTTCTTGTTATCTGTGAGCACCTCGATGAAGATGGCGACGCCTCCCGGTCCGTATCCCTCGTAAGTCATCTCTTCGTAGGTTGTGCCCTCGAGCTGGCCGGTTCCCTTGAGGATGGCCCGTTTGATGTTGTCGGCCGGCATATTGACGGCTTTGGCATCGCTGATGGCCTTTCTCAGCCGGGGATTGGCATCCGGATCTCCACCGCCCGAGCGTGCGGCGACGGCGAGCTCACGGATGATCTTCGTGAAGATCTTGCCTCGTTTCGAATCCGCGGCGGCTTTTTTATGCTTAATGGAAGCCCATTTGGAGTGCCCTGACATGTTCTCTCCTTGACGATGGTATGTGAAAATACTAACACAAATCTCCGTTAAAAAAAAGCCGGCTTTTCAGGGGAGAAGATCGTGTGTTGCCGATAGTCCCAACAAGGGAAAAAACCCTCAAAGGACAAGCGGTTGGATGCCTTTCGGAAGATGGAATAATCCCGATCGGGCAAGCAGCGAATAGGCGTCAGTCGGTCCGATTCGAATTGACAGATACTATAGAAATAGTAAAATATAGATGCAGCAGGAGCCTCATTCCCTCCCCGAAGAGATTTGCCCGGCCGGGTGCGCCGCCGTTACGGCGGGGGCGTGCCAAGCGGCCGGGGCCGAGGGCCGATTCGATGCATGGCGATACTCCTGTTCCGGAGGGTAAGGATGACAAAAGACGTTGTGTGCGGCATGGATGTTCGCGAAACGGACGCGGCGGCCGTTTCGATATATAGAGGAAAGAAATATTATTTCTGTTCAACCGGATGCAAGCGCGCTTTCGATGAAGAACCCCAGCGCTATCTCGATGACGGGAAGCAAGGTCAGGGCACGGAGATTCCGGAGTCCCGGCCGGAACAGGAAAAACCCATCATAGCGGATGATCTGCGCCGGATCGACATCCCTGTCAGCGGGATGCACTGTGCGGCCTGTGCGTCCACCATCCAGAAGGGGCTTTCGGGCAAGGAGGGGATCGCCGATGCCGCGGTTAATTTCATGACGGCACAGGCGACGGTCAGCTACAGCCCGGAAAAAATCGGGCTTCGGGATATGGTTCGGGATATCCGGGACCGGGGCTATGATGTCAGCGTCGCATCGGTAGAGATCCCGATCCGGGGGATGAAGTGCGCTTCCTGCGTGAAGACCATCGAGAAGGCCTTGAAAAAGGTTCCGGGAGTGCTGCGGGTGAATGTGAACCCGGCGGCGGAGAAAGCCTGGGTGGAATACATATCCGGCATGACCGACGGCGAAGCGCTGCGCCGGGCCGTCACGGAAAGCGGATTTCGTCCTCTGGAGATTGAAAGTGGAGAGGAATCGGGCGATGCGGCCGATCAGGCACGGGAGCGGGAATTCCGTTCCCTGAAACGAAAGTTTTTATTCGGGCTGGCCTTTGCGTTTCCGGTTTTTATCGGCAGTATGCCCCGGCTGTTTCCTTGGGCGCCCGGGTTTATGACCTCACCCTATTTGCTTTGGCTGCTGGCCACTCCGGTTCAGTTCTGGATCGGGCGCATGTTTTATAAAGGAGCCTGGGGGGCCCTCAAGCACCGCAATGCGGACATGAACACGCTGATCGCCGTGGGCACCTCCACGGCCTATCTTTACAGTGCCGCCGCCGCGCTTTTCCCCGGGTTCTTTGCCTCGGGAGGGCGGAGTGTGCACGTCTATTTCGACACGTCGGTGATGATCATCGTTCTGATACTGTTCGGACGGATGCTGGAAGCGAGAGCCAAAGGCCGGTCGTTCGCCGCCATCCGGAAGCTGATGGAACTTCAGCCGAAGACGGCACGTATTCTCCGCGACGGCCAAGCCGTCGATATCCCGGTTGCCGAAGTGGTCCCCGGAGACGAAGTCGTGGTGCGGCCCGGTGAAAAGATCCCGGTGGACGGTATCGTCAGCGACGGCTCCTCGAGCGTCGATGAGTCGATGATCACCGGAGAAAGCATGCCGGTCAAAAAGAAATCGGGAGACGGTGTTATCGGCGCCACCATCAATAAGGCCGGGGGTTTCCGATTCCGCGCCACCAAGGTGGGCCGTGATACGGCCTTGGCGCAGATCATCCGACTGGTTCGGGAAGCCCAGGGATCCAAGCCTCCCATTCAAAGGTTGGCCGATGTGATCGCAGGGATATTCGTTCCGGTCGTTCTCATCATCGCGCTTCTCACCTTTACGGTCTGGGTCATTTTCGGGCAGGAGCGCAATCTTACGTTTGCGCTTTTGAATTTTGTTTCGGTCTTGATCATCGCCTGCCCCTGCGCGCTCGGCCTGGCAACGCCCACCGCCGTGCTGGTGGGAACCGGAAGAGGGGCGGAGAAAGGCATCTTGATCAAGGGCGGAGAAAGCCTGGAAACGGCCTATAAGCTCGACACCGTCGTTTTCGACAAGACAGGAACCCTGACAAAAGGAACACCCGAAGTGACGGACGTCTTCTCCGAGGATGGTCGGACTGAAAAGGACCTGCTCCATTACGCCGCCGGAGCCGAAAGCGGTTCGGAACACCCGTTGGGTGAGGCCCTGATCCGGGCCGCCGATCAGCTGGGCATCGATCTTGTTTCAACCGAAGGATTTCAAGCTTTGGAGGGACGGGGCATCGAAGCGGAGGTGCTCGGCAAGCAAGTGGTTGTCGGCAGCTCCCGTTTGATGGCCGAACGCGGAATGTCGTCCCCGGTTCTGGAAGCCAAGGCGGAAACGTGGGCGTCGGAAGGGAAAACACCGGTGTTCGTGGGTATCGAGGGGAAAGCGGTCGGCGCCGTGGCGGTTTCCGATCCGCTCAAGGAGGAGTCACGGGAAGCGGTGGCGAAGCTGAGGGAAATGGGGTTGGATGTGATCATGCTCACCGGCGACCGGAAACCGACCGCGGAAGCCGTCGCCCGACGGACGGGCATCTCAAGGGTTCTGGCGGAAGTCCTTCCCGGAGATAAAGCCCGTGCGGTCAGGGATCTTCAGGCCGAAGGGAAGCGCGTCGCCATGGTGGGGGACGGGATCAATGACGCTCCTGCGCTGGCGCAGGCGGATATCGGGATCGCGATCGGCAGCGGGACGGACATCGCCATGGAAGCTTCGGATATCACGCTGATAAGAGGCGACCTTCATGGCGTGAGCGCCGCCATGGAATTGAGCCGACAGACGATCCGTGTGATCAAACAGAATCTTTTCTGGGCTTTTTTCTATAATACGGTCGGCATTCCCATCGCCGCAGGAATACTCTATCCTTTCTTCGGTATCCTGCTCAGTCCCATCATCGCTTCGGCGGCCATGGCGTTCAGCTCGGTCTCGGTGGTGACGAACTCGCTGCGGCTGCGGCGGGCGCGGATAGGCTGATAACGCCTGTTTTCCGTGATTTTTTCCGCTGCGTCCGCTTTCTTTTTTATCCCCTAGGGCTTAGTCTCTGACATCCCTGGTGAATTTTGATATGCTGTGAGAGGAACCATGTCGAAGAAAAAAGTCGCCGCAGCCATGAGCGGAGGAGTGGATTCCTCCGTCGCAGCGGCGCTGCTGTGCGAAGAGGGATACGAGGTCATGGGAATGACCCTGGAACTGGGGATCGGACATGAAAAATCCGGATCCGGGGCGGACAGCGTGCGCCTGGCGCGCGAAACGGCTGAACAGATCGGGATCCCGCATCGTACCGTCGACGCCAAACGGGAATTCGAGGCCGGAGTGGTCGAGGATTTCTGCCGGGAATATGCACGGGGACGAACTCCCAATCCCTGCATCCGCTGCAACCGGCTCATCAAATTCGGAATGCTTTGGGAAGCGGCCCGGTCTTTGGGCGCGGAGTTTCTGGCGACCGGACATCACGCCCGGATCGAGCGTGATCCGGAACGCGGGATCTTCCGTCTGCTCAAGGGATACGACGGGGCCAAAGATCAGTCGTATTTTCTTTATGTCCTGGGTCAGGAGGAATTGGGGCGCACCCTTTTTCCGGTAGGAGAATTGAGGAAGGCGGAAGTGCGGGCGAAAGCCGAGGCGTTGAAAGTCGGGGCGGCCCGCCGGCCTGAAAGCCAGGAGATCTGCTTCATCCCCGACAATGATTATGTCGCGTTCCTGCGCGCGAGAAATCCCGAGGCTTTCCTTCCCGGGCTGATTCTCGATGCGGCGGGAAACCGTCTCGGCGGTCATTCCGGCATCATCGGATTCACCGTCGGCCAGCGCCGCGGACTGGGGATCGCGGCTCCTCACCCGCTCTATGTCCTGGAACTTCGGCACTGGGATAACGCCGTGGTGGTGGGGCCCGCGGACAAGCTTCTTCGCCGCGAACTGGCCGCTTCCGAGATGCGGTGGATCGACGGGATCCCTCCCGATAAGCCGTTTCCCTGCCGCGCCAGGATCCGCTACCGGCATCGGGAAGCGGAAGCCGAGGTTTTTCCCCAGGCCCAAGGATCCGCTCGTGTCGTCTTCGATGCGCCCCAGCGCGCGATCAGTCCGGGCCAGGCGGTCGTCTTCTATTCCGGAGATGAAGTTTTAGGGGGCGGCGTGATCGACAGTGTGGTGTCGGAGTAATCCCGCCGCGAGCGCTTCAAGGTCCGTCTCAGCGAAGCTCAATCCTTTTCGAGGGCCTGAAGTTTGGTGAGGATGGATGCGTCCTTATCCAGCCTGTGGTCGATGCGGAGATCCACATGGATCCGCTTGACGTCCATGTCGACCAGCGTCTGGTGAGCGCGCTCGATCACCCTGAAAAGCGTTTCGAGGTCGGGAGATTCGATCGTGGTCGCCATTCCTCCGGTGACGCTTTTCAAGCCGGAGTCCTTGATGACCCGTATGACCTGCTTGACGTAGCGGCTTACGGAAGCCCCTTCGCTGGTGGGGAAAATCGCCAGTTCCGCAATGATCATGACCTTTCTCCTTGTTGATGTAAATTTTCCGAAAATTCCATTCCACGATCCGCCGAATCTTCTTATCTATAGGAATGCAGACCGGACAGCAGATAATTGACGCCGAAGAATGTGAACATGGCCGCCAGGAAACCGATGATGGCCACCAGAGCGGAGCGCCGGCCCTTCCATCCCATGACGATCCGGGTATGGAGGTAGAGGGCGAATACCATCCAGGTGATCAGGCTCCAGGTTTCCTTGGGATCCCAGCTCCAGTAGCGGCCCCATGCCTTGTAAGCCCAGATCATTCCGAAGACCAGGCCTCCCAATGTAAAGAGAGGGAATCCGATCGCGACGCATTTGTAGCTGATCTGATCAAGCTTTGAGGCCGTCCGGGCTTGGGATGCATCCCCCCCCTTTTTCGCCTTGGCGTCGGCGCTCAAGAACATGATGCTGGCGATGAAGGCGATCGCAAGAAAAGCCTCTCCCAGAAGGGTTACGGAAACATGCAGCCAGAGCCACCAGCTCTGCAGGGCCGGGATCAGGGGTGCGGTTTCCTTGGGCATGAGGGGAGACGACGCCAGGGCCATCAGCGCCACGGCGATCAAAAGGATGAAGGGGGCCGTGCGGCGCAGATTGAACTTTTTTTCCGAGAGGATAAAAGACAAAACCAGCGCCCAGGAATAAAAGGACAGGGATTCGTACATGTTGGTGAAAGGCGCATGCCCGCTTTCGATCGTACGGAGAACCAGCGCCGCCGAATGAAGGGCTGTTCCCGCCGCGGCCGCCAGGAATCCGACGGAGGCCCAAACCGGTTTGCGGAAAAAATAGAAACCGAAGTAGAGCAGGACGGCGGCGCCGTAGAGGATAAAACTCATGAGAAAGAAGATGGATTCATTCATAGGGAGTTCCTCAAACCTGAAATGATTTCATTAAATTCGCGGGTCAATGCTTCCCGGTTTCCGGAGCCGCCGCCTCCTCCGATCACCAAAGTCCCGGAGGGATCTTCTCGAAGGATGAGGCGGATTTCACGGGGCCGCCAGTAAAAGGCCAGTCCCAGGCCGAGCATGATCAGACCGCAGCCGATCCAGATGATAAGCGCCCCGGGATCGCGTGCGGCCTGGATGACGGAATACTGTACGGCGTGAACGTCGGTCAGTTCGAAAACGAATGCACCGGGTTCGGTTTTATGGCTTCGCGGGAAATCGGGGTGGCGGGCGAAAATCCAACCGGCGAAGATATTTTGGCCGTTTTGACGAACCTCCAGAAAGGCGGCGGGATTATTCGGTTCCGAAGACCTGGAGATGACTTTATTGTCGGCGGTCAGCGCGAAATCGGGAATAAAATGCCGCGCGAAGATCTCCAGACCTTCTTCGGACAGCGTCCCTGTGGTTCCGTTTTTGATCATGATCTCTTGCGCGAAGCCGTGGCGGGTCGGACTTTTTACCGTCAGTTTCAGGATCGGATTTTCCCAGTCGGTCCCATAGCTTGCCTGGTACAGCCGGTAGCCCCGGAATGACAACGGGTGGTTGACTTCGATGGTCCGGGTCAGAACCGGTTGCTTGTCCTCGAGGATGGTAAGGGTGCTTTTCCAATCCTTGACGCGCCGGTCCGGGTAGTACTCGGTCTCGAATTTGTCCAGCCGCACCTCGAATCCCGCTTCGGGCAGGGATGCGGTTTCGTCCGGCCGGAGAAGCAGATTCCGGCGGTCTCCACCCAGGCTGCTCAATATTCCCGCCGCCAGAACGAACAGGAGCCCGAGGTGGACGAGATCGGAGCCGAAACGTCCCGCCGTTTTCTTACGGCCGAGGAGATGGATCCCTGAATCGGCGGTTTTTTCCCGGGACCTGTACCGGTGCTTTCGGAGTGTAGAGAGAACACGATCGCGGGCGGATGCGGGCGGCAGGGGAGACAGAAATGAATCATGCGGGGACAGCGTCAGCAGCGCGCTTTCCGGTTTTTCCACGGTCGGATTGATAAATGCTTTGGTTTTGGGTTTTATCCTCGTGAGGGTGCATGTCAGTGTATTGATCGCAAAGAGGAGGAGCAGGAGAACAAACCAACCCGAATGATAAAGATGAGTGAATCCGAGGCGGATCAGCCAGGGCGCCAGCATGCCGTAACGCGCGTTGTAGAAATCAGGAGATCGAAGCTGCGGGATGAGCGTCCCGATGAGAGCGGCCAGCGTGATAAGTGAAAGCAGCGCAACGGCAAGCTTCAGGGAACTGAAGGTTCTAATGAAAGACTTCATTGTGGGCATCCGGAACAATGAGGAGCATTATATCGCCGGAACACTTTTTTCTCCTGAAGCACTCGCCCAACGAAATTTTCTTGATGCCGGAGTTCGTTCCAGAGAACGTGCAGCTCGTGTCGGAAGGCATGGAATGCCGATGCGGCATCTCAATTAGTGGTTTTGGGCCGGGCGGGACTCGTGTTGAGCTTATGAGCCCTTTTGACAAGGTCCTGAAGGGTCAGGCTGTCGAAGTATCCCTTGAGCATTTGGCTGGCTTCACTCCAGATCTCATGAGTGGCGCATTCTCCGATACGCACGCAGTATTCATCATCCTCCACACATTCCACCAGGCAGCAGGTTCCTTCCAACGCATGCAGGATCTCGCTGAGCTTGATTTGGGACGGCTGCCGGGCAAGGGTGTAGCCTCCTCCCGCGCCGCGGATGCTTTTTACGAGTTTGTTGATTTTCAGGGGGATGATGATCTGTTCCAGGTAACGAATGGAGATTTCTTCGTCACGGGAAACGTTTTTCAGGATAACCGCTTCATCTCCATTGTTGTGATGCTGAGCAAGATTGAGCATCAATCGAGTTCCGTATCTTCCTTTTGTTGAAAGTCTTATCATTGCCGCTCCTCGCTCTCTTACTTTTTTTCATACTAGCTTATCCGATAATCTATTTCAACTTAAATTTATAGAAATTCTAGGTTTTTTTCTTGGCGGGCGGGTTGATAAAATGCTGATCGACTCAAGGGATGATTCCGCGATAGGGAATTGTCCGGACGGCGCCTTGACTCTTGATGGGGGAGATTGTATTCTTTGACTTAATAAAAAACGGAAAAGAGGCGGCTTGCCGCCGCCGTTGCGGAAATCCCAAAAAGAGGAGCGGAGTATGAAAAAAGAAGTCTTATTGGGTGATGAGGCCGTTGCTCTGGGAGCCGTTCATGCGGGACTCAGCATAGGATATTCCTATCCGGGAACGCCGGCTTCGGAAATCATGGAGTATCTTATAAGATCCACCCGGGAGGAAAAAGGATTCCGGGCGGAATGGTGTGTGAATGAAAAAGTCGCCTACGAACAGGCCCTCGGCGTATCCTATTCGGGGAAGCGGACGCTGATTTCGATGAAGCATGTCGGGTTGAATGTGGCCGCCGATCCGTTCATGAATTCGGCTCTCGTTCGTATCAACGGGGGACTGGTGATCGTGACCGCGGATGACCCCGGCATGCACAGCTCTCAAAATGAACAGGATAACCGGGCCTATGCGCAGTTCGCCGGGATCCCCTGTCTTGAGCCCTCTGATCAGCAGGAGGCTTATAATATGACCCGGACCGCCTTCGACATATCGGAGCGGTTCCATGTCCCGGTTATGATCCGGGTCGTGACCCGCCTGGCCCACAGCCGGGCTCAGGTGGAGACCGGAACCCGGCGGCCGGAAAACGAGGTCTCTCGCAGTGAGTGGCGGGATTGGACGCTGCTGCCCGCGAATTCCCGCCGCCATTTCGACCGGTTGATGAAGATACAGCCGGAAATCCTGGAAACGGTCGAGCGGTCGGAATACAACCGGCTGGAGCTGAATCCTCAAAACCGTTCCTTCGGCGTTATCGCTTCGGGGATCGGGGTGAACTATGTGCGCGAAAACCTCGGAAATCAACCCGATGTTCCTTCCGTGTTGAAGGTTACGACGATTCCCCTTCCCGTCGCTTCGATAAAGAAGCTGGTCGCTCATGTGGACCGGATTCTTGTGGTCGAGGAAGGATTCCCGCTTATCGAGCGGCAGATCCAGGGGCTCTTCGGGATTCATGACAAAACCGTCCTGGGGAAATTGAGCGGTCATATTCCGCTGACCGGAGAGCTGACGGCGGACACCGTGCGGCAGGCTCTTGAGATGGAGCCGCGGCCTCAACGAAAAGCGGAGGCGTTCTCCCCGGTGGGTCGTCCCCCTCAGCTTTGCCGGGGATGCCCGCATATCGATACCCTTGACGCCCTTACCCGGATTCTGGAAAATCACGCCGGGTCTTCCGTTTTCAGCGACATCGGCTGCTACACCCTCGGAGCTCTGCCTCCCTACAGCGCCATCGATACCTGTGTTTGCATGGGCGCGAGTGTCAGCATGGCCAAGGGCGGTGCCGACGCGGGGATCCATCCCGCGATCGCGGTTATCGGTGATTCGACATTTGCTCATTCGGGAATGACGCCGCTGCTCGATGCCGCCACCATGGATACCCCCATGACGGTCATTATCGTGGATAACGCAATCGTCGCCATGACCGGCGGTCAGCCCACTTTCGCTTCCGGAGATAAACTGGAGCGGATCGTTCTCGGACTGGGAGTTCCCCAAGCGCATGTGAAGCGTATCACACCCCTCCCCCGTAATCGAGAGGAAAACATGCGTGTAATCCAGCGGGAGATCGAGCATAAAGGTATTTCCGTGATCATATCCACCCGGGAATGCATCCAGGAAGCGAGAAAAAAGAAGAAGAGAGGAGCGCGCTGAGATGAAGCAAGATATCATATTATCCGGAGTGGGAGGACAGGGCATCCTGTCCATCGCCTATGTGATCGACAATGCGGCTCTCAAGGATGGAGTGGGTTTCAAGCAGGCCGAGGTGCACGGCATGTCTCAGAGAGGGGGCGCCGTACAATCTCATCTTCGGCTTTCCGACGAACCGATTTTCAGCGATCTGATTCCCAAAGGGATGGCGGACATGATCCTGAGCGTCGAGCCGATGGAAGCGCTGCGTTATCTCGATTATCTGCAGCCTGAGGGATACATCGTCAGCAGCAGCACTCCCTTTGTTAACGTGCCCGATTACCCCGACCTTGAAGGCATGCTGAAGCACATCCGGGGAATGGATAGAACGGTCGTCATCGATTCCAAGCAGCTGGCTCAGGAAGCCGGGTCGATTCGGGCTCAGAACATGGTTATGCTGGGCGCGGCTTCCCATCTGCTGGCGCTGCGGGAATCCAGCCTGCTTGAATTTATACGAGGGCTTTTCGAATCGAAGGGCCAAGAGATAGTCGACCTCAATCTCGATGCTTTCCGGCGGGGCCGTGAGGCCGCAGCCGGAAGCCTCTGATCCGGGCATCATTTCCGCAATAAGATGAAGATCGATTTCCATACCATAGATGAAATATTTCAGCATGCGTTTGAAGAGAGGCGCTTTTTTCTCTTCGAGCATGAGGTCTACGGATTGCTCCGTTCCGCAGGGATTAAAACGCCGGCTTTCCGATTCATTCCACGAAACGGGCAGGTGAGGGAGAAAGAACTTTCCGTTTTCAAGGGCGATCGCCTGGTCATGAAGATCGTTTCTCCGCGGATCGTACACAAATCGGATGTGGGAGGGGTCGCTTTCGTCGCCCGCAGCGCCCGGGAGATCAACCGGTCGGCGGAAAAGATGTTGGCGGAGGTAGCCGAGAGATTCGTGGACGGATCCCGCGCTCCCGCCGGCGGAGAGGCGGCGCTCGGTTCCGTACTTCCCGACCTCCGAGGGATTCTGCTCTGCGAGGCGGTCTCATACGAACAGGTGGGATTCGGCTCCGAGATCCTGCTGGGGCTGCGATCGACCCGGGATTTCGGTCCCGTGGTCACTTTGGGAGGAGGCGGAACGGATGTCGAGCTGTTGAACGACAAGCTTAAACCCGGACGCGCGGCGGCCGTCGGCTCGGCATCGCTGCTTGCATCGGAAGACATCATCGCCTGGATGAGCCCGCTTGCGGTTTATGAAAAGACGGCTTCCCGTTTCAGGGGGAGGAAAGTGCTTGTTCGTCCTGAAAAATTGGAAGACCTCTGCCGCCGTTTCTGCCTCCTGGGAAGTCATTATTCGGCTGTTTCGAAGCAAAAGGGCTTCGTTATCGAAGAAATGGAAGTCAATCCTTTCGTCATATCAGGTGGGGAACCGATTCCGCTGGACGGGATGTGCCGTTTTTCCCGTGATCATAGTGAAGAAGCGGAACGACCGGTCGATCAGATCGACGCCCTTCTCCATCCCGATCGCATCGGAATTATCGGCGTGTCTGAAAAGATGAACCTGGGACGCATCATTCTCAAAAACATCCTGGACATGGGATTTCCCGCTGACAAGATCTGGGTGGTGAAACCGGGTGTGGATACCATCGAGAAGTGCCGCTGCGTACCTCGCCCGTCGGACCTGCCCGAATCCGTGGACCTGTTTGTGCTGACGGTCGCGGCGGATCAGAGTTTTTCTGTGCTTTCGGAGCTGATCGAAAACGGCAAAGCAAGCTCGGTTATCATCATCGCCGGAGGCATGGGGGAAAAAGAAGGAACGGAGACTCTCGCACGGGATATCCGGGATATGATCCGGGACAGCCGGCTCGGGAGAAAGCCGACGCCGGTCATCAATGGAGGAAACTGTCTGGGAATCTTGTCCGCTCCGGGCCGCTATGACACGACATTCATTCCCAAGCACAAATTGTACGATCTGCCCCGTCCGGCGCAAAAAGCGTCTCCGCTGGTCCTGCTCAGTCAAAGCGGAGCCTTCATGATGTCGCGGTTGAGCCGTATACCGGGTATCGCGCCGCGCTACGCGGTTTCCATCGGGAACCAATTGGATCTGACCCTCGCCGATTATATGAAGTTCCTGCGCGACGATGCGGAGTCCCGCATCGTCGCGGTCTATATCGAAGGTTTTCTCCCCGGCGATGGACTGGCCTTTGCGCGCGCCGCACGGGAAATCACCTGTCAGGAAGGAAAGTCGGTCGTGGTCTATAAAGCCGGACGAAGCCCTGAAGGCCGGGCCGCCACCGCGAGCCATACCGCTTCGGTAGCCGGAGATTATGCCGCCGCTCACGCCGTTCTCTCACAGGCGGGTGTGATCATGACCGATTCTCTCGAAGAATTCGAAAACTTCGTCAAGGTGCTTTGTTTTCTTGAAAACAAGCGGTTTCGGGGCAGCCGTGTCGGTCTCATAAGCAATGCCGGCTTTGAATGCGTGATCCTGTCCGACAACCTGAAAAACGACGATGAACTGATCGTCCCCGCCTTTACTCCCGAGACCGTCGGCAAGCTGAGCGATATCCTCAAGCCCGTCGGCATCGACCGGCTGCAGGATATCCATAATCCGTTGGATGTCACTCCGCTGGCGGATGATGGGGTGTTTGCCGCATGCTGCCGGGCCATCCTGGAGGACGGGAACATCGACTGCGCCGTCTTGTGCCCGCTGCCCCTTTCCCCTTCCATGAACACGTTGGCGGCTTCTTTGCGGCATCGAGAAGATATGACGGCCGAAGGGGGGATCTGCCGGCGTTTGCGGGAGCTTTACGATAGCACGGACAAACCGTTTGTCGTCTGCCTGGATGCCGGAGCCAATTACCGACCCATGGCGGATCTTTTGGAGAGCTGGGGGATACCGGTATTTCATCACAGCGACGCCGCCATGCGTTTCCTGCGCAGATGCGCCCCGGTTTTAAGCGGATGAATTGAATCCGGATTTCCGAACGATATTTCCATTTGCAATTTTCACCGGCGTGATGTCACAATGTGGGCATGATTCCCTGCTTGTCATTCCATCTCACAATGTAAGGAGTACGTCCATGGCTAAATCACGTTTCCATCTGACACTGGGAGCATTTCTGCTCTTGGCTTTGAGCTTGACCCTCCATCCCCAGGAAGCCCGGCGGCGCTGGGAAGTGATGAATCAGATCCGGAGGGATAAATTCGATCTGATCCTGCCCCAAGTGATGCGGGAGAATAATATTGACATGTGGATAACGGTGATGCGCGAGCATAATTTCGGTCCTCTCTATGACGATCTGGGACGGGGGATGATTTCGGATTTCGGATACTATATCTTCACGGACAGAGGAGGGGACAGAATTGAGCGGGCGGCCCTGGGCGTCAGCGGATTTCGGATCGAACACAGCGGGGCATACGATATTTTCGGATCTCCGGGAGATCTGAAGGCCTTTATCACCGAACGCGATCCCAAACGCATCGGGATCAACATTTCAGAGCGGATCGGCGCGGCGGACAGCCTGTCCCATACGGGCTACCTGCATTTGAAAAAAACTCTGGGAGAGCCCTACTCCGAGCGTTTTGTTTCCGCGGAAAAACTGGTCTCGGATTTCCGCTCGCGGCGGGTCGCCACCGAACTCATCGCTTTCGGAGAAGCCGGTCAGCTTTCCAGGGAGATCGCGGAGCGGGCGCTTTCGAACGAAGTCATTATCCCCGGAGTGACCAGCTTGATCGATGTCGCCTGGTGGATCGAAGAGGAATTGTTCCGCCGGGGTTTGGGCGATTCCTTCGATGTCCCTTTCATCTATATCACGGGCCCCGACGGCGTCGAAGCCACGAACACCGACCGCATCATCCAGCGGGGAGATCTGCTGATGATCGATTGGGGTGTGCGCATCATGAATATGGGAACCGACATGAAGCGGATCGCATATGTTCTGAAGAAGGGCGAGACCGCTGTCCCTCCCGGAATACAGAACGCTTTCGATCAGGGCGTCAAGGTACGTGATATTATCCGGAAGAACATCAAACCCGGGAAACCGGCCGGTGAAGTTCTTAAGGATTTGGAGCGGAAAGTCGAAGAGGCGGGCTTTCGCATGATGAAAACGTTCAACAAACCGTCGGCGGCGCCTGAAACCGAAATCATGATCGGCTGTCATTCCGTGGGCAATACCGGGCACGGGATCGGTCCCTGCATCACACCGTTTCATCCGCTGCGCAATACGTTTGTGGTTCAGCCTTCAAACCTGTTCGTGATCGAGTTCTTCGCCTACACGCCTGCTCCGGAGTGGGGCGGAAAGAAAGTCCGGATTCCGCTCGAAGATGACGCCGTGATCACCAGCCGGGGAGCGGAATGGATGTATCCGGTAAACCGCCAGATCCTTCTGATCCATTGATGATGCGGATCATCGGAGTCGTGCGGGAACCGAACAGGAGGGAAGCATGAAAAAGCTCACCGTCTTTGGCTTGATCCTGCTGACAGGCGTCATGACCGCGGCGGGACAGGCGACGGAGAAGCAGGAGATCGAGTTGAGATACGGACCGGGATTGGATGAGATTTTTGCCGTGCAAAAAAAGATCCGGAATATCCACCCGTTTCTAAATAAGCTTTATCCGGTGGCGATCTACGATTCCGGTCGCTTCCATATCTTCGAGCCCGATCTCGAAAAGAAAAGCTTTGTCCCGGCTGGAGACGTGCCGGCTCCGACGGAGGTACCGGATAAACTGAGGGCGGCCCTGGGGCTGGATTATGACGGCGGCGGGATTGTATGCGCGGTGACCGGAGATGTCTTCGATTCCCTGGAAGGGTATGTCACGATCTTTCATGAATTTATCCACTGTCGGCAGTGGGAAGAAGGGGAGCAGGACCTGAAAATGGAATTGAGCGTAGCGCGCAGCGCCGCCGCGAAGCAGGATTTCATGTGGGAGCTGAACCACCCTTTTCCCTATCCTGACAGCCAGTTCACGGAGATATACGGAATTTTTCTAGAAGCTCTTAAGGAGAACCGACCGCAGACCGTCTGGAACTGCCGCAGATTTTTGAGGGAGATCCTCAACACGCAGGATTTCGAGTACATGATTTGGCAGGAGTGGAAGGAAGGATTCGCCCGATTGATCGAGAACCGGATCAGGATCGGTCTGGGATTGGGAGAAAACCGCGGCGGCCGCGAGGAACCCTTTGATCGAGTGAGCTTCTATGCCGGAGGGGAGGGGCTTATTCAACTCCTCGTACAGGAAGACCCCGATCTTCTCGAAGATCTGGAAGGGCTTTTTCACGCCATGCTTCAAATCTACTGATCAGCCGCCCCTGATATTTCGATTTACGAAATCGAGCACCCGGGCCGTTTGAGGGATGTAGTCCAATTCCCGAAGGGCTTTTTTTCTGGCCGCGGCGCCGATCCGCAGCGCTTGTGGGAAATTCTCGAGTATAGAGGTGATTTTTTCCGCGATATCTCCGGGATCGTCCGGCCTGGCCAGGTAGATCTCTTTCCCGTCTGTAAATATCCTTTCGATATCACCCACTCTGGCGGCAAGAATAGGATTTCCGGTCAAGGCGTATTCTCCTATTTTCCAGGCGATGCTGTAGCGGGCGAAAAGTGTATCCGCGCGGCAGGCCAGCAGGATTGCGGCTTTCTGCATGGAGCGCTGCATTCTTTCCCGGGATACGAATCCCGGCATGTCCACCCTCTCCTGCAATCCCAGACACTCGATCCGTTCCCGCAGGCGGAGGAGGGTGCGCGTATGGTCGTTTTTCCCCAGCAGAACGAGGCGGAGGTTCGGGAAGGAAGGGGCGATCCGGCTGAAAGCTTCGATCAGACAAGGAACGCCGTCCTTGGGCGCGAAGGAGCCCGCGTAGAGGAGAACGGATTCATGCCCCCGCTTTTCGTTTCCATCGAAAGTGGTTTGAGGTGAGGGGCCGGTCGTTTCCTGCGGATCGATCAGAATAGGGGATATCATAATGCGGTCGGGATCGACGATTTCCTGATAATAACCTTTCAATCTGGAAGAGATGACGATGATTCCAGCGGCGAACCGGGGCAGAATGCGCTCGGCGATTCGATAGCTCAAGCGAAGCCAGTTCGCCCACGCGCCGCGTTTGTCGCGGTTGAAGCTCATCCGCTCCACAGTCCAGAGAAACATGGGGATCCTTCGGTGCAGACAGACGAATATGAGAGGGAAATATTTGAAAAAGTCAGGAGTGGAAATCAACACGGCGTCCAGCTTTCCGGCGGTGCGGCGTCTGTCGATGAACCGGGCGGCACAATACATCGCGGTCAGTGTCTCCCGGACCCGGGAGACTTTTGTCCTGGGGCGGTCGGTCGATCGGCTCATGAAGATGAAGGGGACGCCGTCAGAGCGGCCCCCCAGCTTCCGGTTCTTCATCCCCCCCCAAATTTCTCCGTGGGGAATGAGCAGGGCCGCATCCGCATGATTCGTGCGCAGCCCTTTGACGATGAGACGGCAGTGGGTGCTCGTGGCGCCGCCTACGGGGAAATCCGTAACGGAGATCAACAGCAGCCGAGGGGATTTGCGGAGGGAAGATGCGTTTTTCCCAGGGGTTTTTCCGGCTTCCCGCATGGTATGAGCTTCGGCCATTTATTCTTCCCGGAATACGGACTCCTCTGTTTTCAGCCGGCGTTTGAACGTCATAATGAAGAAGACCGCCGAGACCAAGGAAATGCCACTTGTCGCCAGCGCCAGCCCGGCAACCTGGAAGAGGCGCATAAGGATGAGGTTGAAAACGATATTGCACAAAAAGACGACAAAGGAGATCCGCATCAGTATCCGTGTGTTTTTCATGATAACGTGGGCGTTGACATAGATCTGGCTCAAGGAAAAGGGGATCAGGCCGGCAAGGTATGCGATCCAGGTCCAGCCCAACTGTGCGTGCAGTCCCGGATCGAAGCGCCCCCAACCGAACAGCAGACGTATAAGGGGTCTGTGCAAAAGGATCAGGCCGGCGCACAAAGGAGCCGCGAAAATGAAGACCACCCGCAGTGCCTTACGCACGTCCCCCCGAAGCTGTTTCGGGCCGATGCGGTAATATTTATGGCTCCAGTGAGAGAGAAGGGTAACCAGCAGTCCGGAAGTGAAGAGGGTCGTGGGGATCATATAGAGGCGGTGGGCATAATGAAGGACCGAAACTCCGCCTTCTCCCATCCAGGAAGCCATGATTTTGTCGATGAAGGGATTCATGTAACCGACGGTTATCGCGACCAGCTGGAAAAAGGCCGTGTGGGTGAAAGCTTTCAGCCGGGAGTCAATTCCCAGCGACATCCTTATCCGAAACAGCTTCCACCTGCGGATGGCGCAAAGATAGACGAATAGGCGGATGGCTTCGCCGATGGTGTATGCGACCGCGACGGCGTGCATGCCGAATCGGTCTTTCATGAGAAAGACCCAAAGCAGGACGATCACGGCCCGGACGGCCGGGAAAAAGGCATGCAGTGAAAAGCGCTTGAAGGCGTTCATGGCGCCGGCCAGAACGCTCGACCAGAACATCAGCACGATGAGCGGAGAGATCTCTATGAAAAGGCGGGCGGATAGACTCCGGGTGGCCGGATCGAATTGGGTCAGGATGGAGAAGATCGGGCGGGCGAGCAGAATCAGGACCGCGGTGATGATGGCGAGCGCGCACCCGCTGATTCCCATCAGGTTGCCCACAAAGGCGCCGATGTCTTCATCCCGTGCCCGCTTTTCCGCCAGAAAAGGGACGATGATGCTTTCCGTACCGACCGAGAGGATGGAGGAGAAGAAAAAGACAAGACCGTATACGAAGAAGAAGGAATCGGTCTCTCGGTTGACGCCGAACCAGGCGGCGATAAACAAAGGGATGAGAAAACCTGCGCTTTTCCCCAGCACCATCCAGATCGATGTGGTCACGGTGTCGCGCACGAGAGGGCGCTTTTCCGCTTTTCGCTGGAGCCGGTTCCAGAGATTCCGATCGAGTCGAATCTTCATCTTTGCAAAGGACCGTTCAAGCCGTTCTCGCTAAGCATTGAGGGGCGGCGGCTTGCGGTTCATACGGTCGTCGGCGGATTCAATTCCGCGGGCCGAAAATCTTGGTTCCTATACGGATTATATTGGCCCCTTCTTCCAGCGCGACGCGATAGGAATTCGTCATTCCCATGGATAAAAAACGCATTTCCGTACCCGGAACGGCGAGTCGCCGCATGTGCTCGAACACTCTCCGGGTTTCCGAGAAATAAGGGCGTGCGGCTTCCGGTTGTCCGAAGAGCGGTCCCATTGTCATCAGTCCCCGGATGCGCAGATTGGGAAGCGGTGCGATATTCCTGATGAGCGCTTCGCAGTTTTCAGGAAGAACGCCGAATTTCTGGGACTCCCTTCCGCTGTTGATCTCGATGAGGATGGACATGATCTTTCCGATATTCCGGGCGCGTTTGTCGATTTCCTCCGCCAGGCCCTGAGAGTCGACGGTCTCGATCATATCGAACAGAGGAACCGCTTTACGCACCTTGTTCCGCTGCAGATGGCCGATGAAATGCCACCTGACTTTATCGCCGATGGCGGCCCGAGCGGCCTCGGCTTCCTGTACGTAGTTCTCCCCGATAATGCGGATGCCGGCGTCGACAGCCCGCCTGATCTCTTCTTCCGTGCGGGTTTTGGCGGCGGCCACCAGTTCCACTCCGGAGGGCAGTTCACTCAGGATGGCGGTGACTTGGTGCTTGATCTCATCGCGATTTTCATTATTTCGATTCAAAATGTCTCTCTTTTCGTTCGAACGGAAAACCTTGGCGGCATCGAATGACGAGCCGCCGGTTCTCACACCGTTCAGGATTTTCAATAAAACCTTAATGCCAGCGAATTTAAATTGCAAGCCGAAATCCCTTCTTTTTAATCGAAAGGCGCGGACGTGCGGGAATGAGAAAAGAGCCGGTTTTTTTACGCCGCCCCCGCTGTGTTATAATAACGAAAATCATGGCGGGCGGGAGGAAATATGGCTGATGCGAAAGGGCTTATACTGATCGAAGAGGGCGTTCCCCTGCTCCGGGAGCGCAAAGGCGGCGCCGTCAACCTCATCTTTGCGGGAGTGCTTCTGGAAGCCGTCCGGATGATTGATGACGGTTTCGATAATCCAAGTATCGAAAGAGCCGCGCATAGTGTTTTCAGGTCTTCGGAAGGGATTTTCGTTTCGGTCGGCCGCCATGGGACATCCAAACTGGCCGCGGTGTTGGAATCATACGCGGAAGGGTCCGATCCGGAAGATCCGCTGTATCGGATATATCACAATTTTTTTGCGCCGCCCGCTTGCCTCAACCCGGATTTCGAAACAAAGCGGCTGTTCGATTCCCCGCCCGCCGGGGAATCGCCTTTGATGTCCGTCGATGATCCCATACAAGCGGATCTACTGAGAACGAGATTCATGGGGACGGCTTTCATGATCTCGGTCGAGGTGGTCGACAGCGGGATTCAGGATTTAAAGGTCATCGATCGTCTCTGCCGCCGGGATCTCGGTTGGAAGGAAGGGCCGTTTGCCATGATGAACCGGATCGGGATCGGTGAGGCCATGCGGATCGTTACCAAAAAACTGGAACAGTCCCATCGCAAGGAGATCAATTTTCCCGTTCCCGCCCTTTTGATCGAACAGGCCCGGAGAGAAGAACCCTGGCCGCTCAATTCTCATGCCCGCCGTTGAAATGGTCGGTTGAAAGCGAAAGGCCTTTCGCTTCCGTTAGTTTAAATCACTTTTTAGAAAGGATCTCTTCGAAGAATGCAACGGCGCGCGTGTCGCCGGATTCTCCCAGCCAGAAGATGGCGTTTTTGCGGATTTCCGGATTTTTATGTGTCCGGGCGATGTCCATCAGCAGGGGGAGAGAGCGGTCGTCGGGGAGCTGACTGATAGCGAAAACGGCTGATTTCTTGATCTCGGTATTTTCCAGCGAACCGTTCACCACGTCCGTCAATGTTTCCACCGCCGCATCGGAGGCTTTCTGTCCCAACCAGAAGATTGCCTGTTTTCGGATACCCTCATCGGTTTCCGTCTTGGCGATGCGAATGATTTCCGCTACGGCATTCGGATCTTTGCAGATGTGAAGGGAAAAGATCACTTTTTCGCGCAGTTTGTCGTTGTGCACGCTCCGGTAGATCTCCATGAGATCGGCCAGACATTTTTTGTCGTCGATGTTGCCGCGCCAGAAGATCGCCTGTTCCCTGACATCCGGGGAATGGGAGCTCAGAGCGGTATGTTTCAACCACTCCGGTACACGGGCGTCGGCATGGGCGCTGACGCAAAACACGAGGTCTTCCTTCACGTTTTCATCCGCACCCGCGAAGCGACCGGTCAGGAAATCCATGCTCTCGCCGGTGTCTACGTCGCCCAGCCAGAAAACCGGAACGCTGTCGAAGTGATAGATTTGATCGATATCCAGGAGACGGGTATCGACGATGACGGAAGAGCGGCCGGTTCTCTTGTACAGCAGGAGAAGGGCGGCAGGCTCGCCGCCCTCGTCGCTTTCCATGGAATGAGACGTCCCTTTTTTGGGGGATGTGCGATGGCGGATCTTGATGTGATTTTCATCCACGTTGACCCGGTAGGGAACGGCGATCGCTTCTTTGTCGCCGTAATGGACGCTGTGCCGGCAGTTAAAGCGGTAGCCGGTAAAATAGGCGGCGCCGTTTTTATCGCGCGAAAACTCCTTGCGGGCCCGGTCCAGTTTCGCCGCAAGGGAAGGAGCGGCCTGATCCAGGACGATGACGTTTCCTTTTAGAAATTCGGAGCTTGTCTGTCCTGCAAGCATGCCGATGCACCCGAGAAGAAGCATCGCGGTTCCACCCAGCACGGCGGTTTTCTTTATCCGGCTCATGACTTTTCTCTTTTTCATGGTCTCCTCTTATTTTTCCAGCAGTTCACGCAGGTATTTAACGGCCGCTTCGTTTTCCGATTGACCCAGCCAGAAGATGATCGTCTTTTTGGTCTCGAAATCCTTCTCTTTTTTGGCGGTCGTGATCAGCCATTCGATGGAGGCGTCGGTGTCCTTCTGGGCCATGGTATGGAGGATCATCTGTTTGATCTTGGTCTCGCTGGTTTTGGCGTAGATGTTCTGCATGAGGTCGGTGATATCATCGCCTCCTTCCTGGGCCAGCCAGAAGATGGCTTGTTCCTGCATTTCGATGTCCGAGTCTCCGCGGGCGATCTCGATCAGCAGATCCCGAGCCTGCGGTCCTCCGTTCCGAGCCAGCGACATGACGATCACCTCTTTCAGCTTGGGATCCTTGACGGTTTTGTACAGATCGATCAGGAGGCCGGTATATTCGCCTTCATTTCCGGCCTGTCCCAGCCAGAAGATGGCTTGTTTCCTCAAATTGATGTCGGATTCCTTTTTGGCGATTTCGATCAATTTGGCGCGGGCTTTCCTGTTTTCACTGTTGGCGAAGGCGTGAAGCATCTGCTCCTTCTCCCGGTTGGAACCGGCGTCGTCGAAGAGTTTCAAGAGGGTATCCATGCTCTGATCGTCACTCCGCTGGCCCAACCAGAAGACGGCCTGTTCCCGCAGCTCCGGATCCTTGCTCTTGACCGCGAGTTCCGTGATCAGAGGGAGAGCTTTTTCATTCCCATGCTGGCTGAGAACGAACAGAGCCTGTTTCTTGAGCTTGGTGCTGCTGTCTCCGCGGATGATCTTTTCCAGCATGGGGAGAGCTTTTGCCTCATCCATGTTTATCAGCGCGGACAGGGCCATGAGTTTGAGCTCTTCATCCGGATCGACGGTTTCTTCCGACTGCAGGCCGCCGTTGATGTATTTGCGGTAAACGGGCATTCCCCGTTTCACCAGGTCCTCGGCGATCTGAATGCGCAGGATCTTGGCGTCGTCAACCCAAGAGCTTTTCTGATAATTCTGGATAAGGTGATTGAGTTTTTCGACCGCGTCCCGCTTGCTGTCGAGCTGCTGCTGCACATCCCGGAGCGAATCACCCATTTTATCCAGGCTGTATCCGAGCCAGTAAAGGGAATCGTCGAACAGTTCGCTTTTTTGGAAGTCCTGCGTGAGTTGAATCAGTTCCTGTACGGCGTGCTGCCATTCTTTATCGTAGATGGATTGTTTCGCTTTTTCGAAAATTACCTTTTCCTGCGCTTTTTCCTGAGCGAAGAAGCCGCCGCTCAGAAGCAGGATGAAAGCTGATAAAAGACAAATATGTTTGGTTTTCATGTTTACCTCCTAAATTTTCTGCAGGACATCCATTTTGAAGAGGATATCCCGGTCCTGGATAAGTCTTTGGATCGAAACCGGCGTGTCCGTATCCTCGCTGCTGAGATTGGCGATCTCTTTAAGAACCAGATCCACATCGTCCAACAGCTGAGCCGCCGAAGGATCGGACTGGGCCAGGAGTTTGCGGAGCAGAAGGTTCTGGATCAACAGACTGCGGGCGGCTTCCCGGTCGAGGAGGACCGTATCCTTTCCGGATTCGCCGGGAGTGATGTTGGAATATTCCACCACGATCGGTTTGAGGTCGTCAATATGCTGCCGGAGTTTATACTGCAGGTATTTTTCTCCGGTATCTTGTCGGGATGCGGTTTGGATGTCGTGGGAGAGCCACTGCCGTCCCAGAAAAATCCCCAAGACGAATACCAGCATCATCGCCGCTCCCGCGAAGGCCCATCGCGGCATTATCGATCGGGGGCGGGATTGGGAATGCTGGGTTTCGATCCCCCGGCGAACAGCGGCCCAATTTTTTGCCGTGCTGCTCTCGGGAACCGTGTGCGGGTGGATCTCATCCAGGGTCGCAAAGACCTCTCGGGTATATTCGAATTCCCGGGCGCAGTCCGGACATGTGCTCAGGTGGGTCTTCAGGTCCACGGTCTCCTGTTCCGAAAGTTCTCCATAAAGATGGAGGATGATGTTCTCTTTATATCGTTTACATCTCATAGCGACCCTCTCCGAGGAAGTTTTTGAGGCCGGCTTTGATGACGCCGACCGCGCGAAAAAGCTGTTTTTTGATGCTGCCCTCCGAACATTCCATGACCGCCGCGATTTCCTTGATGCTGAACTGTTGATCATGTTTGAGCTGAAAGATCATGCGCTGGCGCGGGGAGAGCTTGGTCATCGCCTGATCGACCTTCTGGCGGATTTCCTTCATGTGGCGCCGGTGTTCGGGATCGGAAGGATTTCTCTGGGCAATGCCCTGGTGAAGATCTTTCATGGCGGATATCTTCTCCTTCTTTCTTTTTTGTTTGCGGACATGATCGATGCTGCAGTTGACGCCGATTCGGTATAGCCAGGAGGAAAATCGGGCTTGATCGTGGATCTTGAATTGGTGCAGGGAGTGGTGGGCCTTGATGAAGGTCTCCTGAAGGATATCCTCCGCATCCTCTAGGTTTTTGACATAGTTGTAGGCGATCCCGAGCACGGTGCGGCGGTGCTGTTCGAACAAGGTTTTAAATGCCTCCAAGTCTCCGGCTTGGCTGGCGGTCACAAGGGCTGTATCTTCCATTTTCTTTTCACTATCAGAACGGATGGATCATGTGTTTCGTTGACAAAAAAAGTTCCTTGATAAACGATTTTTCAATAATAGGGATAAGACTACTTCATATACGGGGCCATCCGCTCCCAGTTGGTTTTCTGCGCGGGGTGTTCCCGGAAGAATTCGGCGATGATTTCTTCCGCTTTTTCCCGGGCTTCCGCCAGGGCTTTAGGCATATCGATGGTGGTCATGCGGCCGTCCGCCTTGAGCCGCCGTCCGTCGACGAAGACATTGTCGATGTCGCGACTGCTGCCGTAGAGAACGATGCTGGTCAGCGGATCCTTGGTGGGAGTCAGATAAGGGTTGTTCATGTCGAAAGTGATGATGTCGGCCCGCTTGCCTTTTTCCAGGGAGCCGATCCGCTTCCCCATGCCGATGGCCTCCGCCCCTTTGCGCGTGGCGAGTTCCAGCAGGTCGTAATAGGTCGGCCGCCGGGACATGCGGTTTCCCGACTGTCGG
>Ga0180432_10002063_pt1 | contig 30707 bp, 25 predicted proteins | sample SS_ome_10_FD_132414 | JGI IMG/M metagenome (GOLD analysis project Ga0180432, IMG submission 132414) | Hypersaline lake sediment archaeal communities from the Salton Sea, California, USA - SS_1_MS_2 metaG | ecosystem: Environmental > Aquatic > Non-marine Saline and Alkaline > Hypersaline >...
CCACCCCACCTGGGACATGGGACCGAAGATCACCATCGACTCGGCCACGCTGGTCAACAAGGCCCTGGAGGTGGTCGAGGCGCACTGGCTGTTCGGCCTTCGGGCCGATCAGATCGGGGTGGTGATCCACCCGGAGTCGATCGTGCATTCTTACGTGGAATACTGCGACGGATCGGTCATTGCCCAGATGGGCGTGCCGGACATGACCACGCCGATCGCTTACGCGTTGAATTACCCGTCGCGTGCGCGTCGGGACGCGGCGCCGCTGGACCTGCCCGAGATCGGCAGCCTGACGTTCAGCCGCCCGGCCGGCCGGTTCGCGCGGGCGGTGGAACTCGGCTTCGAGGCGATCCGTCTCGGCGGGTCGGCCGGGGCCGTGCTCAACAGCGCCAACGAAGCCGCCGTCCAGGCCTTCATCGACGGGAAGATCCCCTTCGGGCAGATCGTCCCGCTGGTCGAAGAAACTTTGAACCGCAGCGAGCCGATGACAGAAATAACCCTGGACGGGCTGCTGGCGGCCGATGCGTGGGCCCGGCGCGAAGTGGCCCGGGCGACGGCACGGTAGTGTTCCACTGCCGTGCCGTAAACTCGAAATCCGAAGCAATGTCAAAACGGCAGATACAAATGACCCAAACAGCAGTACGCCGGGGGCGGTAGCTGTTTAGGACATTGGAATCTCGATATTTGAATTTGTCGGATTTGGAAATTCGAATCTTGGATGTGAAGCAGCGGCACGCTGCTGACAATACGAAAGGCAGTCGATAGTGATTCTCGCGGACATTGCAGCGTTGTGGGGCAATTACGTCTGGCCGATCTTCCTGCTGGTGTTCGGGTTCGGCCTGGTGGTGTTCGTGCACGAGCTGGGGCACTTCCTGGCGGCCAAGGCGGTCGGCGTGCGCGTGGACCGTTTTGCGCTGGGGTTCGGGCCGAGACTGTTCGGGATCAAACGGGGCGAGACCGACTACTGCATCAAGCTGCTGCCGCTCGGGGGGTACGTCAAGATGCTCGGGCAGGAGGACGTCAACGCGATGGCCGAGGGCGGCGAGGCCGCCGACGACCCGCGCAGCTTCCTCAACAAGCCGATCTGGGCGCGGATGGTGATCGTTTCGGCCGGCGTGGTGATGAACGTGATCTTCGCGGCGATCCTGTTCGTGGTGGTCTGCCTGGTGGGCATCAACTTTCTGGCCCCGGTGGTTGGGGGGACGGTCAAGAACTTCCCCGCTGCCACGGCGGTAACGAGCCTGGACGCCCCCGCGTCGCGCCCCGCGAGCGCCCCGGTCACGGCGCCGGCGGCGCCGAATGCGGGGAACAGCGAGGCCCACGGCCTGAAGCCGGGCGATCGCATCCTCACGATCAACGGCAAGCCCATCCCGAGTTTTGACAAGATCGGGCTGATGGCCGCCCTGGCCGACAAGGACGAGATCTTCCACGTGACGTTTGAGCGCGGCGGGAAGGTCGGCTCGTGCGACATGAGCGTCAAGGTGGGCTCGGAAGGTCGGCTGGTGTTCGGCATCATGCCGCCGCGAGACCTCGCGCTCGGTGAGCCGGAAGACGACAACCTCGTCACCCCCTTCAAGCCGGGCGACCGCGTCGTGGCCATAGGCACCCGGACGATCGAGCACCACTGGGAGATCGACCCCATCGAGCGCACGCTCGACGGGCGCAACGTGGAGGTCACCGTGCGGCGGGGCGGACAGCGGACCACCGTGACGGTCCGCCCCGTTCCGTACCTCGGCACCGCTCACGTGCTGTTCCACAAGACCGACTACACCGTCCTGCGATACGCCAAGGCCGTCCGATCCGACGACGAGAAGACGATCGCCGTGACGATGCGCGACGGGACGAGCGAGACGCTGGCGGCCGAGGACTACACGACCGGGCGGAAGGATCTGCTGGACGTGCTGGGCCTGATACCCCGGCTTCGTGTGGTGAGCGTTCTGTCCGGCTCGCGCGCGGACGATGCGGGCCTGAAGGCCGGCGATATCATCACCCGCTACGCCGATCACCCCACGCCCACGTTCACGCAGCTCCAGGCCATCAACGAGCGTTTCGCCGGCGAGGGCACCCAGATCAAGGTGCTGCGCGACGGCAAGGGACTCGAAGCCATGAGAATCGTCCCCAAGGAGCGCCACGACCGATTCCAGATCGGCGTGGTGCTCGGCGTGGACACGGAGCACACGGCGGTGGCCTCGGTACGGCCCGGCTCGCTGGCGGCAAAGGCCGGACTCAGGCCAGGCGACGTGATCACCGGGGTCGGCGGCCGGACGGTCACCACCTGGAACGAGATCATCATCGAGCGCAGCAGGCACACTCAAGGTCCGGTCACCATCAGCTACCTGCGCGGCGACCACCGACGAGAGGCGACCGTCGACGACCTCGCCGAGGCCGCCTTCGGCCCGAAACACTATCGCTTCAGCCTCTTCGCCGAAAAAGCCGTCTTCGAACTCCTGAACAACGCGAGGGTCAAGAAGAGCAATCCGCTGGCCGCCATGGCCTGGGGCGCCGCCCAGACGTGGGACATGATCGTCTTGAACTACGCGACACTGCGGAGCATGGCGCGCGGGACGGTACCGGCCTCGGAAGTGCGAGGCCCGGTCGGCATCGTCGGACTGGGCATCGAAGTCGGTCGGCGGGGCATCATCAGGCTGACCTACTTCCTGGCGATGATCTCGGTCTGCCTGGCCGTGTTCAACTTCCTCCCGCTGCCCCTGGTCGACGGCGGGCTGGCCGTCATCCTCATCATCGAGAAGATTCGCGGCAAGCCGCTGTCCGTCCGCGTGATGAACATCATCCAGCTCAGCGGGCTGGCGATTATCCTGTCGATATTCGTGGCCGTCACGTGGAACGACATTTCGCGCATGATCGGCGAGTTGTGGTGATCCGTTCGGATTTCCGCGCAGCGGCGCCGGGGGATATAGTGTAATCTGGCGTTGCCGGCTTCGGATATTGCGGCGGGCCCTGGCGCGTTCCCGACGGCCCGGCCGCACGGACCGACCGGCGCTGGTGCGGAACGCGTCTTGCGGAGTGCAATCCAACGGTGAATCCCATCATCTGGGTCGTGTTGACCTCGACGGCCCTGTCCGGCTTCTTCGCGTTGGCCGCGTGTGCCTTGCGCACGTTCGGTCGCGTCCCGCTCGAAGAGGCGTTCGCCGGACCACGGGGCAAGCAACGGCTCCAGACACTCGCCGCCCATCTCAGGCCGCTTCGGCTGACGATGGCCTTCTGCCGGGCCGTGGCGAATCTCGTCCTGGTCGTCTCGTTTGTCACGCTGTTCTCCGCGCCGTCCGGGGGTCTCGGGCGCGTGTTGGCGGCGACGTGTTCGGCCGCAGCAGTCATCGCCGTTTTCGGCATCGCCATTCCTCAGGCCTGGGCCTCCTACGCCGGGGAAAGGGTCCTGTCTCGCACGTTCGGCGTTCTGCTGGCCGTGCGGTACGCGCTGTGGCCGATCGCGGCGTTGATGACGGCGTTCGATCTTCCGGTCCGGCGCCTCTCGGGCATCGAGGAGGACGCCGACAGCGTCGAGCAGGCCAAGCAGGAGATTCTGCAGGTGGCCTCCGAGGGCCGCGCCGAAGGCGCCGTCGACGACGAGGAAGTCCAGATGATCGAGTCGGTCATGGAACTCGGACAGACCCGCACCGCCGAAATCATGACCCCCCGGACGGACATCTTCGCCCTGGCCGTCGACACGCCGTGGCACCAGGCCTGCGAGGAGGTGATCCAGGCCGGGCACACCCGCGTGCCCGTCTACCAGGGCGACATCGACAACATTATCGGGGTGCTCTATGCCAAGGACCTCCTGGCCCAGGCGGTCGCCGGGCAGTCGCAGGATCTCAACGACACGGTCAGGAAGCCGTATTTCGTCCCTGAAACCAAGCCCCTGGACGACTTGCTTCGGGAGTTCAAGACGCGCAAGGTCCACCTGGCGGTGGCACTGGATGAATACGGAGGCACGGCGGGCATCGTCACGATCGAGGACGTGCTGGAGGAGATCGTCGGGGACATCGCCGACGAGTACGACCACGCCGAACCCGTCCTGCTGGTGCGATTGAGCAAGACGGCCATCGAAGCCGACGGCCGCCTGCACATAGACGACCTGAACGATGCCCTGGCCCTCCACGTGCCGGAAGACGAAGACTACGACACGGTGGCGGGACTGATCTTCGCCGAGTTGGGGTACATACCGGCCGCCGGCGAGGAACTCAGGGCCCACGGGGCCGTCTTCACCGTTCTGGAAGCCAACGAGCGCAGGCTGACGCGCCTCCGCGTGGAAGTTCACCCCGCTGACGACGATTAGAACGACAATAACAACACCAACGACAACGGCCTTGCCGCAGATGCCGCAGATGCCGCAGATTTCGTTTCAAATCTGCGGCATCTGCGGCAAGGCCGTTGTCGTTGTCCGCCGTTGTCCGTTATCGCCGTTATCGTTTTGCGCTTGACGTTGCGGCGGAGGACGGCGAGAATCACCTGTCCATGATCCAAGAGTTGGCGGTCCCGACGCCACCTGATGAAAGGAACTACGCACATGACTATCAGAAACGCCGGATCGTTCCTGTCGCTCGTAGCCTTCGCTCTGGCCGCATCAGTGCTGGTTGGCTGCGGACCGAATATCACCAAGCTGAGCAGACAACTGGAGGACCCTGATCCGACGGTGCGTTGGGACGCGGCCGAGGCACTCGGCCGAAGCGGCAAGAGCAGGGCGGTCGAGCCGCTGATCAAGGCGTTGGCCGACGAGGAAACCGGCGTGCGCAACGCGGCGGCCGAAGGGCTGGGCAAGCTGGGCAAACCGGCCATTGCGCCGCTGTCCGAACTGCTGAAGGACGTGGAGCCGGAGATGCGCAAACTGGCCACATTCGCCCTGGGCCAGAGCACGTGTCCGGCGGCGGCGGCGCCGCTGGCCGAGGCGCTGGAGAAGGATCCGGCCCCGGCGGTGCGGATCGAGGCGGCCGGGGCGCTGGGCAACCTCGGGGGTGAGACGGCCGAGTCGGCCCTGGCCACCGCCGCGAACAAGGAAAAGGACAAGAACGTCAAGGCGGCAATCGTCCAGGCACTGAAGTCCCTTCTGGCCGGACGCCACACCAACTAGCCGGCGCGAGACGAGCAGCGCAAAGCCGAGCCCCGGCCGGATGGACCGGGGCTCTCAGGCATGAACCGCCGTGCTGCGATGTCGTATCGGCAGCGCAACCAACGAGCCGAAACTACGCGACGGCGGGCTGCTTGGCCTTCTTCTTCTTCTTCAACTTCGCAGAGCCGCTGCACTGGAAGACGATGCCGATCAGCGTCGGCACGAGGATGAGGATCGGCAGGAGGTGCGTGTTGTCGACCAGGTTCCGCGAGAGGCTCTCACGGGCGGAGCCCACTCTCATCGCCAGGGCCAGTGCCCCCGTGACGGCCAGCAGGGCGCCCTGCAATGCCGTCACCACGACTACCGTTTCCTGGAAGAGCAGGAACGCCAGCATGCCCAGCGTGATCAACCCCACCAGCGCCCCGACCCACGCGTGCTGCACCGGGTCCGGGTTCCCGTTAAGGCTCGCCACATACACCCAGAGACCGTACCCCATGAAACTCCCGGCCAGTCCGCCCATCAGCGCCACGGCGGGCTTCATCATCGGCACGGCGACGATCCCCAGCATCAGCCCCCCGAGCAGTCCCCCGACGATCTGCATGTTCTGCCCGGCCGACTGTGAGCCCAGCATCGATCCCAGGATCGCCCCGATCACCACCATGTTGACGACCACCAGCGCCTTGAACGTCTTCCACCCGGCCAGCAGGTATATCAGCCCCAGCGCGACCAGGAGGATGGCCTCGAAGAAGACCACGTCGGTCAGCAGGTCGACGTACTCCTGCCGCGTCGGCATCGTGCCTTGCGACGTCAGGGACATCAGTTGGTCCCAGATACCGGATTGAACGGCCGGTTCAGCAGCTTCAGTCATGGTTTGGGTCTCCGCGTTCGGCGCTATGCCCTGTTCTTGGTGTTCTTGGGTGCCTTGGCCGGTGAGGTCCCGTTGTCTGCATCCCGGTACTCGTCCTCGCCTCGGCGCCGAGAGGCCAGGATGCGGCGGTACTGGCAGATCATGCCGAACGTGGCCAGGCCGCCCGCGCACGCCACCGGCAGGCCGTACTGCGCCATCGCCTCGGACCACAGCGACGCCCTGACCTGTGCCAGGGCGAGCAGCACGCCGAACACCATGGCCGCGGCCCCGAGAGCAGCGGTCATGACGACGGTGGCCAGTCTCGGCTTGAGCAGTCCGACGAACAGGGGCACGGCCCCGGCGGGAAACAGGACCAGCACCACGAGAAGCCCGTTCGCCTTCCAGGCGTCGCCCAGGCCTGACGTGCCGTATTCCCAGACGGTCTGGCCCCACGTGCCCAGTTCGGCGGCCTGTCGTCCCTGTGTTCCGGGGAAATGGCATGCCAGGGCCCACGCGGCCGCGCCGAGGGCCAGGGCGGTCGCAACGATCGCCCAGACGATGTGGGCGAAGATAACAGCGACAACGGCGAGGACCATCGGGGTGATGATCTGTCCGGCCAGGGGGGAGATGCCCACCTGCACGGCGAGACCGGGCCCCAGCAGCGCGCCGATGCCCCCGCCTACCATGGCCAATGCGGCGCGGTGATACTTCTCGCCCCAGACGATCAACAGGGCCCCCACGCCGGCGGCCACCAGGGCCATCGGCCAGGCCCACTGCGGGCCGAGTTTCGGCAGCGGTGGGGGCGGAGGCATTGCAGACGTCCTTGTCCTTGAGGCCAGACCGCCAGACCGCGCCGGCCCACGCAGCCGACTACGACGAGCGGTCCTGCCGGATCTTCCGAAGATCGCTCTTGGCCAATGCTATCTTGTCCGGGTCGTCGAGCAGGCGTTCGGCCCGCTCGAGGTTCTGTTCGGCCCGGTCATACCGATGTAGATATCGGCAGTAAATCAGTCCGAGCATCAGGTAGATATCGGCGATGTGTTCATACGCGGCGTGGTGTTTGACGAACCGTTCGTAGGCGTCGGCGGCCGCGGCGTGCTGATTCGCGTCCATCAACTGGTTCGCCACGTCAAGCTGCTGCTGCCTGGGCAGGACCGCCTGGTCCGCGACCTGGATCAACTCGAGGTACATGGCCGCAGCCGCAGGCAGGTCGTGACGGGAAGCCGCCTCGGCGATATTGCGGCGGAGTTCCAGTTCACGGGCGCCGGCCGAGTCGGCCGATCGCGACGCCACGCTCCGCGTGCGCACCTTGCGCCGCCCGGGCCCGGCGACGTGGCCGACATGGCCGAACGGGTCGTAGCCCTGGGCCACCATCCGCCGGTACCGCCCGCGCCGACGCCAGTTGCGTATCAGGTTCAGCAGATCGTAGGCGTCCCGCGGGAGGATCTTCGTCGCCAGGAGCACCACCGCCATCGCCATCCCGTACACGTAGCCCGCGACGTGAGCCGAGTACGCCACCCCGCCCCCCATACCCCCGGTCAGTTCAGGCATCATCCACAGGTTCCATATGAACTGGAACATGAGGAACACGAGGCTGGAGACCTCGGCGGGGACGATGTAGATGAAGAAGAACAGGACGGTCACCCGCACGCGAGGCAGGAGCACGAGGTAAGCGCCGGTGACGGCGGAGATCGCTCCCGAAGCGCCAAGGACGGGAGCGCGGCCGCTGAGCACCAGGTAGCCCAGGCCCGCAAGGACCCCCCCGGCAAGGTAGAACGCCAGGTACCCCACGTGCCCGAACCGGTCGTTCATCGCGTTGCCGAAAACCCACAGAAACACCATGTTCCCCAGCAGGTGTCCCCAATTGGCGTGCAGGAACACACTGGTGAAGAACTGGTAGAGTTGCGGCGAGTCCGGATGCAGCATGTAGGCGTCGAACCACACCTCGCGTCTTGGCGACGTGCCGTAATACTGCAGGAAGAACACCAGGACGTTCAGCGCCACCAGGGTGAAGTTGACCCATGGTGTGCGGCTCATTCGGTAGTCTGTGCCTATGGGGATCATCTCACACCTGGCCCGCGGCGCCCCGGAGCCGGGGCGCTATCGCACGGCCCTGCCCACCAGACGGAGTATGGTCTGGTCGCTGATGCCCGACGGGGCCAGCACGTTGGCCAGGGCGACCCTGTACGATTCGGTCTTGCCGGGTCCGATCCGCATGGCCTTGGTCAGCTTCCCGACCGCCGTGCTGTGGTACTGCCCGGTCCGCCAGAAAAAGTCGCAGTGAAGTTCCACGTCCGTAACGGTCGTCTCGGTCGCATTCGTCACGCGGCCGTTGATGACCACCGCGCCCTTGACCGTTTCCGTGTCCAACCGCACGCTGCCGGTCTCGACACGCCAGCAGACGGTCCCTTCCGGCTCGGGAACGGACGTGGCGGTGATGGCGGGGGAGACGCCCTCGGGCAGTTGGCCGAGCTTGACCGAGAAGGCGACGGCCCCCATGACCGGAACGTGATTGCAGACGGTAGAGGCCTTGGCCTCCTTGCCGTCCTCGCCGGGAAAGACGAACGTCAGCGCCGCGTGGCGCACGGGGTATTTGTGGGTGTTTCTGACCTCGCCGTAGAGGGTCACGTTGCCGTAGTCATCGGTTCGCCGCCTGTAGGTCACTTTGATCAAGAGGTCGTTTTCGGGCTTGTTTGCGGTCGGTTCGGGCTTGCGGCCGTCGTCCGGTGTGCCCGGGCCGGGGCGCGGGCCTCCTGTGGGGTCTGCGGGCTTTCGGGCCCCGGGGCCGGGCCGGGCAGACTCGCCGGGCGTCTTGACGCCGTTCGGCCGGGTCGCGGCACCGCCGGACTCGGGGGCTTTGTCTGCATCGGCCGGGGGCCGGCTGGCCAGGTGCGCGCAGACGATCGCCAGGATCACCACGCCTACGACCCCCGCACCGGCCACCGCGATAGCCGTCGGCGAGATCGAGGTCGGTGGTTTTTGCCGGCCGCGGTACAGGCGCGTCTTGCGCCGGTCGGCCTGCGTCGACCGGACAAGGGCCGTTTGAAGCAGTTCGGGCTCGGGCGACCTGGCGGCCGGGTCGACGGGCGTGCTGGATGCGACGAACATGGCATCGCACCCGGTGCAGTGGATCCTGGCCTTCGAGACGGCGTGCGGCACCATGAGCACCTTCTTGCACTTCGGACATGTGACGGTATGCATGTCACGTTCTCCCGCGGGCCTGGCCGGGCGGGTTGCCGAGCCTGATCCCGAAACGGACAGGCCGTGCGCCGGGCAGAGCTTACCAGAACGCCCCCGCCGACGCCAGGGAAACGCCGCCTTTCATGCATGCACTCCCGGGGGCGCTGTGACAGACACACAGGTGCACGCGTGTGTCTGACGCGGTGTCTGCGAACACGCCTCACTGCCCAGGTCCGGCCGTGAACGCAGCGCAAGCGGGTCTCGGCGTGTGTCGCCGGCCCGCCAGGAGGACACACCGGGGCGTTCGCCGTGCGGTCAGGGCCGGTTCGGCTCGGGGGCCTTGTCGTCCTTGACGCGCCCCACGAAGGGCTCGAGGGTGATCTCCTCGAACTCCTCCGTCGCCGGGGCCACTTTGAGCGTGCGCTTCTCGGGCAGCGTGATGTTCCGGGGCACGGTTTGCGGGTCGATGTGCAGCTCGTACGTGCCGGGCTTGAGTTCCCCGAGATAGTATGAGCCGTCCGACGCGGTCACCGAGTCCGCGCCCGTTTCCTTGCCGTCGGGCGTTGTCAGGTACAGCCTCACGCCGCTCAACGGCCTCAGTACGCCCTGGGCACGGGCGACCATGACCTTGCCGGTAAGGGAGATCATCGGCGTCAACGCGAAGCTGATGTGCGTGATTCGTCGCGGCCGGATGTTCAGCAGTTGCGTGCCGTGCACGACGGTGTAGATGGCCGGGACGCTGTCGAGATCGATCGAGACGCGGAGCCGCTTGAGCGGGCCGAGCGCGGGCAGCATGAAGCGGCCTTCGTCGTCGGTGACGGCCTTGTAGTACCGCCCGAGCTTCACGGTGATGTCGGGCACGCCGGTTTCTCCGCGGTCCATCAGGGCGTTGGCGTTGCGGTCGAGGAAGACCACGCCGTGGATCGCCCCGCGGTCGGGGCTGATTCTCCTGTCGGTGACGCGCCGGAGGGCCCCGCCGGTATGGGCGAAGAGGCTCTCGACGTTGAGAAACAGTTGCAGGGACCACTGCCCTCTCTGGCGGAGGGTTCGCAGCCCGACGCGGCAGCGGCCGGTCTCGTCGAAGACGTACTCCAGGCGATTCTCGAAGAAGGCATACCGGCTGTCATCGAACGTGTAGCGTTCCTGGCCGGCTTCTGTCCAGACCTGGAGTTGCTGGGGCCCCTTGGTCCGGAACGAATGAAAGGCGGTGGGCTTGACCTTGGAGGTGGTCCACCGGTATTCGGCCCCCACCCTGGTCCGCGCCGAGAGCCTTTGGGTTACCCTGGCCGATGTTTGCCGGGCCCTGCTGGTCCGGATGCCGGGCAGCCTCAGCCCGTCCAGCAGGTCGTCGTACTCGCCGAGGTCCATGTTGTCCCCCCCGGTGACTTCGGCATTGATGGTCGTCTCGGGCATCGGCGTGCTTCTGACCCTGAGGGCATAGAACACGCTTGGCCCCTGACCCCAGTTGGGCCTGTGGCGGTCGACCTCGGCGGTAACGACCGTCCTGGGTATGGCGGCGGTGCTGATCCTTGCGCCCTGGAAGTCCATGCGGGAGGTCCGATCGATATCACCGTCGAGATTGTCCCTCACGCCTCCGACCAGCCCCTGGATGCGCCACTGCTTGTGGCAGCGCCAGTTGCCGAAGACCAGGTACCCCTGCCGGTTGCGCACCTCGATGTTTGACCCGTTGAAGAAGTCCGGACCGTAGCGGAACACCTGCGAGTGGACGCGCAGGTCCCGCACCGGGGAGAAATCGGCCGACAGCCGACCGGCAACGTCGGTGTGTCTGCTGTCGGCTTCGCCTCGACTGCCGGCCAGGTCCCCCGAGACGACCAGCGACTTGTGCGCCCGCCAGGTCGCCTGAAGGCCGACGTTGCCTCCCCTGGCGGGAAGGTCGCGGGGGTTGGGGCTTCTGTCGAGCACGTTCCGGTCGCGGTAGAATCCCTCCTGGAGGGCGAAGGTGGCCCCCGCGGTGACGGTATCGCTGAGCCCATGGAGGTAGCGCCCGACCACCATTGCGCCGTGGGCGTCCCATGTGGTGGTCTCGCGCTGGACACCGGCGCCCAGCAGGAACGCCGCCTCGCCGGCCCGCAAGAGGTCCGTGCTGCCCATGATGTCGCGTTCCAGCACGGTTTCCACGCCGTCGGGATCGCGGATCAGAATGCGTATCTTGTGGAGAATGCCCGGGGTGAGCCTGACGTCCTCGAACCGGTACCTGCCGTAGCCCGGGCGCGTCGGGCTGTCGGCGATGACCTGCTCGGTCTGGACGAGCCGGTCATCGATCAGCAGTTCGACCTCCGAGCCGGCCCGGGCGTGGCCCTCGAAAATGCGCGGGTTGACGAAGCGCGAACGCAGGCCATACTGCGTTCTGGCCAGGTCCCGTTGAACCTGCCGGCCGGTGAACCCGTTGACGCGGACGCCCGCCATGGTGACCGAGGGCAGCGTGATGTTGTTCAGCCCGAACGTCGAGTCGCCGATCGCCAGTTCCGTCCTTTCGGTGCGGTATCGCCACTCTCCCCAGGCCAGGGCCACCGGGTCGCCCCGGTCGAACCGCTCGCCTTGCCTGTCGATGCGAAGGGTCGGCTCGGTGAACCGGAGCTTGTAGTCCCCGTCGCGCAGGCCGCCCCAGACGGTCTGCTCGAGCGAACCGAGAGAGCCCTCGTGGACGTCGTCGACGCCCGACTTGAAGCGTCCGCGATACCGCACGCGGCCCTTGAGCCTGAGGAAGTCCAGCGCGTTCTCGGGCACCTTGGCCGGTCCGTGCACCTCGGGCAGGTCCGGGGGAGGCTCGGTGGCCAGGATGGCCATCAGGCTCTTGCCCCGCAGCCTGCGCCAGATCCGAAGCTCCCGCTGCGTCTTGGCACGGTACTCGTACTCCACCTCGTTCCAGGTCAGTTGGAACCCGAGGACGGCCGCCAGAATGTCCACGTCGACAAAAATGTCCCGGCGGCGGGTTATCTCCGAGACGGTGACGATCAGCGGGCATTTCAGGTCCAGCCCGGCGATACTCAGGACCTGCGTCTGGAGGTTCAGGACGGCCAGGTCCTGGCCTTCCGGGCGAAAGGTCAGCCTCGACTCGGCCTCGGTGGGCTTGACGTCGAGCCACTTGAGCAGTCGCAGGAGAGGCAGATAGCGCCTCTGTCTGGCGTCGCGGATGGATTCCATGTCGAGGATTTCGAGCTTGTGGCGACGTTTGGGCCCCCTGAGCACGAACCCGACGACCTCGCGTTCGAGCTTCTCGCGTCGGGGATTGGGGCGGTCGGGCCGCGCTTCAGGCGCCCCAGGTTCGGGCTTGCCTTCAGGCGCCGGCGCACGGTGCGGCGGGGGCACAACCCCCTCGCCGGCGCCGGCCGCTTGCTGCGCCGCCGCCGTCGTTACGCATCCTCCAATCACCACAATGGCCGCCAGCCAGGACGCCCGTATCGTCGCTCCTCCGCGGCGATTACCGGTCCTTGCTGGCCGTGTCCGTACCGGCCTCCTTGTCGGATGACGTCGCAGATGACCCGCCTTTCGGCGCGGCGCGGTCCGACCCGCCGGTGAGCTTGTCCTTGGGGTCGGCCTCCTTCTGCGGTGGTGGTGGGGTGTATGTAACCCGTCGTTCATCGGACAATACTACATTCTTCAACTGGGCCGCACTGAGCCGTACGTTCAGCGTGTACGTGCCAGCGGCCAGGGTCGCTTTGAGCGGGCTCTTGAACAGCCGGCGCGCCCGCGGCATGACATACCCATGCCCGCAGGGCCCTTCGGCCAGCTTCTTTCCGGATGCGTCGGTCACGGTGTAGTTCCCGCCGAGCAGCAGTCGCCCGGTTCCGGTGTTGGTCACGACCATTTCGAGCGCGGGTCCGGTCTTGTCTTGGATCAGTCGTGTCGACGTCACCACACCGCTGTGCCTGACCTTGCCCACCTGCCCGAAGACCGGCACGAGAATCGTGGGGATGACCTCGACCTTGAACTCCCGTCCGCCAGTGTCCCTGCCCGTCCTTATGCTGGCCTTGAGCGATTCCAGCTCCATCGCCGCCCAGTACTCCCCGGGCCTGAGCTTGCCCCGCGGCACGATGACGAAGCGTACCGATCGTTTGCTCCTGGCCGGAATGACCAGTTCCTTCGGGTTGAACTTCATCCAGGGCGCCAGGGAGTTGCTGTTCGGGGGAATCCGGCGAAGCCCGCCGTTCTCGAGGAGCTCGAAATGGATCATCTTGACCCGGTATCGCTCCTCGGTCTTGCTCGGGTTGCTGATGATGAACTTGCCCGCCGGTCGGCCCTTGTCCAGCCGGACGTCAAGGTACGCCGGGGTCACCCCGATGCCGCCCGCAAGCGGCGCTGCCGGGACCGCCAACACCAGGGCCGCGATGAATCCTCTCTTCCATGCCATGTCACATGCTCCCGGGTTCGTTCGCATACGGCCGTCATGGTCAACACCCCCGCCTCAGGCCCGGCGTCCGCGGAACAGCAAGATAAGGCGACGATTGGCGCGAACGCGGCGAACGTCAACTACGTAACGGCAAACGTCCTTTCTGCCTGAACGCCCTACGGAGGGGTCGTGCCAGTGTACCCGTCCAGGATGACGATGATCCGGACCCGGCCGCCATACTCGCCGACGGGTTGTTCCGGATCGACCTGGACGTATCTCACCGTCACGTAGACATCCTGGCTGAAATGGTTGTTCTGGCTGCTCTCGAAGCGGAGCGGCGCGCTCAACTGCGAAGGGAAGCCATCGATACTGCCGGTGCTGATGTTCAGGGGGACATCGTTGGACAATCCATTCATCGGGGCGGCATCCGTCGGCGAAATGGTCGCCGGAAGATTCGCCAGAGGAATGGGGTCAACAGTCTCCTCCAGAGGGTCATTGCCCTTGTACAGCGGCGTGGCCTCGATCTGGATGTTCAACTGCTGTTGGTTGGCGTCAATGCGGAAAACGATTGTCGCCTCGAAGTCGCCGGTCTGGACGGTTCCCGCATCGACAACGGAACTGATCACGTTAACCGTCACATTGGGATCGACCGTCACGAGAACCGTAGCAACGGCGTCTCCGATCAGTTCTCCCGAGACCGTCGATGCCCCGAACAACAGTGCCACCATCAACAAGACTGGTATTGCTCGTTTCATCTTCGTACTCCTTTCTTCAACTTCTCTGTTACAGCACAACTATGGGTTACAAAAGTACAACATGGCGTCCGCGCCAATCGTCTTCAACTCAGTCACGACCGGTTCTTGGCTCAAAGCATCCGGCTTTTTCCTTGAGCCTGTGCGCGCCATGTCCGACAATTAGAATGACCCCGGGCGGCGGGCGCTTCGCGCCCGCCTTGCCCGAGTCTGTGGGCCGGCGTCACCTGCCATGGACGATCGCCGGCTCACACTTTCTATCGTCGCACAATGGTGCTCCTTACGTTTCTCGGATACTGCCTTACCTGGTTATCCTTCAGCCCGCACAGATTTGGAGGCGTTCCTCACGCCGCCCCGTCGGCAATGCCCGACGCGCAAAGCGTCAAGCACCGCTCGTCCGGTCGGTCAATACAACAGCAGAGGACTGCCGATCTCCTTTTCATTCCGTGGATCTCCATTTCTATCACGTGCGGCACTACGTTTTCACTTCCATACGGCCAACCCGATACCGGCGGCGCCGATACGACAGCGCCGCCACGTCCTCATCACCGGGTCGACTGCAGGAAAGTCTAGCCCATCGAACACCGGAGGTCAAGACATTTCTTCCAGCAAACTCAGTATTTTACTCAACGGTCCGCGGGGGCGGAAACCCCTGCGGGCGCCCGCGGCGTTCCTTTGCAGCGCCCGCACACCAGACCCATGCTGCCGCGACCTTGATCGATCACAAGGCTTAACGCCATGCAGGTTAACCAGCTACACCGGCTGGGGGTCGGCCAGGGTCCCGTGCCGGATCGTCCTCGACGACACACCATGGGGCAACGGGCAAGGTAACACGATCCCTCAGCAGGGAAGACGTCGTGGTCTTTCCCGCTTTTCTGTTCTTTGTCATTCTCCTGTGCCTTTGCGGCAACTCGGGCCCTTCATCGTGGCCCATCCGTCGATACGCGGGCTGCAGGGCAACCAGGCCGACCCGCCCGAAAAAAAAGCGTTTTTTTCTTGCCCTGGCGGAACGACGTGGTATACTCTGCTGCGCGACGCGGGCTACGGTGCCCGCTGTGTAAGCGCTCGAAAGTGGCGGATTGCTCGTTCGCCTGAGCGCTGTGTTTGATCAACTACGTTCATGTTGCAGAAAGCAGCTTCTGTTCCGTCCGCGTGAGGACGGACGGACGAGGCTGGTCGGCGGCTCAGCCGGCCCGAGGACAAAGAGGACTCAAGGAGAAGACCGATGATGCTCGCGCGATTATTGGCCGCTGCCGGTGTGCTGTGTGCAATCACCGGGCCGGCCCCCGGAGACTGGATTCCCGATGACGGGCACAAGATGCACTTCCCTCAACTGCCGGACCCAACCGGGTGGGATGTCGAGGTGTCCCGTCACAGCAGTGTCAATACAGTCATCGGGCTGGCCGACGACTTCAAGTGCAGCAAAACCGGCGAGATCCGGGACATCCATTTCTGGGGATCCTGGCAAAACGACGAGTTTCCTGCCTCGTCTCCGACGCAGGGGATTGCGAACATCCACGTGGAGATACGCGCCGACCTGCCGGCTGACGATCCGAACAACCCCCAAGACTACAGCATGCCCGTGGGCGGGCTGGATGCGCCTTACCTGGAGCCGCTCTGGAAGTACGATACGTCCACGAACTTCACGATAGCCGAGGTGCGCCCCCCGTCGTCGCAGGGATGGATGAAGCCGGGGTACTACTTCCATGGCTACACGCCAAACGACCACCAGAGGTACTTCCAGTACAATATCGTTATCCCGGACGACGTGGACGCCTTCGAGCAGCAGGAAGGCACGATATACTGGCTGGTTGTCCAGGTCGAGACGGAAAGCCCCGACATCCACTTCGGGTGGAAGACGGCCGATCTTTCCGCGTACCCGGACCGGTACCAGGGCTCTCACTACCAGGATGACGCGGTGGCCTGGGATGGCATATACAAGGACATGTGGATCGAGCTGACGGACCAGGACGGGGCGTCGATGGACCTGGCGTTCGTGATCACCCCGGAGCCGGCCAGCCTGGCCGTGGTGGTCCTGGGCGGGGTCGTTCTTGTGGTTCGGCGTCGCCGAAGGTATCACGGCGGCCGGGCACGCGGATAGCGGCTCACCGCATCGCGTGCGCGTCATCCCGCCGGGCGCCGCGGCGTGGCCCGGCGGCTTGGGGGGGGGGGCACGCGGCCGCCGCCACACGGGGGCCCGCGCGAGCACTTCCGACCGTCCTTCAGTCATGAGGGCCGATGGACGATATTTCTCTTGGCCTCGGACGTGCCCGGTCTATAATCACCCCGGGCTCGTACGGTCGTCGTAAACGCGCATGGACCTGTTGCCTTCCGGGAGAACAACGATGAGAGCACAACGCTGTTGCCGCAGGAGTCTGGCCGGTTTGGTGCTGATCGGACTCTTGTGTGTTGTCGGGTGCGGACAGGAGATCGAGATCCTGCAGTATCCGGAGTTTTACGACCCGGACGATCCGGCCAAGAACATCAAGAGCATCGTCGTGCTGCCGTTTCGCAACCAGGCGCCCAAGGCCACCAGCTCGAAGGCCGGCGAGGCGCTGAGCGAGGAGTTGGCCGGTCTCATCGCCCAGTCCAACACGTACCCCAAGGTCTACAACCGTAACGATCTGAGGGAGCTGATGGACCAGCAGGATCTTCAGATCGCCATGGGCGGGGATTCGAACGCCATCGCGTCGGCCTTGAGGAAGCGCGGAGCCGTCGAGGCGATGGTCACCGGCGCGGTCACGTTCTACAGCTCCACCGCGCCGAGGCACACCAGGAAGCCGATCCAGGTCCCGGTCTACAACCCCCGGACCAAGCGTATGACGATGCAGACGCGGTACGTCGACATGTACAGCAGTTCGGGGCACGTGACGGCGACGGCCTCGCTGATACGCATTCGTGACGGCGCCCCGGTGCACTCGACGGGTCCGGCGGCCGGGGTGTGCAACGTCGAGGCCCCCAGCCCGGTCTCCGAGGACGAGTGCCTCCGCCGGGCAACCAACAACGCCGTCTACAGGCTCCGCGAGCATTTCGTCGTCGTCCGCAAGACGGTCACGGTCGAGAGCGATGCGTTCTTCACGGCCAGCTCCTACTATGAGGGCGAGTGGGACGAAACCGACGAGTTCACGACGGCCGGCAAGAATGCGTTTGTCGTCCTGAAGCTCCCGCCCCAGTGCCACCGCAACCGGTTCAAGGTCAAGATCGCCCGCGAGGGCACGCGGGAGGACCTGCTGGTCCAGGTGGTCCGCTGGCACAGGGGCAGCCAGCCGGTCCATGCCGGCAGCAGCGAGCATGTCGACGGCGCCAGGATCGGCCTGGGGGTGGTCACGTTCAACCCGAAGGACATTGCGGCCAAGGGCGGCGGCCCCGGCAGGTACGTGGCCAAGTTTTACGCCGGCCCGAAGCCCGCACTGACGTACGAGTTCGATATCGGGCCCTGAGCGGCCCTGTTCGACAGCGCGGCCGGGTTGGCAGTGTCCCGGGCAGTGGTCCGCAATACGGCGGCCGCCCGTGCGTTTGTCCCGTATGTGAACCACGGTAGATCCGTTTGAGCCGCCGTTTCGGACTGTGCGTCGGAGCCATGCGCCGGAAATCCCTCCGGAAAGGCGTACCGGCAGAGCGAAAGGCGCGTACAATTGGACATGTGTTGACCGGGCGCCGGTCGGCGCCGGTCGGCAGGCCGCGACGGCAGGTGTGATCTCTTGTGTCGATGCAGGGAGAACGACGATGGATGAGACGCGTTCAAGTCGGTCGATGGCGTTCTGGACGTGGGCGATTGCGGCGATTCTGTTCCTCGGCATGCTGGTGGCTGGCGTCGAGCGTGCGTCGGCCCAGCATCGGCGCGGGGGCCGCTCGCGCGGGTTCGGCCTGTGGCGCCGCCATGTCGCTGAGGAGATCCGCCGCCGCATGTCCCGCCACTATCGTAGAGACGACGATCGTGAGGGCGACCGCGAGGGCGATTGGGGCGAGGACGCCCCCGAGCCGGAAAGGCCAGAGAAAGGTCAAGCCGTCGCCCGGTTCGTCAAGTGGGACATAGGCAGGTACGGGCGCGATCCCGCCCTTGAACTGATCGTGTCCGACCCCGAGGGAAAGCGCGTCTCCTCCCTGATCGTGCCTAACCGCGGGAAGGTCAAGGACGGCCAGGTCAACCCGTCCAGGGACATCGCGCGCGTCGCCGAGAGGCTCAAGATCGGCGATGAGATCAGCGTGGAGTATACGTACTTCAAGCGGAAGTACACCGCCGACGAGATCGAGTTGAAGAACGCCCTGTCGCAGCGCGACCGCGATCCGTTCACGTTCGTTCGGGCCACCGAACTCAAGCGGGGGGCCGAGAAGTTCCTGGCCGTGACCGCCAGGCGGAACAAGCTCAGTTGGACGTTCCTGGTTCCGAACGAGGAGGTTTCGGCGGCGGCGTTCACGGACGCCGACGGCAAGCCGCTCGGCGAGGGGACCTTCTCCGCCCCGGCGCCACGCGTGCTCAAGTGCCTGGCGGCCATTCGCAGCGGCGACTTCATCAGCCTCCAGTACAAGCCGGATGACTACCAGTTCGTCCTCAGCGACATGCGTGTCAGCACGATTTCAGAGACCGGGAAGTTCGAGCGCATGTCGTTCCGGACGATCGGGGGCACGCGGCACGACATGGCGATGATCCGCGTGGGCACGCGGACGCTCTCGCTGGTCCTGCCCGCACCTGATCCGAAGGCTCCCGCCGACAAGGCCGCCCGCATGGCCATCCTGCTGAAGAACATGCGCCCCTGGCAGCCGGTCAGCTTCCAGTACCGCCGCCAGGACGGCCAGACCTGGCTGGACAGCATCACCGTCAAGCCGTAGCGCTATCGAGCACGGCGCCCTCGGCGGCGAACGTGGCCGCCGGAACGGTCCGCCGAGCCAACGCCAGTTCCAGTTCGCGCAGGTTCCCGCCGAATTGCTCGACAAGGCCTCGCTGCACGTCCGCCTCGGTGCCGACCGTCAGCATCTGCCGCGCCAGGCGGAGATACCGCTCGCTGCTCAGTTCGTCGGCCTTGCCCTCGGCCAGGTCCAGCAGCCGAGAAACATGGTCGACCATGGCCACGATCTGCCCGGTTTGCGGTTCGATGATGCTGGCGCGCAGTCCGTCCCGCATGGCCCGCCAGCGGTTCTGATTGAGGTACTCGCTTCGGAACGTGCTGCGCGGCGCCCCGGCGCGGAACCGGTCCTGGTACACGGCGGCGGCAGCCTGGTAGACGGCCACCAGCGCGCCGAGACGCGCTACGTCGGTGGGCAGGTCGAGCGTGCGGATCTCGAGCGTGCCGAAGACAGGCTGCGGCCTGATGCACCACCACAGGTCGCCCGGGTGGGTGATGTCCCCGGTGCCCAGGAGCTTGCCGTAGAGGTCCTCGAGTTCGGCAAAGTCGGCGAACTCGGGCGGCAGTTCGGTCCTGGGCATGGCGTTGAAGACGTGCGTTCGCGCGGAGACCAGGCCGGCGTCCTGGCCCGCGATGTACGGGGAGTTCGCCCCCATCGCCATCAGCGGATACACCCACCGCCGCATCTCGTGCATGACGTACAGTGCCTCGTCGGCCCCGCCCAGCCCCACGTGGATGTGCAGCCCGAACGCCAGCATGTGCCGCGCCGCCGTGCCGAACCCGTCGCGAACCCACCGGTAGTGGTCGCTGTCGACGAACACCTGCTTGCGCCAGTCGCTGAACGGGTGGGTTCCGGCCGCCACCAGGAGCACCCCCGCCGATGCGCACGCCGAGGCAAGACGCCGACGCATCTCGGCCACGTCGACCACCAACTCGTCCACCGTCCGGGCCGGGCGGCTGTTCGACTCGATCACGCAGGTGAACAGTTCATGGCAGACGCGCCGCCGCAGCGGTTCATCCAGAGCGGCCATCACGTCGTCGACGCACGGGGCGAGTTCGGCCGTCTTCGGATCGATCAGGTGGAACTCCTCCTCGACGCCGACGGTCGGGTGAGGATTAGGCGTGAAAGGTCTCATGGTCTGCTCCTTTCGGCCGGCGCTCCGGTCCGGCCGGCGTGGCGGTCGCAGACGCGCAGCGCCAGCCCCACGAGTACGCTTATCCCGGCCGAAAGGGCCCCGTCGTCGAAATCGAAGGCCGGGTTGTGCAGGTCCGGGCAGGCCAGGCCCATCCCCAGGCGTATCAGCAGCCCGGGCGCGTGCTGGAGGTAGTACCCGAAGTCCTCGGCCCCCATGCTGGGCCTGTCCAGTTCGACCCGTTGGTCCGGTCCGAGCAGTCCGTCGGCCAACTCGGCGAACGCGGCGTAGAGCCCCGGGTCGTTCTCAAGCCGGGGACAGAAGGCGCGGATGGTGACCTCCGCTCGCACACCGCTGTCGCGGGCAACGGCCTGGATCGTCTCACGCACCTGCCGATGCAGGTCACCCCGCGTCTTGGCGTCCGCGGACCGGATGGTCCCGCTGAGGACGGCCGTGTCGGGAATCACGTTCGGCTGCCCGCCGCCGTGAATGCTGCCTACGCTCACCACGCGAGGGACGGGGTCGTCCGGGGGAGCGGTGAGTCGGCTGAGGGCCTCGACGAGACGAGCGGCCGGAACGATGGGGCTGCAGGCCCTGGCGGGCCTGGCCCCGTGCCCGCCGCGACCGTGCACGCTGATCTCGAACACGTCGGAGGCCGACGCCATCACCCCCGACCTGGCGGCGACAACGCCCGTGGGCAGACCGGGCCAACCGTGCAGCGCCAACACGGCCGCGGGCTTCAGGCCGCCGAACACGCCGGCGGCCAGCATGGCCTGGGCGCCGGCGCCCGTTTCTTCGGCGGGCTGAAAGACCAGTCGCACGGACCCGGCCAGGCGCTCGCTGAGCCTGCTCAGCACGCCGGCCGCTCCCAGCACCGCGGCCATGTGCCCGTCGTGTCCGCAGCAGTGGGCCAAGCCCTCATGGCGCGAGGCGTAGGGCGTGCCGGTCGCCTCGGTCACGGCCAGGGCGTCCATGTCCGCCCGCAGGGCCACCAGCGGGCCCGTGTGCCGGCCCGTGATCGTCGCCGCCACGCCCGTACCGGCCAGCCCCGTCTGAACATCCAGCCCAAGCGATGCCAGTTCGTCGGCCACGATCCGGGCCGTGGCCGTCTCGGCAAACGCACCCTCCGGCACCTGGTGCAGCATTCGGCGCAGCCGAACAGCCCGGTCCAGAACCGAGGCGACTTCCGCGCGGATTGTCTCGTGGTCGACCATCCCGTCTCCTGCCCGGCGCCCCGCCCCGTCGGCCGGGGGCCCTTGGATCATTCTAGCACCACTTCTTCGTGCTCAGTTGTACGAACTACTCGGGCGCCCGACAGGCCGTGCTGGCGTCGAGCGTTGCCTCGTGGACGCCGGCTACGTGCCCGCGGCGGTCAACGACGCCTGCCGCCGCCCAGCCGCCCGAACGACCACCGAATGTTCGCCGACCACGTGGCCGCATCGGAGTATTGGGTTCACACTGAGGGCCGCGGCCGGACGGTCAACGAATGGAAGCCCCGCCCGGGCGCCCCCGACAACCACTGGCTGGACTGTCTCGTGGGCTGTGCGGTGGCGGCGTCAACGCTAGGCGTGTCGCTGGACGGCACGGCAACCGCGAGGCGGCAGAAGACCAACAAACGAAAACGCAAGAAGGTGAGTTACCTGTAAAGAGCCGTGACACTTCACCGACGTGCAATAGTCTTCGCAGACAAAGCCCCGCCAGGGGCGCCAGAAGGTAGCCCCGCCCGTCAGGGCGGGGACTACGCCATGTCCTCAGTGAGAGAGCCCCGACAGGGGCGAAAGACCGGTTCGCTGCCGAAGCCTTCTACCGCCCCTGACGGGGCGTGTTACTACGTTGATTTCTCGGGTCCCCGCCCTGACGGGCGGGCTACCTTCTGACGGGCCTATGGCCCTGAACCCGACGACTGTTGCATATCAGTGAAGTGTTACAAAGAGCCAACCATGGCAAAGAAAACGACGACAAGCCGCAGGCCCGGGCGACCCAAGGGCAGCAGGGACGCCGCGCCCGTCCACGTGGCCAACACGCGGTGCAGGAAGTGCCACAGCACGAAAAAGAAGGCCCTCCGCATCGTCCAGGAGCGAGCGATCACCGGGACCGACGACAAGGGCCGCCCGTACAGCCGCGTGGTCTGGCGGCGCGTGCAATGCGCCAACTGCGGCCAGCACCGCGTGGAGATCGAGAGGCATTACGACGGGGATCCGTTGTGAAGGCCGCACACTGTGGCACGTGAGCAGAAGCAGCCAGCGCCCCGCGATGAACAGAGGTGTCCATGCCTTGCGCCCCCCGTGGTGTACGGTATGGAAACCCCCTTCGAGATGCATTCTGGCGGGCCTTCGGCGCGGCATGACGGGTGATCCGGCGAAAAATTCTCATAGTCAAAGTGAACCGCCTTCGATTCCTGTTCTGGTCGCAGCCAAGGGCATGGGCGACGCCGTGCAAGGCTGCACCTCTAAAGGCGCTGGATATCCCTTACAGCTTCTGCAACGAAGGCTGTCTGTCGCTATAATGGCCCCGGTCGTCTCGGCACAAGCGCAAATACGAGCTGTCTCTGAAACGGAGCCGCCATCATGCGAACTACCGTACGAATGCTGTCGCCAGTCCTGGCATGGTCTCTGATTCTCGTTGCCCCGGCCAACGCGGGCCAGACGCGGCGGGCATCGGACCTGCCGGCCGAGCCGAAGCGGGCCAAGGGGCCGCGGACGGACTGGCTGCTGGACGGTTCGCCGTACAAGGCCGGCGTGTATCGCGGCTCGCGCCCCGACGAGATCGTCCTGTCCAACGGCCTGGTCCGGCGGACGTTCCGCCTGGCGCCCAACGGGGCGACGGTCGGGTTCGACAATCTCATGACGGACCAGGCGATGATCCGCGGCGTGAAGCCCGAGGCCACCGTCCGGGTCAACGGCACGGCCTACGCCGTCGGCGGCCTAGTCGGACAGCCAAACTACGCGTATCTCACACCCGAGTGGCTCGATCGGCTTCGGGCCGACCCGAAGGCCTTCAGGTTCGTCAGTTTCCAGGTGGGCAAACCCGCCGAGCGGCTGGCGTGGAAGCGTGTTCGGCACCACGCGCCGGGCGTCAAGTGGCCGCCCCCCGGGGCCGCCCTGCAGATGGATTACGCAATGCCGGGAGCGGCCAAGCCCAAGACTGCCGTTCGTGTGTCGGTACACTACGAGCTGTACGACGGCGTGCCGGTGATCAGCAAGTGGCTTACCGTGCATAATCCCACCGACCGCAAGATCACCGTCGATCGGTTTGCCAGCGAGGTCCTGGCCGTGGTCGAGCACGTCAACTGGGTGGAAGTACGCAGCCCGGTGGCGCTGCCTCGCCCGGATGTGCTCCACGTGGAGACGGACATGGCCTTCGGCGGGTTCGTCCACCCGAACGCCAACCGCCACGTCGTGCACTGGCGGGCCGATCCGCAGTATCCCACGCAGGTCAACTACAGGCGACAGCAGCCGTGCATGCTGGTGGTCGAGCCGACGTACGGCCCGGCGCAGGACGTCGCCCCGGGCAAGACGTTCGAGAGCTTCCGGGCATTCGAGCTGGCCTACGACTCGACGGACCGTGAGCGCCGCGGGCTGGCCTTGCGGCGCATGTATCGCACGATCGCGCCGTGGGTTACGGAAAACCCGCTGATGATGCACGCCCGCTTCGCCGACTGGGGCCGGGTGAAGCTGGCCATCGACCAGTGCGCCGAGGTCGGTTTCGAGATGGTCATTCTCACGTTCGGCAGCGGGTTCAACATCGAGAACGAGTCGGCGGCGTACCTGGCCGCCATGAAGCGGTACGCCGACTACGCCAAGAGCAAGGGCGTGGAGATAGGCGGGTATTCGCTCCTGGCGTCGCGGCGCGTCGGCGGGGGCAACGACGTGGTCAGTCCCAAGGGCACGCGCCCGACGTTCGGCAACTGCCCGGCCCTGACGTCCACGTGGGGGCAGAACTACTTCCGCAAGTTGCGGCAGTTCTATCAGAAGACGGGGTTCAGCCTGCTGGAGCACGACGGCTCGTACCCGGGCGACGTGGACGTCACGCCGCGCCCGCCGCTCCAGAAGGGCCTCCACGATTCGCAGTGGGTCCAGTGGCGGATCATCAGCGATTACTACAAATGGTGCCGGGCCAACGGCGTCTACCTCAACGTGCCGGACTACTACTACCTGTCCGGCTCGAACAAGTGCGGTATGGGCTACCGCGAGACGAACTGGTCGCTGCCTCGCGCCCAGCAGGTGCTGCACACTCGGCAGAACATCTACGACGGCACGTGGGAGAAGGTCCCGGCGATGGGGTGGATGTTCGTGCCGCTGACGCAGTATCACGGGGGCGGCGCCGCGGCCACTATCGAGCCGCTCGACAAGCACCGGCCGCACTACGAGCGGATGCTCTACAGCAACCTGGCGATGGGCGTGCAGGCCTGCTACCGCGGGCCGAGACTCTACGACACCGATCGAACGAAGCAACTGGTCAGAAAGTGGGTCGCGTGGTTCAAGACGTATCGCGACATCCTGGAGAGCGACGTGATTCACGGCCGCCGGGCCGACGGGCGCGACCTGGACTGGATGCTTCACGCGAATCCGAAACTGAAGCACAAGGGCATGCTGGTGGTCTTCAACCCGCTGGGCAGGCCTGTCACCAAGACCCTGCGGGTGAACCTGTACTACACGGGGCTGGCCGAGACCGCCCGGTTCCGGCCCGAAGGAGGCCCGGCCAAGACATACAAACTCGACCGGGACTACCGCGTGTCCCTGCCCGTTCAGGTCGCCCCGGAAGGCATGACGTGGTTCGTCATCGAGTGAGCTTCAGCCCGCGGCGAGATACTCCGAGGCCAGAATGTCCATGTACAGCACGTCGAAATGCTGGTTGTCGATGATCTTGGCCTCGCGTCGACGGCCGATGAGCTTGAAGCCGCACTTGCGATAGCACGCAATCGCCGCGGCGTTGTAGTCAATCGCCCGCAGCATGACGCTGTGCAGGTTGAGCTTGCGAAACGCGTGGTCGAGTATCAGCCTCGTCGCCTCCGTGCCGTAGCCCTTGCCCTGCTGGTCCTTCTGCCCGATGTACAGCGTAAGCTCGGCCCGCTGATTGACCCACTCGATGTGCGACAGTCCCCCGGTGCCGATCAGCGACCCGTCGCCCTTGAGCTGAATGCCCAGTATGAGGCGGTTCTTCTGCGTGTGGGCGTACATCTCCTTCAGGTACTCGCGCTGCCTGTCCAGGCCGGCCGGCAGCGGCTCCTGGCCGAGGTCGACCGTGATGGCCATGTCGTTCAGCCAGACGAAGCACGCCTCGGCGTCGTCGCCCGTCAGCGGCACGAGGTTGATGCGCTCGCCTTCGATGAAAACCGCTCTGGTCATGTTCCTGCTCCTTGCGTCGGCCTGCCGGCCGCCACTCCATGGTCGAAATCGCACGTGAAAAGGCAAGGGCCTGTGAATACAATCCTGTGCCAATTGCCAAATCCCCGTTCAGCGCGCATGGAGCGATCACATGAGTGCCGTGGCCGTCGGTTTCGTGGTGTACCTTCTGGTCATCCTGGTCGTGGGCATTGTGACGGCCCGACTGACGAAGACCCTGGGCGACTTCATTCTGGCCGGGCGCAGGCTGGGCCCGTGGGTGGTGGCGTTTTCCGAACGGGCCTCCGGTGAGAGCGGGTGGATGCTGTTGGGCCTGACGGGGCTGGCCTACGCGACGGGCCTGGGCGACCCGTCGGGGGCAAAGCTCGAGCCCGCGCTCTGGACGGCCGTCGGGGGCGTGGCGGGGATCGCCGCCTCGTGGTTCCTCGTGGCCCGGCGGCTGCGAAGCGAAACCGAACGCCTCGGCGCCCTGACGCTGCCGAGGTTCTTCGAGCTGACGTTCCGCGGCAGGGACCCGGCGATGCGCCTTGTGGCCACGGGAATCATCGCGTTCTGTTTCGCGTTCTACGTGGCCGCCCAGTTCGACGCGGCAGGCAAGGCGCTGTTACAGACATTCGGGTGGCCGCACTGGTGCGGTGTGCTGGCCGCGGCGGTGATCGTCGTGTTCTACACCGCGATGGGCGGGTTCGCCGCGGTGGCGTGGACGGACTTCGTCCAGGGCTGGCTCATGCTGATTACACTGGTCGTCCTGCCGATGGTCGTCCTGGCACAACTGGGCGGACCTGCTGGACTGGCCGAAACCTTCGAGGCAAAGGACGCCTCGAATCTGCTGACGACCACAGGCGGGCGGTCCGGATGGACACTCGTCGCCGGTATCCTCGGGGGCCTGGGTGTCGGGCTCGGCTACGTCGGACAGCCACACCTGCTCGCACGATACATGTCCATCCGCTCGACCGACCACATCAAGACCGCCCGCTCGGTCGCCATCGTCTGGGCCGTGCTCGCATACGGGGGGGCCGTCCTGATGGGACTGGTTGCCTTGGCAAAGTACGGGCCCGATCGGTTCGCCGACGTCGAGAGGATGATGCCCGCACTGGCCGAAGACGTCTTTCCCGACTGGTTCGCGGGCATCCTGATTTGCGGCGCGCTTGCGGCGATGATGTCGACGGCCGACTCGCAACTCCTGGTGACCACTTCGTCGGTGTCCGAGGACGTCTACCATCGCTCGATCAACCCTCGGGCCACGCAGCGGCAGTTGATCTGGCTGTCGCGGGGCGCGACGCTGGTGATAGGTCTGGCGGCCATCGCGCTGGCGCAGTTGCCCCGATCCATCTTCCGTAAGGTCCTGTTCGCCTGGGCGGGGCTGGGGGCGGCCTTCGGGCCGGCACTCGTCCTGACGCTCTGGTGGCCAAGGACCAGCCGAAACGGCGTCCTGGCCGGGATGATCGTCGGGTTCGCGACCGTCATCCTCTGGGACAACTGGCCGCCGATGGCGCTGTACTCGATGATACCGGCCTTCATAGCCGCGACGCTGGCCGTCGTGATAGGCAGCCTGGCAAGCCCCGAACCCCGAGACGAGGACCGAAACCGCCCGCCGCACGAACTTTGACACACACGACAGCCTCCGATCTCATCACTTTTGCAGTGGTCCGTTCTCGCGGCCTCGGGCGCCTGCGGCTTCACGCTACCATTCGCCCCAACATCCCAACCTTGAAAATTCGGAGTTGAATTCCGGATTTTCAAGGATGGTCCGGGATCGCGGCGGGGTCATGCGTGTGATGCAAGAGGACGATTCAGATCAGGGCCACCGCGATTCGTCGGCCGAGCGACCGGGCGGCCCTGTCGAGCGTTTGCAGCGTTACTGATTCGTTGTCGGGGTCAAGCAGTCGCGCCAGGGCCGACCGCGAGGTATGCATTCGCTCGGCCATCTTGGTCTTGGAGAGGTTCTGGGTTTCCATCTCGCGGGCGATCTGCATGGCGAGCACCCGCTTGGTCGCCGCCAGTGTCGCCTCTTCGTAGAGTCCGTCGTCCTGCAGGAAGCTGTCAAACGACGAGCCGAGAGGAGATTGTTTACTTTGTTTGCTCATGATCGTTTTCCTCTTCGGCCCGCGCGAATCACCGCGAGGACCTCACTCATTCGCTTGCGGGCCAGGGCCATTTCCCTGGCCGGCGTTTTCTGCTGTTTCTTGACGAACCCGTGCAGCAGCCACATCGTCTGATCCTCGATACAGAACAGCACCCGGGCGATCCGGTTGTTCAGTGAAGACCGGACCTCCCACAGGCCGTTGCCCAGGCTGCGGCAAACCGGCAAGCCGACCGGCCAACCGAACTCGACAGTCTTGATGTCCGTGCCGATGATCAGGCGGTCTTTCCGCCGCAGCTTCAACAGCCAACTTCGCACCGGCTCTCTTCCGCTCGCTGCCCGATAGAAGCGTACCCGGATTCGCTTTCCGTTCCGCACAGGCCTACTGTACCAGAAATGGTGCACGCCGTCAGCACTCTTTAAGGAATAGAAACACCCCGCCCGTCCTCCGAAGGGGCGCCGTGGAGCCCCGCGGGGCTTCCTTGGTCCGCGTGCGCGCCCTGCCCCCAATCGTCAATCGAGTCATCGACCGCAGCAGGCTTTGTATTAACGGCCGGGTCCGCAGGAGCAGGGGGGGGCGTTTGGGTTGGCCTCCCGCGTGTCCGGGCCCCGGCTGGCCCCACCCAGAGTCCAAGCCGAAGCCGAACGTTGAAAACCCGGAGTTGGACTCCGGATTCTCAAGGTTCTGCCGCAAGTCGACCGGTCTGCGAGTCAACCGTCCTGGGCCGCCATGCCCAGGCCGATGTCGTCGGCTACGGTTCGCATGCCTTCAATCGTGCCGGCGATCAGGTCGGTCAACTCGACGCCGAGCATCTCGGCGCCCCTGGCGATGACCTCCCGGTCGACGCCGGCGGCGAAACGGGCGTTCTTCCACTTCTTCTTGACCGACTTGGGGGTCAGGTCCATTACGGACTTGGACGGCCTGACCAGGGCCGCGGCGGCCACCAGGCCCGTCAGCTCGTCGATGGCGAAGAGCGTTTTCTCCAGGTCGCTTTTCGGCTCGACGTCGCTGCAGATGCCCCACCCGTGCGAGACCACGGCCCGGACGTACTCGTCGGGCCAGCCGCGCTCGGTCAGGATCTCGCGTGCCTTGACGCAGTGCTGGTCGGGAAACTGCTCGTAGTCGACGTCGTGGATCAATCCGACGACGCCCCACTTGGTTTCATCGGCGCCGCACTTGCGGGCGAAGTGCCGCATGACGCCCTCGACGGCCAGCGCATGCCGGATCAGCATCTCGGACGTATTGAACTCCATCAGCAGGGTCATCGCGTCGTCGCGTGCGGGCGGGTCGGCTGGCATGGTGCGGCTCCTTGATGCACTGCTTGATGCACTGAAGGCCTATCCTTCCGCGGCGGCCATCTCGCGGAGCTTGTAGCGCTGGATCTTCCCGGTGGCGGTCTTGGGCAGATCGTCGACGAAGATCACGCTTCGCGGGTACTTGTGCGGGGCGGTGTTCTTCTTGACGAACGTCTGCAGCTCGCGGACCAGTTCGTCCGAGCCGGGATGCCCGTCCTTCAGCACGACGTAGGCGCGGGGCTTGAGCAGCCCCTCGTCGTCGGGCACGCCGATCACCCCGCTCTCGAGCACGGCCGGGTGCCCCAGCAGGATCGACTCGACGTCGGCGGGCCAGACGGCCTGCCCGGAAACCTTGATCATGTCGTCGGTCCGGCCGGCGTACCAGTAGTACCCGTCTTCGTCCATGCGGAACTTGTCGTGCGTGTTGATCCACTCCCCGCAGAAGGTCTGCTTGGTCTGCTCGTGCTTGTTCCAGTATCCGTTGGCAATGGAATCGCCCTTGATGAACAGCGTGCCCTCGGTGCCGACGGGCACCTCGTTGCCGTTGTCGTCGACGATCCTCGCCTCGTAGCCGGGCACGATCTCCCCGGTCGAGCCGGGCTTGACCCGACCCGGGCGGTTCGAAATGAAGATGTGCAGGATCTCCGTCGAGCCGATCCCGTCGAGAATCTCCACGCCGAACAGGTTGTGCCACTTCTCGTAGAGCGGTTTGGGCAGCGGCTCGCCCGCCGAGATGCACATCCGCACGCGCCCGATGCTCGTGCGCCCCTCCGTCTCGGCCATGTGTATCAGCGCCGCGTAGCTGGTCGGCACGCCGTAGAAGACCGTAGGCTGGTAGCGGTCGATGACGTCGTAGACCGCCTGGGGCGTCGGCCGGCCGGGCAGAAGGATGGTCGTGCCCCCGGTGCGCAGCGGGAAGTACAGCCCGTTGCCCAGCCCGTAGGCGAAGAACAGCTTGGCCAGCGAATACGAGACGTCCGACTCGACCAGCCCGATCGTGTCGCGGGCGTAGAGGTCGGCCTCCACGATCATGTCGTGGTGCAGGTGGATTGCGCCCTTGGGGAAGCCCGTCGTACCCGAACTGTACAGCCAGAACGCCGTATCGTCCTTGCTGGTATCGGCCGGGTCGAGCTGGTCCGAAGCGCCGGCCAGGAGCGAGGTCATGCCCAGCGGCGCATCGTGGTCGTCGCCGGCGACCATGATGTGATCGAGGTACTTGAGCCTGCCCCGGATCTCCATAATGTGCCCGAGCAGCGAAGAGTGGACGACGAGCACGTGTGCCCGGCTGTCGTTGAGGAGGTACTCGTAGTCCTTGGGCATGAGGATGGTGTTCATCGGGATGGCGATGGCGCCGATCTTGATTGCCCCGAAGAAGGCATACACGCACTCGGGGTTGTCGGGCATGAGGATGGCCACCCGCTGCTCCATGCGAACGCCGAGGTTAAGCAGGGCGTTGCCCATGCGGTTGACGTTCTCCTGGAGCTGCTTGTATGTCACCGTCTCGTCGCCGCACATGATGGCGACCTTGTCCCCTCGTCCCGCGGCGATATTGTCGTCAACGAACATGGTTGTGGCGTTCATGTGTTCCGGCAGGTCCAAGACAGGCATCGCGCAGTCCTTTCGAAGTTGCGGGTATGGAACGAGACTGTACCATGCAGCGTTCAGCGAGTCAAATGCCCCCCCAAGCCCGAGCCGGTTGCGTTGTGGGCCTACAAGGTAGCATGGGCATCTTGCCCATGGACAAAACGCCGTGGAAACGAGTCGCTGGCCTCTGTATTCACGGGCAAGATGCCCGTGCTACGCCCACAACG
>Ga0180432_10002064_pt1 | contig 30706 bp, 26 predicted proteins | sample SS_ome_10_FD_132414 | JGI IMG/M metagenome (GOLD analysis project Ga0180432, IMG submission 132414) | Hypersaline lake sediment archaeal communities from the Salton Sea, California, USA - SS_1_MS_2 metaG | ecosystem: Environmental > Aquatic > Non-marine Saline and Alkaline > Hypersaline >...
GGGTCGGCGTCTTCCTCAACCTCCTCGCCCGGGAACTCGGGTAGAGGAGGCGCCACAGATCTCACAGATTCGACAGATCCGGATTCCTGTCTCTGCGCGCTCTGCGCCTCTGCGAGAGGTTATTCTCCGTCTTCCTTGATTTCTCGCAGAGGCGCAGAGCGCGCAGAGAAGGCACTACAACCGGGGCGTTGTGGCTGGGCGGCGGGGGGAGGCGTCCACGCCGTTGAGGAAGTCGCGGAGGATGGCGCCCTGGGCGTGGGCCGGGGGGTCGAAGCCGAGCAGGCGGCAGAGCGTCGGGACGACGTCGGTCATGTGGGCGTGACCGAGATGGGCGGGGTCGCGGAGATAGCCGGGCTTCACGCCCGGGCCGGCGGCCGTGATGAACGCGAGGACGCTGGCGAAGTCGGTGTGGGCGGTGGGGAACTGCGGTCCGTGGTTGGCGCCGGAACCGGGGGCGAGCGCGGTGCCGTCCGGGAGCGTCGTCCAGGCGTAGCCCTTTTCGTACACGACGGCGACGTCGCCAACGTCCGGCCCCCAGAATCCGAGCGGGTAGGCATCCTCGCGCTTGAGGACGACGGCCATCACCGTGCGGCCGGTCTCGTCGTCCACCCAGGTTCGCAGGTCGCGCACGAGACGGTTGCGGATACGTTCGTATTCCTCGCCCGAGGCGTTGACGGTGAGGTCGAGGCCGAGGCCGGGCTTCCTGAACGCCGTGGTTTTGTCCCAGTCGATGGCGTCGAAGGAGATGGCGGGATTGCGGTCGAGGGCGGGGTCCTTCTCGACAGCGGCCTGCGCGCGGTCCTTCAGGACGAGGTATCCCTTCTCGACGAGCCAGCGGTTGACGTCCACCATCCGCTGGTTTGGCGAGTTGCCGTGGTCGGAGACGACGACGATGAGGTCCGTGTCTTTCGCGTCCCGTGTCAGCGTCTCGATCAGGCCGTCCACGATCCGATGGCCGCTGCGAAGCACCTCCATGTGCGCGGCGGCCTCGGCCTCGACGTATGCAGGCGAGGCGGGGTCGGCGCCCGCGAGGTGCAGGTGCAGGAGGTGGTCAATGATATGGAAGTGGCAGTAGAAGAACGTGTAGCCGTGCTGCTCCATCAGGAAGCGGCCCGCCTCGGCGATCCATTGGGCCCTGCGCGTCCAGGCGTCGAGGTCGGAGGCCTCGAAACTGAGCGGGTAGGGGCCGAAGCGCTCGACGAGCTCGCGGCCCATCTCCGGCGGCTCGGCGAGCCTCTCCGGGGTCGAGTACTGCGGATGCAGCGGGTTGCCGAACGAGTTGTCCACGGCGCAGCCGTTCTTGAGCGGCAGCGGCATCGAGGCGGGATAGTTGAAGAGGCAGATACGGTGGCCGGCGCGTTCGGCGGCCTCCCAGATCGTCTCGGCGTTGAGCGCGCACGAGGTAAACGAGGAGACTTCCCGGCCGTCGGGCATCGTGACCGTCCAGCCGGGCTCGCCGTGGGTGCCGGGATACGCGCCGGTGCAGAGGGTGGCCCAGTTCGTCGGCGTGTAGGCCGGGAAGCAGGGGAAGATCTCCGTGGAGGCGCCGCGCTCGCGCAGCGCCTTGAGCCGGGGCATCTCGCCCTCGGCGATGAAGTGCGACGACATCGGCCAGTTCATGCCGTCAATGCCGATGAAAAAGAGCCGTTTCGCGTGCGCCATGCTGCCAACCTCCTGGTGTGTCCGGTATTGCGCCGCACCTTACCATGTGAGCGGAGGTCGGTGTACCTCGGAATCGGCTGGAGCGGGACGTGCGTGGTGGGTGGGCGTGCTTGCCCGGGCGTGTTCAGCGAGGCGGGCGCTTGGCGGGGGGGCGGACGGTGCGGCCCTTGTGTGGGACGGGCCTGAAGGTGTCGCGCTGGTCGAGGGTGGCGTACCAGTACACGGTCGCGGCGTAGTCTTTGTTCTGGGCGTAGTTCTCGATGGTGACCTTGATGGATTTCTGGAACGGGATGTTGTCGGTGATCTGCCAGCGGTTGACGGACGTGTAGTTGCCGTTGCCGGGGCCTTCACACAGCGTCTGGTTGTGGTAGCAGTTGACAAAAAGTTCGGTCGAGCACCACGCATAGCCGAAGTAGTCCTCGGTGCCCGTGCCGAAGGTGCTGGGGAAGCTCTCGCCGTCCACCCAGATCTTCTCGTCGCCCTCGCCCCACCAGCCGCGCTCGGGGTTCCAGATGGTGAGCATGGCGCCGCAGTACCGGCCGCGGCCCCGGGTCTCGAGCAGCGGCCAGTCGAACGTCTTGCATGGGTCGTCGCGTCGCCATTTGGCGTGGAAGTAGCCGATGTTGCGGTTCCAGCCGATGGGGCCGTACACGATCCGGTAGGCGATGGAGATGTCGAGCTCGCCGTCGTTGACGAGCTCGACGAGGGCGTTGCGCGCGAACGGCATGGGCCAGTACGAGTAGTACCCGTCGTCGTCGCTCATTCCAAGGGGCAGCGAGGAGTACTCGTTGATACCGGGACTGGTGCCGAAGAAATCGCCGAGCGGGCACCAGACGCTTGCCGGCGTGTGATTGTCCCAGGTGATTCGCAGCACGAGGTCGCGCAGCGCCTCGCGCTTCTTGCCTGAGAAGATGCGGGCGCGGAAGCGGTAGATGGCCGCGGGGCCTTGGAGCCGCGCGATGACGGCGGTCTTGCCGGCTTTGATCTCGATCCGGTTGCCGACCGCGGCGGTCCGGTCGAGGGTGAGGGGGTATTTCTCGCACGCTTTGAGCGTCTTGCACGCCTGGTCGAAGCGCTTCTTCTCCTCGGCGGTCAGGGGGAGGTGGAACGATTCGACCTGCGTGCCGGGCGGGTAGGTGCGGTAGGTGACGTGGTAGTACATGGCGCCTGGATTCTCGACGACGACCTTGCAGCTCTGCTGGTACGGGATCGGGACGTAGATGTTGGCGCCCCTGGCGCGGAGGCCGACGAGCGGTTCGACGAACGGGTACTTGGCGCCGTAGATGAGCTGCTTGAAGTCGAACGCCAGGACCGGTTTCTCCGCGCCGTCAATGAAGATCTTGAGGGTGCCCTCGGGGTTGGCGGACCAGATCCGGTGGATGACGCCGGGGCCTTTCATGTCGGCGAGGACCTTGCCTTCGGGGTCGTCGCGCAGGAAGTGGCCTCGGTCGTTGTTGGCCCGCCAGGTTTCTTTTTTCAGGCTCGCGCGGTCGAAGCTGGAGAACTGCTTGCAGGTCTCGCCGGGCGCCGGGAGGATGGCGACGCGGCGCAGGTCTGTGAGCTCGTCAATGAAGTCGGTGTAGCGTTTCTGGGTGCCCGGTGCGGCGGCGTCGGCGGCCGCCCACGCCAGCGCGCCGAGCAGCGCGGCGGTCAGCACGGTGTGCCCTCTCATGGTTGTCGCCCCCTGGGTTTTCGAGGAATGGCTCGCGAGGAAGCATAGCGGGCGCGGGTGTGCCGCGTCAAGCCGCGGGCCTTGGCGTGCGGAACGGCGTGTGGCATAATGAAGGCGACGGAGAACTGAGACGCAGGAGGACGAGCAGGTGGCGGTCAGTAAGAACGGGGCCAGTAAGACTACGGACTGTAAGAACTTCGAGCAGAACATGCAGCGGTGCAACTGCACCTACGAGCCGTGCAGCCGGAAGGGCACCTGTTGCGAATGCATCACTTACCATTGGCGACTGGGCGAGCTGCCGGCCTGCTTTTTTTCCAACGACGTGGAGCGCACGTACGACCGTTCGATCGCGGCCTTCGTCCGGAGCGTCAAGAAATAGGCCACCCCACCCGGCCCGTTATCCGTCCTTGCGGATGCACAGGGTGAGGGTGGGCAGCAGCGCCGCGATCGGCACGCCGAGCGGCCGGAGCACGCGCTCCAGGACGCGGTATCCTGCCCGGATGGCGAGCTTGACGAGCCGCCGCCAGCCGGTCTCCTTCTTGATCCAGTAGCAGAAGAAGTCGTTGACGCAGTGCCGGTTGGTGCGCGTCAGGTCCACGGGCCGGCCGCCGGTGGTGCGGATGCGCCGGAGCACCTCGTGATACGACACGCCGATGAAGCCGAGGTCGATCAGCGCTTCGTTCGAGTTTGCTGCGAGCTTCCGGCGCGAGAGCGCTCGAGCGAGCGGCGCGCCCAGCTTGAGGGGCAGCCAGTGGACGAAGGGGAGCCAGCTCGTGTGGCCGTCGAACGGGAAGAACCGGTTGGGCGTGTCGCGGATGAACAGCCGCCCGCCCGTGCGCAGCACGCGCCACATCTGGTTGAGGTAAAAGGCGCGCCGGCGCGGATGGATGTGCTCGATCACGCCGCTGCACGTGACGATGTCGAAGCGCTCGTCCGGGAAGGGCAGCGGCTTATGAAGGTCTATCGTGCTCGCGGTCACGCGGCTCGCCATGCCGAGCTCGGGGATGAGGGCCTGGGCGATCTCGACAAAGCCGGGGTTGATGTCCACCCCGGTTATTCGCGCCTGGGGGAGGATGCGAGCGAGGCTGATCGAGGCGCCGCCGGCACCGCAGCCATAGTCGAGGACCTCGCACGGGCCCGTGTCGGGATCCACGTATCGCGTGATCAGGCGCCGCATTGGGCCGAGCACGTAGTCCGGCTGGCTTTCCTTGTCGATCGTGTTCTTGACGCCGCTGATGCCCTTGTTGCGGGCGATCAGCCGGATAAGCGGCTCGCTGTACGTGGTTTCGAACATCAGGTGGGGGGACATCTTCTTGTCGAACGCGTAGAGGCAGCCGAACAGTTCGACCCGCCTCGCGTGTCCCAGGTCGGTGATGACGATTCGGGGTTGTTCAGCGCTCATGGTCCGGATGCCTGGCCGGTGCGTTGTCAGCATTTCCCACGAAGCATACACGAGCTGTGCGGCGTTCTCCTAGCCCGGATTTCTCACGGACAGACGGCGCGAGGCCAAAAAATAGGGACAGGCACCTATTTTCCCCTCTCTTGCCGCGGTGAATGCCCCCAGCGTCTGCGAGAAAATAGGTGCCTGTCCCTATTTTTCCGGCACGCCGCGGGGTGGTTGACGGCCCTTCGGGCGGGTAGTATCGTGGGCGACAGGACAAGACCGGGACGAATCCACAGGGAGACGGACTCTCATGCGAAGGCTCAGGATCGTTGGCCTGGCTTTCTGCCTCATTGCGCTGACCGGCTGCATCGCCCACGTCGAGATCGCCGGCGAGGTGATGGGCACCACGATGAAGATCGAGGCCGTGTCGCGCTCGCTCTCGAAGGACGAGCTGAACCGGGCGGTGCTCGACGCGATCGAGGCGGCCAAGAAGGTGGACGGCCTGATGAGCACGTGGAGGGACGACAGCGAGATCTCGAAGCTCAACCGGGCCGGGCCGGGCGAGTGGGTGGCGCTGAGCCCCGAGACGTACGAGGTGCTCGTCAAGGCCGTCAACGTGTCGAAGAAGACCGGCGGTGCGTTCGACGTGACCGTGGGCCCGCTGGTGGACCTGTGGGGTTTCGGGGCGAAGTCGCCGGCGGTGGTCACCAAGGCGCCGACCGACGAGCAGGTCGAGGCGGCGAAGGCGGCCGTCGGTTATGAGCACATCCTGGTTGATGCGAACAACCGGCGCGCCGCGCGCGACGCCGCGGGCGTCGAGGTGGATCTCGGGGGCATCGCCAAGGGGTACGCGGTGGACCTGGCGATCGCCGTGCTGAAGGACCGGGGCGTGAAGGACGCGCTCGTCGAGATCGGCGGGGAGACGGCGGCGATCGGCCTGACGGAAAAGGGCGAGCCGTGGCTGATCGGCATCCGTCATCCGAACCGGCCGCCGCCGCGGTTCCTCACGACGGTCGGACTGGAGAACGGCGTGATCGCCACCTCGGGCGATTACTTCAACGTGTACGAGCTCAAGGGCCGGCTCTATTCGCACATCATTGATCCCACGACGGGCAAGCCGATCACGAACAACGTGTGCAGTGTCACGGTGCTCGCCAAGGAGTGCGCGCTGGCCGACGCGCTGGCCACCGGGCTGATGGTCATGGGGCCCGAGGAGGGGATGAAGCTCGTGGAATCCATGCCCGGGGTCGAGGCCATCATCGCCTGGCGCACGGGCAAGGACACGATCGAGGCGAAAGCCAGCCGCGGCGCCCGGCGCTACCGGCTGAGCCCGTAGCGCGGGCGCAACGCGGGGGAACATTCCCGCGGCGCTGTTGTCAAAACGGACGTGACATTACACGGGCCAGGAACACAGTGCAAAGGAACGCTGACCCCAGCGGAGTGAAGGTCTGAGGAGGTCTCAGGAGGTTCGAGATGAAGACGATGCGGATTGTGCTGTTTGCCGTCGTCGCGGCGTGCTGCGCGGGCGCCGCGTTCGGTGACGGGTTCTTGATTGCGCCGCGGCCGGATGTGCCGGTCTACGAGACGTACAACGTCAAGTACCACCGCGTGAACGTGGAGATCAAGGACCAGATCGCGCGCACGACGATTGACCAGGTGTTCGAGAACCCCGGCAAGCGCCCGATCGAGGTGAGCTACATCTTCCCGATCCCGGCCGGGGCGTCCATCTCGTCGTTCAGCATGTTTGTCGGCGACACGGAGCTCAAGGGCACGGTGCTCGACAAGGACGAGGCGCGCAAGATCTACGAGGAGATCGTCCGCCAAAAGAAGGACCCGGCGCTGCTCGAGTACGTCGGCTCTGGGTTGATCAAGACGAGCGTGTTCCCGATCCCGCCCGGCGAATCGCGCACGAACCGCATGGTGTACGAGGAGGTGCTCAAGCGCGACGGCGACCTCGTCGAGTACGTTTATCCGCTGAACACGGAGAAGTTCAGCAAGCAGAACCTCGAGGAGGTGACGGTGAACGTGTCGCTCACGAGCACGGCGCCGATCAAGAACGTGTTCTCGCCGACGCACGACGTGCGGGTCGAGCGGTTCACGGATTTCCGCGCCACGGCGACGTGGACCGAGCGCGGCACGAAGCCGGACATGGACTACAAGCTGTACTACTCGACGTCGGAGCACGAGGTCGGCGCGTCGGTCATCTGCTTCCGGCCCGACGCGGGGAAGCCGGGTTACTTCCTGCTGCTCGCGTCGCCGAAGGCGGAGATTGATGAGAGCACGATCGTGCCGAAGAACGTGATTTGCGTGCTCGACCGCTCGGGCAGCATGAACAGCAGCGGCAAGATTGACCAGGCCAAGGGCGCGCTCGAATTCGTCGTCAACAGCCTGAATCAGGACGACCGGTTCGCGCTGGTGAGCTACAACGATTCGATTGACGTGATGAGCGCCGAGCTCAAGGCCAATACGAAGGAGAACCGCGACGCGGCGCTCGCCTACGTCGAGGAGCTGCGCGCCACGGGCGGGACGAACATCCGCGACGCGCTGCTCGCGGCGCTCAAGCTGGCGCAGACCGGTGATCGGCCAAACATGATCATTTTCCTCACTGACGGGCTGCCGACGGTGGGTGAGCGGAACGTCGAGCGGATCGCCGAGAGCGTCGCGAAGGCGAACGCGGCGAACGCGCGCCTGTTCGTCTTCGGCGTGGGCTACGACGTGAACGCCGTGCTGCTCGACAAGCTCTCGAGCCAGAACCACGGCATCTCGGAGTACGTGCGGCCGAAAGAGGACATCGAGGTCAAGGTGTCGAGCTTCTACGCGAAGGTGCAGAACCCCGTGCTGACCGACGTGGCGCTCGATTTCGGCGGGCTCGCCGTGACCGATGTGTTGCCCACGGTGCTGCCGGACCTGTTCAAGGGCGGGCAGCTCGTCGTGGCGGGCCGGTATCGCGAGCCGATGAAGGCGACGGTCACGATCAAGGGCACGCTGCAGAACAAGGATGCTGCGTTCGGGTACCCGCTGGAGTTCAAGGCCGAGACGGACGCGACGGCGAACAACTTCGTGGCGCGGCTGTGGGCGTCGAAGAAGATCGGGTACCTGATCGACCAGATGCGCGTGCACGGCCGGAGCCAGGAGCTCGTGGACGAGATCGTCCGGCTCAGCAAGGAGTTCGGCATTATCACGGAGTACACGTCGTTCCTCGTCGAGGCTGACGAGGAGATGGCGCCCGGCGCGGCCGTGGACATGGCGCGCGGCCGGTTTTCGCGGGGGCTGGCCGTTGAAGGCGGCGGCTGGGGCGTGGCGCAGGCCGAGAACGCCAAGGCGATGCAGCACGGCAACCAGGTCAATCTCAAGAACGTCTACTACGACGCGAGCGGCAAGCAGGTCCAGTACGACATGGTGCAGAACATCGGGGCCAAGGCGTTTTACCGGCGCAAGGGCTTCTGGGTTGATGCCGCGTTCGACACGGAGACGCAGAAACCGATCGAGGTCGTGCAGTTCAGCACAGAATTTTTCGAGCTGAGCCGCAAGCTCGGCCGCGACAACCAGTACCTGGCCTTCGCCGATAACATCATCGTCAACATCGGCGGCCAGGCCTACCGGATCGTCGCTCCCGAGGAGGGAGATGGCGAGTAGGGTAGGCCCCGGACCATTCTAAGCCGCGGCGCCGGGACGCGTTCTCAGCGCCGCGTGCGGTTCCTCATGCGGCTGCAAGAAAAAGGAGTGGCTAGTGTTCTGGCCAAAGTTCGATGTTTGAAAGGAGCGACAAGTGAGGGGATTCTTGGCGTTACTCCTTGCTGTCGGGATCGTTGCGGGATGTCAGCAAGAAAGGACGAGCGGAACCGCCCCGGCGGATGCCGAAAGGATTCACAGCCTTTTGAGTGACTTGGCGGCAGAAGACGAGACGGTTTGGCGCCAGGCGTATCAGCAAGTAGTGAAGATCGGAAAGCCCGCGGTTCCTTTCCTTGCAGAAGCCTTGGATGACCCCGGGAAGAACGTGCGGTGGCGCGCCACACAGGCACTTGGGGAGATTGGTGGGCCGGAGGTAATCCCGCCGCTTCTCGTGGCGCTTGAGGATAATGATCTGAGTGTCCTGAGTGCCGCAGCTTACCACCTGCAAAAGTGCGGCGGCGGGAACCCTGAAGTCGTTGTTGCTTTGAAAGGAAGGCTGCACGATCCCGATCCTGTAGTAGTTTATTGCATGATACTGGGGATGAGAGACTGCGGAGAGACCGGATATAGGGATGACGATGGTCTCGTGGATGCTCTGTGCAAGCACCTGAAGAGCGCAGACCAGCAACACCGGGAGTATGCCATACTGTCGCTCGGGATCATTGGTAGCCGCCGTGCATGTGTGCCGCTTGTTGAGCTTATTGCGGATACGAAGACCAAATCAAATAACATGCGAAGCCGCGCGGGGCGTGCGCTGGCGGAGATTGGGTCGGATGACGCTGTGCCGTTGCTCTTTGAGCTGGTAAAGGACGACGATCAGGAGAAAGGCATCCGGATTGTGGCAGCCAAGACGCTGGGGAATATTGGGTCACATGACGCTATGCCGTTGTTCCTGGAGTTGTTAGAGGACGAACATCAGGAGGGATACATCTGGCTTGAGGCAGGCAAGGCGCTGGCAAAGTTTGGTGACACGAGCATCAATGAGAGTGTATTGCCGTTGACGAAATCGCGGCATAAATGGCTTCGCAGGGCAGCGGTAGTTGCTTTGGGGTTTCCCGGCAACGTCTCGGCGCTTGAGAGATTGATCGAGATTGCTCGTGACGAGAAGGAAGACCTTTTCGTGAGGGAGCCTGCGCTGATTTCGCTTGGCCAAATTGGCGACGCTAGGGCTGTCGATGTTCTTGGTGGGGTTCTTCTGGCAGAGGACTACTCATTGAGAAGAGCGGCTGCCCGTGCGTTAGGCGAGATCAAGTCGTCAAAAGCCGTGCCGGCCTTGCTCGATGCGCTCAACGATTCCGACGTACGGGTAGTTATGGAGGCGACAAGATCCCTGGCCAAGATTAGCGATAAGAAGGCAGCGCCCGGAATTCTTGAGCTCTTCGACAGAGAGAATGCGCTGGAAGTTGGGGATGCTGCCATAGAAACCGGCAATCTCGCCACGGTGGCCTACCGCGCGTTGCTTGAGTTGATGAAAGATGAAGCCGTGCCGACAAAACTGGAGTATGTTTACAGCCGGGATGAGCTCAAGGCTGCGCGGAAAGCATGGCGTGCTGTGATCAAGAAGTCCGCTTCGGAGTAACAACTGGTACAGCTACGGCAGGGCGTTGAGGAGGCGGTCGAGGTCTTTGGGGGTGTTGTAGAAATGGGGTGAGGCGCGGAGGCGACCGTCGCGGTAGGCGATGACGATTTGCTGCTTGCGCAGCTCGACCTGGATTGGCCTGAGGTCGAGGCCTTCCTTGTAGAACGAGACGATGGGCGACTTTTCCGTGGGTTGCCTCGACGAGAAGATCGTGTAGCCTTTCGATTCGAGCCCGTCGCAGAGGTAATCGCTCAGGGCGAGAGCGCGGGCCTCGATCAGCGGGATGCCGATGTCCAGGAGCATCTCGAGCGAGCCGTGCAGCGCGTGGAGGCCCGCGTTGTTGAGCGATCCGCACTCGAAGCGCCCCGCGTCCGGCTGCAGCGTCGGGTCGTAATCGAGGAAGGCGTTCGGGTTCACGACGCTGAGCCACCCCTTCTCCGTCACCGCAACCTCATCGAGCTTCGCCTCGTCGAGGAAAAAGATTGCGATCCCCTCCGGCGCGAGGAGCCACTTGTGGCCGTCGGCGGCGAGCGCGTGCACGCTGGCGGCCTTCACATCGAGGTCGAGGACGCCGACGCTCTGGATGCCGTCAACGAAGAAAAAGATACCGCGCGTGCGGCAGAGGGCGCCGATGCGCTCGAGGTCGTGGCGAAAGCCGCTGCTGAACTCGACGCTGCTCAGTGCGATGACACGGGTGCGGTCGTCCACGAGCGCCTCGACCAACTCGGGCGGGATGCGGCCGTCCTGCTGCTCCTTCGCCAGGCGCAGCTCGACGCCCTTGAGCTTCAGGTTCTCCCACGGGTAGTAGTTCGCGGGGAACTCGACGTTCGTGGTCACGACGTTGTCGCCGGGTTCAAAGGCGAAACCGTTGGCGATGAAGCTGATGCCCTCCGACGTGTTTTTGGCAAACGCGATCTCTGCCGGCGCGCAGTGGAGCAGCTGCGCGGCAAGCGCGCGCGTCTCGTCCGCCCGCGTGCCCCAGGTCGGCTCCTTGATCTCGCCGTGGAGGTTGGCTTCCTCAGCGTAGCGGCGCAGGCCGTCGGCAGCGGGGTCGCAGATCGGGGCGACGGCGGCGTTGTCGAGGTAGACGTAGCGTTTCGAGACAGAGACCTTGGCGATGTGGTGTGCGAACGCGTCGTCGTCGATGGCGGCATTCATCGCAGCGGCATGGTGTAGAGTTCTTCGAACCGGTCCACGACCGTTTCCCAGTCGTACTCGCGCCTGACGCGCGCGATGCCCTTGTCGCGTTCGGCGCGCACGAGGTCGGGTTGCTCGACGAGGTGGGCGAGCTTTGCAGCGAGGTCGTCAACGTCCGTGCTGCGGAAGGTGTAGCCGCAGTCGCCGAGCGCCTCGCGTGATGCCTCGATGTCGCTTGCGAGCACGCACCGGCCATACGAGAGCGCCTGGAGCAGGGAGTGGGGCAAGCCCTCGATCTCCGACGGCAGGACGTAGAGGTAGGCGTTGCTGAACAGCTCCTCCATTTCCTCGTCGGTGACGAAGCCGGTGAAGAGGACGTCGTCGCCCGCGGTGCGCTGCAGGGCCTCGGCGTAGTCGCGCTCGAACATGGTGCCGCCGGCGACGACGAGCTTCATCGGCGGCCGGACGCGCTTGTAGGCCTCGACGAGATAATGGGCGCCCTTTTCCTGCGTGATGCGGCTGAGGAAGAGGATGTAGCGCTCCGGCTCGAGGCCCCAGCGGCGCGCGTGGTTGAGCGGGCGCGGGGGCTTCATCTCGACGCCGGTCGGCACGTAGTAGGCCGGCCGCGCGTAGGCCTTCTCATAGTAACGCTGGAGTTCCTGCGAGACCGTCGTCGTGACGTGGGCGAAGTGTGCCGAGCAGTACGCGCCGGCGAGGAGCACGCGCTGGGCGAAGCCGCCCCACTTGGCGCGCGACCAGTCGAGGCCGTGCACCGTGGCGACGATGCGCGCGCGGCGCGTGTAGTACGCGAGCGGCGCGAGCAGGCATGGCCCCACGCTGTGGAAGTGCATCACGTCGTACGATCGCCCGAACGAGTCGAAGGCGGCGAGGACCGTGTGAAGGATGTTGTCGAGGTGTTTCGAGTGCACCGTCGGCAGCAGCTTCAAGCGGACGCCTTTGTACGTGCGCAGGTGACCGAGGCGCGCGGGCGTCTCGACGTCGGGCTTGGCCCACTCGTCGCGGATGTAGCTGCGGCAGTACACGGTCAGGTCGTGGCCGCGTGCGGCGAGGCGGGTGGCGACCTGCTCCGAAAAGTTTTCGGCGCCGCCGAGCGAGCCGGGAAAGCCCCGGATGCCCAGCATGACGATACGGAGGGGGCGTGCCACGTCAGCCCTCCTGGCGCAGGGTCTCGAGGAACCAGTAGGCGAGGCAGTGGCAGACGACGCAGTGCGCGTCCTCGACCTTGCCGTACTCGCCGTTCTCGACGTAGATGGCCGTCTGCGCGAGCTCGCGCAGCGTGCCGCCCTTGAAGCCGCAGAGGCCGATCGTCACCCCGCCGTTGTCGTTGGCGTGGCGGATGGCGCGGAGGACGTTTTCAGAATTGCCGCTCGCGCTGATGCCGATGACGACGTCGCCGGGCTCGAAGAACGCCTTGAGCGGCACGACGAAAATGTCGGCGTAGTCGATGTCGTTCGACACGGCCATCATGAGGGGGACGTTGTCGCTGAGGTTCACGGCGCGCGCGCTCTTCCTGCCGATGGTGGTGGGCATCTTGACGAGGTCGTTGACCATGTGTGCGGCCGTGGCCGAGCTGCCGCCGTTGCCGCAGAGGAACACGCGGCGGTCGTCGGCGTACGCGGTGCGGATCGCGTCGAGTGCGGCCGCGATCGCCTCGCGGTCGAGGTGCGAGATGAGCCGCGCGGTGTCGTCGAGGTAGGTGTCGAGGAACGTCATGGAACCCTCCTGTTATGTTCTGAGGATGATGGACGTGACCGCGGTGTGCAGGTCCGTCGTGATGAAGTCCGGGATCGCGTGATCGCCGGCGTGCAGTTTCGTGGGGGGGAGCTCGCGCGCGATGAGAATCGTGCGGCAGCCGGCCGCGTTGCCGGCGGCGATGTCGGTCAGCGTGTCGCCGACGAACCACGCTCGCTCGGGACTGAACGCGTATTTCTCGACGAGGGCGTCGATCATTCCCGTTTTGGGCTTGCGGCACGCGCAGTTGTCGTCGGGCGTATGCGTGCAGTAGTTCACGCTCTCGATCAGGCCTTGCGCCTGTTCGATGCGTGCGAGCATGGTGCGCGTGATTTCGTCGAGCTGTTGCTGCGTCATCAGGCCGCGGCCGACGGCCGACTGGTTCGAGACGATATGAACCTGGTAGCCGCGCTGGGTGAGCAGGCGGATGGCGCGCCGGGCGCCGTGGATGAGCCTGAACTGCTCGACGCGCCGCACGTAGTCGGGGCGGTCGTGGTTGATCACGCCGTCCCGGTCGAGCAGGACGACCTTGTCGCCTTCGTGGTCCTGGACGCGCGGGAGCGGCGGCATCACGGGGCCTCCTGCTCGTCGAGTTCGCGGCGGGCGATGTAGGCTTCGAACGCGGCGAGGCGCTCGGGTGTGCCGATGTCGTAGTAGCGCGTGGCGGTCGGGTAGGCGCCGAGCCGCCGCTGCGCGATGAGCTTCGGGAACACTTCCTGCTCGAGCGAGACCGCCCGGCCCGCGGGGACCATATCGAGAATCGTCTTCTTGAATATTTGCACACCAGCGTCCACGTATCCGCCCTCGTCGTGGGCGTGCTTGCTGTAGCCGGCCACGAGCTCGCCGTCACCAAGTTGAACGTTGCCGGGGGCGACCGGCTCGCTATTATCATAGACGACGAGGAGGCCGTCGAGTTCACTCCGGCGTTCGTTCCACCGGGCCTCGAGTGCGCGGTAGTCGAGCGGCAGGTAGGTATCGCCGTTGAGGACGAAGAACTCGTCGTGCACACCGGCCGCGGCGTGCTTGATCGCGCCGCCGGTGCCGAGGAGCTCGGGCTCGACGACGTACCGGATACGGCAGCCGTAGCGCGCGCCGTCGCCGACGGCGGCGACGATCTGCTCGGCGAGATGTCCGACGAGAAGGAGCACGTCCCGGACGCCGTTGGCGACGAGCATCTTGAGCAGATAGTGCAGGAAGGAATGCTCACCCACGGGCATGAGGGGCTTGGGGATGGTCTGGCTCACGGGGCGAAGCCGCGTGCCGAGTCCGCCGGCCAGGATCAATGCCTGCCGCATCACGTCCGTCGTGCTTTCCGTTTCGCTGTGCCGGGTTTCGCGTCGAGGCCGGCGATGACGGCGCGCGCCGCCACGCGCACGGCCTCGTCGCTCGTGAGCTTCGCGCGCCAGCCGAGGGCGGCGAGCCTGGAGACGTTGAAGCGCACCTGGGGGACGTCGCTCTTCCAGCCGCGGGCGCCGCCCGTGTAGCGGCGCTTGACGCGGCGCAGCCCCATCTCCTCGGTGACGATGCGGGCGATGGCGTTGACGCTCGTCGAGCCGGCGCAGCCGAGGTTGAACACGTTGACCTGCTCGTCGGCGTGGTCGAAGCCAAAGAGCATGCCGTCCACGCACTCCTTGATGTAGAGGTAGGGCTTTCGCTGCTTGCCGTCGCCGAGGATCCGGAGCTGCGTCGGGTCCTGCTTGAGGCGGGTGACGAAGTCGTAGACGACGCCGTGGGTGGCGTTGTCGCCGACGATGTTGGCGAACCGGTACATCCACGCCTGCATGTCGTAGTTGTGGCAGAACGCGGTGATGAGGCCCTCGCAGGCGAGCTTGCTGGCGCCGTAGAACGAGATCGGATGGAGGGGCCCGTAATTCTCGGTGATCCGGCGCGTGCCCGTGTCGCCGAAAATCGCCGAGCTCGACGCGAAGATGATTTCCTTGATGCCGCGCAGGCGCATGGCTTCGAGGACGTTGTAGGTGGCGAGCGTGCCCTGCTTGAGGTCCCAGTCCGTGTAGCGTTCGCCGTAGCCGATGTCGGAGTTAGCGGCCATGTGCACCACGACGTCGGCGCCGGCGAGCGCACGCTTGAGCCGGGGGAAGTCGAGCAGGTCGGCCTTGATGAACGTGAACCGCGGGCTTTTGAGGAAGGGGGCGAGGTGCTCCTTACGCCCGAGGCTCAGGTTGTCGTACACGGTGACCTTGCCGCCGCGCTTCATGAGGCGCTCGACGAGGTTGCTGCCGACGAACCCGGCGCCGCCGGTGACGAAGTAGTGCTTGCGCTTTTTCACCGTTTCACCGCTGCCTCGCTTCTCCTTCGTTGCAGGCGCCGGGGGGCGGCCTATTCATGGCCCATGCTAGCGGCGGGGCCTGAAACGAGTCAAACCGTTTCGCCGCCGGTCGGCGTCACGCGCTCACAGATGAGGATCCAGCCCAACGCCCGCCGCGTTGGGAGCGTGCGGCACGCGCGGGCGTCCCGCTCGTCGAGCGTATGGAACAGCGTCGAACCTCGTCGGATAAGGAACCGCAGCAGGAAGGTATGCAACTGCTTGAACCAGGCCCCGTTATTCTCGACGCGCGTGACGCGCAGGCCGATCCGGCCCAGTTCCCGGACGAACGGATCGAGGCGCCAGAAATGCAGATGGGGCGCGTGGCGGCTCCGTGTCTGCACCTGGTCCTCGCGGCTGGTCAGGACCGTCCGGCGCAGCGCGGCGCGAATCCGGCGGCCGACGGCCGTGTGAATCAGGAACTTGCGCGTGCGCTCCTCCCAGGTGGTCCCGTTGGGGATCGTCACGATGAGGATGCCTTCGGGCTTGAGCGCCCGGCGCAGGTCGGCGAGCAGCACAAAGGGCTCGGGGACGTGCTCGATGACCTCCGAGGCGACGATCACGTCGAAGGGCCGGTCGAGGTCGAGGTCTTCGGCGCGCGTCGTGATGAAGCTGACGCGGTCGGGGAACGGGTTGTTGGCGTTCGCGATGCGGATGGATTCCTCGTCGAGATCCGCGCCGACGACCTCGTGTCCGAGGCTGCCGAGCGGCAGGCTGATGTTGCCGCAGCCGCAGCCGACGTCGAGGATGCGCAGGCGCTGGGCGCCGCGGTCTTGCTTGTGGCGCTCGACGGCCTCGACGATGATGTCGAGCCGCAGCAGTCCCGACGGTTCACGCCCGTAGTCGGTGTAGCGGTGGTACGGTTGTGTGGCTCGCACTGGGGCCTCTGTATGTCCTGGGTGCCGTGGCCGGCGCGGGCGGTGGGCCGCGCCGCGTCAGCGTTTCCGCCTCCAGGTCTGGGTTGCATGTTCGAAGATCGCCATGAGCCGCTCGTAGACGAGGGCGGGGCTGTAGTCCGCCTCGACGAGACGCCGGCCTGCCTGCCCCATCCGGCGCGCGCGGTCCTGGTCGGCGGCCAGGGCGTCGAGCTTGGCGGCCATGTCGGTGGGGTTTCCGGGTTCAAACAGCAGTCCGTTTTCCTTGTCGTGCACGACCACGTTGATCCCCTCGACGTCGGCGCCGATGACGGGTTTGCCGCAGGCAAAGCTCTCGAGCAGCACATTGGGCAAGTTGTCGAGCCACCGTGAGGGGGCCAGTGTTGCGCGGCACCGGCGGACAAGGCGCCAGAGCTCGTCGCCGTAGCGGAGGCCGAGGAACTCGACCGGCGCGCCTGTGCCGCGGGCGGCCTGCGCCATGCATTCCTTCGCGTAGGGGCTCGAGGTGTCGCCCAGAATGAGGAGCCGGTTGTTCGTTGATTTCATCAACTGCGCCGCGCGCGGGATCAGGTCTACGCCCTTCTCGGGCGAGATCCGCCCGAAGAACAGGAAGGACCCGTCGTCTTCGGCGCCCACCTCGACCTGTGATGCGTCAATCGGCGTCGGCAGCACGTGGAGCCGGTCGCGGGGGAACCCTCGCTTCGACAGCAGCTCGCGCATGAACGGCGTGAGACATGCAAACGAATCGACCCGGTGATACACGCGAATTGCGTCCTGAAAAAACATGGCTGCGGCACGGATGGCCGACGCGCCCAGCGAGCCGCCCACACAGCGGTGCGCGATCCCGTGCCAGTACTTGCCGGGGAGACAGTCGAGACAGCGGTCCTTGCCCGGCCGGTTGAGCTTGGCGTTGGGGCAGACGAGATGGTAGTCCACAATCACGTGGACGACGGGGACACCCTCAAGATGGGCCCCGTCAACAATGCTTGGCGAGATGTAGTTCGAGACGTTCATCATGCAGACGAGGTCAATTCGCTCGCGGCGGATAACCTCACGGAGGCGGGCCTTTGCCTCCGGCCAGTAGAACGCTGCGAGGATCATCCGCGGCACGATGGCCGGGCGCAGCCGGAACTGTTCGAACTGGACAGCGTCCTCGCCCGCGGGCGGCTCCATGAAATAATGGGCATAGGGGGTCGGCTGGTTCCGCGCGAACCGGAGCGAGAGCGGCACGACGGTGTGGTCGTGAGCTTCCAGAATTCCCTTGAGGTTGAACAGGAGACGCTCCGCGCCCCCTTTCATGAAGTAGTACTTGTTGACGAACAAGACTCTCATGGCTTGCTCCCGACCGGGCGTCCCCGCGTCGAGCAGGGACGGCCGGCGCTCGACGGGACGGGCAACACACACCGGCGACTGTATATCAAAGCGGCCACGGCCCTGCAAGAAGCCACGCACGGGTCGGACAGCCTTCTTGGTGTCTCGCGCGACGCGTCCGGCACTGCACACCCTCACGCCAGGATCCGCACGGTGAGCTGCAGCGCGGCGTTCGCTACGACGGCCGCGGCGAGGTCGTCGGCGACGATGCCCAACCCGCCGGGCAGCCGTTGGAGGCAGCGGATGGGCGGGGGCTTGAGGATATCGAGAGCCCGGTTGAGCCCGAAGCCGAGCGCCCACCAGTACCAGGCGAGCCCGGCCGGGAGGAGGAAGAAGGTGATCGGGATACTCACGAACTCGTCGAGGACGATCTCGGGCGGGTCGGGGCGGTCGAACACCGTGCGGGCGCGTCCTGTGATGAGCACGGCTGCGGCCACGATTGCTAGCAGGATTGCCCCTTCGACCGCAGGGTGAAGGTTTGGTACCCGAAGCGCCAGCGCCAGCGGCACGCCGAGCAGCGCGCCAAGGGTGCCGGGCGCGATCGGGACGCGGCCGGCACCGAAGAGCGTCGCCAGCAGAACGGGCAGCGGTCGTGTCGGCCGGTGGCGCTGCGTCCCGTTGCCGGACGTGGTCTCTTTCGCCGAGGGCATTGACGCGTGCAGCGCTCATCTCCTTGTGTCGGTGCATTGGGACACGGTCCCGCGGGCCCAGTGCGGAGAGCGTTCCCGGTGCCGTCAGGCCGATGCTGCGCCGGCCTGGCCGGACGGCCTGCGGGCTCGTCCCCCGTTCGGTCTGATGTAGAGGCTCACCACCGGCTCGGCGCCGGCGAGCACCAGCGCCCGAGCAATCCAAGAGGCCGCCCAAGGGCAACGGGCCAGCAGCCGCTTGACGCGCACAGCCTCCACGGGCTGCTCGTCGCGTATTGAGAGGCGCACGAGACGCTCGAACAAGGCGCGCGCGGCGACGCCGCTTCGCCGGAGCGAGCGGGTGAGGCTCCGGCGCAGCACCACGTTGAGGTCGCCGAGGACGGAGCGGATGATTGGGTACACGTGCCCGCATGAGGCACAGGTCAGAACGCCTTCATGGATTCGCCGGTCGTGACTTGTCTGGCACACGTGTACCGTCGCCGGCCGGGCCGCAAGCGTCCCCCGGCACGCAGGGCACACGACGAAATCAGCAAGCCATTCTCTCATTGTTTACGTCGCTGCCGGATCCGCGGATGCGGTGTGTGGCCCATTGCGCAGCACACAACAGACGTTTCCCTGGAGGAAGCGGAGCCCCAGCGCGTTGATCACCGAGTCGTAGGCGAGCGCCAGGAGCCTGAGTGGTCCGAACCGGCGCAGGTAGGCCTGGATGGACGATGAATGGGCGATGCTGACGACGCTGAGGCCGCGTCGTTCGAAGGTCCGCAGCAGGGCGCGGATGCTCTTGTAGCCGTAGTGGGTTTCCCACACCTGCTTGGAGCCGGCGAACCAGGACTTCGCAAGGCGGTGGAAGGCCGTTCCCGTGCGCTTGGCAACAACGAACTCGGGGGCCGCCGGGTTGGGTACCGTGGCGATGAGGATCCCTCCGGGGGCGAGCACGCGCTGGATTTCGATCGCGGCTTTTTCCAGGTCTTTCACATGTTCGAGCACGTATGTGGAGAAGGCGATCGGGTATGAGGCCGAGGGCACTTCCGGCATTTCTTCGATGGAACGGTGCCAGGCCTGCCCGGCGTTGGGGTGGACGACGGCGCAGTCGCTGATATCAACGCGGTCGCAAATGAAGTTGTCTGCACCGCGCGCCAGCAGCTCATCCTCGACGACCGTGCTCATACCGGCCCCCAGGTTCAGCAGGCGCACGGGCGGGGTTCCCGGGGGCGCCGCCGCGCGAACGGCGGACGCGAGCGATTCGATAAGACGCCGCTTTGCTATGTTCAACATTGGGCGCGGCCTGCTTGACGGACCGCTCGGGGCAGTTGTGTTCAAGGCACCCTCCCTCGATGCAATATCCAGGCCATGCGCCGCTCGGTCTGCCACAGGGCGGTTTCAGCCGCTCCGAACCGGTGCCCGCATGTCGCCGGGGAGACGTCGGTTCACCGGTTAGCCTTTCAGACCGTTCTCGACGGTTTCGATCTCTGCCTGGGCCATCCGGTTCCTCGCAATGCGGGGGGCCGCCATCGTGGCGCCCAGCAGGTACCAGACATTCTGGTGGAACTCGACGCTCACCACGAAGTTGAGCGCCATGACTGCTGCCAGGGAGAAACCAAGCGCGGCCATTGCCCGCAGCTCGGGATCAGCCTGAACGAGCCGGTCGCGAGTCACCCGGAGGGCTTTTCTCAGCAGAGCGACGACCAGGAAGATATAGAGGAACAGGCCGATGAGCCCGAGATACGACAACAGGAAGACGTACCCCTCATGCGGGGATGTCCTGCACTTGAACAACGCCCCCCCTCCCGTGGAGCCGAGGCCGAAGCCGGTGATCGGCTGCATCCTCCAGTACTCCAGGTACGTATCGCTGGCGTACATCCGCGCCGCGACGGAGGGGTCGTTCCCTTCAAGGATCGGCTGGATTCGTTCCAGAATCTGCGGCAACGCTATGAGGACAATGATCCCGGTGAGAACTCCAAACGGGACAAGCCAGCGCCGCCGGGCAAAGAAGAGGAACGCCACCGTGCCTACAATGAAGTAGCCCCACGCGACCCGGCTCATGGTAATCACGATGGTTACAATCGTCATGGCAAGGAAGCCCAGGATGACGAGGCGCCACACCGGCCTCGGTCGCCACGAGATAAGCATCATCATCAACACGCAGAAGAACAGCGCGCACTCTCGTCCGAAGGTGTTTGGATGCCCCGCGAGACCGGAAGCCCGGAACATGAGGCCGCCGGTGCCCGTGTGCCATTGCGAGGTAAAGATCCTCCGGTCGCCGAGCGCTTCGTCGGTGGGGAAGGAGGTCCCCAGCCCGAGGCCCTGGGCAAAACCGAGGAGGACGCTCAGGCCGGTCACCACTGCAAACATGATGAAGAACAGTCGCTTGTTCTGGTCATTGATGGTGAGGAACACAAGCGCGTAGAAGATGAAAGCCATCACCCAGGTCAGGTACCTGTTGAGGCCATAGATGGGATAATCGCTCCAGAAGATCGAGGCGGCCGTCCACATCAGCAGCAGGTACACGGGCCAGCGCACTGGCACGCTGCGGAACAGTCGACGCGGCATCAGCGAGAACTTGGCCGGCAACTGGCTCAGCACGGCGGCGAAGAAGATTCCCTTGATGCCCACGCCGAGCAGGTGGACCCTCAGCACCCATTTCGCCATCTGGTTGAATTCTTGCGTGATGAGCCAGAGGAACAGGAGGTACTCGGTCCTCATGCCGAAGATCACAACGAGCAGGAACAGCCCGCCGATGAACGTGAGCATCACGATCCGGTCGGCGATCGCCAGGACGCTCAGCACAATCCAGAGCGGCACGGCAAGAGCGAGGAAGATCAACGCCTGGCGCTGCTTCTGGCTCAGGCGGATATGCGCCGGCGCCGAGGTGATCAGCGGCGGCAGCTCAGGTATGGCTTCCTGATTCTCAGTGACCATTCATTGCGTCTCTGGACACTTGACCTGCTTCCCCGGCCGGCCCCCCTGGGTGACGGGAGCGCCCGCCTGCTTTCAGGAACGAGGTCCCTGCCGGCGGGGTTCCCGCATCCAGGCGATTCAGCGACCTCTCCCGAATACCCTGACCATACTACACACGGATTCCCGTATTCTCAAGTATCGGCTGATCGGGGGCCGGGCTTAGCGTCTGCTGGGCGGGGCTGCTCGGCCTTGAGCGCACGCGCCAGCAGCTCGCTCACGGCGGCCTGGGGCGGCTTGCCCAGATGGAGGATTTCGTGGACCTGTCGGCTGATGGGCACTTCGACGCCTGTGCGCTGGGCGAGCTGCACGACGGCGGTGGAAGTGCGCACGCCCTCGGCCACCATCGGCGTGCCGCTGGTGATGCGCTCGAGGGTTTCGCCCCGGCCGATCCGGAACCCGAGCGTGCGGTTGCGGCTCAGCTCGCTCGTGCAGGTCAACACCAGGTCGCCCAGGCCCGAGAGCCCCGAGAGCGTGAGCGGGTCGGCGCCCAGGCGCTCGCCGAGGCGCATCATCTCGGCCAGGCCGCGGGTGATGAGGGCGGCCCGGGCGTTGTGGCCCAGGCCGAGGCCGTCGGCGATGCCCGTGGCGATGGCGATGACGTTCTTGACCGCGCCGCCGAGCTGCACGCCGGTCACGTCGCTCGAGAGGTACACGCGGAACACCGGCGTGGCGAGCGCGTTTTGGAGCGTGCGGCCGACGGCCTCGTCGCGTGCGGCGACGGTGACTGCGGTGGGCAGCCCGCGCGCGACCTCGACGGCGAAGCTCGGCCCCGAGAGCACGGCGAGACGCCCTGATATGCCGTTGCCGAGGACGTCGGCCAGCACCTGGGCCGGGAGCCTGGCCGTCTCGCTCTCGATGCCCTTGGTGGCGCTCACGAGCAGCGCGTGCTCGGGCACGTAGCCTGCGCACGACGAGGCGACGGCCCGCAGGACGTGGGAGGGGGTGACGAAGCACACAATGGCGGCGCCGGGGAGCACGTCGCCGAATACCGTGTGGCACGAGACGGTGTCGGCGAGCCGGACGTCCGGCAGGTACACGGGGTTCGTGCGCGTGCGCTTCAGGGCGTCGCACACGTGCTGCTCGTAGGCCCAGAGGCGGACATCCAGCCCCTGGTCGCCGAGCAGCTTGGCAAGCCCGGTGCCCCAGGAGCCGGCGCCGATAATGGCGACGGGGCCGGGTGGCTTCGTCATGGGTGACCTCCCTTGCCGGTCGGCGCCCTAGCCGACGAGGCTGTGGCCGTCCACGTCCGCCGGTGTATCGCAGCCGGCGAGCCTGAGGATGGTGGGCATCACGTCGCGCACGGTGGGCTTGTCCGTCGCGGTGACCTCGGCGCCGCGCACCAGCAGGAACGCGTCGTCCTGGGTATGCATGCCGCTGAAGAGGCCCTTCTCGGCGAAGGTCTGACGCTTGATCGAGCCCTTGAGGTCCCAGCCCCAGTTCGGGACCAGGACGAGGTCGGGGCCGTGCTCGGCGAGCGGGCCGGAGAAGATCTCGTCGCGGCGGTACACGTTTCGGATCATCGTCTTGCCGGTCTCGGGGTCCGCGAGGCCGGCGAGCTTGGCGGCCAACTCGTCGGCGAGCGCGGGGACGTCGGCGGGCGCGACGCATCCTTTCGGGAACCGGCCCTTCACGTTGAGGTAGATGCGCGACGGGTCGAGGCAGAAGGCGCGGCTGCCCTCGGCGATGTCGCCCAGGTTTGCCGGCGGGTTCACGGCGAAGTTGAGGTAGCCGTTCTGGCGCAGCCAGTGGTTGAGGAAGACTTCTTTGTTGATGCCGGTGAAGCCGTGGTCGGACATCATCAGCAGGGGCGTGTCGGCGTCGAGCCGCTCGACGATGGTGCCGATCAACGCGTCCACGGCGCGGTAGTAGTCGAGGAAGGCGCCGTGGTGGGGGTGCGCGTCGTTCTCGTAGGCGTCCCAGAGGAAGTGCTGGAGGCGGTCGGTGCCGGTGACGACGCCCATGAAGAAGTCCCAGCCGCCTTCGTCGTAGAGCTCGAGGATGGCCCGCTGGCGCACGCGCAGGGTGTTGAAGAGTTCCTCGATGAAGGCGGCCATGTCCTCGCGCGCCTTGGCCGAGTCCACGTCGATGCGGTAGCCCATCGCCTGGAGCCGGGGCACGAGCTCGGGCGGGTAGACGGCCTTGGCGAGGTGGATGGCCACGAAGCCGGCGATCAGAATGCCGTCGAGTTTCCTGGCGGGGTACGTCGAGGGCTGGTTGATGATAACGCTTCGCTTGCCCGCGGCGCCGAGCACGTCCCAGAGCACGTTGGTCCGCACGCCGGCGAAGTTGGGGAAGATCATGTCGTAGGTGCCCGGCTGGAGGTCGGTGAAGCCGAACACGCCGTGCTTGGCGGGGTTGCGGCCCGTCATCGTCGAGGTCCATGCGACCGAGGAGATCTCCGGGATGGACGAGTCCATCTGCATGAGGCGGCCGTCCTGGATGAGGGCGGCCGTGGTTGGCATGACGCCGCGGCCGGCGAGATCCCGGAGCAGCGTGTAGGGGGTGCCGTCGAGGCCGAGCATCACGATCTTGCGTCCGGCCCGCTTCTTTGCCCGCTTCCCGAACAGCGCCATGGCAGATGTCCTTCAGGAGGCCACACGTCGCACAGATTTCACAGGTTTTCTCGACGAGGCTGCACGCCTCGCCGAGAGCGGAATCGGTGTCGATCCGTGAAATCTGTGGCTGTTCGCTCTACAAATACCCGAGGTCGGCGAGGCGCTTCTTGATCTTTTCCTCTTCCTCGGGCGAGTAGCCGGTGTCGGTCGGCTCGGTCGCCTCGCCGCTCTTTGGGATGTAGCCGAGCTCTTCGAGCTTGGCGAGCTCCGCCTCGACGCACTCCTCGACGCTCATCGTGGTGGTGTCGAGGACGAGCTCGGGGTTGAGCGGCTCTTCGTACGGCTGGTGCCAGCCGGCGATGTCGTTGATCTTGCCTTCCTCGCCCTTCTTGTAGAGGCCCTTGGGGTCGCGCCGCTTGCACTCCTCGAGCGTGCACTTGACGTACACCTCGACGAAGTTGTCGATCATGCTGCGCGCGCGGTCGCGGAACCGGCGCAGGTTCGAGACGGCCGCGATGCTGGCGGCCACGCCGTTGCGCGCCAGGATGCTGCCGAAGAAGGCGAGCCGCTTGGTGTTCTCGTCGCGCGCCTCGGGGGTAAATCCCAGGTTCGGGCTGATGTTGGCGCGGACCTCGTCGGCGTCGAAGTCCTCGATCTTGATGCCGCGCTCGCGCAGGCGGCGCACCACTTCTTTGCCGATGGTGGACTTGCCGGAGGCGGCGACGCCCGTGTGCCAGATGACAAAACCGTGTTCCATGGCTCCTATTCCCTCGATCGCTGTGTCGCGGTTTCCGTTGTTCCGTTACTCGACGAACGGGCTTGGGTCGGCGTTGATGACGTCGAAGACCTCGGCCCGCATGATCTCTTTCGGCGGCGGCGTGTGTTCGGTGATCATCTTGCGGATGACGGTGCCCGAGAAGTTGATGTGCGCGTCGTCGGGCGTGGAGATCGTGCGGTCGCTCTCGATCTGGCCCGAGGTGGTGTCGTAGAAGAAGTCGCCGCGGATGCTGATGGGCTGGATGTCGATGTCGGGGTAGTCGGCGAAGATGTTGATCGCGGCCTCGGGATGGTAGTAGCTGCCCACGCCGGCGTGGTCGCGGCCGATGATGATGTGGGTGCAGCCGTAGTTCTTGCGCATGATGGCGTGCATGATGGCTTCCTTCGGCCCGGCATAGCGCATCTCGAGCGGCAGGATGGTCAGCACGACGTGCGCGGCGTTGAAGTAGGCTTCGATCAGCTTCTCGTAGGCGCCGATGATGAGGTGGTCCTTGAAGTCGCCCTTTTTCTTGCGGCCGATCACCGGCTGGATCATCAGCCCGTCGACGAGGCGCAGGACGGTCTTCTGCAGGTCCTCGTGGCCGCGATGGGGCACGTTGCGCGTCTGGAACGCGCACACGGTCTCCCAGCCCTTTTCCTTGAAGAGCACGCGTGTCTCCTTGGGCCAGAGCTTGTAGGTCTCGAACGGGCTGGGCAGGAGCTTGAGCATCGAGATCGGCCCGGCGACGAGCGTGTCTTTCATCGCCATGGTGCGCGCGACGCCCGGGTGCTTCTCGTCGGTCGTGGCGTACACCTTTTCGGCGAACTCGGCCTTGTCGTAGCCGAACTTCTCCTCGACGGTGAGGATCGCGTAGACCTCGCCCGCCTCGTCGGTGACGGCGACCTCGCCATCGAGGCGCTTGGCGGTCTCGGCGTCCACGTCGAGCACGATCGGGATCGTCCACGGCGTGTCGTCGGCCAGGCGGCCGCGCGCGAGCACGCTTGTGGTGTCGCGCTCGCCCATGAAGCCCTCGATCGGGCTGTAGGTGCCGCGCGCGATGTTTTCCATGTCGGTGAGGACGCCGGGACTCACGGCGATTGTGTCGAGGCCCTCGGCCTTCGATGCGGCTGCGGCGATCTTGCTCTCATCGAGCAAGCGGTTGACGAGCTTGCCCCCATGCGGCTGAATCATCTGTCGTGTCCTCCATTGTCCGTCGCGGTATTTCACACGTTGCCGGTGCCCTGCGAGACGACGGCCCGGCCGCGATGAAAGGCAGGCGAGGGCCGTCCCAGGACCCGGAAAGCCGACACCATGCCTCACTTGGCCGGCAAAGTCAAGGGACGTGACGGACTGTGCGCCGTTTGTGGTCCTGCGACAGGGAACGACGATAGCTCGCAGAGGGGCAGAGAACGAAGAGAAAAACGAGAAACGGCTACTTCGTGAGCGGGCGGCCTTCCATGTCGGCCGGGACGGGCACGCCGAGCAGGTCGAGCATCGTCGGCGCGCCGTCAATGAGGTTCGCGGTGTCGTCGCGGACGCCGCCGGCGACGCCCGGCTGCACGAGGATGTACATGCCGTGCTGGGCGTGCATCGCGTCGTCGGGGCCGATCTCGGTGTCGAACGACCAGATCGAGTCGTGGCCGACGTCCTCGGTGGCGCGCCAGTAGAGGTCGTCGAAATAGACGATGAGGTCGGGCGCCTGCCGGATGTTTTCGAGGGAGTAGATCTCGTTGGGCTTGAAGCACTGCGTGTTGAGCGGGCGGCCCTTCTCGTCGGGAATCGCCTTGAGCAGGGCGATCAGCTCGTCGCGGGTCCGCTCGTAGTCTTCGGGCTCGACGGCGCCCTCGGCCTCGCGGCCCTTGACGTTGAGGAACACCCGGCTGACGTACCCGCCCCAGCCCCAGGCTTTGGAGTTGGGCCAGTCCACGTCGAGGTTCTTGAGCCGGGTGATTTCTTTGGGCGGCTGCCTGAGGGTGAGCCAGCCTTTCTGCATGAGGAAATCGTTGATGCAGATCGAGCCGTCCATGCGCTGGGCGCCGTGGTCGGAGGCAACGAGGACGGCGGTTTCGTCGTCAATGAGCTCGAGCAGCGTGCCGATTTCCTTGTCGAGATAGACGTAGTAATCGCGGATGGCGTTCTCGAACGGGTTGCCCGGCTCGTAGCGGCGGTGCTTCGGGTCGTGATACTTCCAGAAGCCGTGGTGGATGCGGTCGGGCCCCATCTCGACGAACATGCAGAAGTCCCACTCGCGGGTGGTCATCATGTGGCGCACGAGCTTGAAGCGCTGCTCGGTCATGGCGTAGATGTCGCGCAGGAGGCGCGCCTTGTCCTCGGTGCGGAAGTTTTCGGCGTCGAGCATGTAGTCGCCGACGACGCGCTTGATCTCGTCGGCGACCTCTTTCGGGTAGGTGTAGTCGCACGTCGTGTCGGGCGTGAGGAAGCTCGCGACCATCACGCCGTTGAGTTCTTTTGGTGGGTACGTCTGCGGCACGCCGATGGCGAGGCACTTCTTGCCCGCGGCCGAGAGCACGTCCCAGACGCGGGGCTCCTTGACGGCGCGGTTGTTGGCGATCCAGATGTCGTGGTACGAGTAGCCCTTGCGGTTGCGGAAGCCGTAGAAGCCGAGGCGGCCGGGGTTCTTCGACGTGAGCATCACGCTCCACGCCGGGATGGTGATCGCGGGGATGGTGCTGTTGAGCTTGCCGTACGTGCCCGCGTCCATGAGCCGCTTGAAGTTCGGGAGCCGGTCGGGCATCTCGTCGAACACGAGCTCGTGCGGCGTGCAATCGAGGCCGATCACGAGCACCTTCTTTGCTTTGGGCATATCAACCACCTTCTTCACCACGGAGGGCACGGAGAGCACGGAGGTCCAGGTTCAGGCTCCGACTCCGTGCTCTCCGTGCCCTCCGTGGTGCGCTCTTAACCTATGCTGCGAGGACGTTGGCCATGCGCTGGCCGATGACGGCGGGCGTCTCGGCGACGGTGATGCCGGCCGTCTTGAAGGCTTCGATCTTCTCGGCCGCCGTGCCCTTGCCGCCGGCGATGATGGCGCCCGCGTGGCCCATGCGCTTGCCCTTGGGGGCAGTCTGGCCCGCAACGAAGCCCACGACGGGCTTCGACATACTCTTTTTCACGAACTCGGCTGCGTCCTCCTCGGCCGTGCCGCCGATCTCGCCGATAACGATGACGCCCTTCGTGTCGGCGTCCGCCTCGAACAGCTCGAGCAGCTCGATGAACCCCGTGCCCGGGACCGCGTCGCCGCCGATGCCGATGCACGTGGACTGGCCGATGCCGAGCGACGTGAGCTGCCACACCGCCTCGTACGTCAGCGTGCCCGACCGCGAGATCACGCCCACCGGCCCCGGCTTGTGGATGTAGCCGGGCATGATGCCGATCTTGCACTTGCCGGGGCTGATGATGCCGGGGCAGTTCGGGCCGATGACCCTAGAAGACTTGCCTTCGAGCCAGCGTTTGACCTTCACCATGTCGAGCGCGGGGATGCCCTCCGTGATGCACACGACGAGCTCGACGCCCGCGTCCACGGCCTCCATGACGGCGTCGGCCGAGAACGCCGCGGGCACGTAGATGACGCTCGCGTTCGCGCCCGTCTTCTCGACCGCCTCCGCGCACGTGTCGAAGACGGGGATGCCGTCGAGGTCGGTGCCGCCCTTGCCGGGCGTCACGCCGCCGACCATCTTCGTGCCGTACTCGACCATCTGCCGGGTGTGGAACGCGCCCGCACTCCCCGTGATGCCCTGGCAGATCACCCGCGTTGTCTCATCAACCAAGATGCTCACGTCACCGTCCTGATCTTCGTTCCCACCTGTCAATTAAGGCCCGCACTATAGCAGAAATGGGGGGAAAGGGAAGGGAGGATGCAACTAGCGAAACAGTGTCATCTGGCGTGGATCGTTCGTCATCTTGAGGGGCCGCCTCTCGTACATGAAGCCCGATGCCGCCTTCACGTCGACAAGGCCCTTTTGTGGCGGCGCCGTGGGGAAGAACCTCATGGCAAGGCGCTTCCACGCGCAACTGTTCTTATTGAATGGGGACTTATTCAGTTTCTTGACTCGGGGAAGCAGCGCCATGCCCACTTCGGTGCATCCAGGCTTCCTGTTAGGGGCGTCTAGAACTTGGCAGAATCCGCCAACGAACACGTCCGTCATCTGGAGGCATTCCAGATCTAGGTTGAGCGGCTCACGCTGGTCCGCCTTTCCCGGCAGCATTTTGACTTCTGCACGATTCACGATAACGTTGGACTCCCTATGATTGATGCGGTATGGCACGTACTGGCGGAACCGGTCGTGATCGTGTAAGCCGCGTTCCTCCGCGACGACTTCCTCGACTACGACCTTGTCCTCTTGACAATGGAACCAACGCAGAGCAGTAAACAAGCCGATCTCAAAGAACTTGTTGTAAACGCGGGTGCTGATTTCAGCCCTGCTGCCTGTGCCATCATCGAAGAACGTGTGGTCAACAATTGACTCGTCAATGCCGAGAAGGAAGAACCGCATGAGCGGGAGAAGCTGGTGGTCGAGCGCTTTCGCCCACGCAACAGCCAGCTGAGTTCGGGGACTTCCGTTGCTCGATCCTTTCAGCTTCCAGAAGTGAACGGCCTTCCACCATTTTGAGTGCTGCCGCAGAGACAGTGCTACAGCGGAAAGTTCCTCAGCCTTGCAGCGCTCCACTAAGGTGAAACCGTGGTACAGCCAGTGCTCCCATCGTCTTTCGTCGTGGTAAACTGTCAGTTCGATGGTCTTGGCTGTGGGCGCACCCAGAAGGTCTGGGCATGTGGTGTGCGGGATGTGGGTGTCTCGTAAAGACATGTGAATCGCCCCTGCGGGGCTCGGATCTGATTCTCGTCGAGGATACCACGGGCTTGCGCCCGAGGCTACTGCCAATCGCCGCTGCGCGGCTCAGGACAAAGGCAATTCCCCTTGGGATCAGAAGTTGCGAGCACTTGAGCCTGAAACGCGCTTATCGCCCGTGTCCTGGAAGCTCCGGAGGGGCGATTGAGCGGGCCGCACGTGTGCTTGTGTGCGCCCATCAACGTCCAGCGACGAGGAGGGCGTCGGTGAGGTGGCGCCAGAGGGTGGCGATGTGGCGGAAGCCGGCGCGGCGGAGGAGGTCGGCGTGGACGGCGAGGGGGTAGCCGGGCTCGGGGCCGTCCTGTTGGCCCCAGGCGGGGCGGGCGACGGTGTCATAATAGGAGGCGATGCCGAGGGCGTCTTCGAGGCTATGCCAGAATTCGTCCCAGGTGGGGGCACCCGTTTGTTGGAATAGGCAGGCGCGCTCGGCCTCGTTGAGGTCGAGGGCGAGGCGGGCGAGGTCGGGGTCGTCGGGCTGGATGTGGTCGGCGTTGAGGAACAGGCCGCCGTGTGCGGCGCGGGCGGCGGCGGTTTCTGTCGCCCCTACGGGGCTCAGATTCTCCGTTTCGTCGTTGTGAACCTGGGGCTTGCGCCCCAGGCTACCGCCTGCCGGGCCTACGGCCCTGGGCAGAGGGCGGTCCGAAGGGGTCTGGCCCATTTGGGCAGGAGAGGACTGAACGAGCATGCTGCTGGCCCACGTGTAGATTTTTTGGAGGATCTCCCGGCCGAACCAGTGCATCGTCGTCGAGGTGACGACGGCCTCGCATCTCGTCTTCTCCGCGCTCTCCGTGATCTCTGTGGTGAAATCCTTTTTCCCAGAATCCTGAGGAGCGCCGCTACGCGGCTTCGGCGGGCGGCTACCTTCGGTAGCATAGGGCACCCGCCCTACAACGCTGTCGCGGGCGTCGGGCCCCGCGGATGTAGGGCGGGTCGCCCTCGGCCCGCCGTCTTTCTCTGCGTGCTCTGTGATCTCTGTGGTGAAATCCTCTTTCCTGAAATCGCAGCGGACGACCTTCGCGCGGTCGGCGAAGGGGCTGAGGCGTCTTGTGCACGCTTCGAGCAGGAAGGGCTCGACGTCGAGGCAGAGGACGGTCGAGCCCGGCACGCGGTTGAGAATCTCTTCGGCGAGCGCGCCGGCGCCGGCGCCGAGGTCGGCAACGCGGCATCCCTGGGGGAAGCGCTCGGCGAGGATCTCGGCGATCAAGCGGAACGCAACGCGGCGGCCGGGCACGTAGGCGTCCTGCATGGCGTCCCAGCGCGCCGTCCACTCGGCGAACCATGCGTCGTCTTTGGAGGAGAAGTCAGCCACGGATCTCACAGATAGGCACAGATCAAGAATCTACCACGGAGGGCACGGAGAGCACGGAGAGGAGAATAAGGCCTGCCTTGGCAGACGCCAAGGCAGGGGGCTCTGTGAACTCTGTGTGCTCTGTGGCTATTCTTCCACACGGCCGAAGTAGTTGACTTTCATGGCGTCGCGGACGGCGGCGAGGA
>Ga0180432_10002065_pt1 | contig 30705 bp, 19 predicted proteins | sample SS_ome_10_FD_132414 | JGI IMG/M metagenome (GOLD analysis project Ga0180432, IMG submission 132414) | Hypersaline lake sediment archaeal communities from the Salton Sea, California, USA - SS_1_MS_2 metaG | ecosystem: Environmental > Aquatic > Non-marine Saline and Alkaline > Hypersaline >...
ATGGCGGCCGACGAGATATCGGTAACGTCGGCCGGGCCGCTGCTGGGGGAGATCGTCAGTCGGGGGAGGTTGGTCGACCGGGAAGGCCGCCGGCTGGCCGGATTCTCGCAAACGATGCGAGCCCGTCGCGGCAGCCGAGTGCTCGAACTGACGGTCCAGCTCGACGTCGATCAACTGCCGGGTGCCAATCCGTGGGAGTCCTACTACGCCGTCCGATTCGCCTGGAACGACGCGACGGCCAACGTCTACCGCAGCGTGAGCCTGGCCAGCCGGCCCAGCGACTGCGTTCAGTTGGAGGCACCGCATTTCATCGACCTTCGGGCGGGGGAAGTCCGCACGACGCTTTTGACGGGTGGGCTGCCGTATCATCGGCGTTTTGGGCTGCGAAAACTCGACACGCTCTTGGTGGTTCGCGGCGAGACAGCGCGTCGGTTCCGCCTGGGGATCGGGATCGACCTGCCACACCCGGTCCCCGCTGCCATCGATTTTCTTGCTCCTTCGACCGTGTTGAGCGAGACGGCCGCACCGCCGCCGGGCCGCTCGGGCTGGCTTTTCCACCTCGACGCCCGCAACGTCACGGCCACATATTGGGAACCAATTGCGTTGGCCGGGCGTGTCGAGGGGGTTCGCGTCCGGTTGCTGGAGACCGAGGGCCGTCGCACCCGGTTGGGTCTCCGCTCCTTCCGCCCGATCGAGTCGGCCCGCAAAATCAATCCCGGTGACGAACCCGCCACCGAGTTGCCTACCGAAAACGATCGCATGATGATAACCTTGAAGGCCCACGAGTGGGTCGAAGTGGAAGCCCGCTGGGGAACGAACGCTTCCTGAAGAAACTTGCACTATATGTACTCGACATGGCGTTCCCAGGTAGAGCCGGGCAGCGAGAGGAGGAGACGTCGTGAACCGACGAGATCGCGTTTTCGGCCTACTGGAGAACCGACCGGTCGACTGCTTGCCGCAGTTGCCCATCACCATGATGTTTGCCGGCGACGAGATCGGCGTGCAATACGGGGAATACGCGAGCGACTATCGGGTGTTGGTCGAGGGACAGATCCGCACCGCGGAGAAGTACGCTTTCGACTTCGTCTCCTGCATTTCCGATCCAACCCGGGAGGCGGCCGACTGCGGCGCGGAAATCGAATACTTCGACAATCAGCCGCCCGCGGTCAATGAGCACCGGGCCCTTTTGGCCGACAAGACCACGCTTGCCCGATTGCAGGTGCCCGACCCGCTTGGCGGCCGGCGGATGCACGACCGTGTCAAGGCGGCTGCGCTATTCAAGGAGAAGGTGGGCGGCGACTTGCCCATCGAGGGATGGATCGAAGGCCCTTGCGCCGAAGCGGCCGACCTGCGGGGAATCAACACGCTGATGCTCGATTTCTACGATGACCCGGGCTTCGTCCGCGACCTGTTCGAGTTTATCCTGGAAATGGAGCTTCGTTTTGCCCGGGCCCAGGTCGAAGCGGGTGCCGACTGGCTCGGAATGGGCGACGCGGCCGCCTCACTGGTCGGACCGCAGATCTACGAGGAGTTTGTCTGGCCTTACGAAAAGAGGATGGTCGACGGGCTGCACGCGCTGGGCACCCGCGTGCGATTGCACATCTGCGGCAACATTAGCCGGATTCTCCAGGGCGTTGGGCGGCTGGGATGCGACATTGTGGACCTCGACTTCATGGTTTCGGTGGCGCAGGCGCGGAAAGAGATGGGCCCGGAGCAGGTCCTCTTGGGAAACATTGATCCGGTGTCGGTGCTCCGCAACGGCACACCCGACGGGATCACTGCCGCGATTGCCCAGTGTCATCGCGAGGCCGGCTCTCGCTACATCGTCAGCGCCGGCTGCGAGGTGGTGCGCGATACGCCGCCTGAAAACCTGCTGGCCTTGCGCGAATATGCCCGATCGCACCAACCGTAGGGCCGGCTATGCCGGCCGGCGTCGTTTCCGCCACCTGCACCAGATCAAGCAGGCGCCGGCCAGGGCAAGCAACACCATAGTGCTCGGCTCGGGCACGGGCTGGCGATCGCCGAAACTGAGGTAGTTGCCGTCGGGCCTCTGGATGTTATAAGAGGCCAAGGCCCAGTCGCCGCTTCTGGGGATGTCGGAGATGCGGATCTCGTCCAGGATGCCCTGGAAATCGTCGTGGCTGTAGGGCGAGGCCAGGCCGACGTACAGCGGCGCACCCTCTTCTCCGACGATGGGACCCGATTGGAGTTTGGTCATGCCTGACCCGACCTGACCGTTGGTATACACGATCGACTCGGTTCCGTCATACGTCAAGAGGAGGTGGTACCAAGTATCATTGCTTAGTACCTCGCTCCGCGCCATGATTTGCCAACCGCCGCCGCCGGAGAGATTGGCGTAACCGACGACCCGCTTGCTGTCGTTGTGGAAGAACAGGTAATACCCGTTGCCGGCAGGGCCCTTCCAGACAAGTGGTGCATACCATCTTGTCGTGTCGGGGGTCTTCACCCAGGTTTCGATGGAGAGGTGGTCAGTCACGTTGAGGCTGGAGTCGGTGCCACAGGTGACGTAGTCGTCCGTGCCGTCGAAAACATCGGCCCCGTCGATTTGCCCGATGCCGGCCGTCGTGGACGTCGGGGTGCCGTCGAAATTGGACGGCGTGCCGTCGTTGCCGAGGCCGGTGGAATCGATGTGTCCGGCCACGCCGTTGGCCGGCGCTTCCTGCAAGTGCTGCACCATCTTGTAGTTGCCGGTCCAAGTGCCGGGCATGTTCTGCTGGTCGTCGGCCCCGGCATTGCCGTAATACATGTAGAGCGTCGATCCGGCCGCCGGCACTGTGGGCACCCGGACCCAGGCGTCGAGCTCTTTGGCGCCGGCGTCGCTGTAATACTCGATTTCGTGGTCGAGCTTCGTCCCGGCGGCGTCAGTAAAGAAGATGTCGTGACCGCTCGATTGTGCCGTGCCGAAAAGCGGATTACCCTGGGCGGTGAGCTTCACCAGCAGCGGAAAATTGCTCAAGCCCGCGGAGTTGCCCAACGGCGAAACGGTCACCTCCTGGCGCCAGAGCCAGCCGGTGTCGTACCACGCCGGGTCGGCCAAGGCGGAATCGCAGATTGCCAGGATCCCGGTCGCCGCCAGTAGTGTCACCCAGAGCCAACTCCCACCGATTCTCGCGCTGATCATCGTTCGGTCCCCCGTGGGCAAGCCAGATATTGGCATCGTCGACCGCTGCGGGCGAGCAAACGTTTTTCTCGCTCAATGCACGCCTTGGAGCGGCATTCGGTACGACAACAACTCCGACTATAATCTGGAAATCATGATTGTCAAGCAATCGGAGGGGCCCTGGGAATCCTCCGATTGGGTGGCATGCCGCACGTGCCGTAGGACCGGCTATGCCGGCCGACGTCGCCTCCACCACCCGTGGCAGATCAGGTAGCCCCCTCCCAAGGCAAGCAGCATAACGGTGCTCGGCTCGGGCACGATCACTTCCGGGCCGAATCCCAGGTAGGCGCCGGGATCGCCTTGATTGTGGAACGAAGCCGTGATCCAGTCGCTGTTTCTGGCGGTGTGCGAGATCCGCACTTCATCGAGAATGCCGTTGTAGTATCTTGGCGAGGCGATCCAGGGGATATTGCCCAGCGATACCCCGGTGAAATTGACTGTGTTGGCATACAGCGTCGGGGAGATTGTTGAATTGTGCTGGTCGTTGATGTAGATGTGCATCGCGGTGCCGTCGTAGACGCCGGCCAGATAGGTCCATACGTCGTTTTGGACGTTGCCGGTGATGTAGACGCGCGTATTTGCATCGCTTGCATCGTGGAACCAGAATGCTGCCATCGCGTTGGCCGCATTCCTGAGATAAAGATGATACCCGTCGCCGTAGCTCGAAGAGCTCGATATGATTCCGTGTTGACCAGTGATGGTCGGATTGACCCACGCTTCCAGGGTAATCACGTCGCTGATGTTCAGGCCGGGGTCAGTTCCACAGTTGATGATGTCGTTGGAGCCGTCGAAATCCAGGCTGCCGTCGATTTTGCCCGCGACCTGGTCGGTGGTGGTCATGGAACCGCCGGTCGTTCCGTTATTGGGATTGATCGTTGAATCGATCATCTGAGGCGCTGTTCCAGACGGGTCCTCCTGGAGGTGCTGAACCATTTTGTAGTTGGTGTCCCAAGTGGCGTTGACGTTCTGCTGGTCGTCGGCCCCGGGATAGGCATAGTACATGTAGAGCGTGGTGCCCGAGGAAGGGAGAGAGGGGATACGCACCCAGGCGTCGAGTTCCTTCGTGCCGGCGCTGCTGTAGTACTCGATCTCGTGATCGAGCCTGGTTCCGCTGGCATCGGTGAAGAAGACGTCCAGGCCGCCGGCCTGTGCCCGGTCGAACAACGGGTTGGCCTGGTCGGATATCTGTACAAGTGCCGGGAAGTCGGCCAGCGTGGACGAATTGCCCAGCCCGGATACGGTCACTTCCTGGCGGTAAGCCCAATGGCTGTCGTACCAGGCCGGAGCGGTTATTGCCAGATCGCAGAATCCGAGCCACGCGGTGATTGCCAACAGCCCGAACTGGACAACAGGATATTTATTGTTCGCACCGGTCATGGTTTGTTCTCCCATCAGCCGAGACAATCCGTTCGGGACAAACTCTCACCGTGACGGCTCGCCCATGTGTCGCATCTTCGAAAAAGCAAGGCACAGCCGAACACGGAACCGTCGCGCACGCGACTTGCGAATCTCCACATTAAGGTTCATTATAGGTGCCAAGTCCGCGCTGTCCAGGAAAAACCGGCGTTGCCGCACAAGCTTAGTAGCACTCAGCTTGGGGGAGGCCGCGGCCTTCTGGTTCTTGAACGTACGGTAGTGGCCGAAATAGCCTTGCCGCGGTACAACATAGCCTTACTGGAAACTCACGAGGACCATTTTTGATCAGGATGCCACCGTGCTACGCCAATGGGAGTTCCAACTGCCGACCCGGGTCGAGTTTGGCCGCGGGAGCCTGAAAAAGCTAGGGGAAGTGGCCGGCCAGTTTGGCCCCTCGGCGCTGCTGGTGGGCTACGCGGATCAGGCCGGGCTTGAGGAAACCTACGCCAGGGCCGCCCGGCTCCTCGCCGAAGCCGAAATCACCGTTACGGATTTCTTCCAAATCCCTACCGATCCCGACGCCGATCTGGCGATCGACGGTGCCCGAAAGGCCGCCGAAGCCGGAGCCGACGTAGTCGTCGGCCTGGGCGGCGGCAGTGTGATCGACGCGGCCAAGGGAATCGCCGCACTTGCCCGCATGGGAGGCAACTTGTGGGACTACACCGGTGCCAACCCCGACTCGCGGCCCGTTACCCAGTCGCTCCCGCTCGTGGCCGTGCCGACGACGGCGGGCACGGGCACGGAGGTGACGGCCGTGGCGGTGTTCACCCATCACGGTGTCGGTCCCGTGCCCGAGTTTCCCGTCAAGGCCTCCATCAACGGGCCGGCAGTCCGGCCCGAGGTCGCTCTGGTGGATCCGGATCTTGCCCTCGGTAGTCCTCCGCGATTGACGGCCGCTTGCGGTGCCGACGCCCTGGGTCACGCAATTGAAGCGAGCATGAGCCGCCGGGCGAACCCGATCTCATCGTTGCTGGCCGGGCGTGCGGTGGGCCTGATCGTGGAGAACCTGCGTCGGGCCGTCGAGCACCCCGACGACCCCGAGCCCCGCGGGCCGTTGGCGCTGGCCGCCACGTTGGCCGGAGCGGCGTTCAGCGAGGCCGGCGTCACCATGACCCACTCCGTGGCCCAAGCACTGGGTGGGGTGCTACACATTCCTCATGGCGAGGGGGTCGCCATCGGCACGCCGCTCAACCTTCGCTACAACGCCCGGTGTTGCGTGGAACAGTACGGCCAATTGGCGCGCGAGTGCGGCATCCGGGCCGATTCGGCCGAACAACAGGCCGAGGCGTTTGTGGATTATATCGTCGAACTGCTGCGATCGGTGGGCTTGCCCGACCACGTCGAAGTGCCCGACGACGCACTCGAGGACCTGCCTGCCAAGCTCGCCCGAAACGCCTTCGTCAGCACTCTCGTACCCTTGAAGCTCAATCCAAGAAAGATTGACGAGCCGACGCTGGCGGAGTTGCTGAGGGACATCTTGGGTAGTGGGTAGTGGGTGGTGTGTGGTGGATGTCAGGAGATGATCGCAGCGAATCCCCGGGAAACAGCCTGCTATAGTCGATCAGCAACTGGTGCAAGAACGGCTATCAACCGCGTTCAGATGAGAAGCGGCCACATCAATCCGGGGTGGCCCTTGACCTGTTTGAGCTAACAGAAATCGCGCGAGCGCGACGCCAGGTCCGCCAACCGGCCCGAGAGGTTTTCCAGCTTGGTGCAGAGAACGTGGATCACGCGATCTTGGCGTTGCAGGCGTCCGTGGGCCAAAAGCACTGTCGCGCCGAGGGCGGCCCGGCGGTTGCGTTTCCAGACGGCCGAGCGAATGATCAGGTTGGCCTGGCCGGTCTCGTCTTCCAGGGTGACAAACGTTATTCCCTTGGCAGTGGCGGGCCGCTGGCGAACCAGCACAATCCCCGCCACGCTAACCGGCTTGCCGTTGGGGGCCGTTTTCAATCGGGCCGCCTGTACCACGCCCAACTCGTTCAATCCGGGACGCAGGAACTCCAGCGGATGGGCCCCAAGCGATAAGCCCGTCGTGCGGTAATCGGCCAACACCTCCTCGGCGGCCGACATCTTGGGTAGATTCGCCGGCTCCGTTTCAGGCCTCAGCGGTGCGTCGAACAGGGGTAACTCCTTCTGGTCCTGCGCGAGGGCATGCCACAGGGCCTCGCGGCGGTCGAGCCCCAACGAGCCGAATGTTCCGGCCTTGGCCAGGCGGACCAGCGCCGAACGGCTCAGCCCGGTCCGCCGGCTGAAATCCTCCATCGAGCGGAACGGGCCCTCCCGACGCGCTTGCTCAATTTGTCGGGCGTGCGTTTCCAACATGCCGTGGAGTATGCGGAAGCCGAGACGGACGGCACAGTGGGCAGTGGACAGCGGGCAGTGGGCAGTGGGCGCGAAGCCGCAAGCAGCTCTCAGCCCTCCGCCTTCCAGCGTACAATCCCACTCGCTCTGGTTGACGTCGACCGGGCGAACTTCGACGCCGTGCTCTCGGGCGTTGCGGACCAACTGGGCGGGAGCATAAAAACCCATCGGCTGGCTGTTGAGCAATGCCGTGGTGAAGGCGGCCGGATAATGATACTTCAGCCAGGCCGACACGTAGACCAAAAGCGCGAAGCTGGCCGCGTGCGACTCGGGAAAACCATAGTCGCCAAAACCGCGAATCTGCCTGAAAACGGCCTCGGCATACTCCCGCGAGAGGCCCCGGGCCTGCATCCCCGCGATTAGCTTCTTGCGAAACGTGTCGATCAGTCCCGGCCGTCGCCAGGCGCCCATGGCCCGACGAAGCTGGTCGGCCTCACCCGGTGTGAATCCGGCCGCGACCACCGCCAGGCGCATCGCCTGCTCCTGAAAAAGCGGCACGCCGAGCGTCTTTTCCAAAACCCGGCGGATCGCCTCGCTGGGATATGTCACCGGCTCCTGGCCGTTGCGACGTCGCAGGTAGGGGTGAACCATGTTTCCCTGGATGGGACCGGGCCGCACGATCGCCACCTCGATCACCAGGTCGTAAAAGCACCGCGGGCGTAACCGGGGCAACATGCTCATTTGCGCCCGACTCTCGACCTGGAACACGCCCATCGTGTCGGCCCGGCGGATCATTGCGTACACGCCCGAATCACCCTCGGGAATCTCCGCCAGCGAGAGCCGCCGGCCGTGGTGCCGCTCGATCAGCTCGAAGCATTTGCGAATGGCGCTGAGCATGCCCAGGGCCAGGCAATCGATTTTCAGGATACCCAGCTCGTCGAGGTCGTCTTTGTTCCACTGGATGACGGTTCGGTCGGGCATGGCGGCGTTTTCGATGGGCACCAGCTCCGAGAGCGGTCCACGGGTGATGACCATGCCACCGGTGTGCTGCGAGAGATGCCGCGGGAAGCCGACCAACTGGCCGACCAGCCCGATCAACCGGCGGCCAAGCGGTCCGGTGGGGTCGATGCCGGCTTCGCGGCAGCGGCGGTCCAACTCGGGTTCCTTGTGGAAATGCTCGATGCTTTTGGCCAGCGTGTCGACCTGATCGAGCGAGAGCCCCAGGGCTTTGCCCACGTCGCGGACCGCGGAGCGGGGCCGGTAGGTGATCACTTCGGCGGTGATGCCGGCCCGATCGCGGCCGTACTTCCGGTAAAGATACTGAAGCACCTCCTCGCGGCGCTGGTGTTCGAAGTCGACGTCGATGTCGGGCGCCTCGTTCCGCTCCCGGCTGACGAACCGCTCGAAGAGCAGGTCCACCCGATCCGGGTCGACCGCCGTGATGCCCAGGCAATAGCAGACCGCCGAGTTGGCCGCCGAGCCGCGTCCCTGGCAGAGGATCCCGCGTCGTCGGGCGAAACGGACCAGGTCCCATACGGTCAGAAAATAGGCCTCGTAGTGCAGTTCCTCGATCAGGCGCAGTTCGTGCTGTAGCAGCCGCCGGACTTTTTCGGGAATGCCACCGGGATAACGCTTCCGTGCACCGGCCCAAGCGAGCCGGACGAGATGCTCCACGGGCGTTTTGCCCGGCGGAGCCAGCTCCTCGGGATACTCGTAACGCAGCTCGTCGAGCGAGAACGTAGAACGCTGGGCGATTTCGACGGTCCGCCCAATGGCCCCGGGCACTTGGGCGAACAGGGCGGCCATTTCCTCGGGCGATTTCAGATAGCACTCGGCATTGGGCAAAAGATGCCCGGTGACGGCGTCGACCGTCGAGCCGTGTCGGACGGCGCAAAGCACGTCGTGCAAGGCTTGTCGCTCGGCGGCGTGGTAGTGCACGTCGCCGGCGGCCACCAGGGGCAGACGGGCCCGTCGAGCAAGCCGGACAAGGCGATCCAGTCGCTTTCGATCGTCCGGCCCGTGGTGCAACTCGGCCAACAAGTAACAGCGGTCGCCGAACACCTCGCGATATTTGTGCAGCCAGCGCCCGCGCTCGAGGTGAGGATCGGGAACCACTCCGGCCAGCAGCCCCTCGGCACATTCGGCCACATCCTGAAACGCAAGCCGGCACTCGCCCTTTTCCACCCGGCGGCACCCCTGGGTAATCAGCCGGGCAAGCCGCCCGTAGGAGGCCCGATCGGTCACCCAAAGCACCACCGGCAGGGCGTCGTCCGGGGTGATTTCGGCACCGATCAGGAGCTTGAAGCCGAGATCTTTGGCCGCCGCGTGCGCCCGGACCACGCCAGCCAGGCTGTTGCGATCGGTGATCGCCAGGGCCGCATACCCCAACGCCGCCGCCCTCCGGACCAGTTCATCCGCATGCGATGCCCCTTCCAGAAATGAGAAGTTCGTCTTAACGTGCAGCTCGGCGTAAGACATAAGACTGCAAATTGCAAATTGAGAATTGCAAATTGCAAATTGTGCACTTAGGGTGATCGCACCACTTTGCAACTTGCAATTTACAATTTGCAATGATCAATCTGCAATTCCCTCATCTGAAGCCTCGTAATCATCCCCATCAATGTCCTTATCCTCGTCATCCATCACCCAGCCGCCGTGCCCGTCGCGATACTCGGGATCCGTGGGGAGAATGTCGAAGCCGAAGCCGCGTCCGTCGCAGCCCGGGGTAGGGCAACACCAGAAGCCGTGCTGGGAGCCGTCGGCCAAGGTCTCGACCCGCCACTCGATGAGGTAGCTGTCGTACTCCCGCCCGCAGTGCAGGCAGGCCACCTCCGTAGGGATCGCCGGCGGCTTGAACGGATCCGCATCCGCGTCGAGTGGATCATAGATCATGCGAAAACTCCCAAGGTTTCATCCTCCGGTGAGCCAGCCGCCCGCACGGCATTACTCTGCAAACATCTCGGCCAGCACTTCTAAAACTGCTTTTTGGGCGGCAGGACTGATCGGTCCGAGCAGCTTGGCCAGCCGAGCCTTATCAACCGTTCGTAATTGATCTAAGACCACCTGACCATGTTTGCCCTGAAATCGACAAGGGACGCGAGTAGGGTAGAGGCGGCCCTTCGTCGTCATGGGCGCGACGATCACCGTGTTGATGTGGCGATTCATTTCATCGGGCGAAACGACGAGACAGGGCCTCGTTTTCTTGATCTCGCTGCCCACTGTTGGGTCGAGACTGACCAGATAGACTTCAAATCGCTTGGCTACCATTCCCACTCATCCTGATCCCAACGAGTGGGTGTGGGCTGATCCAATAGCTGGTCATCTCCCTGAGCGGCCATCTCGCTGAACTGTTGCTCCCAGTTGTCGCGTGGCTGGTGCGCTGGGCGGATGACAATCTGATCCGACTCGACGGCCATTTCGACTTCCTCGCCCAAATCGAGTTGTTCCAGCCACACTTTGGGGATGCGCACACCGTGCGAGTTGCCGATCTTGATAATCCGAGCTTTCAACACCGTACTCATGGGAAACATCTCCGATTAGTCATGTGTAATTATATTGTATATACATCAGGCGTTGCCGTCAAGCTTGATGATGAAGGTGCCTGCCGTCCGCCCAACGAGTAGGAAGAGCCGCGTGACGGCACGCCACCCGGGCGTTGTCGTCTTAACACTGGCAAGATGCCAGTGCCACGTGGTCGTTGGAGCAAAGTCAGGCAGTGTGAGCCATCACCTTCCTGCTTGGCGCCTCTCTCGCGTCGACCGTATTCCTAAAGCCAGTCTGTATTTTGTTACAGCCCTCCTTGAAACGCAAACCCCCTCGGAAGTTAGAGTGTTTCTGATGACTTCGTCGCTCAAGGGACGTTTCTTGTCTTCTTGTTCGATGATCTCTACAATCCTGGATTTCACGCGTACTGGAGATACTGAACCGGTATCGGCCCGTATCATCGGCGAGAAGAAGCTCTTGAGCGGGAATCGCCCCCAGTCTGTTTGCGCTTCGACACCTGATATGATGCGAGATACCGACGTGACGTGGCAACCGACCCCATCAGCCACTTCCTGCATTCGGAGCGGTACGATTTCCCTTATGCCGTGCTCAAGGAAAGCCTGCTGGCGTTCGGCGAGGCACTCACACACACGCAATAGCATCCGAGGGAGCAGCCAAGACGGTCTATCTGACCACTCACATCGCCAGCAGCCCTCAGCTTTCCTAAAGTAAACCACACCTGGCTCAAGTGACTCAATGACCGAACCAAGCTCCGCGTCAACGAGAAATGCTACCTCGTCAGCCTGGGGCAACGCATCCAGACAGAGAGATATATACGCCTCTTCTATTCTGGACGATCTCAAGTACCGGAACAGCGTGTAGTCAGCATCGCTTAAGGGATACGACAGAAGGATAAGGCAATGACTTCGGGCCTCAAGTGCCGGAATGTCTGAGGTTCGCGCGAGCAGCGCTTTCCCGGTTACTGCGTGGCCAAACGGTCCGAACGCAACCTTCTGCTTCGACAGATTTGCAGCCATCCTTCGTAGAGAGCCCCAGCTTTGCCCCAATAGCAACATGCTCCTGCATGGAACGGCGTCGTGGTCCTGGAGCTCTCGTGCCTTCCTGGCCAAGAACCAGGATGCATCACTTAGTGCGCAGAACTGGGTAACGCGATTCGTTGGCATTTCCTGGAAACCGGAACGCAAAGGATTTACGAGGATGACGGCTTGGCGGCACTCGCCGCTTGTCAGGCAATGTGAATGATGTAATCTGATACGCCACTGGCTGGCAAGCAGCCGGTGCTACCCGCCGAGCTTCTTCGGCTCGTCGCCGCTGTTGATGCTTGAGCAGCGTCATTTTGGCTTTTCGGTTTCGGACTGTTGAATGGCTGCCTGGACCGCGAAGAACGCGGGCGCGGCGGAGACTGCTGCGAGGCGTTGGTGTAATGATTCGTCTCCCTCGAAGAGATGAAAGGCTTTGGCGATGATCCTCGTCGCCTCGGCGAAAAGCCGTTGGATGAGGGCGTGCGCAATCGCGAAGGCCGACTCCAAGGCTTCCCGGGACATGCTATCGATCCCGGCACCGCCGGCATGGACGTAATAGCTCTGAATGAAGAACTGGCTGCGGTAGATCTCTTCGTACTCAATACCCGCCTCTTTGGCCCGAATCGGGGTGTCCTTGCCCGACCAATGCTTGGGCCAACTTAGCTTGCCTTTGCGATCCACCCACCCATGGCTCTTGCACAGCTGCTCTCTGTGGTCGTTCACGCCCGGCTTGTTAACCAGCGCGAGCGCGTGTTGGTGCCGGGTGCGGTCCACGTTTGGATTCTTTTGCAGGAAGTCGGCCAACTGCTTTGCCTTGTGATATCGGCTAACCCAAGTGAAATCGAAGAACTTCTGAGTCAGGGTTGGATCGCTCGCCAAAGCCTTGAGATCCAGAAGAAGCTCGAAGATCGAGCGGGCTGCCATCGCGGCAACCTGGAAGTGGCATGTCTCGTCAAGCTTCGCCAAAGCACGCAGGAACAGGCACATTCGGTAGTACGTCGCGGCTAGTGCCTTCTCATGATCGGTTTTCTGGAAGGCGTCCTGGACTTTTGGGCAAACGTTCTTGTCGGCGAACTTGTTCAGAGCGACAGTCCCGTGGAAGATCGCCGCGATTCTCTTCTCAATTGGCAGATTCCTGATTGCTTGACCGTCGACAATTTGCGGGAAAGCCGTCATGTGCGTTTCTCCAGGTGTAAGGGGGTGAGTGGCATGCCGTCACGCGGCGAAGCCGCGGGTCGGTATGCATCCAGTCAGATCAACTCATAGATTTTCATGCTTCTGATTGTATGGAAGGACACGTGTTCTGCCAATGACGTGGTACCGGGCATTTGCGATCCTCACTCGAACGTTCCGTGCATAAACCAGCGTCCGTCGCGCAAGCGGCGAAAGACCCAATAGCGACGGCCGGTAGTGGTCTCGACGCGGTAGTAATCGCGTCCCACCGGGCGGTTACGCCACCAGCCGGTTTCGATGCGTTCCGGGCCCCAGGTTTTGGCGATCCGGTGTTGCCGACCCCGCAGTTGGAAGCCCAACGGGGGGCCATCCGGCATGATCGCCGTGGCCCGCAGTGCGAGCGGCCGCCGAAGCAGTCGCAAGGGACGCGGCGGCAAATCGGCCGGAACCGGCTGCCAGGCGTCACGCCGACGAAAACGCTTGCCGGCCGCGCTCTGGACAAGTGGGCGGGAACGCCAGGCCAGCTCCGGCTGGGCGTCGGGTGCCAGCCGCGCCCGAACCACCGACCGACTGCCCAACCGACTGCTGAGCCGATCGACCAGCCCGGCCAGGTGCCGCGGAGACGCCCGGGGCGGATCTTCGGAAAACATCTCCTGCTGCCGATACTCCAACGGGGCCGTGGCCGCCGCTGCAACGTGCACGGCCGCAACGGGCGACGAAAGACGCAGCCGCTCCAACTGCATCCGCACCAGATCCAAAAGATGCCGCGATGAAACGGTCGCTCGGAACAAACCCACCGAAACCTCCACCGGCGGGCCGGCTTGAACCTCCAACCGGCACGCCAACCGCATGGCCCCCTGTCCGCAACGAGCCAGCTTGGCTGCCACCTGTGCGATCAACTGTTCCAGCACCAGTTCGACAGTCGCCCGCCGGGTGGTCGGATATTCCAACGTGCGCTCGGCGGCAAATTTTGGCGGCGGTCGATGGGCCGGAATGATCTCGGCCGCACGGCCCAACGCCTGGTCCAACCGCCCAAGCAACGCCGGTCCGAATCGCGACAACAGCTCGGAGCGAGGCAATGCCTCCAAATGCCCGATCCGGTCGATCCCCAACGATCGCAATGCCTCGACCGTCTCGTCCGGCAGCCGCAAGGCCGCAACGGGAAGCGGTCCCAGCACGGCGGCGGTCTGACCGGGGGGAACGATGACGAGTGTGCAGTGGGCAGTGGGCGGTGGGCAGTGGGCCGCTAAGGGTTTGTGCAACGACGGCTTCGCTGTTCTGGAAGAAAGCAGCCCCGCCCGGGAGGGCGGGGTTTTGACGCTGTCGACGTTGCTAACCCCGCCCTTCCGGGCGGGGCTATGGGTGCGAGGAAGAATGCGAAGTTGCCCCTGGACATCCTGCACACTGTCTACTGCCCACTGCACACTGCCCACTGCCGGCTGCCCACTGCAATACCGGGCCACGGCCCGGGCGGCGCCCGGGGTGTCGGCAATGGCAAGACGAACGGTCAATCCCCAGCGGGCGAACTGGTCGATAACCTGTCGGGCAAGCGAAGCTTCGTCGTGAAAAAAATGGGCCGTGCCGGTAATGTCCAATAACAGGCCTTCCGGACCGGTGGCGTCGTCGATCCCAACGATGGGGCTGAACCGCTCGCACCACTCGGCCAATGCTTCCAACGCCTCGCGGTCGGCCATCGGGTCGGAGAACTCTCGGTGCTCAAGCTCCGGCCGCGCGGCGGTGATCCGTTGGCTGGACCAGTTGGGTAGCCAGATACAGAGGATGCGTTTCATCGTCAATTTCCACGTCGACGCTCTGGTTGTTTGCCGTGCCTCGGGCGCGGAGCAGGTGGATTCTGATTCGCCGGCCGGTGGCCGGGTCCGAGGCCGGCAACGGCTCGACCAGCAGCCGAACGTCGGCCCAGGAGGGCTCGTCCCGTGCGGCTTGCTCGCGTATTAACAACCCCAAGCCGCCGCCCTCTTCGGCAGCCAACTGCCACCGCCGAAAGGTCCGCCCGTCGAGCCGCTCCGGCCACGCCACCGCCGCCGCCACGGCAGGGCAGCGCAGTGCCTGATCCAACGCCCAGTCGTTGTCGGCCTTGTCGACCGCGCGGACCACGATCAGGTTTTCTAACTCGATTCCGAGCCGGGCAGCCGCCGGCGGGTATAATTCCCATCGCCGGTCGAGCACGACCAGGGCACCGCCGTCGCGACAGGCTTCCCGAGCGGTCAACAGGGCCATGGTTTCGGCACCGGTCCCCGAGCCGGCACTCAGCCATTCAACCAGCATGGCCCGGCGAAATCCCCGACCGGGCAGAAGTCGATCCAGCGGGCCACAGCCGCTTGAGATCGAGGCATCATGACGTGGCCGCCGAGCCGTTTCGATGCGGGCGATCTGGCTGCGCAATGCTTCGATGGTTTCACTTGTCAGTTGGCCACGGGCCGGGTTGTGCGCCGGTTGTTGCATGGCAGACCTCCCTGTATGTAGTGTACGTTTGTACCCTATCTACGTCAATTGAGTATCGGCGGATCGAGGCAAAAAATCGAGGATTCGACCACCGGCGCCTCACCGCCGAAAAATGCCCTCCAGGAGGGGTAGACATCTTCCTCTGCCATCTGATACAAAATGTTTTAGAGACATGTGTACGATATAGGTACAAGGAGGCCCTTCCTCCTATCCAGCCTTACTTGACGCGGAAGGACGGGCGGACATGTCATTTTTCCATCGAGCGATAGCCGTAGCTGGAATTGTCGTCCTGGGTACCCAGGCGTTGGTGTGCGGGCAGTGGCAAAGCCAGAGTAACCGCAACTCCGCTACGTCCGGCATGTTCGGCTCCCGGTCGCTGGGCTCGACGCTCAACCCGGGCAATCGCACGTTCGGCCGCAACCCCATGCCAGGCAGTATGGGCACCGCAGCAATGGGCACCGCAGCAATGGGGAACGTGGGCCAGGTCGATTCGTCGGATCGGTTTGTTCGCGGCAATCGGCGGCCGGGGCAGTTTGTGGGTTCCGACACTCAAGACATTCGGAACTTTCTCAGTGCCATGTCCGGGAGTGGTGCTTCCACACGGGGATCGTCGTCGGGCCTTTCGGCGCGGGGATCGAGCAGGTCGAGGAATCCGAACCGGTCAAGCCGCAACAGAACCGCCGGTGGGCGGCAACCGGTTGAGATCCGCACCAGCCTCCACGTGGCGTTCGACCACCCCAAACCGGTGCCCGCCAAGATCAGTCTTGCGCTACGTGAGCGTCTGGAGAAGTCGCCCCGTCTTCAGATTCATTCGCCGTTGGAGGTGTTGATCGAGGACGCAACCGCGATCCTACGGGGCGTGGTTGCCACGGAGCACGATCGCGACTTAGCCGAGCAATTGGTTCGCCTAGAGGCCGGAATCTGGCACGTGAAGAACGAGTTGATCGTGGGGCTGCCGCCGGTTGGGCCGGAACTTCCGAAGATCGAGTAGCCGGCTGCTGAGAGCCCGGCGTAGACATCTTGGATCGAGTTTCTCGTGACTGGGTAACGGCTACCGGTGATTTGCCACCAAACCGCGGCGGGATGGCAATCGTGGTCGTCGTCATTTCCTGCCGCTTCTTTGGCTCCTTCTCGGTCTCGTCTTGTTTTGCCGAGTCGGACTTTGCGTAAGAGACATTTCGGGCCTGTGGGCCAGCCACCGGATCGTCGGGGCGTTTCGATTTCGCTTGCTCCTCGTCGGACGGCGTCGTCGGGCCCGGCAAAACATGCTTGGCCTGTTCGCCCACCACGACGCCTCCTTTGTCGGGCATGAAGCGGACAATCAGGCTGATCTCTTTCTGTAGACCGCCCGCCTCGTCCCAGGGAATCCAGACGCTGTAAGAGTGTCCCAGGTCGGACTCGCTGTAATGCTTGGCGAATTGCTCGCGTGTGAAGACGTATTTCCGATCCGGCTTAACTTTGGCGCGGCTCTCGTCGTTTTCTTCGAAGGCGTAGACCACCAGCGAGCCGTCGACCTTTACGGCTTTGTCGTCTTCCGGGCCGTAGAACATGAGCCGGCCGCCGAAGCCCCGCGTCGGAGTCCGGTTCGGCTGGCAAAGCACGGTGTCGGTCCACATCGCGGCGACTTTGATGGGCGATTGCGGCTCGTCGGCTTCACCCGCTTTCCACGGAATCGACCGGTTCAGATCCACCTGAGAGCATCCAACCGCCGCTGCCAGCAGGGCCGTCGAGAGAAGCAGGCATGAAAACCGAACGGCAGACAACATGCAGACTCCTTTCAAGGGCCGACCGGTTCCGAGGTTCCGATTACCTGGCCACTGGAGAGATCGCCGGGCAGGGGCGCCTCGGGGTACTGCAGCCCGCTTGTGGAGCGACGGGGCCGGTTTTCAGAGCGGCTCTGGTAGTCGGCCCGGTTGACCGGGGAGCGTTCGGGCCCGTCGGCCGCGCGGCGTTGTTTGAGTATTCGGCCGGACCGCGAGCCCGGTCGCGAGCCCGGTCGCGAGTTGCTTGTCGATCCTTGTTCAGCGGGTTCCTCCGGCAGGGGCTCGAGGATGAACGGCGAGCCTTGATCCGCGGGGCTCATTTTGGGAATACGCTCGACGGCTTCGGGCTTGGGGATGATTTCCACCTTGTGGGGCTCGTCGGGATAGATCACGTTGGTCTCTTCGTCGGCCCATTCGTCGCTCCGACCACGGAATCCGCCGTCTCCGTGCATCTCGAGCACGTCGCTCAAGCACCAGTTGATCCGCGCCGTCTCGACTCGCTTGATTGCCTCGGCCTCGGCTTCGCCACTGACGATGTGCGGTGTCATGATGATCAGCAGTTCCGTCCGCTTGAAAGTCTCGTTATCGTAGCGGAACAGATTGCCCACAACGGGTATTTCGGCCAAAACCGGTACGCGGCGGTTGGTCGTCGATCTCGACTTGGTGATCAGTCCGCCGAAGATCAGGGTCTGGCCGGTCATGGCACTGACCGTGGTTTGGGCCGTGGTGGTGTCGATTCGCGGCGAGCGAATCACGTCGCCGGTGGGAGCGATGGAGATCGGGATTCCCTCCTTTTCGGGCCCCAGGGCCGACTTCTCGGCGTCGATTTCCATGACCACCAGCCCGTCGGGACTGATCCGCGGCGTAACTCCCAGGATCAGCCCGACGTTTTCCAGCGTGATGTTGTTGACCTGTCCGGTTTCGTTGATCTGTGTTCCGGTGATTCGGGGCACGCGTTGTCCCACCTGAATGAAGGCGGGTTGATTGTCTAGGGTCATGATCTGTGGCCGGCTGAGCACGTCCAGACGCCCGCACTCCTGGAGGGCGCGGATCAGGATGTTCACGCTTTCGCTCGAGGCCGACAGCACCAGCCCGCCGTACTGCAACTCGCTGTTGACCCGGCCCAAGGCAAAAGTGGATAGCGCCTGCCCGGCCAACGCGCCGGCCGTTTGCATCGCGTTCGTTGCACCGCTGTTGCCCAGCGGCTGGTTGTTGAAATTGAAGCCCGGGACGTTGGTCGCCGCGACGATACTCTCGTTTTGCGATGCAGGGTTGCCGGAGGAGTCATAGGTGGTCTGGGTGGTGGTTACGATATCGCCCAGGATGCTGCGGTCGAAGAGGACCGAGTCCTGTAGGCCGAGTTCCACGCCGAACTCGTCGGTATTGCCCAGGGCCACCTCGGCGATCAACACTTGGATCATCACCATGGGCGGTCGCTCGTCGAGTCTTTCAACCAGTTCGCAAACTTCTTCGAAGAACCGCGGCGTGGCGCTGACGATCAGGCTGTTGCTGACCGGTTCCGGCACCACCACGACCTCTCGCTCGATCTGTTCGAAGGGGCTCAACAGCTCCGGCGTAATCTGTTGCACCTGGCGCTCGCTTCGCAAGTATTCGTTGATGGCGTTGGCCACGTCGACGGCCGGGGCGTTTCTCAGGCGATAAATCGCACATTTGCGCTGTCGGACGTCGCTGTCGTCCAACCGCAGCAGAATCGCTTCCACCACGGTCAAGTCCCCTTGAGATCCCGAGGCTATGATCGTGTTGGTTCGCAGGTCGACGGCGAACCGCAAGGGCACCAGTGAGCTTTCGCCCTCGCCGGCCGCTGTTTGGACGACCGGTTGGTCTTCCCGCGTCTGCCGGCCGAAGAGCGTCTCGAGCACCTCCGCCAGACTCGCCGCGTCGCCGTTGACGATGCCGAAGACCTTGATCTGGGCCTGCACGCCCGGCAACTGGTCGAGCTGGCGGATCAACGCCGCAATCAGTTCCATGCTGTCGGAGGGTGCCGAGACCAGCAGGGTATTGGCCCGGGTGTCGGCCGTGATCCGCACGTCGGTAAGGATGCCCGAGTTCAAGCGGCGCCGGCCCGTGCCGTCGACCGTGATGAATCGCAGCATGGCCGATTTCTCTTCGATCTGCTGACGTCCGGCCGCCTGTTGTTGCTGCGCGGAAGGCCTGGCCGCACCCGGTCTGCCCGCCACGGCCTGACCGTTGATCGCCTCCTGCAATATCGGGGCAAGCTCCTCGGCCAGCGAGTTCTCCAGCTTGAAGAGCCGAATCTCGTTGACCGCCTTGCTGGTGGGCGTGTCGAGTCTTTGTATCAGCGCGGCCGCTTCGGCCATGTCGCGGGGGCCTGCCTGCAGGATCAGCGAGTTGGAACGGAAATCGGCCGTTACCAGAACCTTCGTGCCCAACGCACCCCGGTCGGCAAAAAACTCCTGGACCGTCGCCTGCGCCGTTACCGCGGAAGCATGCTCCAGGCGAAACACGCGGAACTGCGTCTCCGGTGCGACGGGCTGGTCCAGCCGCTTGACCAGGTTGATCACCGTCTCCACGTTCTCGCGGCGGCCGATCAGCAACAACGCGTTCGGCTTGACCAGCGCCGTAATGCTCACGTCTCCCTGCCGTGGTGCAAAAACGTCGGCATAGAGCTGGTTGATCAACGTGGCCAGGGCATCACAGTCGACGTGCCGAAGAGCATGGACTTCGATCGCCGGCTCGGTCTCCGCGCCCAACTGCTCGATTCGCTCGATGATATCGACCACCTGCTCGACGTCGCGGCGATGACCGCGAATCACCATCACGTCCAGGCCGTCGAGCATCTCGATCTGCACCGGCCCGATCAGCTTGCGGTCGTCCAGCAGCTTGCCCTTCGGTTCCTCACCTTCTGCCGGAGGACCCGGCGTTTGCTGTGTTTTCGGCACCGGGGGCCGTGTTGAGCGATCGTTGGCCGCGGCCGCCGGCAACTGGTTGCCGGGTGTTGCCTCGGGCTCTTCGGGCGACGCGGCCACCGCCCGGTTGCTTTGCTCGCCATCGGCCGGCTGATCACCCGATTGACTCTCCGGCGCAGCCTGGCCGTTCTGAATTGCGTCGACCGCCCGGCGAACGTGGGCCGGCTTGGCGCCGGTCAGCGAGATCAGGCGTGTTCCGTTGTCGCCCGGTTCCCGCGGACGATCCAAAGCCCGAACCATACGAACACACGAATCGACAACCGGGCCGTCTCCTTGCACCAAGACACGGTCGGTTTGTCGGTCGATGGTCAACTGAGCGGTTCTTCCGTCGGGCAGCTTTAAGCGATAACCGGTCGTATCGCCTCCCGCTTCACCCACCACCAACAGCCGCTCCCCCAGCATGCCGACCAGCGCGGTTTGCAGTTGCCGGGCGGTCGTCTGCCGGAGTTGCACTTCGTGCGATTGGGTCGACGGCGAAGCCGATCGGACGAGTGATGGTTTGTGCGATGCGGCGGGTGTCGGTAGCGCCTGGTTCAGCCGGTCGGCTATCTGCCTCTGGATTTCGGGCGGTGCCCGCACCAGGATCTGAGATGTCCGCTGGTCGACCACGATCCGTACGGCGGCGGTTGGAGGAAATTCGCCCTTCAGTTGTGCGGCTATGGCTGCCGCTTGACCGGCAGGGAACCGATACGCCTCGAAGACCGGCTCGGCCGCTCTGGCCGCGGCACCCGATTCCGCGCGATCCATTGAGCGGATCACCCTTTGCGCAATCCGGCACGACTGGGCAGACCCGCAAACCAGGACCCGATTTCCCCGGCGATCTGCCACCACCTGGCCCTCGCCCGGCAGCAGCGCCGCCAACGCCGCTTCGACCTCTTCGGCCGAAACGTATTGGAGCGGGTAGGCGTGATAGTCGACCTGAGCGGGTTCTGCGGCGTTTGCCCCGTTGCACCACAAAAACAGGCAGGCGAGCGTGGTAAGAATCAGCCCGGCAACGTTGTGAAAAGCGTAATTCGCCACCAGGGTGTGCGGCACTGATCTCCTTGGCACAGTAGCGTTTGCCCAAAACGCTTTTTTCCGTCCCCTCTCCCTCTGGGAGATGGTTAGGGTGAGGGTTCTTGCTTTTCCAATACCCGCAGACACCCTCACCCCAGCCTTCTCCCGGAAGAAAACGGTGCTCATTTCAACGGTATTGTGCCTTGACCACCGTTGAATAGTGTTCCGGCGGGGAATTCCCAACACTACTGCCGGCGAAGCAGCGGCACACCAGGTTTTCGACGGCTTGCGAGACCACGCTGCTGTAAGCACGAGTTTTCTGACCCTCGGAGAATCATCGTCTGCGGGCCGTTACCGGGCCCGCCGAACGGGGGGTAGCTAGCGCTGACTATACACTTGAAGCGCAAACTCCGCGCAACACAAATAATCGGCAAACTTTGCGCAGTTCTCCAAGGGATTCTTGCGAAACGAGAAACGGGGGAACGAGCCCTAGTGCCGCGTCAATCTTCGAGTGACGGGTAAAGTATCTCCAATTTGACGCGGGCCATCGCAATCGTGAACGTCCAATGAATGCGACATTGTCTTTCGTTCCGATCGGTTTCCAATGCCTCGACCTGTCGGGCAACTTCGGCCGGGTTGTCGATACGGCGGTCGAGACACTGTCGATGCAGGATGCTCAACTCCGTTTCCGCCATGTCGAGCCAACTTCCGTGCTTGGGTGTCGAGTGGAATTCCAGCTACCATAGACAGGACTTGCGGGCCGGGTGGCGCGCCTTGAGGCACGAAGGACGTGGGCGCGCCGACACACAATTCGCCACGCCGATCGCTCCGCTCTGGGCACCCGGCCGCTCTGGATGCGCCGCCCGACCACGCCGCCCCTTGCATACGGGGTGGGTCTCGATCATCATGCAGCGATGGAGCAGCGACGATCGACCGGCCGGCAACCACCACCAGAAAAAGGACACGCACTAATGAGAACGAAAACCACCAGGACCGAACCGTCTGCCAGCTTGGGCTCGCTCGAGATCAGCGGTGAACCGAATCAACACGGGATACGGCCGGCATGGGGTATCGTGATCGTTTTGGCGGTCGCACTGCTTCCCATGGCTGCCGCCGATGCCGCCCAGCTTCGGGCGGGAGTCGCGAAAGTCGACGTTACCAATACAAAAGCGGGACCAGTCAACGATCCCTTGTATGCCAAAGCGCTGGTGCTGAAGAACGATTCGACGACAGCCGTGATCATCACCGTCGACGCGGTGGCAATCGGCGAGATCGGACCCATCGCGGACGATTATCTCTCCAAAGTGCGCTCGCAGCTCGAAAAAGACCTGAGCATCAAGCCGACCAACGTCCTGATCGGCGCCAGCCATTGTCACGGGTCGGTGTGCGCCGAACTCGGGCAACGCACGGTTCGGGCGGTAAAGCAAGCGTGGCAGAACATGGTGCCCGTCACTGTCGGCACCGGCGTCGGCCATGAAGACCGAATCATGGAGAACCGGCGGCTGAAGCTGAAAAACGGCCGCGAGGCCGACGTCCGCCACGCCTATTCGCTTCCGCCGGACGAACTCGTCGCCTCGGTGGGACCGGTCGATCCGGAAATCGGCATCCTCCGGCTGGACCGCGAAGATGGGCAGCCCCTGGCCGTGGTCTACAACTTCGCCTGCCATCCGATCCAGGGAGTTCCCGGCGGCGGAAACACGGCCGATCTTGCCGGCTTCGCGTCCACGGCCATCGAAGCATGCCTGGGCGATGGAGCAATCGCCCTGTTCTTGCAGGGGTGCTCCGGCGACATCAATCCCGCGTTCTACAAAGACGTGGCACGGCCCCGGGATGCCGAGCCGTTGGGAAACATGCTCGGCCTGAGCACCGTGAAAGCCTTGAAGAAGATACACACCAAAGACGGCGGCGAGCTAAAAGTGCTCAACAAGATCATCCCATTGCCCAGAGCCGACGTTAGAGAGCGCATTGCCGCGATGGAAGCCGAGCAAACGCGGCTGCTTCACTCGTTGAAAGGAACTACCCTCAACCTGAAGACGTTTATTCCGCTGGTCGTAAGGTACGGCGTGTCGAGCGAGTTTCCCTCTTACTATTCCTACGGCTACTTGCACGAGAAGATGATGGGCAGAGACCACCTGAGTCGACTCGATGCCCGGAACAGGAGCGATATGCAGCGGTATGCCGGCAACATCTACGTCATGGAAGAGCTGACGCGACTCCAGATAAACCTCAACCTGCTGAAGAAGCACCAAGCGGACAATGAAGCCGCCGAAAAGAGCACGATCGACGTTGAGCTGCTGGGCATGAGAGTCGGCCATTTCGTGCTGGTCAGTTTCCCCGGGGAACTGACCGTCCAGATCGGGCTGAACATCAAGAAGGCGTCGCCCCACGAGTTCACCTTCGTTTCCACCTGTTCCAACGGCTATATCTACTATGCGCCGACGGCCGAGCAACTCAAGAACGTGGGCAGGGCCCAGGAAGACAGCGACTGCGTCTTGGCACCGCCGTGGCAGAAGTTGTACGAAGCGAGCGTAGCGGCAATGTTGAAGGAGTTGTGAGCGCAACGCGAGCCGACCGGGTCGCGTGCGATTTGAGAAAAACATCGGCCGAATCGGAGAGGTTTTGGAAAACGCCATGAACCGCTGCTGTCCTCTTTGTCTGTGCGTCGTGTTGACCGCTAGTGCTTGGGTGTTTGCCGCCGGGCCGTCCCGCCCTCCGGCTGGGAATATCGCGCTCTCTCTGGCCGAAGACGGCAAGCCGAAAGCCACGATCGTTCTCTCAAAGGACGCGACCGATCTGGAGCGACCTCCGGCAAGCGAGTTGCAGGAGTACATTCGCAAGATTACCGGCGCGACGCTCCCCATCGCCGACGATGCACAAATGCCCCAGGGGAACCTGGTCCTGGTCGGAGCGAGCCGGCTGACGCGCGAGATGGGAATCGACCCTTCCCGGCTCGGCGGCGACTCGTTCCTGGTAAAGGCGGTCCCTGGCCGGCTGGTCCTGGCCGGCCACGACGCCAGGCTTCTGCCGACCGACCCGTACCGAAGGGCCAAACGGGGCACGGCCAACGCCGTCAGTGCTTTTCTGCAAGACTACTGCGGCGTTCGCTGGTTTATGCCCGGCACGCTGGGTGAAGTGGTGCCCCAGCAGAAAACCCTCCACGTACCCCCGATCGACAAACAAGAAACACCGTACAGGATTTTCGCCGGGGGAAGCTTTTCCCGAACACCCTGGGCATGGCGCAACTTCTTCGGCGAGAGCGTGTTCATCAGCCCGACGGGGTGCCACTTGTGGCACGTCCTCATCCCGCCGGAGAAATACTTCAAGAGCCACCCCGAGTGGTTCGCCCTGATCAACGGCAAACGCACCGAGGGGGACCGTCGCCACGCCTACCTCTGCACGTCGAACAAAGAGATGTGGACAGAAGCGCTCTGCAACCTGAAGGAGCTTTTTGCCCCGGGTTACGAAATGGTCGTCTTGTGCCAGGTAGACGGCTATCGCCGCTGCCAGTGCGAAGCGTGCGAAGCGACCGACGACTACCGGATCACCGGTTGGTATCTGCCGGGCAGTCCGGCCGACCGCATCTGGGTCTTCCACGACTTCCTTGCCCGGGGCATCCGGAAAGTCTACCCGGACCGTAAACTGATCATCCTTGCCTATGGTCCGACCGGCGAGGTTCCCCATCGGCTGGCGAGCTTGCCGGACAACGTGATCGTCGAGTGGTGTCACCCGACGCCGGCGGTCGTCGAGCGGTGGCGGAAGTTTCACGACCAGTTCTCGGCGTTCGTGTACTGGTTTGTCAGCGAGTCGAGGAACTACGTGCCCATGCCGTTCAAGGGCGTGGCGGCCGAGTTCAAGCGGCTGGCGTCGGCCGGGGTTCGCGGGTTCTACTTGTGCGGGGGAAACCGCTGCTGGGGCACCAACGCCCCAACCTACTACCTGGTCGGCCAACTGCTGCGAGATCCCAAGCGGAACGCAGAGACAGTGCTCGATGAGTTCTGCGCGGGGCTGTTCGAGGGGTCGGCACCGGCAATGAAACAATTCTTCGACACGTACTACGAGAAAGCCGGCCACCGCTGGGAGCTGATGCTGCCGGAGACATTGGGAGAGCCCTACGATTACGTCGCGCATGAAAAACCCCGGGATTTGTACCTTGCCTGTTTCCCCGAGGATGTTTTGCGCCGCTGCGAGAGGGCGCTGAAGCAGGCTGAAGATCTGGCTGTAAACGACGTCGTCGGGAAGCGAATCCGGTTGTTCCGGGACGGTTTCGAATATTCGAAGCTGACCGCCCACGGCTTCGCGCGCCTGAAGGACTATCAAGAAAACGGTTCGGAACAGAACCTTGCGGCACTGGAGGAATCTGTAGAGCGGCGTAACCGGTTTGTCGAGGAGTTGTTCGAGCGCCAAAAGAGTAACCGCGGAGATCTGCCTGAAGTCTTTACCGGTAGTAAGGAACAATTGCTCTACGGCAGCAAGAACAAGCTGGCCGTACCATTCCGATTCCTGCCCAAGGCTGCCGGCCGACCGAAGGGCTCGCCAAAGACGTCCCCGCGTTGACACTCCATCTTGTCTGCTTAAAGGGAGGGTGCATGATGTTGAGACCGTCGTGGCCTGGCTTGGTTGTATTCTGTGTCTTAAGCCTTGTACTGCAATCGTCTTGGCTTCACGGGGGGGAATCGCTCAAGTTCGATTTCTCACCCGATCCGCTGGCTCAATTCAGGCGGCCGCCGGGCCTGCAGTTGACCTGCCCGACGGCCGGGGTGCCGCCGAAAATCGACGGCAAGCTCGACGACGCGGCGTGGGGCCGGGCGGCCCTCGTCGAGCGTTTGGCCAAGGAGAAGCCGGACACGGCGGTCCGTATCTGTGCCGACGAGCAGACGCTCTACATCGGCGTGCTCTGTGAAAACCACGACGGCCGACCGCCTCAGGCACGGCCGGTCGACCGCGACGGTGCGATTTGGAAGGACCACTGCGTCGAGGTGTGGCTCACGCCCGATCTGGACCGCGTTGTCTCCTACCAGTTTGCCGTGAACTCGGCAAACAGCATCTACGATGCCATGAACTACGCCGGCCGCGGACAAACCGGTCACAATCCCCGGTGGAAGCATGCCGTGTCGCTCGGCAAGACGCACTGGACGGTCGAGATGGCGATCCCGCTGGCGGCCGTCGGACTGGACCGGTGGCAGCGCCAGATCGGCTTCAATATCGGCCGAAACGGCCCGTCGATCAAGCCGCAGGCGTGGAACGGGAAGTACGGCGACTCGATATCGAGCGCGCTCGTTCTGCCCGACGCCCCCGAACGAAAAGCGGCCGAGAAGACCGAGGAAGCCGTGCAGGCAGATGCCAGACTGTTGACATCGGGTGACGCCCTGCGGGTCGGATTCGAGCAATTGGAGGCCCGGCCGGGCCAGCGGTGGATCGAAGGCAGCCTGCGGCTGAGTCCGGCGCGTGGCAGTTTGGCGTCGTGCCGGCTGACGGCCGCGCTGTTTCGCCCCGGTGAGGCCCAGCCGGCGGACGAAACCACCGCCACGCCCTCGCGCGAACAGGGTACCCTGAAAATCGACCTGCGACGCCACGGTCTGAAGCAGGCGCGGCTCCGCGTCACGTTGGCCGAGGAGGGAAATCAAACCGCTGCTGTCGAGGTGCTGCTGTCGGTCCGCGATCCCGAGCAGCCGCTGAAAGCCCCGTCACGAATCGCCGTCAAAATCGACCTGCCCGACGGCGTCGACGCCGTGACATCCTGGCCGGTTACGTTCGGCGTGCCCTTTCCGGCCGGCGCGCTTTGGGACGCGACCCGGCTAAGGGTCGTCGACGAAAAAGGCAAGGAACTGCCCTCGCAGTGCGAGCCGGCCGGTCTCTGGGCACCAGAGGGATCGCTCAAATGGGTGCGGTTCGACGCGCTGGTGGACTCGAAGGATGGATGCTACGTCGAGGTGAATCGCGACCCGGCACGCTCGAAACCAACCAAGACCCTGACACTGACAAAACAGGGTGATGATATCGTCGTCGATACCGGCGCGGCCGTCTACACGCTCGGTTCGGGCCCGTCGCCGATCAAGGAAATCCGCTCCGGCGACCGCGTGGTGGCTACGAGCCAGAAAGCACGGGGGCTCTACGTCGTCGATCAAGACGGCCAGCTTGCCGGCGCGTCGGCCGATGGCGAGGAAGTGCGGATCGAAGCCGCCGGGCCGGTGGCGGCGTGCGTCCGGTTCGAGGGCTTCTATCGGCGCGCGGATGGGCAACCGATAGCCCGGCACACAACGCGCGTGGAGCTGTTCGCCGGGCAGCCGGTGGCCAACGTAACACACACGTTCACCATCACAAACGACACAAACAAGATCTGGTTCCAGGACATCGGCTGGGAATTGGCCGTCATGCCGGGCGCCGAGCCGAAGGCGTCGTTCGGTGTGTCGCGCGACGACTGGCGCCGGATTGCCACGCACCCGGTGGCCAAAGGCCAGACCCTCTCGATGTTGCAAGACAGCCACTACCGTCACGCGCACGGGCAGAACCATTTCCGCCTCGACCGGCTCGACCCGAAGGGCAACGCGCGGATTATCCTCGAAGGCGAGGAGTGCGGCGACTGGGTCGCCCTGAGCGGCTCGGACGCCGGCCTAATGATCTCGTGTCGCGAGACCGCGCGGCAGCATCCCAAGGAATTTACGGCATCTGCCAACCGACTGGCGTTGAAGCTGCACAGTTCCCGGGCCGGCGAGGAGCTGGATTTCCGCATGAAAACCCTGGTCAAGCGATGGGACCTGAAAACCTGGCACGAAAAAGCCACCAGCGAGTCTCGCCGGATTCCGATCGTCGAACGTGCACTAAAGCATCAAAGCAACGCCGTCGGCTGGTCGCGGACGAGCTTTCTCAGCTTCGCGCCGCTGCTGCCCGACAAACCGGCCGAGACGGCGGCCCGGCTCTCGCACCTGACCTCGGCGCAGGTTTATGCGCACACCGATCCGCATTGGGTGTGTGAGTCCGGGGCCATGGGGGCAATCCATGCGAAGGACCCCGACCGTTTTCCGGACGCCGAACGCGCCATCGACGCCGCCCTGCGCTTCTGGCAGCGACGCATCGGCGAATGGGGCGACTACGGGTTCGTCGACTATTTCAACGGCCCCCACCTCAGCTATCGGGGCAAGTACGTGATCCAGAAGCGTTACAGTAAGGCGATGTACACGCTCAAGGTCGACATGTGGCGAGTCTACGCCCGCTCGGCCGATAGGGCGGCCCGGACCTTCATCGAAAACATAGCGCGGACTTTCATGGACGTCGACGTGGCGCAGTGGGACGGGGACGGCCGCATCAAGGGCCTGTTTCATTCTCCGCCGGGTTCCGACCTGGACCCCTCGACGCCGCACAACCTGCCCATGCCCTGGGCGGGCCCCGCCGCCTTGAATTACTCGAGCACCACCAACATGAACCTGATCGCGTGGGACTACTACCTGACCGGTAACCGGCGGGCGAAAGACGTGATGGTCGACTTCGCCGAGGGTGCAAAGCGTCACTGGACACCGGCCGGCGCGGCGCGGAACTGGCGTGCGCTGATGGCGTTCCGGTCACTGGTCCAGACCTACGCCTTCACCTGGGACCCGGTCGTGCGCGCCATGGCCGAGGCGACCACAGACCAATTCTATGACCCCCAGTGCGAGCTGGCGCTGACCAAGAATCGCCCGTACAGCTCGACCTACAAAACCCAGGTGGAGCTCCGCGCCATCGAGGACGGCTGGAATATTCTGGGCGGCCGGCGATATCACGAGATGCTCATGAAGATGGCACGCCGCTGGTGGGTGCCGCTGATGGGCAAGTGGCCGCACTTCTACTGCAATCCCCAGGGCCGCGTCGGCTCGCTTCTGTGGCGCGAAACCGGCCGGCCGCACATCCCCCAAACCCTGGCCACGCAACTCCGCTACTCGGCCAGCGCGTACGATCCGCAGAAGGATCACACGTCCGGTTGCGAGGGCGCGGCGGCATGCACTTTCATCTTTGAGGGGCTGCCTTACGCCATGGAGACCGTGGTCCGATCGGGCTGCGACCGGGAGCCGACCGCCTCGTGGATCGGCTACGAAGATTTTGGCTACCCCTCCGGCATCGTCGTTCACAAGGGCGACAACGAAGTGATCGACCTCTACCTCGTCACCTCGAGTCGGTCCGGCGTTGCGCCGGGCGACGTCATCGGCCGCTGTCCAAAAGTCGAGCTGATCAACGCCCAAACACGATATGGCCTCGACCTGTACCAGTTGTCGGAGACCAGTGCCGGGGGAGCTAGGATACGTTTGCCGAAAGACGGGCTGAAGGGCGCCTATCGCATCACAGCACCCGCCCACGGCTCGCACATCTGCTACGCCGACAGCCGGTCGCCCATGGTTGTCTACGCCCCGCAATACTGGCGGCCAGCCCCGGCGCAAAAACCGGCCATTCCTTACTACTTCAAGCTTCCCGAGGGCACCAGCGACGGGCAGATCTTTTTCGAGGGGTCGGCCAGGCTCTTCGATCCCGAGGGCCGCCCGTGGAAGGATGCTAAACCGCAGCACGGCTGGGTAACGCTTCCGGCCGATCGGCCGGGCCTCTGGAGCTTCCTGCCGGTGGAGAACGAGCTGCTGGGCTCCCGCAACATCCCGCCGTTTTTTGCAACTGAATCCGCATCGAGCTATTTCGAGCCCGACATCCCCTGGCAGCGCAAACCGATCAGCCCGTACCGGCCGCCCGACCCCGAGAAAGTGTTTCTGCCCGGTGCCATCAATACCCCGGGCAACCAGGCCGTCCACCTGACGGGAAAGCGAATCTTCAGCCTGGAGGGTGGAGCCGCGCATCCGTCGGGCGACGGGCTGCGCTTCCTCCCCTTCAAGCAGGGAACCATCGAGTTCTGGATGAAACCCAACTGGCATACCTGCGATCTCCAGCCCCAAGGCTCCAAATCGCTCATCTACATGCGCGCACCCAAGGGTGATCCCTGGACGGTCTGGCATTACGTGAAGCCGCGGTCGCGGAACGCGGATCACGACTTCCTCTTCTCCCACGTGCTATACGGCTGGTTCATGACCGACGGCCTGGCCAAACCCACAACGCTACGGCGCTACCGGCGGACCCTCGTGGAGCCCGGCCAGTGGACCCACGTGGCCTGGGTGTGGGGTAAGGAAAACGGGATCGTGCCGGGCAACCCGCCCTACCACACCAAAGTGCACGACGACGTGCTCACCTCGCACATCTTCATCAACGGCAAAGAAGGCAGCAACAGCGGCTATCGCTGGTACGGCAATGAGCCCGCTTACATGCCGGCCGTGCTGAACATCGGGCGCCATTACGCCAGCGCAAATATCGACGCGGCCGTAGACGAGCTCCGCGTCTCCGACTCGCAGCGTTACCTGAAAGATTTTGAACCGTCCCGCAAGGCCCAATTCGTGCCCGACAAACACACCCGCGCCTTGTTCCACTTTAACGGCGACCTCCGGGGCGAAAGCTGGCAGTGCAAGGACGCATTGCCTGCAACGTTGCAGAAATGACCGACCGGCGTCGGGCACAGGCGCCCGTTCGGACGCGAGGGTTTGGGCTCTGCGGACAAATAGGTTGAATAAGTCTAAAACTCGAAATCCGAATTCCGAAATCCGAAACAAACTCGAATCACCGAATTGGAAATGACAAAAACGACTTCAGACAAGCGATACGATCTGGAGGATCGGACGTACGAATTCGCCCGCCGTGTAAGGGCGTTTGTGAAAACGCTCCCACGGACCATCTGCAACAGTGAAGACGTCAAGCAAGTCGTGCGCTCGTCCGGTTCGGTTGGGGCGAATTACATTGAGGCGAATGAAGCCTTGAGCAAAAAGGACTTTCGGATGCGGATCCGCATTTCCAGAAAGGAATCGAAGGAAACCCGATATTGGCTGCGACTTCTGGATACGCATGATGACGCGGCACTCAACACAGAACGTGATCGACTC
>Ga0180432_10002066_pt1 | contig 30699 bp, 21 predicted proteins | sample SS_ome_10_FD_132414 | JGI IMG/M metagenome (GOLD analysis project Ga0180432, IMG submission 132414) | Hypersaline lake sediment archaeal communities from the Salton Sea, California, USA - SS_1_MS_2 metaG | ecosystem: Environmental > Aquatic > Non-marine Saline and Alkaline > Hypersaline >...
GGCGCCAACAGGCACACCACGGCCCCCAACAAGACACACCATACCACTTTCATCGTTTCCCCCCTTATCTCCGAAAGTGCAGTCAAAATTGCACGCCTGAACACTCTAGCAGGACGTTGCAGAGAAGTCAAGCTAATTCTCGCCAATTCAGCCCGGCTGGGAGGGTCTGCACCCCCTCCCAGCCGGGGTCCGCCTCCGGGAGGCGGCCTGGAATCGGCCGCGTCAACCAGAGCGCCGGCCGCCTACTCGATGTCCCCCATCGTGAACCAGTAGGTCACGAGGATCGAGTAGTCCTCCAGTCGCACCTCGCCGTCACCGTTGATATCGGCCACTGCGTTCGTCGTGTACCAGTTAACCACCAGGATCGAGTAATCGAGAATGTTGACCGTGTTGCTTCCGTTCAGATCACCGCCGTCCAGCTTGTTCGCGCCGGTGAAGGCTGCCGTCGCCTGCCCGTCCGTGAAGCTCAAGCTCTCGAGCCGGCGGCGCAGCGACCAGTCCGTCTTGGCGCTCAGGTTCACCGTGGCGTCCGGGACGTCCGTCAGCGTGTAGGTGCCGGAAGCGATCTCCGTCGCCATGCTGTTCGTGAACGTCACCGTCTCCGTCCACGTCTTGAGCACCACGTCACCCGCGTCCGTGGCCTTGAACACCACGGCGCGATCGAACGAGTAGTTGCCCGGCGGCGAGCTGTCAACGAGCGTGTCCATTTCGACCGTGGCCTCGATCTCGTTCTTGTTGATGTAGAAGGTGTCGTCGAGCGTCACGGTCGCCTCGTTGCCGGCCTTGTCCTTGACGCCGCTGACTGCGATGTCGGCCACGCCATTCGCCGTGCCCACAGCGACGGTCACATCCACCAAGAAGCGCCCGTTGCCCGAATCAGCCGTGACGGCGCCCGCAGCGAGTGGATTGGCCGCGCTGTCGGTCACCGTGATGGTCGGCAACTGCGTCCAGTCAATGCCGGAATCCACGCCCGTGTCGTCGTCGGAGACGTACACGGAGACTTGGACCGTGCCCTGGAGCGCCGGGTTGTTCGGGTCGCTGGGCGTCAGGTCCGAACCGCCGCCCTGCTTGGCCTGGATGTCGTCCACGACCGGGTCGGTGCTGTCCACCGTAAAGACCGCGTCGGACTCATCGCTGTTGCTGTTGCCCGAAAGGTCCCAGACCGTCACCTTCACCTTCGCCGTGTTCGTGTCATCGAGCGGAATCGGGTCCCAGGTGTAGGTGCCGTCGTTGTCCTCGCCCGTGGCGAGGGTCGTCCAGGACGCGCCGTCGTAGTACTCGATCTGCACCGAGTCGTAATCAATGTTCAAGTCGCTGGCCGTCCACGTGACCGTCCAGCTCCCGCCGCCCATCAGGTACTCGCCGCCATTGGGCGAGGTGACCGTCACGTCCGGCAGGGTGCCGTCAATCACGATCGTCTGGCTGTCCACCTTGTTCGGCGTGACCGCCTGCGCGTCCATGTCGCTGAGCCAGGTGCACTCGATGTCGCTGACGTCGGTGCGGAACACGAGCTCCGTTGTGCCGTCCGTCGAGCCGGAGGTGAGCGTGATCTTCGCCACCCGGCTGTCAACGTCGGTGCCAATGTCGCCGTCGGCCCATACGCCGATCGCCGTGTCGATCTCGCCCGGCACGCCCGCGCCGACGTCCCACGTGTTGTAGATCACCTTGTCCCAGATCGTGCTGCCTTCCTCGACACAGCCGGCCGACGCCGTCAGGAAGCCCGAGTCAAAGCCGAGGATCGCCTGGCAGCCGTTGACAAGCTGCAGCAGGTTGGAGATATCCATGTCGGTCACGACCGGCGCATTCGTTTTCACGTACAGGGACGCCGGCTGCACGTTCAGCTCGAGCAGATTGCCCTTGGACAGCCCCCACATGGCCTCGGCGGTTACCTCATTGTTCTCGTTCGAGTCCTCGTAGCTTCTCCAGCCGCCGGTACACAGCTGACGCGTGCTGATGTACTCGATGGCGGCAACGATCTCATCGTGATAGCCGCCTATTTCGTTCAGAGCCTTGACGGCAGTCTCAGTGTACTGGATGGACTCATTGGCGTCGTACGGGATCACGTGGAGATAGTCCCAGGCGAACCCCCCGGTCTCGGGGACCTGGAAGGTCACGAGCAGGTCGGCCAACTGGTTCAGGTTCTTGCCATCGCACCAGCCGCCGCCGCCCGCCGTGTAGCTCTCTCCGACGAAGGCCAGGCCGTAGATGGCGCCGCCCAGTCCACTGGTTTCATAGCCGCTGTCGGGGTCGAGCTCATCAATCTCGGCCTTGACGCCGGCAATCCACTCGGTGGTGTCGGCACCGCACGAGGCGGCCGCGACGAGGGCCATACCGAGATCCCACGCGGCAAGGTTGGGAATGCCCTGGCTTTCGCGCAGGTCGCGAATGGATTGGACGTACGTCGCCGTGCTGTACAGTACGCCGAGACCACCTTTGTCGTATGTGCCGGCGGCCAGCGGTCCGTAGAAGTTGGCGTTGAGATGGTCAACGTGCGTCGTGACGCCAAAGATATCGTCCAACTCGGCTGCCAGGTATCCGTCCTGATTGGAGAAATTGTTCGTCTTGGCGAGCAGGAAGTCCGACACCGTCCCCGGCCCGGTTCCCAACGCTGCCAGCATCGAGGCATCGCCCGTGGCGCGGTAGGCCTTGGCGAGCCCCATGCCGGTTGGGCCGATGATGTTGGACGAGCTACTTGCGCCATCCGCCCACCAGGCCCAGCCGCCATCAGCCAGCTGCGTCTCGACAAGCCGCGCCCCGCCGGCCGCCATGTGGATCTGGCTGGTCGTGAGCCACGGCGTGTAGTCAACGAGGCCCACCACCAAGTCATCAATCACGCCGCCTTCGAGCGTGCCCCACCAGTTTCTCTCGACCGTGAGAGTCGCAGCATTGCCGCCACTGACGCGGATCGCCATGCCGTTGCCGACAAAAGCGTTATAGCTGATGTCGTGGGCAGGATACGCCATGGCCGTATCCATCACGAACCTCATGGCCGTGTCGTTATTGAGGAACACATTCAGCGTGATGGTACTCGGCAGGTGTGTCCCGCCACCAGCGCCGTAGTACTGCCAGTCAATGGCCGGTGTCAGTCCCCCGGGATGGAGGGCATCGCTGGCGTTCGTGAAGACGTTGCAGAAGATGCAGTGATCGCCAAACGTTTGGCCCGCAACATCGGGACAACCGTGTCCGTTGTAGATGGCATCGCTGCAGCCGTCGAAAACGTTCCGGAAGATATCGTACGCCTGGCTGTTCGACATCGTCATGCCGCCCCAGGTCTCGTCGATATTGTCGTAGACACGCACGGCTCCGTTGCCTGAGCCGTCTCGCGCGGCATACCTGTTGTGACACAGGAGCATCGAGGTCGCCCAGTGAGTGTCGTCGCCGGACGCACGGTCCTCGATGAACTTGCAGTCATGGATGCTCAAGCTGAGCGGCCCGCTGCTCGCACGGTTGATCTGTATGCCCGCGCCCCATGTGACAGCCGGATCGCTTCGGCAGTTGAACGTGACACCCGATATCTCGTAATTCATGCTGCCTGCGTACCCACTCATCTCGCCCTTCACGCAACACTTGCCCTCGCCAGGAGCCACCCACGTCACCACATCGCGTCCGGCGCCGGTCAGCGTCAGATCGTTCCCGGGCGTCAGAGTGACCTCCTCGGTGTACGTCCCCGCCGCGACGGCGACGGTGTCGCCGCTGCTGGCGTTGTCAACAGCCTCCTTAATATAAGTATAGTGTGCGTTGGCCGGGTCCCAATCCACTTCGACGTACCAGATGTTGCCTGTGCCTTCCTGGGTGAGCTGGTCCCGCTCGGAGCTGTAGAAGAGATAGGTGGTGCCGCTGTTGTCGGTGAAGCCGATCGGCCACATCTCGATCCAGGTATTCGTGCCGTACCGCCCCTCTGTGACCATCACGGAGCCGCCGTCGAAGAAGCTGCCGTCGAGGGTCTCCGCCGTCCAAGCAACGATGTATTGGCGGCCGCCGCCTTCACCCGTGTAAGGTGCCTGAGCGAAAACGTAGTCGCTGCCGATCTTGTACAGCGTCGGGTCCCAGCCGCTCGTTGCGACGCTGTCAACTTGGACCCATTGCTCCGGCGGTCCCGGCACGTACTGGTAGATGTAATTCGAGCCGGCTGAGAAAATCGCCAGATACAGCTCAGACCCATCCACAAAGAAGTGAACCAGCCCTCCTGTGAGACCGGCCACGCTGGGCCCGGCAGTCCACGTGTTCGTCTCGGGCGATGCCGAATACTGCGTCGTGAAGTTGCCTGAGCCCTCGACGACCCATATCTTGCCGCCAAAGGCGATCTCGTCATGATGGGCCTGGCCATCGCTCAGGCCGCTCATGATCGGGCCGACCTCGTTCCATGTCGTGCCGCTGTCGGTCGTGTACCAACCGTACAGATCGCACGTCGCACCGACGTCCACCGTGGCGAAGGCCCACACCTTGCCGTCCAGGCAGGCGGCACCGGTTTCACCGAGGTAGCCGTTGGCGTTCATCGTCACGCCGACGCCACTGATCTTTGCCGCGCCGGCTCCCGGCAGATTCATCACGGACGAGGCCATCTTGTAGTGGACCTCGTAGTCGTTCACGTCGGGGTTGCCGTTCTGATACCATCCGGTTACGGAAGCTGACCGCCCGTAGAACAGCCAGTAATTGGTTCCGTCAAAACAGATGGACTCGCCCCGTTCATAGTAGCTGTTGCTGGTCACCTGAACGGGCTGGCTCACCTCGATTGTTGACTGCGCCGCCGCTCCGAGCGTCAGCGCGACGACCACCAGGCAAGTCGTCATAATGATTGAGCGTCTCATCGTTCCCTCCTCCTCTGTTTCTTGTCTGCGCGAAACTCCAGTCAGTTTCGGCTGGTATTGTTGAATTCCTAGTCAACGGGCGCGACGGGGCCGTCGCGGCGGCCCGCCGGCGTGGGTGTGTCGCCGTCGTCGCCCGTGTTGTTTTCAGGCGGTGAGGCCGGCTCGTCATCTTTCTTCTCTTCATCCAGGGCTTCTTCGACCGCGTGCCGGACCGTCTCGCTCTCGTCTTGGCGATAGGCGGCCAGGACCCGCCGGTCCCGGATGTTGCCGAGCGCGGCCGACAGAAACGCGAGCCGCCCGTCATCGGACGTCCGGCGCATCTCGTTGACGATGACGTCGGCGGAGTCGCGGGTGCCGATCCGCGCCAGGCCGTACGCCGCCGAGCGGGCAAGCCCCTCGTCAGGGTTGGTGGTAACAACGTGCTCGAGCTCGGGAATCACGGCCGGGTCGGTCACGTGGCTCAGCGCCTCGACGTACTGCGAACGCCGGGCCTCATCGTCGAGCTCGTAGTACCGATCGACCCAGTCGGTGACCGCCCCCTCGCCGCCGAGCTCGCCGAGCCGCCGCCCCGCGTGGAGCCGCTGGGCGATTTCCGGCTCGCCCTCGATGAGATCGGTAATCTTGTCGTCCATGCCCGGCCCGGCGCCGTCAACGATGCCCCGGGCAATCACGTCCTGGCGGTTCGCCTTGCTGGTGTCGTACATCGCTTCCCGGACGCATTCCCACGCGTCGGGGTCGTCCATCTGCACGAGGATCTCGATGATCGCCTTGATCTCGGCTGGGTTCTGCTTGCTCTCGAGCAGCCGCGCCAGGTAGCGGGCCGCGTCGGGCCCCATCTCGACGAGCTCTCGGCACGCCTTCTGCCGGGTGGCGCGGTCGAGCGAGCACGCTTTGCGCACGAGCTCCTGGACCCTGGCTTCGGTCTCTGCCGACCACTTGCGCGACGAACGCAGGTCCACCCACGACCGTGATGACGACGGTGCAGGATCATCGCGCGTCGCCTCGCGCAGCGCCTCGGTCTGTTCATTGCCGTGTGGGGAGTCGCGGTTCGCTCGCCGAGCCGGAGGATGCAGCGCCAGCTCGGCCGCGATCACGGCAACCACCACCACGATCAGCGCAACGATAAGGGTCCCCTTTCCACTGACTGCCATGTCGCCCCCTTTCTATGTCCCCTTCGCAGGGCCCCGCTTCTCGGGGCATCAAAAATGATCCTGCGGCACCATCACGGCCCGGTCACGCGAGCGCATTCTTACCCTGATCGGGCGACCCGCAGGAGCACCCGCCCCAATAGGTGAGCCTGGTGAAACACTGCGTCAAAAAAAGAACTCCCAACACATGTCAAAGCGGAGAAGAAAACAACACACCCCACGTTGGGGCGGGATTGAATCATATTTCACCTGGATTGTCAAGAAAAAAACAGTGCTTCTTGGCACAGCAGTGTCCACGAGACGAAAGGGGTGCAAATGGGTAATTGTGGCAAGAATGAGCCGGGTGGGATTCGAACCCACGGCCAACGGATTAAAAGTCCGTTGCTCTACCAGGCTGAGCTACCGGCCCATGCGTGGACAGTACGAAAAGGAAAATGGCCGGGAAAGGGAAAACTCACCGCGCGGGCCGCGCCGCACGCTCGGTGCTGGTCTCGTCTTTTTCCTGAGGGGCATCGAAACCGGAGGCACCGCGCCGGACTAAACCTCCATAATCTCCTTTTCCTTGTGGGCAATGAGTTCGTCCAGCTTCTTGATGTGCCCGTTGGTGGCTTCCTGCACGCTCTTCTCCTCGCGGTGCAGGTCGTCCTCCGTGATCTGCCCCTCCTTCTGGAGCCGCTTGAGCTCTTCGTTCTGCTCCCGCCTGATATTGCGCACGGCGACGCGCGCGTCCTCGCCCATCTTCCGGACGGTCTTGACGAGGTCGCGCCGGCGCTCCTCGTCGAGCTCCGGAATGGGCAGCCGCACCAGCTTGCCGTCGTTGACCGGCGTGATGCCCAACGCCGACTGGTTGATGGCCTTGACGATGTTGGCCACGACGCTGGGGTCCCACGGCTGGATGACGATCAGGCGCGGCTCCGGTGTGGCGATCTTGGCGATCTCGCGCAGGCGCGTCGGCGTCCCGTAGTAGTCCACGCTGATGTTCTCGACCAGCGCCGGCGACGCTTTGCCGGTGCGGATCGTGGCGAGTTCGTCCTTGAAGACATGGACCGTCTTGTCCATCCGCGCATTCATGTCCCTCAGGAGCTTGTCAATCGGCATGCTTGGCCTCCCGGATAATTGTTCCAACCCGTTCGCCCATCACAAGGCGCTTGAGGTTGCCCTCGACGTTGAGGTTGAACACGACGATCGGGATCGCGTTGTCCATGCACAAGGTGATGGCGGTGCTGTCCATCACTCTGAGCTTCTCCCGAATGACGTCCACATAGGTAAGCTCGGCATAGAGCTTGGCCGCGGCGTCCTTCTCGGGGTCCGCGGAATAGACGCCGTCTACGCGCGTCGCCTTGAACAACACCTCGGCGCCGACCTCGCTCGCGCGCAACGCCGCGGCGGTGTCGGTCGTAAAAAACGGGTTGCCGGTGCCGCCGACGAAGATCACGACGCGGCCTTGCTCGAGGTGTCGCACCGCACGCCGCCGGATGAACGGCTCCGCAAGCTCTTTGATCTCGATGGCCGTTTGCACCCGAGTCTCGACGCCATTGCGCTCGAGCGCGTCCTGCAGCGCCATGCCGTTGAGGATCGTGGCCAGCATGCCCATGTAATCGCCGGTCGTCCGGTCGAAGCCCGTGGCGCTCGCCGCCAGGCCGCGGAAGATGTTCCCTCCCCCGACGACCACGGCGATCTCGACGCCGAGCGTGTGCACCTCGGCAACGTGCCCGGCGATGCGGCGGCAGGTGGCGGGGTCGATCCCGTAGCCGAGCTCCCCCTGGAGCGCCTCGCCGCTGAGCTTCAGCAGGATGCGCCTAAAGGCCGGCCCGTTCGCCATATTGAGGTGTCCCCTATTCCGTGGACTCGCCGACTGCGAAGCGGGTGAAGTGCCGGATCTCGATGCTGTCGCCGAGCTCTTTCGCACGCTGCCCGAGGTACTTCGTCACGGTCAGCTCCCGGTCCTTGATGAACTCCTGGTTGAGCAGGCAGACCTCGGCATAGTGTTTGCGGAGCTTGCCCTCGATGATCTTGTCAATGACGTGTTCCGGCTTGTTCTGGACTTGGTCGCGGTAGATGGCCCGTTCACGGTCCAGCTCCTCGGCGGGGATCTCCTCGGGGCGGATGTAGCCCGGGCTCTGAGCGGCGATCTGGAGCGCCACGTTGCGCACCGCCTCGCGGAATCCGTCGGTCCCCACCGTCTCCGCCTTCTCGCACGCCACCTGCAGCAACACGCCCACCTTGTCGCCGTGGTGGATGTAGGCGGCCACGGCGCCGTTGCCGTCAACGCTGTAAAGTGCGCACCGGCGCACGATGATGTTCTCGCCGATCGTGGCAATAAGGGCGACCACTGCATCGTTGACCGACGCGTGCCCGCCGAGCGGCATGGCCCGAAGCGCCTCGATGTCAGCCGCCTTGCGCTCGATCGCGGCGGCGACAAGCTCCTTGGCGAACGCGCGGAAGTCCTCGTTGCGGGCCACAAAATCAGTCTCGCAGTTGACCTCGACCATGGCGCCGCATTCGCCGCCGGGCGTGATGGTAGCCGCCACAAGTCCTTCGGCAGCCGCGCGCCCCGTGCGCTTCTCGGCCTTAGCAATGCCGCGCTTGCGCAGCACGTCGATGGCCGCCTCGATGTCCCCGCCCGCCTCCTTCAGAGCGGCTTTGCAGTCCATCATCCCCGCGCCCGTCTTGTCGCGGAGCTGCTTGACCAGAGCTGCACTAATCTCCATCCGTCCGCTGTTCCTCGCTGGTGGTTGGTTCCGCCGGTGCTTCGACCGCTCCCGGCTCCTTGGCCGCCTCCGGCTTCTTGGCCGCCTCGGGTGCCGGCTCGGGTTCAGATACCCGTTCTTCCGCAGCCGGAGCCGGCTCCGCTGGGGCCTTACGTTTGACGACCTTCTTGACAACCCGCTTCTTGACGCGGCCCTTCGGCCGCGCGGCCGGTTTTCTCGCCTCCCTGGCCTTCGGTTCCGGCTTGGCGATCGTGATACCGAGCTTCTCCATTTCGCCCTGGGTCTCCGTGATCACATCGGCGATGACCGCGGTAATCAGCGAAATGGACTTGACCGCATCGTCATTGCCCGGCACGGGGTAATCCACCTCGTCCGGATCAATGTTCGTATCAACAATCGCCACGATCGGGATGCCGAGCTTCGCCGCCTCGTGCGCAGCGATCCGCTCGCGCTTGACGTCCACGATGAACACCGCGCCCGGCAGTTCGGTCATCTCCCGGATGCCGTCGAGGTTGCGATGCAGCCGCTCACGCTCGCGCGTGAGCGCCGAGACCTCCTTCTTCGACAACGCCGCCAGCCGGCCATCCTCGACCATCGCCTCGAGCTCGTTGAGCCGGCTGATGCTGTGGCGGATCGTGCGGTTGTTCGTGAGCGTCCCGCCCAGCCACCGGTGCGTCACGCAGTGCATCTTTGAACGCTGGGCGGCCTGCTCGATCGCCTCCCGGGCCTGGCGCTTCGTGCCGACGAACAGCACCGACCGGCCGCCGCGCACCAGCTCCCGCAGAAACTCGCACACCTCGTTGAGCTGGATGAGCGTGCGCTGCAGGTCAATGATATAAATGCCGTTGCGCTCCTCGAAGATGAAGCGTTTCATCTTCGGGTTCCAACGGCGTGTCTGGTGGCCGAAGTGCACCCCGGCCTCAAGCAGACTCTTGATTGTCACTACTGCCAAGCCAATCCTCCTTCTGTCCGATCATGGCCAATGCCCGGAGACGCCCAGGCCTTCCAAGCCAAATACATTACTATAGCAGATGTGGCGCGCAGGGCAACTGGTTTTTCCCGGAATCTCCGTCTTCGGCCACCAGGGGCATCAGCGTGGCGCCAGGCGCCGCCCCAGGTAGATAAACGGCGTATCCAACGCCGCCACCACGAGCTTGATCCCATAGGTGGTCACCGGATCTCGAAGAACATCCCCGTCGGCACGGCGCGCGCGAAGGCAAGCGTGCAGAACACGGCGCTGTCGATGAGTTGGCTAGCCCAGGTGCTGGCATTGTTGCGCAGCCACAGGTGGCGGCCGCGTGTCTTTGCCTTCCAGAAGTGGAAGGCCCACACGTCGTGGAACTGGCTCAGCACGTAGGCGACGAGACTCGCAAGCCCCACCCGTGCAAAGCTTACCTGCCCCAGGTCGAAATCAACGACGTCCCTGAACCGCCCAAACAGCTCCTCCAACGCCTGCTGGGTGGCGAGTGTCTCCCCGTGGCTGCGAAACTCGACCGCGAACAGCATGGCAACCATCGTCACCAACATCACCGCAAACCCGAGCCAGACGGCCCGGCGCGCCTCGCGCTTGCCGTAGAGCTCGCCGAGCAGATCGGTCGCGAAAAAGATGCTCCCGTACAGAACGTTACCCAGGGTGAAGGTCAGCCCGACCATCTCGACCGCCTTCTGCACCTGGATGTTGCACAGGATGACGTTCATGACGACCAGGGCGTAGAGCCCCACGCGGCCGAACGCTTTCAGCAGCACCACAGCGGCCGAGAGCTCGACGAGCAGAAACAGGATCCACAACAGCTCGTTCTTCATCGGCGACAGACCACCCGCGGGGTCGGGAACCGGCCATCGTTGTCAGTGTCAAAGAGAAAAGCGGGTGATGGGAATCGAACCCACATGGCCAGCTTGGAAGGCTGGAGCTCTGCCATTGAGCTACACCCGCTCTTCGCGGACTTACCTATCACACCTGGCGACACGCGGAAACAGAAAAACTGCCGACAGCAGGGCTCTTGACTTCGCCCCGGCCTCTCGCTAGCAGCGCGCTGGTGTCTTGACGCCCGCTTGTGCCGGAGAACCGTGTGCTGATCCATGACAACCATCTCGTCCAGAGTACATTACGAGCGCCCGCCGGCGTGGGTGCTCGCGGAAAAGGCCGCGTTCATCAGGCCGGCCAAGAGCAACGAGATCGCCTCAAAACAGCGCATCCCGAGGCAATCCCTCGAGGGCGTCCTGCGGCGACGCCCTGCTCGAGACGCCGGCGGGCCGGGCCGCTAGCCGTTGTGCTATAGTGCCCGCCGTTCGGGGACACGACGACCGCCTGTCACGTTGAACGCTACGCAGGAGGGCAAACAGGTGGGCAGGATTTTCGAAAGCATCGTTGACACCATCGGCAACACGCCGCTGGTCAAGCTGAACCGTGTGCCCAGGCAAGAAGGCTGTGTCGCCACCGTCGTGGCAAAGCTCGAGTCCTTCAACCCCGCCAGCAGTGTGAAAGACCGCATCGCGGTCGCGATGATCGAGGCCGGGGAACAGGCCGGCACAATCAAGCCGGGGATGGAGATCGTCGAGCCCACGAGCGGCAACACGGGCATCGGGCTTGCATTCGTCGCCGCCGCCAGGGGCTACGCGTGCAGGCTGTTCATGCCCGATACGATGAGCCTCGAGCGACGCGCCCTGCTGAAGATGCTCGGCGCGGCCCTCGTCCTCACGCCCGGGAGCGAAGGGATACCCGGCGCCGTGCGGCGGGCGCAGGAATACGTGGACAAGACGCCGAACACGTTCATGCCGCAGCAGTTCACGAACCCGTCCAACCCCGAAGCACACCGCACGACGACGGCCGAAGAGATCTGGCGCGATACCGACGGCAAGCTGGACATCCTCGTGGCCGGCATCGGCACCGGCGGCACGATCACCGGCCTGGCCGAGGTCATCAAGAAGCGCAAACCGGACTTCAAGGCGATCGCGCTCGAGCCGTCGGGCTCGCCCGTTCTCTCAGGTGGCCAACCCGGCAAGCACCGCATCCAGGGCATCGGCGCCGGCTTCATCCCCGACGTGCTCAACACCGACATCATTGACGAGGTGATGACGGTCAAAGACGATGACGCCTTCAGCTACGCCCTGCGCGTGAGCGCCACCGAGGGCATCCTGTGCGGCATCTCCTCGGGCGCGGCGGCCTGGGCGGCCGTGCAGGTCGCCAAACGGCCGGAGAACGAGGGCAAGCTCGTTGTCGCCATTTTCCCGAGCGCGGGCGAGCGCTACATCAGCTCGTTCAACATCCCGATTGACTAGCAGGCTGTTGAACAACGCATTCAGCCCGAGTTGCCTGACACGAAGGACCGCAGGTCCGACAGCAGGTAGCCTGGGCCGCCTGCCCTCCGTAGCCTTAGCGAAGGAGGGTAAGGCCCAGGTTCTCTGGAGTACCAAACGTTGGCTTTGACACGCCCGGCCGCGGAATGCTAGACTCCACGTGATGTCGAAGGGGCCTTATGCCCTTGAGTCTGGGTCACGTGCCGGAGGGGTGAACCGGAGGGGTGAAGATGTCCGTCACTGTGAGGATTCCCGATGCCCTGCGCCCGATCACCGGCGGCAGGGACGAAGTCGCCGCCGAGGGCAACACCATCGTCGAGCTGCTCGAAGACCTCGAGACCCGTTTCAACGGGGTCCGCAATTGGGCGTGCGACGACGAGGGCAAGCTGAGGCCGTACGTCAACGTCTTCATTAACCGGGAGGACGTGCGCGCCAAGGGCGGGCTTTCCGCCGCCGTCTCGGTGGGCGGCGTCGTCTCGATCGTCCCGGCCGTGGCCGGCGGCGCCGGGTCGAGCCGCAAACTGTACCTCACCTTTCCGCAGGAGCTCATCAGGCAACCGCTCATCTTCCGCGTCGGCCACGAGTTCAACGTCGTCACGAACATCAAGGCGGCCAGCGTCTCCGAGAACGTCGGCCTTGTCGCCATCGAGATCGAAGGCGAGCCGGCCGAGCTCGAGCGCGCCGTCGAGTGGCTCAAGAACCAGGGCGTCAAGGTCGAACCTCTCGCGGACGACGACTAGCGGTCTCGAGACCGCGCCGGCAAGCGATACGAAACGGGCCACGGGAGTAATCCCGTGGCCCGTTGTTGTGCCACGTATGGCTCAGTGTTCTTGTTCAGCTCGTCACGCCCTGCGACGCAGAAGCAACGCCAGCCCTCCGAGCGCCAAGAGGCTCAGCGTCGCCGGCTCCGGAATGCACCGCGCCTCGAAATCGACGCCTGTAATCAGCGCCTCGCCGCCGACCGCGGACTGCTCATCAACGCCGCAGACGATCTCAATGCTCACCCAGCGCGGCTGATGGTCCCAGATGTCGTGGAACGAGTATGGCACCATCCAGTCCGGCTGCTCGTCCGGCAGCACCAGGTCTGGTGCGACGCGGAACGGGCCGAGATCCGCCGCCGTGAGCCTGTACACCTCCGTGTAGCCGTCGGGCGGTGGGCCGGCACCGGGATCATTCGGCGGCTCCGGGATGCTCGGATCGTCCCACCAGTCGAAACACACCTCGATGTAGCCATCGCCGTCGAGGTGCGCGTAGAAGAAGATGTCGATCTCCTTCGTCTGGTAGTCTGGGTTCCACAGCCCGTCGTAGTCGTCAACGATTGTGCGCAATCCGCCGATGTCGCCCGGCTCCCGGCCGGGATCGAAGTAGTAGCCGGGCAGGCTCCCTGGGTTCCCCACGAAGCCCCCTGTCGGTGCGACGACGAACCACGTCTGCATCCCGTTGTCCACGAGGTCGATGAACCACGGGTCATCAACCTCGTTCGGCGCGCCCGGAATCGACCGCGCGTGCGCTGCCAGCGGCGCACAAGCCAGCACAACCAGAACGACGCACAGTAGTGCTTTCTTCATGATGCACCTCCTCACCTCAATGTACAGACCGACTCAGGACAAACTGTGTCTTCGGAACGTGGGCGGCGGAGAATCCCCCTTCCTAAGATCTCTGCCCAACCCTGACAGGGCCTAACTCTAGCACGTTATGAAGGCGAAACGCAAGGACTTTCTTGCGTTTTCCGCTCAGCGCATGACCGGCGCGGACAGCCCTTGACGGCCACTTCCCTACATAAGACTGAGCGTGCTGAACCCTGCTCGCTCAAGCTCAATCCACTGTAACTTGAGATAGGCGCTGAACGGCCCTGCGCTCCAAATGATGGAATAGAATACTAGAACACAGCCCTCGACGCGCGACCAGGATGCGCCAACGCTTCTATCCTACTTCCCCGGCAGCCTGTACTTCAGGGAATCTTCCGGGTCCACGACGCGGGCGGAGAAGCCCCAGGCGCCGCCGCCTTCGTCCACCTTGATGAGCAGCGTATTGGTGCCCTTGTTGAGGTGAACTCTCTTCCGGTCCTGGTCGGCGCGCATGCCGGCCCCGCCTCACCGTGACCGCCAGCGCAGGAGCAGCACCACCAATCCGCCACACGCCAGTACGGAGACCGTAGCGGGCTCAGGCACGGTCCAGGCCGCCATGTTGTTGAACCCCGGCTCACCAGCGCCTCCGAAGCCGGGATTGTATGGCGGAGAAACATAGGGGTACACGGGCGGCGGGTCAGGACGCTTCGGCGGTGCGGGCGGCACGGGGGGATTGGTCGGGCGACGAATGCTTCCGTCGTTGATCGTCACGGTCTTCTCATAGAACCAGCCCCCGAGGACCCTGGCGGTGGCCGTCGATTCGTACTCTCCGGTCTCTTGGTTGTACGTCAGGGCTAGTTCGGCGCTCGCGGCGCTCCCAATGAGTGGCAGATCGATGACTGACGCCTCGCCGCTAATGGTTAATTCGTGATCGTCGAAGTCCTTCGATCCGCTGAGCGTGAGCGTCGCGATCCCATAACTGACAGAGACCGAACCGGAAACGGACATGTTCACCAGGTCGACGTCAAAGCTGAATTCCGGGTCTGTGTAAACCCCGCTGCCGGAACCGGTCCCTGTCTCACCATCGAAAAACCACTCGCTGGTGTATGCGATGTCGTGGCGATGGTCGTCTCCGCCAACATACGTGACCGATCCGGTGTAATAGACGTCAACCTCACGCGCGCCGTACGAACCCCACAAGCGGCCCTGCCAGCCGGTTTCTTCGATCCGGGAAACATAGTTCAGTCCGGAGCCGAAGTCGTTGCCATGATGCACTGCAATCATCGACATATCCAAATCCACGAGCGTCGACTCCATGATGAGGCAAATCTCTCGGGAGTCGAGAAGGTCCGCGCGGGCCTCACTCGTTGCCAACGCCAACAGCACGGTCGCCGTAAGTAAAAGCGCCGTGCAAAACGTAGCACTCGTCTTCGCTGCCTTGAACATTTCACGCCCCCCTTATCTCGCGGTTTCTGAAATGGCATTTGCCCGAGCTACATCGCCGGCCAAGCGGTGGGTTCTTCGGCTCTGCCTGCTCGTGGGCAACAAGACCGGTCAGGAAGACTTCTCGCGCGCTTGGCTGCGCCCCAAGCCGAACCCGGCCGCAGTTGACGCGGCCAGTGGGTCTGCTAAGGTGGTCTCGGCATGCTCATGCCCTTCTTGTTCACGTCAACATAGCAAGAGACGCGAGTAGATCAGGAACCACCTCAAGGCCGGTTGCTGCGGAATCCCCCTGAGAATCTGTGTCCGGCCATGCCGGCAAACTTGCAGCGAGCAGGATACTCCGGGTCGCCCGTCAAGTCAAGCACTTTCTGTTCTTTTTTTAACACGTGCGAAAGGTACAGCTCGGTCCATCAATCAATTCATCCTCAACTCATAACGTGGTTCTCGATGGGCGTGCGTGAAGCCGAGGTACGTGAGCATTTGGGGCGCTGGCCATAGCCGCCGGGCCGTCTGATCCGACTGGAGCGGGCAACTCCTGTTGTCGGTGCGCCGCCGCGCCGGCGCTGGCAAGAGGCGGCACCTGAGCGTCCAACAGCGGGCCTGGACAGGCAGGGGGAGGGGTTGTCTCGGCGTGGCTCGCCGTCAGGGGGTCTTCTCTCCCCTACTTCCCCGGGAGGCCGTACTTGAGGGTCTCTTCCGGATCCACGACGCGGGCGGAGAAGCCCCAGGCGCCGACGCCTTCGTCCACCTTGATAAGCAAGATGTTGGCGCCCTTCTTCAAGTGGATGCGTTTCCGGTCCTGGTCGGCGCGCCAGCCTCGGTGCGAGTGGTTGTTGTGGACGAGCGTGCCATTGAGCCATACCTTCACGCCGTCGTCGCTGCCGACGAGCAAGTCGGTGTCGCGCTCGTCGGGCGAGACGACCTCGGCCCAGGCATACGCAACGACCCACTCGTTCGGCTTGAAGTGCCCGTCGAAGTTCACGTAGCCGTTCGCGGCGGCGCTAAGCGCCTCCCACTTCGCCCTGCCGTCCTTGACCTCATACTCCGCGGCCAAGTCGAGCTTCTCCTCGGGTAGATACGCCGTATCGAAGCCCTTGTCGTCCGCGTTGTCGAATGGGCCGACGACGAGCCACTCCGTGATGAAGTTCCGGTACGGGACGATCGAGAGGTAGTCGAGGACAAGCGGCTCGCCGGCGGCCTCGGGCGTGTCCTCGATCCTGAGCGTAAAGGTATGCTCACCCTCCGTCAGCCCGATCTTCTCGCCGACCGGCTTGCCATTGTACAGAAGCGTCACGCGCTCATCCGGCACGCGCGTCTCGGGCCCGCTGAAGAAGGAAAACGTATAGGCGTCCGCGCCCTCGATCGGGACGGTCAGCTTCATCGTCCGCCCTTTCGGGCTGACGGCGCGGCCCCACGAGTAATCGTCCCGCGTCTCGGGCGCGTCCAGGATGGTGACTTCGGCCTTGTCCGCAACGATTCGCTCGGCCTCGATGGCGCCGCGTGCGACGAACTTCGGCGTAGGCATGCGGTTCACTGCCGCCGGCAACTCCCCGGCAAAGAAGTCCGTGCCGCCGGGCACCTGGTACCAGTAGGCGACGGACGCGTAGCCGTTCTGCATCTCGAAGTTGAAGGCGGAGTAGTTCTCGATCGTGATCTTGAACGAGTTCGAGAACGGAATGGAATCGCTGATGTGCCAGCGGTAGCACACCTGCTTGCGCCCCTCGTTCTGGGGGCAACCGTGGTACGGATTGACGAACCAGCGGATGCCCCAGGCGTCGCCGTAGTAGTCCTCGCTGCCGGTGCCGAAGGTCGAGGGGAACTTCTCGCCGTCCACGTAGATTTTCTCATCGCCCTCGCCCCACCAGCCGCCGAGCAGGTTGTCGATCGCGAGCATATCGCCCAGGTAGATGCCCGCGCTGCCGGCACATTCGAGGAAGGGGTAGTCGAACGTCTTACTGCTCTCTTCCCGGCGCCACTTGGCGTGGAAGTACGCCGCGTTCTCGGGCACGGTGCCCGTGGTATAGACGAACCGGCACTCGACCGTCGTCTCCTTGGTGCCCTGGTTCTCGACCGTCAGCGTGCCGCGCGTGCGGAACGGCATCCGCCAGTAGCAGTAGTCCATCTCATCCGTCATGCCGAGCGGAAGTGACCGGTATTCCTTTTCGCCCACCGCGCGGCCGAAAAAGTCCCCGATCGGCGTGAGCACGCTCGGCGCCTCTGCACCGTCCCAGAACGCGCGCAGCACGATGTTGCGCCCCGCGTAGGGGTCCTTCGACTTGACCCTGGCGTGGAACTGCCGGATGGTGGCCGGGCCGGTGAGGTCAAACAGCTTCGCCGTCTCGCCCGGTTTCACCTTGATCGTCGAGACCTGCTCGCGCGCCTTCGCCACCGGCTGCGGGTCCTCGCCGCAGTTTTTCCACAGGCGAGCGGCTTCCTCAAGCGCGGCCTTGTACGCCGGCTTGAGGGGCAGGCGGAAGGTTTCTACCTTCCAGTCCTTCGGGTAGAGCTTGTAGCCGATGTGGTAGTGGTAGCGGGGTATGTCCTTCGGCGTGCCGTCTTCATTGAGGAGCACCGTCGTGACCTTGCACGACTTGGCGAACGGAATCGGCACGTAGCAGTCGGACGCCGGGTTGCCGCCGCCGAGCACCACCCCGCGCTGCCACACGAGCGGCTGGATGAACGGCTCGATCTCACCGGTGAAGAGCTTCTTGAAGTCGAACTCGTACGTGGGCTTCGTGTCGCCGTCGAGGTAGAAGCGGATGACGCCAGCCGGCGCGGCCGACCACATGCGCAGAATACAGCCGGGCCCCTCGAGCTCGGCCATCACGCCTTCCTTCGTCGCCTCGTCCTCGCGGATGTACTGGCCCCAGTCGCCGTTGGCGCCCCAGTTGACGTACTCACCGGTCTGCGCGTCGTACTTCGAGCCCCGATCGTAGCTCGACGCCTGCGCCGAGATCACCCCGTCCTGCAGCAGGGGCAAGCCGTCGAGGTTAACCAGCTCGTCCACGAAATACGTGTAGTCGCGCACCTCCGCCGCGTGCAAAGGCGCAGCGAGAAACAGCGCGAGCAAAAGAATGCACAGCCGCAACATCATGGGTCCTCCTCCACATCCAGGTACCTGGAAACGACGCTCCCCAATAGCACAGTCTCCCCCATTCGGCAAGGAGAAGAATGGGGCAACTGCCTGTTGCCGCAGTTGCAGTAGGCTGCGCCTTCTTCGGCGCGCGGATTCAAGGCCATCCCAACCAGATCAGATGTGCTGCGTGGCCGTTCACAGAGGAAAGGCCCGGGTCAAGTGGGTGTCCGGTTGACGACGTGGCTAACAACCCGAATTTCGGACCTCATCTTCAATGTCGAGCACACGCACCGTCTCAGAACAGACGACCCGCCCGGCGCCTTGCTCGCCGGAATTGACCCGCCACCTCCTGTTGAAAAGTCCCGAAGCCTTGCGGACATTGATGGGCGATCTCATCAAGACGAGCATAGGCGCGCCAATATTCTTCCGCGAATTCCGTGGCTAGGTCTAGGTTTCCCTCACCATAAGAGCGGTCGAACCGGTCTGAGAGGCGCGTTAGCTCGTCAAGTGTTCTCTTCGGGTTTTCGTCGCGCTCAGCTTGGTAATTACGAGTAGCGTACCGACATTCTGGAAGAAGTAGCGCGTCGAACCCGCTCCAAGCAAGAGTATTGGTTCGATCACCAAGCCACCAGGCTTCGACCTCCTCGATCGCAATGCCCAACACGAAGCGATCTCTGCCTGAAATCAGTCTCCTTACCCGTTGTTGAATACGTCTAGTTCGCCGATCCAGCAAGATCACGTAGCAGGCGTGATCATAGTACTGCGTATCTAGGGCTCTAACCAAGGCGCGAAGCGCATGCAACACACCTCCGTGACCGCGCTTCCGTATCGGGAACAGTTCGGCTACATCATCAACGTCCAGTGGCCAGTGGAACCCCACCTTTTCTTCTGCAATGCGAGACAGAAGGGGTGGAAGTAACGCGTAGTCAATACTCCCCTCGGTGATGACGCCGATCTTGGTACTCATAAACCCCGCACACCCGCCGTTGCGCCAAGGAGCCCGCTTGCCCAGGCCTCGCCGAGCGACCGCCTAAACGTGTCACGAGCGATCTTCAGCTGTTTGTTCTCACTGAGACGGATGATTCTTGCTCCGACTCTGGGTCGGGAACGTTCGATGCAGTAGACCTCGTCAGGATGGTCATAGAACTCGTCGAGCACGTAAGGACTGTGCGTGCTAAAGAAGACTTGGCAGCGGTTGGGCGGTTTGCGCTCGGTCAGCTCGCGAAGAAGATGGACAACCTCCCTTATCAATTGTGGGTGCACCCCGTTCTCCGGCTCCTCGAAAGTGATTACTGTCGGGGGCCTCTCAACGTAGAGGAGGCTGGTCACCGCAAGCAGACGCAGGACTCCATCGCTCATGTGCCGGCTGCCAAAAGCCACCTCCTGACCATCTCCCTCGTGCTGGTGCAAGTGCCGCCACCCCCAGCCTGTGCCGGAAACCGATATGCCTGACAAGACAGGGAATAGGCGCTTCAGGCGCTTGTTGAACCTGCGGAAGGCCTCGCGATTCTTGTCCTTGAGTCGCCCGACAACAGAGGCCAAGTACTCACCCGAAGTCCCTAGCTCATCCTGACCTCGCGAGGGCAGTCTGAGAGCCTTTGGATCCCAAATAAGGTAGGAGCGAAAACCCTCCACCCAGTCGCGAAACCGAAGCAGCTCAGGGAATTTCTGCCGATCACGCTGCGTCTCCCAACGACTCATGACGCTTGCTGGCAACCCGATGATCTCGAGCTCCTCAAACGTCCCGCTGACACGGTCGAGGTAGCCACACTTGCGGCCTTTTCGCCTCAGAAGAACCGTGGGCTCACCGTTCGAGGGCGTCCACGTCAGGTGCTCCTCATGGACTCCAAGGTGCTTCCGCGGTTGCAGGGTCACAACGTAGTGATACTCACCCTCCCCAATCCCCTCTTCGTTCCTATCGAGCTTCGCCTTCAGTTCCCAACGGATCGATTTTCGCGTCTGTCGGAGATTCGGTAGATCCCGGTACTCCCAGTCACGCTCCTTGAGGTAAACCTCGACAGAAGTCATGAAGAAGGCGCGCAGGAAGTCTATTGCCTGCAGCAAGGAGGACTTCCCGCAACCATTGGGGCCGATGAGCACATTCAGGGGCCCGAATCCAACTAGTTGTCCCTCGGTCTCAGGAATCGCGGCCAGAACCTTGAAATTCCGTATTGATAGGCCGGTTATCATTTGCGGCGCCTCCGCTGCCCAGGTCGAGGTGCATCACCCAACCATACCCCACATACTATAGAGGGCGCCTCAACGGACTGCCAGTGCTTTTCTTGAGACGGTTCTAATGGGCCCGCGTCGGGTCTCACCCGCTCCAGAGCTGCGCCTCCTGGGACCAGCACTTCAAGGCAGCCCTACTCCGCCGGAAACCGGTACTCGAACTTCGGGGGCAGCCGGTACTCGAGGGTGTCGTCGGGGTCCACGATCCGGGCGGCGAGGCCCCAGTCGGTAATGCCGTCGTCCACCTTGAACAGCAGCGTGTTGAGCCCCTTCTTGAGACTGATCTTCGCCCGGTCCTGGTCGGCCACGCAGGCGCGGTGCACGTGGTTCTCGTGGACGAGCTCGCCATTGAGCCAGACTTTGACGCCATCGTCGCTGCCGATCAGCAGCTCTGTGTCCCGCGCATCGGGTGAGACGACCTCGACGTAGGCGTACGCGACGACCCAGTCGTTCGGGTAGAAATGCACATCGAAGTTCAGCAGGCCACCGGTCTTCGCGCCGAGCCGCTCCCACTTCGCTGTGCCGCCCTTGACGTCGTACTCGGCATCGAAATCGAGCTTTTGTTCCGGCGGATACACCCTGTCAAAGCCCTTGTCGCCCTCGTTATCGAACGGGCCGAGGACGAGCCACTCCGTGATGAAGTTCCGAAACGGCACCATCGTCAGGTAGTCGAGCGTGATCACGTCGGAACGCTCCGGCGCCAGCTTCACCGTGACGGTGTGTTCGCCCTTTGTCAGGTGCACAGCCCTTCCGACCGGCTTGCCGTTGTACAGCAGCGTGCACGCGTCCTGACCGAGCGGCACGTTCGGCTTTTCGAACAAGGCAAGGGCATACACATCGTCACGTTCAACGGGGAGAGTCAGATTCAGGGTCGGGCCCGTCGAGCGTACGGCCCGGCCCCACGAGTAGAGATCGCGTGTGTCAGGCTCGTCGATAATCGTCGCCTTGGATCCCGCGGCGACGATGCGCTCGGCCTCGACGGCGTACGGCATGATGACCTTCGGGCTGGGCCGACGCTCATCGGCCCGGGGCAGCTCTGTGGGGAAGAAGTCCCGGCCCCCCGGCACCTGGTACCAGTACGCGACGGACGTGTAGCCGTTCTGCATGTCCTCATGCAGGGCCGAGTAATTGTCGAGTGTCATCCTGAACGATTTCGAGAACGGGACCGAGTCGCTGATGTGCCAGCGGTACATGAGCTGCCGGCGGCCTTCGTTCTGCGGGCAGCCGTGGAGGGCGTTGACAAACCAGCGAATGCCCCAGCCGTCGCCGTAGTAATCCTCCGTGCCGGTGCCCCAGCTCGAGGGCTCCGCCTCGCCGTCGACGTAGAACTTCTCGTTGCCCTCGCCCCACCACTTGCCGAGCCGGTTGTCGATCGCCAACACGTCGCCGACGAAAACGCCCGCGCCGCCATCGCAGTCCAGGAGCGCGTAGTCAAAGTTCCTGCCGGGGGCCTCGCGCCGCCACTTAGCGTGGAAGTACGCCACATTCTCCGGCACGGGACCGGTCGTGTACACAATCCTGTACTCGATCGTGACCGCTTCAGTGCCCTGGTTCTCGACGGCCAGCGTGCCGTGCTTCTGGAAGGGCATCCGCCAGTAGCAATAGTCCATCTCGTCCGTCATCCCCACCGGCAGCGACCGGTATGCCTCGCGGCCCACGGCCCGGCCGAAAAAGTCGCCGATGGGGGTCAAGACACTCGGCTCCGTCTCACCGTCCCAGAATGCACGCAGCACGACGTTGCGCGTCGCCAGGGGGTCCTTCGAGATGACTTTCGCGTGGAACTGCCGGATCGTCGCCGGACCGTTCAAATCGAAGAGCTTCGCCGTCCCGCCCGGTTTAACCTCGATCGTGGCGTTTTGAGTACGGACATCGCCGGCCGGCTGGGGGTCCTCGCCGCAGGCATTCCACAGGCGAGCGACCTCCTCGAGCTTGGCCTTGTATTCCGGCTTGAGCGGCAGGCTGAATGTCTCCACCTGCCAGTCCTTCGGGTAGAGCTTGTAGCCCACCTGGTAGTACAGGCGCCGGGGAGGCGCGTGGGCGTAGCCGTCGGCCCTCAGAGTCGTCGAGGTCACCTTGCACGACTTCGCGAACGGGATCGGCACGTAGCACGTTGACGCCGCGTTGCCTTCCCGATGGATGTACGGCACCCCCCAGTTCATGAAGTCGGGCGACGGCCTCCCCTCGGGTCGCGGCGCGCCAAGCACCACCTGGCGCTGCCAGACGAGGGGCCGGTTGAACGGCTCGATATCGCCGCTCATGAGCGCGTCGAAGTCGAACTCGTACGTCGGCTCGGTGTCGCCGTCGAGGTAAAAGCGGATGACGCCTTCCGGGTTGGCCGACCAGAGGCGGACAATGCAGCCGGGGCCTTCGAGCTCAGCCATCACGCCCTCCCGCCTTGCCTGGTCGTAGCGCACCCACTTGCTGCTGTCGGCCTCGATCGAATGCGCAGCGCTCAGGAAGTGGTCAACGTTCGGGTTGTACTGCCATTCCCGGTTGCAGCTCGAAGCGAGCGCACACTTGACTCCCTCCTGGATGAGCGGCAGCCCGTCCAGGTTCACCAGCTCGTTCAGGAAGTACGTATAGTCGCGCGTCTCCGCTGCGCACGCGGGCGTAACGCAGATCAGCACAAGCAGAAGGGCACACAGGCGACCCGTCATCGTTTCTTCCTCCAACTCGAATATCCCGCCGGCGTTGGCTGCTCCATTGCCCGTTGCCTCAGCCCTGATGTCCCAAAGTCTATTTTCGGCTGTAGGGGCTCGACATGCGGATCCAGTTGACCGGCATGTGGCGCTTCGTCGTGTTCTCGATCATCAGCGGCAGCGGCTCGTCGAGCGCGATCTGCCGCTCGTAGACCAGCCGCCCGTCCACGTACCACCGCTGGTAGAGGCGCTGCCACTCGAGCCGGTACACGTGAGCCCCGCTTGCGCTGACCCGGTCGAGGCGGCCGTTGCCCACCGGCCACCCGAAGTCGCCCCAGACCTCGTCGCAGTCCACGATGCCGTGGCCCTCGACATCGAGCTTCTTGCCCGAGCTGACCTCGACCATGCCGGTGCCGTTGTCGAACACGGCCACGGTCGGCTGTTCCTGCTCGTCCTTGAACCTCAGCGCCATCAGGTTCTGCGCGTTGTCCGGGTCGAAGCGGTTGAGCGTCCACCCCTCGGGCAGCGGATTCTTGAACCCGACCCAGACCACGTCCTCCCTCGAGTAGGGCACAGCCATCTCGATCTCGAGGATGCCGCACTTGTGCTCCACCTCGGACGTGTCCACGTGGCCGGGTGGGACAGGCATGTGGGGCGTCGAGACCAACATCTTGGGCCGGCCCAGCGGCGTCTGGCCCTCCACGGCCATGATGCAGAAGTTCCGCCAAACCTCGTCGTTTCCAGTCACCACCCAGCTTAACGTCCCGCGCGTGTCATTGATGCGCACGTACTCGGCGGGAATCGGCTCGCCGACGACCTTCCCGGCCGCATCGTACTCGACGACCTTGTAGGCCTTCCCATTGCCGGGGAACGCCACCTTGTGGGTGACCGGAATCGTCACGCCGCTCATGCCCTTGAATCCGCCGGTCTCGATGCTGACGAGGTCCCGTTCCCCGCCGCCGTCGCCCAGATCGCCGGGCGCCACCACGACCAGCTTGCTGTCCATTCCAAGATGAGTGGCCACGCCGCCGGCCGTCTCGCCCGGGTCAGCCGTGATTTGCACTATCTGACCGCCGAAGGGCGCCTCGTCGCCCGCACGCACCTGGATCGAGGCGCGTACGGTCCTATACGGCTGGACGGTAACCTCCTGCGTCATCTCGCCTTGCGCGAGCGTCCAGCCCTTCGGGAGTTGCCAGCTCAGCCGCACTGTTCGCGGTGTGCCGCTGTCGTTGCCGACCTCGGCCTCGAACGTCGCTGTGCCGCCGCGGGTCACTCCGTCGCGCGGCCGGCTCCGTATCAAGCCGTAGAGCTGGAGCTCGCGCCCGGAAAGCACCACCTCGTCACACAGCAGGTACGGGATGTGCCAGCGGTCCAGGACGTGCTCGCGCATGAGCCGCACGTGCAATCTGTCGCCCGGGTGCAACTGCTCGACCCCGAGGTCACGCGGAAGGTTGATCACGACTTCCTGGTTGATGACCGGCCGCGCGACAACGGTCTCGTAGTCATCGAAGTCGGCCCGGCTGAACCTCAGCTCGACGAGCAGGTTCTCCGCATAGGCTTTGTTCACCCTGGCCCGAAGCGTGTGCCGGTCGCTGCGGCCCACGCTGAGGATGTTCTTGTACCGGATGACCCAGACGGTCTCGCCTCGGGCAGGGAAAGTGCCGAAGCGCGCCAGCCGGTTCTTCATACAAACCACGATCTTGTTCCCTTCGCGCCGCGTCGGCGTGCGCCACGCCCCGTCAATGCCGACGCTCATGAAGTGAAAGCCCGGCTCGTAGCGCGTCGAGAACAGATCGCCGCTGGGTCCCGCTTCCGGCACCGGCGGCAGTGCATCGTAGTAGGACGCGTCGCCGAACGGCAGCGGCGCGCCGCCGGTCTTGAACGCATAGACCCGCTTGTCGGCGCCGGGGTGGTCCGGCGCGCGGAAGTACGCGGGCGCAGCGCCGTCGAACACGTTCACGGCAAACCCGCCCTGGAGCAGGTCCTCCTCCGGCAAGAGCACGGGGTCCTTGACCAATCCCAGCAGATCGCCGTGGTGCCATAACAGCCTCGTCAGCCCGACGAGCTCCTGCATCTGCCAGCGGTCGTAATAGTACGCTGGCGACAAATCCGCCCATGGGCTTGCACTCCCCCAAAACAGGCTGTCCCACATCATCAGCCTGACCAACCGCTGGCCCCACCACGGAGATTGCCCGTGCGCCACGAGCCCCCGCACCGCAAACCACAGGTAATGCAGCCCGTACAGGTCGTCCTCCCAGGACTTCAGCCGCCGGCCAAACAGGTACATGTAGTGTGCGTTGAAACCGGGCGGGTCGGCCACGTGGCTCTCGGCGTGCATGACGTAGTGCCCGCGTGGCAGCACCTCGTCGGCCTTCTTGCGGATGGCCGCGATGTCGGCGCCGGCTTCGAGCCACGCGTCGAAGTTGAAGCCGTCAGGCGGCGTCTCGAGCGACAACAGCGCCATGTTCATCAGCACGGCCCCCTCCTGCGGCGTCTCCTCGTCCGACGAGGCCCCCCACCACTGCATCGCAGGGCAGTGGAGGTTCAACCAGTTCCCCTTGCGCTGAAGCATGTTGGCCGCTTTCCCGATCGCCTTGTAGTTGATGTTCTTGACGCTGTTGACCTCGCCAACCTTCGGCGCCATCCAGCCCGCGGGCTGGTACACGATCCCCGGTATGCCCTGATACGGGAAAACGTACTCGAAGTACCCGCCGAACGTCTTGCGCCACAGGGGGTTGTTCTCGTCCGCCCGCATGGGATCCGTGTAGAAGCGAAGGAATATCGTACTGAGCCCACCCGGATAAGGGTGCGCGTTACAGACTTCCGTGCTCAGCCTGAGCCACTCGGGCGAGCCGACCGTGTGATGCTTGAGCTCCGCCTCCTCCTCCGTCGCTGCCGTTGCGCCCGCCGCAGACACAAGCAGAAAAAGCGCGCCGGCCAATGCCGCACATCGTCGGGAATTGCCCATCGTTATCTCCTCCTCACACGCGCATCGCGCACGCGATGGTTCGTCGCCCCCTGCAGGAAGTGTTGGGCCGGACACACGCGACAGCCCGGCTTACAGGACCGCAACATTCGCACGGGGCACCGCCGGTGTCGAGCCGTCTGAAAGCGCTTCCACGGACGCTTCGCCAAACCGTAACCCACTCAGTACAGAGAACTTCTCCCCTACGACCTCAACCTGTGCGGATCGGGGCTACTCAAAGAACCTGATCGTGTCGCCGTCTTGCACCGATCGCAGGAATTCGAGGTCCACGTCGAACGTGCCGAAAACGTTGCATGGACTATAGGCGCGAGGACGCTCGTCGTCACTCACCGGCGTCCGGCCGAAGAACAGGGCGATCCCCGCCTGCGCGGGCCAGTAGGCGATCTCCCCCACCTCCATCAGCTCGCGCGCCTGCGCCTCCTGCTCGACGCGAACGTCCGTCAGGCAGTAAATCTCGTCCCCCCAGCGGTGCACGGGCACCTCGATCGGCAGCGCCTGGCAGATGGCCTCCGCTGTAGGCGTGTCGTGCAGGGTGACGTCGAACTCCCTATCTTTCACAGAGAACTTCATGGTCCCGGCCTCCAACTCATCCCCCGTCATCGGCTTCTCCTACCATAGGTGGTCGGCCCGGCGCAACATGGGCCTGAACACCGGCCACGCCCACCGAGACCCGCGCGAAACGACGCTTGCCCGTTCCTTCATGTCGAATGCAGAATGCCTCCATGAACAGGCTGGACATCAAGACCGCCGACATCGAGAAGGAACTGGAGCGGCTCGGCCAACCTGCCTTCCGTGCGAAGCAGATACGCCGATGGATCTTCGAGCGCGGCGCCTCGTCCTTCGCTCGGATGACCGACCTGCCCGCCTCGTTGCGTGACGCGCTCGCCGCGCGGTTCGTCATCCGCACCGCCCGGATCGCCGGACACGTGGAATCCTCCGACGGCACGCGCCGTTTCGCCCTGCGGCTCGACGACGACAACGTGATCGAGAGCGTGCTTGTCGCGATGCGGAAGGGCTGGACCGCGTGCCTTTCGAGCCAGGTCGGGTGCCGTCGGCGGTGCACGTTCTGCGCCAGCGGCGCCCGGGGGCTCGTGCGCAACCTCTCGGCCGGGGAGATCCTGGACGAGGCGCTTCTCATGCGTGCCGAGTCGCCCGCGAGCCTGCGGAACGTGGTCTTCATGGGGATCGGCGAGCCGCTCGACAATTACGACCACGTGCTCGCCGCCGTACGCACGATCATCGCCGAGGACGGCCTGCGCATCGGCGCCCGGCGCGTCACCATCTCGACCTGCGGCATCGTTCCGGCCATCGAGCGGCTTGCTGGCGAGGGGCTCCAGGTCAAGCTCGCCGTCTCGCTCAACGCGCCCGACGACGCCCGCCGGTCACAGCTCATGCCCGTCAACCGCAGGTGGCCGCTGGGCCGGCTCCTCGGCGCCTGCCGCCGGTACGCCGAGGCCACAGGCCGCCGCGTGACGTTCGAGTACGTCCTGATGCGCAACGTGAACGATGCGCCGGCTGACGCCCGGGGTCTTGCCGCATTGCTGCGTGGCTTGGCGTGCAAGGTGAACGTCCTCCGTCTCAACCCGCACGAGCACCAGCCGTCCCATACCGTGTCCCGCCGCGCGGCGTACCTGTTCCGGGCCGCGCTCGAAGACGCGGGCATCGAAGCCACCGTGCGCGGCTCGAAAGGCGCCGACGCCGACGCCGCCTGCGGCCAACTCCGCCTGCGGGCCCTGGAGTGACACGTCGCCCGGCGCGCAGGAAATCCGTGCCTCATGTCCTCCTTCCTGCTATCGTGTCGCCAGACTGCACGGACGAGGGAGACTCACAATGAGCGCGCAGCGCCCGAACATCGTCTTCATCATGACCGATCAGCACCGCTACGACTTCGTCGGCTGCAATGGCAATCGTCTTGCGCAGACGCCCGCCCTGGACGCGCTCGCGCGCGACGGCGTCCGCTTCACGAACGCGTTTACGCCGATCAGCTTGTGCTCGCCGGCACGGAGCTCGTTCATGACTGGGAACTTTCCGCACGAGCACGGGATGCTCGCGAACGAGGGCAATTTCCACCCCATGTTCGTTCGGCTGAATCCGGAGTTGCCGACGCTCTTTTCCCGTTTGCGCGAGGCCGGATACCGAACGGCCTTCACAGGCAAGTGGCACATGGGGCCCAACGACGAGGTGGCGCCGAAGTTCGACTTCGCCCGCACGATGAGCGACTGCTACGCGTGGATCAAGAAGGAGGGATACGACTGGACCTGGGGGACCGAGGCGCACCGCCTCGAGTATGGCCCGGACGCCGAGTTCTGCGGCACGCCCGCGGTGGACTTCGACCACTTCCCCGACGTGTGGACCGGCCGCCAAGCCGAACGGTTCATCGACGAGCACGCGCGCGAGCACTCGGACGAGCCGTTCTACCTCCAGTGCTGGTTCTACGGGCCGCACTTCCCGATCTGCGTCCCGCCGCCGTACAACACCCTCGTCGACCCGGAGGCGATCCCCGAGTGGCCCAACTTCCGCGACACGCTCGAAGGCAAACCGCGCATCCACGCGCACGAGAAGTGGCGCTGGAACGCGGAGAAGATTGACTGGCCGCACTGGCAGCGCATCATCGCGCACAGCTACGGCTACGTGAAGCTCCTCGACGACGTGATCGGCGCGATCCTCGCCGCGCTCGACCGCCACGGCCTCGCCGACAACACGCTTGTGGCGTTCACGGCCGACCACGGCGACAACCTCGGCAGCCACGGCCTGTTCAACAAGGGCTTCAACTTCTACGAGGAGACGATGCGCGTGCCGCTCATCGTGCGCTGGCCGGGCCTCCCGGGGACCGGCCCGACATGCGAGCGCTTCGTCAGCACGCTCGACCTGACCGAGACCTTTCTCAACGCCGCCGGCGTGGCCCACGGGCCGCTGCACAGCCGCGACCTCGCGCCGCTGCTGCGCGGCGAGCCCGTGGACTGGCCCGACGACGTCTATGCCCAGTTTCACGGCTACGAGACGACGCTCTACACCCAACGCATGGTGCGGACGGCGCGCTGGAAGTACGCGTACAATCCGGCCGACATTGACGAGCTGTACGACCTCGAAACGGACCCCGCCGAGCTCACCAACCGCGCCGGCGACCCCGCGTGCCGCGACGCGCTCGACGAGATGAAAAGCCGCATGCTCCGCTGGATGGCGCGCGTGGATGACCGCCAGGCGTTCGTCCTCGCCTACCACCTCGGCCCGAACGCGCGCATGGTGGGCGTTGAGGAGTTCGAGCGACAGGGCGGCGCGTGGTGGCAGCACCATACAAAGACGTAAGAGCGGGAAGGCTCAGCCGCGTGCGGCAATTCTCGGGATGTGGTGACGCCGTGCCCCCCGCCTGCCGAGAAAGCGGAAGACGCCGCAGATCATCCCCCATCCGAACGCGGTGTGATAAGTCAGAAACGTAAGCGGCACCCAGACGTTCGGCTTGAGCCGGTGCGCGATGTGCGCCCGGACCGAGAAGTACACCGCGAGCGCCAGGTACAACCCGATCAGGCCGAGCGCAACCCGGCCCACGATGACCACCGGCCGCACGCGCAGAAACAGGCTCAGCACCGTCGTCGCCAACGCCACGATCGCCGACAGCACCACGAGCATCGGCACGAACTGGCGCCAGTAGCGGAACGTGAAGTGCTTCTGAAACAGCCGGATGCGCCACATCCCGTCGTACACGGTCCGCTCCCACAGCTTCGCCAGAGTGGACCGGAAGCGGTGGGTGGCCTGGATCTTGGGGTTCATCGTGATCGTCCCGCCCACGCGCCGCAGCCGGCAGCTCAACTCGTCGGCGTGGTACTTCTTCAGGTCGTCGTCGAAGAGCCCGATCCGCTCGAACACCTCGCGCCGGTACGCGCCGCACGGCACGCCGTCCACGAATCCCCGCTGACGCCGCCGCCGGAACGAGCTGATCCCCCACGAGAACGCGCTGCACATCGCGCCGAGCATGGCGCGATGGTACGTGCTCTCCGCCCGGGGCAGCACGACGCCCGCCACGCTGTCCGCGCCGGTCTCGTCCAGCGTGCGCACGGCTTCGGAAATGCAGTCCCGCTCGACGACCAGGTCGCCGTCCACCCGCACGATGATGCGCCCGCGCGCCTCCCGGATGCCGATGTTGAGCCCGTGCGCCGTCGTGCGCCGGTAGTTCTTCAGCAAGCGCACGTGCTTGTAGCGCATGCAGTATTCTTTGATGATCCCCCGCGTGCCGTCGTCGCTGCGCCCGTCAACGACCAGGATCTCCATCCGCGCCGCGGGGTAGTCCTGCTCGACAAGGGCTGCGAGGCACTCCTCGAGACGGCTGCGCTCGTTGCGCACCGGAATAATGACTGAGACTTCGAGTTCCGCCACGGGTCGCCCGTGCCCACGGTCCAGGTTAAGTCAAGAACTGGCAAGCTGAACGCACGCTAGCACCGGCGGGGCTGTCGCGCAAGGAGAAAAATAGGGACAGTCACCCATTTTTCGTGACAGCCCGCTCGGCTCGATGGACGAGTCGCCGAAAAATGGGTGACTGTGGGGTCGTTGAAAAAGCCCGATGACGTTGATTCGGCCGCCTTTGCCATGAAGGCCGTCGCCCTGAAAGGGCCAAATAGGTCAGCCCAGGGCAAGCGTCGCCCCCGAGCTTGCCGAGGGGGGACGCGTCGCCCTGGGTAGGCAGGGAACGCAAGGGCAATACCCTGCTATGAGGCACCCTCGTCAAGGGGTGTTGTTCTTTGTATCTGTTTCCTCCGGCAGCGGGGATCATCCTGCTATTCGTGCTCGAGGCACCAGGTA